>Ga0194131_10000168_pt1 | contig 103570 bp, 92 predicted proteins | sample TA2KigO120mmetaG_FD_148631 | JGI IMG/M metagenome (GOLD analysis project Ga0194131, IMG submission 148631) | Freshwater microbial communities from Lake Tanganyika, Tanzania - TA2015053 Kigoma Offshore 120m | ecosystem: Environmental > Aquatic > Freshwater > Lake | place: Tanzania: Lake... | reverse complement strand
TTTTGCGGCTTTGGGTAACAAGTTCTTCGGGGATGGGCCTTTCACGGTCAGTGCGACGGCCAGTTCGGGGCTGCCCGTAAGTTTCAGCCTGGTCTCAGGGAGTCCCGCTTCCATTTCCGGCAACACCATTACGATCAATGGCGGCGGCACCGTGACCGTGAGGGCCTCGCAAAACGGCAACGACACCTTCGACGCCGCGCCTAATGCAGACCAATCCTTTACAGTCGCCAAAGCGAGCCAAAGCATCACATTTGCCGGCCTTTCGAATAAGAACCGCACCGATCCTCCGTTCACTGTGAACGCGTCTGCAAGTTCAGGATTGCCCGCAAGCTTCAGCGTTGTTTTTGGGCCTGCCGTGATTTCCGGAAACACAGTGACGTTAACGGGTGCTGGAAATGTAACGGTGCGCGCGTCACAGGGCGGCAATGACAACTACAACGCGGCCTCGAGCGTGGACCAATCCTTTGCCGTGAGCAAATCCTCGCAAAGCATTTCGTTCCCGTCGCTCAGTGGAAAAACGTTTGGAGATCCGTCATTCACAGTGGCGGCGACGGCCAGTTCGGGTTTGACGGTCAGCTTTAGCGTCGTATCAGGACCTGCGTCGGTGTCCGGCAACCAGGTTTTCCTGAATGGCGCGGGCACGGTGACCATTCGCGCGTCGCAAAGCGGCAATGACAATTATGATGCCGCTTCAAGCGTGGACCAATCGTTCTCCGTGGCGAAAGGCAGCCAGAGCATATCCTTTGGGACGTTATCGAACCGAACACTAGGGAGCGGTCCATTTGCCGTCACTGCAACCGCCAGTTCCGGTTCGTCGGTTGATTTCTCCATTTTGTCCGGACCAGCGGCGATTTCGGGCAGCACGGTCACGTTGGCCGGCGTAGGCCTCGTGACCGTGCGAGCATCGCAAGGCGGCAATGATAACTACAACGCCGCGTCGAGCGTCGATCAATCCTTCACCGTGACGAAAGGGGACCAGACGATCAATTTTCCAGCGTTGACGGGCAAGACGTTTGGCGACGGTCCTGTCGGTGTGAGTGCGGCGGCGAGCTCCGGGTTGTCGGTGAGCTTCAGTGTGCTGTCGGGCCCGGCAACGATCTCCGGAAGCATCATTACCCTGACTGGCGCAGGCACCGTGACGGTGCGGGCGTCTCAACCCGGCAATGATAGTTACAATGCCGCTCCGAGTGTCGATCAGTCATTTTCAGTCGCGAAAGCAGATCAAACGATCACTTTCGGCACATTGAGCAGCAAGGCGCTCGGTGATCCTCCTTTTGTGGTGAGCGCGACCAGCAGTTCGGGCTTGCCCATTACTTTCAGCATTGCCACAGGACCGGCGACGATTGCTGGCAGTACAGTCACAATGACCGGCGTTGGCGCGGTCGTGGTTCGAGCCGCGCAAGCTGGCAACGCAAACTACAATGCGGCCCCCAATGCGGATCAGATTTTCACGGTGGGCAAAGGCAACCAAACCATCACCTTTGGGCCACTGAGCGGAAAAGTATTTGGTGACTCTTCATTCGCCGTGAACGCCACCGCCAGTTCCGGCTTGGCAATAACCTTCAGCATTCTCTCAGGGCCGGCAACAATCGCCGGCAATACGGTATCGATCACTGGCGCCGGGACAGTCACGGTGCGCGCGTCTCAGGTGGGCAACGACAACTATAATGCCGCGCCGAACGCGGATCAGTCCTTCACCGTAGCCAAGGCCAATCAAACGATTACGTTCGGTACACTGCCTCCATTGATTTCCATAAACGCACCGTTTTCCATCACAGCGGCGGCCAGTTCGGGCTTGCCCGTCACATTCAACGTCGTGTCAGGGCCGGCCACGATTGCCGGGAATGTTGTGACGGTTACGGACGCCGGACTCGCTGTGATACGGGCCTCGCAAACTGGCAGCGACAATTACAACGCCGCACCCAACGTGGAGCAGCAACTCAATGTGGCGAAAGCCAACCAAACGATCACTTTCCCGGCGCCGAGCACTAAGACTTTTGGAGATACTCCTTTCACAATCACGGCAACGGCTAGCTCCAGCCTATCAGTGAGTTTCAGCGTCGTGGCCGGTCCCGCAACCGTCATCGGCAACACCGTGACGATTACTGGCGCGGGCAACGTTCGGATCCGCGCCACGCAAGCGGGCAACGACAATTTCAACGCGGCGCCCGCGGCGGAACAAGAGTTCGTCGTGAACAAGGCCGCTCAGACGATCGCGTTCGGAACGCTGGATCCAAAAACGTTTGGTGATTCTCCGTTTGGAATTGTGGCCACCGCCAGCTCGGGTTTGCCGGTGAATTTCAGTCTAGTTTCCGGGCCGGCCTCCATCGCCGGCAACACCGTGACGATTACGGGCGCTGGAGTTGTGATTATCCAAGCGGCTCAAGGCGGGAACGAAAACTTTAGTGCGGCTCCGAACATCGACCAACCGTTCACCGCAGCAAAAGCGAACCAGACAATTACCTTCGATCCCTTGCCAAACAAAACGTTCGGTGACCCGGCCTTCAACATTAGCGCCATAACAAGCTCGAGACTGCCGCCGAGTTTTAGCATCGTTTCAGGCCCAGCCACGATTTCGGAAGATACGATCACCATGACCGCTCCCGGAACCGTGATCATCCGCGCGGCACAGCTCGGCAATGAGAATTTCAATCCCGCGCCTAACGCAGATCAAACACTTACGGTCGCGCCCAAGGTCAACCAACCGCCAACCATTTCCGCGATCGCGAACCAATCCACACGAGAAAACACCCCGACCGCTCGAATTGTTTTCACCGTTGCGGATCCAGATACAGCGCTCACCAGCGTGACCGTCACCGTAAGTTCATCGAACGCCCAATTGGTTCCTCCGGCAAACATGTCGCTTGAAGGGCAAGGCGCTGACCGGACGATCGCCATCACTCCCGCGCCCAATCAGACGGGAACCACGACCATCACTCTGACGGTCAAAGATGACGGAACCGGGGAAGCGAGCACTGCCTTCGAACTCACCATTCTCGCCGTGCCGCCCCAGATTACGACACGACCTGAAAGCCGCACCATTGTAGCCGGCGGCGAGGTTTCGTTCAATGTGGCGGCCACCGGCAGCCAACCGTTGACTTATCAATGGCGGCGCAACGGCAGCGCTCTTCCCGGTGCAACGAACGCGGTGTTGAATCTGGCGAACGTCCAGGTCGAAAATGCCGGAGTCTATTCCGTGGAAGTTAGAAACCAGGCCGGCTTTGTCGTGAGCGAAGGTGCAACGCTGGACGTTACTTTGCCTTTGCGCATCACAACACAGCCCGAAAGTAAAACGATCCTCGCCGGCGCCAATGTTACTTTCACGGTTGCGGCGACAGGACAAGAACCGCTGCGCTACCAATGGCAATTCAACCGAACGGACCTCGCGGGCGAAACGCGCACGTCCCTTGTCTTAAGCAATGTAAACGCGGCGCGGGCGGGAGGATATTCGGTGCAAGTGTCGAATGCGGGCGGCGCGACGACTAGCGCAACCGCGACGTTGGTTGTCCATGTGCCTGCCGCCATTACTCGGCAACCCGAAGCGCAAACCGTCGTCGCGGGGGCTGGCGTCCGGTTTGCTGTGGAAGCCGCAGGAACAGCGCCGATTCGATTTCAATGGCAATTCAACGGAGTGGACATCACTGGCGAAACCAATTCCGCTTTTGTGCTTGCATCCGCAGCCCCCGGCGATGCGGGAGAGTACTCGGTCATTGTCAGCAACTTTGGCGGCCAGGTTGTCAGCGCCCGCGCCCGGCTTGCTGTTACCGTTCCTCCCGCGATCACGCGACAACCGCAGAGCCAGACGGTGCTGGCGGGCGTCAACGTGACTTTCGCCGTGACGGTGAGCGGAACTGAACCAATTACCTATCAATGGCGATTCAATGGGGCCAACCTCGCAGGAGCGACTGCGCAAACGCTCGCCCGCAACAATGTCCAAACTGCGAACCAAGGCGCCTACTCGGTTGTCGTGAGCAACCCGTCCGGATCCGTGACGAGTTCTCCAGCGGACTTGACCGTCAATGTGCCTGCAGCCATAACTGCTCAGCCGGCGCCTCGTGTGGCGACAGTTGGCGAAACCGCAAGCTTCTCGGTCACCGCCACGGGCAGCGCTCCTATAACTTATCAATGGCGTCACAATGGCGTGGACATCGCCGGCGCTAACGCTTCCACACTGACAATTCCCAACGTTCAGAGGATCAACGCGGGAAGGTATCAGGCGGTCGCAAGCAATATCGCCGGCCCAGTCCCGAGCAGCGAGGCGCCACTAACAGTCAATGCTCCGGTGACAATTGTTGAGCAACCAGAAGGCCAAACCGTTCCGGAAGGGAACAGCGCAGTCTTCAATGTCGCGGCCAGCGGAACGGCGCCCCTCAGCGTTCAATGGCAGCGAAACGGAGTTGATATCGCCGGCGCGACTTCTCCGAGTCTTAGTTTCTCGGCTGTTCGAGCCGCTGATGCCGGAACCTACCGTGCCATCGTCCGAAACGTGGTCGGTGCCGTCAATAGCGCGGGAGCAATCCTGCGCGTTCTGGTTCCGCCGACGATCCAAGTGCAGCCGGTCAGCCAGAATGTGCAGCCAGGCAGCACGGTCGCGTTCAGTGTGCAAGCCACCGGCGACGCGTCGCTCAGCTTTCAATGGCAGAAAAACGGAGTCAACATGGCCGGCGCAACGTTCGCGAGTCTGACCCTCAATAATGTTCAAGCCGCTGATGCCGGCAACTATGGCGTTGTGGTTCAGAATGCCGGCGGCGCCGTGACCAGCGCACAGGCGAGTTTGACTTTGATCTTGCCTCAGTTAAATGCAGGCAGTTCAGCCCAGAGCGCACCGCCGCCGATTGAAGTTGCCGAGGGGACGTTTGATGGCGGAAGCATCGATGGCGGCGGCGGACAATTGGCGCGAAAGAACGCGGCTCCGTCCAGCGAGCGATGGTTTTCCTGGAAAGCGCCCTCGACTGGGATTGCGACATTCAGCACCGCGGGAAGCACCTTCGATACGGTGATGACGATTTATACGGGAACGCCAGGCAGCTTGGTTGAAGCCGGCAGCGACGACGACCGCGCCGGGTTTTTCGCGAGCCTGGTAGCCTTCAACGCGACGCAGGGGACAACCTATCTCATCAACGTCAAAGGCTTTGGTGGCGCGTCCGGGCGAATCGTAGTGGGATTCAAGCTGCAGACGACCGCGCAAAGACTGCCCAGGATTTTAGTCCAGCCGCAAAGTCGGACCGAGACCGTGGGGGCAGTGGTCACATTCAATGTGCAAGCTCAGGGAGATAATCTCAGTTACCAATGGCTGGCCAACGGCGCTGTCATAGGAGGCGCAACTTCTTCCGCACTCACGCTCCGAGGAGTTGATGATCTGGACGTCGCGAAGTATTCCGTTCGAATCACGAGCGGCGCGGGTGCCGCCGCGCCCGTGCTTGAAAGCCTGCCGGCTTATCTGCAAATCGGCAGCGAGTCGATTTCTATGCAGGACAAGTTTAAGAATGCGCCCCGAAGAGCGGGAGGACTGCTCGCAAGCGCCTTGTCAGGTGTTCCCGCTGATGGCGTGGCCCGCGGATTTTCCGGCACATTGGTTTTCACAACACTGGAATCCACGACGGAACAGGGCGAACCCAGCCACGGCGAAGTAGTGGGCGGCGCTTCCAAATGGTTCACCTACCAAGCGCCGGTTAATGGCGTCCTGCGCCTCAGCACAGCCGGCAGCAATTTCGACAGTGTCATCGCCGTCTATAGCGGTCCGGGCAATGACTTTGAAACGCTGAAAGCGGAAGGATCTGACAACAACGGCGCGAGCGATGGACAGAATGCCGTGGTCAACGTTCCAATGCGCGCCGGAACGCTCTATTTCGTGGCTGTTGACGGCGTCAAGGGCGCCAGCGGAGTGGCTCGCCTTTCGTACGAGTTTGGGCAAGGCCCTGCCATTTCGCTACAGCCCGCGGACTTGGCGGTCGCGTTGGGCGCTCGCGCCACATTTTCCGTTGAAACAACGAATAGCTTGAGCAGCGTGACCACGACTGCGCCTCCGTTGAGTTATCAATGGCTGCGCGATGGCTTGAAACTTCCTGGAGCGACGAATCGCGCGCTGACAATTGCCAGTGGGCAGATAGCCGACACCGCCGCGTACTCGGTGGTCGTGTCGAGTTTCGCAGGTTCAACCACCAGCCGCGCGGCCCAATTGAGCGTTAACGTCCCGTTGGTTATCACGGCGCAACCGCAAGCGCAGAATGTTCGCGCCGGAAGCCGGGCGAGTTTCGCTGTGAGTGTCAGTGGCACGGCGCCAGTTCGCTATCAGTGGAGCCGAAACGGAACGGCTATTTCCGGCGCCACGAATGCCATTTACGAGATCGCCAATGCGCAAGCGGCGCAGGCCGGGACTTATTCCGTGACCGCGCAAAATGCAGCCGGCGCCATTTCGAGTTCAGACGCTGCTTTGACCGTGAGCCAGCCTCCTTCGATTACCGTTCCGCCAGCGGGATTGACGGTGACGAGTGGACAGCAAGCTGCCTTCAGCGTGACGGCGACTGGAACTGCGCCGCTCACTTATCAGTGGCGCTTTAACGGAGTAAACATCCCTGAAGCTACGGCGCGCACCTTTGAATTGAGCAGCGCTGGCGTGAGCGATATCGGCGAATACACGGTCGTCGTCAGCAACAGCCTGGATTCCATTGTCAGCAGCGCGGCGCGCTTGCAAGTTAACGTTCAGTTAGTGCTCACTTCGGCCCCGCAAAGTCAATCAGTGACGGCTGGCAGCAGCGTGGTTTTCAGCGTGACAGCCAACGGTTCTGGACTGATCCGATACCAATGGAAATTCAACGGCAACAACATGGCTGGCGCAACGAATGCCAACCTCACTTTGGTGAACGTTCAGCCTGCCCAGGCCGGCTTGTACTCGGTGATCGTGAGCGGTGCCGCCAAAACCATCGAGGCCCCGCCCGCGCAGTTGACGGTTGGATCGCCTCCCATCATTACACAACAACCGATCAGTCAATCAGCCGCTCCAGGCGCAACGGTGACACTCAGCGTCGCCGCTCTCGGTAACGAACTCTTCTACCAGTGGCTTCACAACGGAACACCGATTCCGGGCGCGACAAATGCCGCGCTGACGTTGAATAATATGCAGTCACAGAGCGCCGGGAATTACGCAGTCGCCATCAGCAATGCTTTGGGATCAGTCACCAGTAACCCGGCAGCTGTAACATTGCAGCAATTCTTATCCGAGTTGCGTTTGAACAATGGGACTTTCGAGTTCCAGCTAACCGTTCCGGAGGGCAAACGCGCGCGCATCGACACTTCAACAGATTTGCTGAACTGGACACCGTTGAGACCGGACCCACTTGAAACTGGCATCACGTTGATTCAAGACAACGAAGCCGGCAGTTTTAGCATGCGTTTCTATCGGGTGATTCTAGAATAATTTCGTCGGACAGTGTCTCGCCTGTCCAGGTGAACCTCAACGTTCGGACAGGCGGGACGCACTCTCCTACCGGCAGATGCATGAGTTTCGCGAGGGTCCACTCGAAATGATCACGGCGCTACTACCTTCCAGGCACCTCCTGGATTCGGCGGAGCTAAGAGCCGCGCCTGAGTTAGAGACGCTCCGCTCATGAACCAGATCCCCAGCGTTCCACTAATTCGATTCATTCATATACCAGATTCCGAGCGTCGAATCGGGGTGTTGAAAGAGAAGATCTGCGTTTCCCTCTCGATTGAAGTCAGCCACCGCTTATCGACGCCTTTGGCTGCGAGTTCGTTGTCACTCGTTCGGGCATCGCTTGCCTTATGATGCCCGCTGTGAGCGCCATAGTTTGAACTCACGAACTAGCCCTTTTCCAAGGGGCGTGCGATAAGGATTGGCCAAGTAACTCATCAACCGTCCAATCGTCGCCCGAAGGAGGATGTCGACTTTGGTGATCGCGTGGATTTGGTAGAGTCTTTCCCGCTGCGCCTCGACTTTCGCCCAATACTTAACGGCGCCCATGTCAGCATGGGCGGTGTATTTGTAGTGCACCCGCGGCAGGCTGCCAATCTGTTCGCCGGCTTTGAGAATGCGCAGGTAGAATTCCCAGTCCATGATCACGGAGAACTCCGGATTGAACTTGCCATGCTGCGAGAGCCGTTTCTTCCATCCGAAAAACGAGCCGTGACAGACTGGACACATTTTATAGCGAACAACGATGAGCCTCTTCACCGTTTCCCTGGCCATTCGCCCTCGATAAGTGACAACGCCATTTCCAAGTTCCCTCCCCTTCTCGTCAATGTACAGAGCGTCCGCCGATACTCCAATGTACTCGGGTTCCCTAAGCAAGAATTCGACTGACTTTTCGACGGCGTCTGGAAGATAAAAATCGTCGCTGGCCTGAAAGCCGATGATTTCACCGGCCGCCATCTCGATCCCCTTGTTGACAGCGTAAACTTCCCCTTGATCCGGTTCCGAGACGCACTTCAACCTCGGGTCAGACGCCGCCAAGCGTTTCAAGATCTGTACCGATTCATCCTTTGACGCACCGTCCACAACAACGCACTCAACATTCCTATAGGTCTGGTCCAGCACACTCCGGACGCAGCGTTCGAGGAACGGTCCTCGATTGTACGTAGCGATGATGATCGACACCAAGGGCTGGGTTGCGTTTCGATCGTGAGCTGAATTAGCGCGAACTGGCGTCATTCCTGATGACAACGTAGAAGAACAAAGACTTCATTCCAGCCGATCCTCGGCTGTTTCTTAGACTTAGCACCTGTTTTAGAATGGTAGCAGCCGAGGTGACGAGGCTCTAATTTGAGGCTTAATGCGGAATATTTCAGAGCCTCGTCACCTCGGCTGCCACCACCTGATTGATTTCTTAACACGTTCTTAGCTTAGCGTTCCTGGCGACCTTTGCGTTCAGAGTTTTGTCTCTTCCTTGAGCATCCACTCAATCGTTTTTTCGAGACCGGTCTTCAAAGGCGTGAGGTTTAGCTTTGGGCTAATCTGCCGAAGTTTGTCGATGTTCAAACACTTCGAGCGCGCTCCGACATAACGCTGCGCATCAAACTGAATGGATGCGAACGGATAACCAACCTTCTCGCAAATGAGCTTCGCAAAATGGCGGATCGTAAATTCCTCACCGGCCCCAATGTTGATCAGATCGTTGTTTCGGGTCGAAGCCAAGTCGAGCGCGACCCTCACGAAGTCATCCACGAAAACCAATTCCCGGCTTTGATAGCCATCGCCCCAAAGCAAGACCGGCTCGCCGCGAAGTTTTCCGCGAATGATCTTTCGAATCAGATCGAAGATGAAATGCATTTGGCGGCCATCCGTATGGTAACCCGGACCATAAAGGGTCGAAGGAACGAGGCAAAGGTAGTTCAATCCAAATTGTTTGTTGAGCGCGAGCAACCCGACGTAGAGCATGCGTTTCGTGTGAGCGTAGGTGAACAGGCTCTCGATGGGCGTTCCGACGAGGTAATTCTCTTCCTTTAACTCACATTCAGGGGCATAGGCGCAGCTAGTTCCCATGCAAATAAGCTTGGCCTTTGGTTGACTCTTCTGCCGCCAAGCGAGGACGTTCGTGTTGATTTGCTGGTTGATAATCCATTGTTCCCCCGCGTGGTGCAGGCAAAAATCTCCGGCCTGCGTCCAAGCAGCCAAGTGATAGATCTGATCGTAAGATTGCTCGCCGAATCGATCCAACGAATCGGCGCGGGTCAAATCGCCGTCTTTCGAACTTAACGGAGTGATGTCGTCGCCGCGCGCCGTTAACTCGCGGCAAAGCGCCTTCCCCAAGAACCCGCTCGCGCCTGTAATCAGAACTCTCATGTCTCCTTTGGATTGACGGGAAAATAAAACTCGATCCCCCGCTGAATTAGACTTTGGTTATTGGCGAGAATCTCCTTTTTAAAATTCCACGCCAGGACGTAATAGATGTCCGGCAATTCGGTCAGTTCCTTCTCAATCACCACCGGAATGTGCATGCCCGGCGAATAGAGGCCGCGCCGCAGTTCATTCTTTTCCACGAGGCATTCGATATATTGTGTTCCCACACCGAAGTAATTGAGCAAGGTGTTGCCTTTGACCGGGGCACCAAACCCGAACACTCTCTTGCGCTGCTGCCGGGCCTTTTCCAAAAAGGCGAGATTCTCCTCCTTCATGCGCTTAATCCGTTCGGCGAACTCCAGATAAGTCGAGAATTCGTTGCTGCGCTCTTTCGACTCGGCTTCGCGCAATTCCAGGAATCGTTGCGTTGGAGCACGTTTGCCTCGATGAGTGACAAATCCGATCATTGAGCCTCCATGAATCGGCGCCACATAAGCGTCGAACAACGCCAGGCCATGGCGATTCAGCAGCACTTCAATCGTGCGCAGATTGTAGTAGAGCAAATGCTCGTGATAAATCTGGTCGAAGGCCAGATTCTCGACGATCCGTTTCATGTAGAGGAACTGCACGACAAATACGCCGTCGTCGCGGAGCGCTTCGCGAATCCCGTCACTCACGGAGTGCAATTCTTCCAAATGAAAGAAAACGCCCGCGGCATTGATGACATGAAATTTTCGGCCGAACTGGCGGACAATATCCAAATTGAAAAAGGCGTTCAGCGTATTGACGCCGGCGTCATTCGCGATCTTGGCCGTGGTCTTCGAAGATTCGACGCCTAAAGCATCATAGCCCAAGGCCTTGAAATGCTTGAGCTGTGTTCCGTCATTGGAACCAATATCGAGGACTGACTTGCCCTCGGCTGCGGCGAAGAATCGCTGATCTACTTCTTCGGCAATGGCGCGGAAATGTTCGCTCAAGGACCGTGTCACGCCTGAGAGATAGGTGTGATCGCCAAACATGATTTCCTTGGGAACCGTATGATCCAATTGCGCGGCGCCGCATTGATGGCAAAACATCACACGCAACGGATAGAACGGCTCTCTGCCGACCTCCTCCTTCCTCAGAAAGTGATTGCACCAGGGCTGGTGACCGAGATCAATCGCCGGCTCAAGCTCTTGAGAATCACAGACGCGGCAGATCATGATCCGCTTCCTGTGGGCCTTCCCATAGCCGCAATGCGGACGCTGGACAGGCGTCTCGCCTGTCCAGCATTTGCGCCCACCAAAAGCAGGACAGGCGGGACGGACTGTCCTGCCAACCCGATGCGCGAAAATGTGTTTGGGAGAAATCTCCTCGCAGCGGGGCGGTGGTTGCTTGATCGCCTTTCAGCTTCCTGTGCGCTAGACATACGTTCCACTGAGCACGCGTTGCGGCACTGAGCCCAGCCAAAGGTCGTGCAGCCTTCGAAGCAAACCCTCATGAGGAATAGACGGCGCCTTGGTCGGGTCTTGACTCACCACCAAATGAAAACTGCCCGGAGCATTGTACTTTGGCCCGCGGATAAATTGCGTATTAAAGTAATGCACGTACGCTTCCAGATGCAGCAGCCCCAATTCCGCCAATTTCTTGGCCCACCAATCTTTAGGACGAACGGTCTGATGCAAACGAACCCCATTGATCACTTCCTCGTTCGGGCTCACGCTCATGATCCACAACGCGCCAGGCGCAAGATGCTTTTTCACATTAGCCACCACCTTGGGAACGTCCGGCTCGGCGATATGTTCCATCATTTCCCAACAGGTCACGACGTCGAAGTCGAGCCGCCGCTCGCCCGCTGTCGATTCGATGAGAATCTCAAAATCCCCGGTGACGTCACAGGTAAACAGAAACTCCGGAATCGTCCGCCATTCCGCGCGTCGCGTCCTTTTCGAGAAATCACTTCCTTCAAGTCCAACCGCCAGGCATCCGTCATCGAAACAGCTCTTCACGAACCCGCCGCCGGAGCAGCCCATATCCAAAACCTTAAGCTGCTCGTGAAAGCGCGGGTACAGCTTGTAGAGCTTGTCATTGAAGCGCCGGTTTTGGCTATTGTCCCACCTCGTGCCCCACGGCAGGAGATGGTCGGGCGACGAGCAGGCGACTTCTCTCTCGGCCTTCAAACATATCTTCGGCGCCGCCACGTTCTGATCCTGTTGTTGCATCACGAAAAAATAATCTGCGATCCGCCAGCGTTCACTTTGACTGGCAAAATTTGTCGGTCGGCGAAAATCTCCCGCAGGTTTGCATGCACATTCGGGTCCGCCAGAAACAGCATAAACCCACCGCCGCCGGCGCCCAATAATTTGCCGCCCCACGCGCCAGCCTCGAGGCCGCATCGATAGATGTGATTGATTTCTGAGTTTGAAATCCCGTCATCCAAACTCCGCTTGGCCACCCACGCGCGATGAAGCAATTCGCCGAATTCGCGCAACGGACGACCGCTCGTGAGAATCTCAAGGCCTTCATAAACCATTGACCGCATCGAACGCAGCGCTTTGGTGTTCTGGTCAACCCGTTGCAACTGCTTCGCAACCACCTCGGAAGCTTTGCGCGTAATCCCGGTGAAAACCAGGAAAAGGCATTGTTCAAACTCGGATAAACGCTGCGGAGAAAGTGGAATCCGCGTGACGCTGATGTCTGTTTCGGTCCTGAATTCCAAAAGATTGAAGCCGCCAAAAGCCGCCATGACTTGATCCTGGCAACCGACATTTTCCTTTAAGAGATGACGTTCCACATGAATCGCCTCATACGCCAATTCATAGGGTGTTAGGAATTCGCCTTTGAAACTATGCAGCGCATGAAGCAGCGATACCGTAAAGGTCGAGGACGATCCCAGCCCGGTAAACGCAGGCAGGTCAGCGACATTGTGCAGCTCAATGTCTTTCTCGAGGCCGCAAACGTTCAAACATTCGCGGAAGACGCTGTGTTCGATGTCATTGACATCCTTGGCCAGCTCGACCTTCCGGTAAGAAACGCGAATCGAATAATCAAAGAGATGGCTGAGGAACGGACTCGCCGTCACGTAAGAGAATTTGTCAATCGCCGTCGCGAGCACAGCGCCGCCCTCTTTCAGGAAGTACTCCGGATAATCGGTTCCTCCACCGAAAAAGCTAATGCGCACGGGTGCTCGAGAAATAATCATAATAGTCGCCTTACCAAGTTCTCATTGGCGCCGTCGCAATTGTCGCTTCACAAACCCAACCTGGTAAGGACGGATTCCACTCTAATGCTTTTCGGTAATTCAAAGAGCATTTGTCCCGTAGGGACCCGATGAAAATAGGCCGGCGTTTCAACGCCGGGGACGGCGGCCAAGCGCGCCTGAGTCCCGGATGGGACGGCTGAAGCTCAATGGACGATGCGCACAATTCGACCGTCCCTTCGGGACTTGAACTTCTGGCCGTTTGGTTCCCGGCGTTGAAACGCCGGGCTATTTTCACCCTGTCCCGCCGGGACAACCATCTGCCACAAGGCCTTGAATTACCGAACGGCATTAGAGTGGAATCCGTCGTTACCAGCGGCTTGATAGTGGGTCCATCGTCTCTCATCAGCATTCGTCCCAAAGTTTACGCGAAAAAAGCAAAGCTTGCCCAGGAAAGAGCGGAAAGCAGGAAAACTCCTTCCGCAACCCGAGGAACTCAGAAACGGCACGATCCAAGCCGTGGGCGCCACGCCGAAAATCATCGATTACAATTAAACTCCGCGGCGCCAGCCGGCCGGCCAGAAAGTTCAGCGACTCTTTCGTGGCCTCATAAACATCGACATCAAGATGACAAAAAGCGACTTTGCCCAGATCCAGACTTGCAGCCGATTGCGGGAAAAAGCCCTTCACAACCGTCACTCTGCGATTGAGCGGGCGGAAGAGCAAGCGGACATGTTCCTCCGTCGTATCTTTGAACCAATTGGGATCAAAAATATCATCCAAACCGCGCGCCAAATTGCGGAATCCCTCGAAGGTATCGAAAACAAAGATCTCTCTTTCCGGCGCGGCATTCGAGATGTGCAGCGCACCGCCACCGCGGAACGTGCCGACTTCCATAAACGTGCCTGGACCGGTCATGCGCGCCAGATTCCATAAGTTCGCCAACCGCGCGACATCCAAAAGCGTATGGTGCTCTACCGCTTTGATTGACCTTTGGAATTCCGCATCCTTCAGGACCATCAAATCTTGTCCAACGATAGGCGGATGAAGAGGGTATTCGGGCGAGATGGGATACAGTGCATAACCGAACCTTTTGGCGAGAATGCGGATCAAGCGCGCTGGATGCAATTTATCCACCTGATAACCGCGATTCAGAAAGAATCTCTTGGTGTTGTTTTTGGCTGACTTCAGCATGCTTGGCCGTTATTCCCCGGCCTTGAATTGTTCCATATTCTGCCGAATAAACGGCTCCGCCTGCGAAAGCGTTTCTTCCGTGCCGATGTCCAGGAACGGCGCGTTGACTTCAACGACTCTTAGCCGCGCGCCTCGTTCGATTAACCCAGGAAAAACATCCCGTTCGAAGCTCAGCGGATGGCGGGCGGGAAACTTATCGACCAATGCTGAACTGAGCAAATAGACGCCAGCGTTGATCGTTCGCGCGCCTGGCTGCTTTTCGACAAATCGTGCAACTTCGCCGTTCGGTTTCAAGACGAACGAACCATAACGCGAGCTGTCGGCCACTTGAAGACCTAATAGCGCGCCGTCCGTTTCCGATCCCGCCACGCAGTCGGACAATAATCTTAGGTCGGCAAAGACCAACGAATCGCCATTCAGGACTAACCATGCAGAGGTTCCTCTTCCGTGCGCTCGGGCCGCATTTAGAAATCCTCCTGCAGTTCCCAGCGGTTCGCTTTCGGCCACGCATTGAACGTTAACGCCCGGTACGGGACGGCATCGGAAATGTTCCGTCACCACCTCGGCGAGATAACCCGTCGAAATAATGACATCGCCGATTCCCTGCTTCGCCAGATAACGGACCACCCATTCCAAAAAGGGCCGCCCGGCGGCAGGGGCCATCGGTTTCGGCAAGTTCGGAAGCAAATGCCGGACTCTGGCGCCAAATCCTCCTGCCAGAATTACGGCGGTTGTCTGACTCAGCGACATCAGACGTTAGAATAAACGCTGTTGCGCAAGATCGTGTACCCCTTGATCAACTCGGTTATCCCGCGGTCCAGGGTCCACTCAGGCTTGAAACCCGTCCCCGCCAACCTTTCGTTCGACACGATATAATCGCGCTTGTCCGGATCTTCGCCGATCGGCGCTTCGAGAAAAACAAAGTTTGGCAACTGCTTCTTGATCACAGCGCACAGTTCCAGCTTGGAGAGATTGGCGTCGTCCAACCCGGCGTTGTAGGGCCGCCCTCGCATCGATTGGAAGTTCTCAATTCCATGCAAGAATAACCGGGCAATATCGCGGATATGAATGTAGTTGCGTTTGAAATGCCCTTCGAAAATCACGACCGCGCGATCGTGAACAGCACGATAGACGAAATCATTCACGAGCAAATCCATCCGCATGCGGGGCGACAAGCCGAACACAGTGGCCAAGCGGAAGCTCAGACTGTTTTCGCGTTGCAACACAGCCTCTTCAGCTTTCACCTTGGTCGTTCCGTAGAGCGAAATCGGACGCATGGGCGTTTCCTCAGTGCAATACTTCCCTTGCTCGCCAATGCCATAGCCGCTGTTCGTAACGGGCATGATGATCCACTGTTCCTTGCTCGCTAATCGGCAGAGCAATTGGATGGCGTCGAAGTTGGTCGTCTGGGCGGCAACTCGGTCGAGGTTGCACATGGGCGCTCCCACCAAGGCTGCCAATGGAATGATCAAGTCCGTTTTGGCGACCAGCTTCTTCAAGAGCACCTCGTCGCGGCAATCTCCCCGAACGACGTCAAAGGATGGATACTGACAACAATCGGTCAAACTACTTTGGCGAAAGAGAAAATTGTCCAGCACCGTGACCTCATGGCCGGCCGCCAAAAGCGTTGGCGTGAGGACTGATCCAATGTATCCAGCGCCGCCTGTGATCAATATGCGCATGCTAATTAATTTAATTGGGCATTACTTTGGTGTCAGTTTGTCCGGAAGACAACTGTTGTTTGTTGATAGACGGTAGCGGCGGGCCTCCGGCCTGCCGCAGAGGGCGGCATCTTGCCGCGCGGACCTGCGTGTGAAGTTTGACGTTTGTGTTCGAATAGGAAACAACCTCCGCCGGGCAAGATGCCCAGCTCTACGGCAAGCGGGAGGCCTGACGCTACGATCGCGCGAGTGCTCGTTTAGCGATCTCATCGCCTATCGCTAGCGAGGCTGTCGCCGCCGGACTAGGCGCGTTTAACACGTGAAGAGCATTCGGCCGATCGACAAAACAAAAGTCGTGAACCAAATTGCCGTCGGCCGACATCGCCTGCGCGCGAACGCCCGCCCCGCCCGATTCCAAATCGTCTCGCCGAATTTCCGGGACCAGCTTTTGCAGCGACTCGCAAAAAAGCTTTTTGCTGAAAGACCGGCGAAGCTCTTCCCAACTCATCCGCTTATGCTTCGCCAGAAAATTCCACAAACCGGAATAACTCAAGGCATCGCATAAATCCGAAAGATTCACATCGGTCTTGCGATAACCCTCCCGTGAAAACGCCAGCACGGCATTGGGCCCAGCTTCGATGCCGCCGCCGATCAAACGCGTGAAATGGACGCCCAAAAACGGAAATTGCGGATCGGGCACCGGGTAGATCAAGTTGCGAACCAGATGCTGGCGCTCAGGCTTGATTTTGTAGTACTCGCCGCGAAACGGAACGATGCGGACCTCACGTTTTTCTCCGGCCAATTCACTGACCCGATCGCAATGGAGCCCGGCACAATTGACGACGAAATCTCCCTCGAAAGGGCCAGCCGACGTTTCGATCAGCCAGCCCTGCGCGCGATTTTGCAGGGCCGTTACTTTCGAACGCGTCACGACCTTGCCGCCCTGCGCTTGGATCTTCTTCAAAAGAGCGTCGCAAACTTTCGGATAATCGACAATTCCTTCCTGAGGGACATGTAAAGCGGCGATGCCGCCAACGTGCGGCTCGATTTCGAGCATTTGCTGGCGGTTGAGAAGCTTGAGGTTCAGCAGGCCGTTCTGCTTTCCGCGCTCGTGCAAGTCATGGAGCCGCGGCAACTCGGATTCATCGACCGCAACCACCAACTTTCCGCAGACCTCATGCTGGATTTTGTTCTCCTGGCAAAAAGCGACCATTTCCTGAATTCCGCACACGGCGAGCCGTGCTTTGGCCGAGCCCGGTTTGTAATACAAACCGGCGTGGAGAACCCCGCTGTTATTGCCCGTTTGGTGCTGGCCAACCTCAGCCTCCTTCTCCAGCACGGTAATCTTCGCTGAAGGAGAATGCCTGAACAACTTGCAGGCCGTGGCCAATCCCACGATCCCACCACCGATGATAACAATACGTTTTGCGGACAATTGCTTTGTTTAGGTTAAGAGGCGCGAAGGAATACTGTCACAGCGCCGATGGGTCAAGACTTGAGGTTACGCACTGCAACAAGTCACGCCTGTCGATGACCTCGCTGGCAGGACAGTGCGGCGACAGTGCGGCTCGCCTGTCCAAACCGTTGAGATGCACCATGACAGGCGGGACGCACTGTCCTACGAAATTACGGCCGAACAATTGCCGCCTAGAGACGATGCTTAACGGCCATCCCAATCCTGGATTTTATGTAATACGGAATGGGAATGCGTCTTCCGAGGCGCAGAGTGGTGTCAACCAATATCTCGAAGAGCAATCGCAACCTGACATCCGTGCTCGTCGCGTTTTTCGCTGCCATCCAGAGCAGTTTGGGATGTGTCTTGGCGAGATACTCGAGCGCGTTGGCCTCCATGCAAGGGGTGCAGAACGGATGCTTCTGTCTGGCGGCATCGAGCGTCTCGATGTCGTTTTCCAAAAAATCGCCGACGTTAAGATTATACGTGAGACAACAGAGCTTAGCTTGCCGATTGGCGTCGACATGCACGCTGCTGTATTCGGGACAAGTCTTCGGACGCGGGAGATCCTTGACCGCATCCAAGCCCTCGCCAATTGGAACCAAGAGGAGTTTCGCCGTTTCATCGGCCGGACCTGTGAGAAGCTTTTGAATCGGGAGATACCATGCGACGTGAGCCTCGAAGGCAAACCCATGTTGGCGGGCAAATTTTCGAGCTTCTTTTTCTTCGTCGCAATTGTGGCGGTAGCGGTGCCAGCGGATGATCAACTGCGTGCGCGAATTCAAGGACCGCTTCTTTTCGGCGAGCCAAACCATATTGTCACGAAGCTTGTTGAAATCGCCTTCGTGAGTCTTGCCATAGGTCTCTTGCGACCATCCGGAACAGGACGCCCAAATCAAGTCCGCTCCGTTCGCCAAAACAGCGTCCAAGCCATCCGTTCTTTGCAAGTTCGTGGAAATGCGGAAATGGATGCCATGCTCTTTGCAATAAGCGGCCATCCGCGGCAGGTCCTTATTGAGCGTAGGCTCGCCCCAGTTATTAAAATCGAGGTGAGCGATCTTGAATTCCGTCTGCGCCTTCTCGATGATTTGTTTCCACGTTTCGAAGGACATGAATCCGGTCGGCCCGCCTCCCAACCGACGCCCGCGGGGACAGCTCGGGCATGTCAGATTACATGCACCGGAGATGTCGGTGTTGAGAATACGGGTCTTCATGTCAGTTGTAACACGTTATTATGTACCGGCACTTGTCGCGCCCTTTGGTCTGCCTAACACTATATCTGCAACAAGAGTGAAAACAAGTTCCGACTTGCCCGGAGCGCAGCAATCGGTGCAAACTCGAAGTTGTCGGCACATCGTAGCGGCGGGCATCCTGCCTGCCGCAGAGCCGAGGAATCCTGCCCGGCGGATCACGCTCGCGTACGCACTAGAACGCAGCCTGCTCGTTTCAAGCGTTGCTCCGGGCGGCAAGATGCACGCCCTCTACGGCGGGCAGGATGCCCGCCGCTACCGACAACTTCGGGATGCATCGGCCGGCAAGGTGCGCATCCCCGTGGCGGCTGTGGCGACTGGTGGCGACTGAATGATCTGAATGATTCGTTTGGACTGGCAGGTGTTTTCCGCTATCTTCCGGGCTCGCGTCGAACAAGAAACGAGATGGAAGTTAGTTTTATTTGCCCAATAGCATGTCTTTGAGCTCTAGCCACCTGCCAAGCACCAAGAGAGATTTCCTCACAGCCCTCTTGATCCTGGCCGCCGTCCTGGCCGTGATCTTTCATAAGGACTTTTCTCCTGAGGTGGCGCCATTTTCAAACGACGGTCCGCTCGGCCCGCTCAGCGCCAAATCGGGCGAGGTCCCGGGAGGTCTCGCGGGCGTTTGGCAAGATTTGAACTGGATCGGCGTGAAAGGGATTAGCGCACCTCCGAACCTAGCGACCGTTTTGGGAATGGGAGGGCCGCTGTTTTTTGCCAAAATATACCTGCCTTTCTCGCTGTTTTTCCTCGGTCTAAGCGCGTGGTTCTTTTTTCGCCAACTCCGTTTTCATCCGGCGGTCTGTATTTTGGGAGGACTCGCGGCGGCGCTAAATTCGAACATGTTTTCCCTTTCCTGCTGGGGATTACCGAGCCGGGCCGTCACTTTAGGCGGGACTTTTCTGGCGCTGGGCGCGTTGTGTAGCGCGACTCGCGGGCGACCATGGGTCAAGACTATTCTAGCAGGATGGGCCATTGGACTCGGCATTATGGAAGGGTTCGATGTTGGAGCGATTTTCAGCGTTTACGTGGCAGCATTCGCCTTCTTTCTTTCGCTTCTGCAGACCGGTCCGAGCGCGCAGCGAGTCTCGAAGGGCTTCCTGACCGTGGCCGTGGTTGCATTTTCGGCTGCGTTCTTCGCGGCTCACGCCTTGTCCAGCTTGATCGGAACCCAGATTCAAGGCGTTTCAGGCATGAAACAGGATCAAACCACCAAACAGCAACGCTGGGATCAAGCAACCATGTGGAGCTTGCCAAAGGTGGAAACTTTCCGCGTCGTTGTTCCGGGGTTATTTGGCTATCGCATGGATACGCCCGAAGGCGGCAATTATTGGGGCGCTGTGGGGCAACAGCCAGGCGTTGCGCAATCGCGTCATTCCGGCTCTGGAGAATATGCCGGCGTTCTGGTGATTCTGGTTGCTGCTTGGGGACTTTTCCGATCGATGCAGAAAAAGGAAAACCCGTTCACCGATCACGAGCGAAGGTTGATCTGGTTCTGGGGAGGCGCCACGCTGCTATCGCTTTTGTTCGCGTTTGGCCGTCATGCGCCGTTCTATCAGATCATCTATCACCTCCCCTATTTCTCGACGATCCGCAACCCGATCAAATTTATGCACCCGTTTCACATGGGCGTTGTCGTTCTGTTCGGTTACGGGTTGCAAGGCATCTACCGGCGTTGTCTCGAGAAGAATCTTCTGAAGAGCAGCTCCATCTCGGCTCAAATCCGAGCGTGGTGGGCCACAGCTTCTGCCCCAGACAAGAAATGGACGATTGGCGCCATTGCCTTTGTTGGAGCGAGCGTTCTTGGTTTCTTGTTGTATTACTCCTCCCGACGCGAGTTAGCACGGCACCTTGAAACAGCCGGATTCTCAGGCGAATTCGGGGCTGCCATTGCGCGATTCAGTTTCGGCGAAGTTGGATTGTTTATCGTCTTTGCCGCGCTTGCCGTCGTTTTGCTCGTGGTCATTTTGAGCGGCGCTCTGTCGGGACCGCGGATGAAGCTCGCCTGGATTTCGTTAGGCTTGCTGCTCACGATTGATCTCGCCCGAGCGAACACGCCGTGGCTTCTTTATTGGCAGATCAAGGAGAAATACGCGAGCAACGGTGTCATCGACCTTTTGCGCCAACAACCTCCGGCAGCCCAACGCGTGACGGCGCGCTTCCTGCCGCATATGAACAGTGCGCCTGCCTTCTTGCTCCCTGATCCTTCCGTCGTTTACGAGTGGCTGCAACACCACTTCCAGTACTACAACATCCCATCGCTGGACATTATTCAAATGCCGCGCATGCCGGAGCTCGATGAGACGTACCTGCAAGCGTTCATGCCGCGGAGCAATACGAACCTTGCCCCGATCGGACGCCTCTGGCAGCTGACCAGCACACGTTACATGCTTGCGGCCAAAACCTACCTCGACGCGCTCAATCAGCAGGTTGATCCGGGTCAAGCCCGGTTCCATGCGCATACCGTTTTTGATTTCGCGCCCCGGCCGCCGCTGACCAATGTCACCAAAATGGAAGATGTGACTGCGTTGACCAATGCCGCCGGCCAATACGCCCTGATCGAGTTTAACGGAGCGCTCCCGCGCGCAAAGCTCTACTCAAACTGGCAGGTCCCCGCGAATGATCAGGAAACTTTGACTCGGCTGACCAGCGCAGAATTCGATCCAGCGCTGGCCGTATTGCTTGCCGCTGGCACATCTGTTCCGAGCGCCACGGCGGGTTTCACAAATCAAAATCCCGGCGCGGTGACGATCTCATCATATGCGCCGAAACATATTCAACTTAAGTCGCAGGCTTCGATGCCGACAGTCCTGCTGCTGAATGATAAGTTTGATCCCGATTGGAATGTGACCGTTGATGGCAAACCCGAAACGCTGCTCCGCTGCAACTTCATTATGCGCGGCGTTCATTTGCCGGCCGGCGAGCATACGATTGAATTCCATTTTCGTCCGCCGCTAACCGGCCTCTACATTAGCCTCGCGGCCATTGCCGTTGGTCTGGTTTTATGCGGCCTTCTGTTCGTTTCCCCGAAGCGTCCTGAGATTTCCGCGACGCAGATGGCGCCCGAGCTTGCCGGGGCTCATCCGAAAAACAGAACGGAAAACACCAAACCGGCATGAGCCATCAGGAAACGTATCGGCATAACCAAGCCTATGCCGAGTTTTTGGCCAATTGGGATGCGAACTTCTACGCCAAGTATGCGGACTACCTGAAGCCCGGCCGCGCTGCCGCGCGCGTCCTGGACGTCGGATGTGGAGCCGGGCAGGTTGTTGGACGGCTCGCGGAAGCTGGTTTCGAAGCTCATGGCGTTGATGTCTCCGAACCCAATATCGAGAAAGCGCGGCGTTTCAGTTCGCGTTGTCAGTTTTACGACGGCCGGCATCTCCCGTTTCCCGACAATCATTTTGCAAGTGTTGGCGCGCTCAATGTGCTGGAACATGTCGAAGAACCCGAGGCTTTTATTCCCGAACTGGCGCGAGTCACCGAACCGGGAGGCCGCGTCGTCCTCTCCAGCCCCAACTTTTTTCGCGTGTTCGGGTTTCGAGATTATCATCATCGAATGCGCGGCATCGGAAACAAATGGCGCAACTGGCAAAGGCTCCGCGAAAAACGGAAGCAGATGAAAATGAATCCAGATGCGGTGAAGTTTGATCGCATGACGCCGTGCGTGAAAGAGCCATTTACTCCCGACGACGATGCGATTATCGCCACGAATGCGCTGGAGATGGAGTTCTTCCTGCAATGGTCGGGTTGCGACATCGAGAACGTCTTTTGCACGGACCGTTACGTCGCGAAGGTGATCGATTTGCTTCTAAACCTGACACCGGCGCGCTATGTGATGTTCAACTCCTTCATCGTCGCGCGAAAACGGGCCTAACGATTAGCCATGCCGCGCAGCGTCGGACGCCGCCCCGCGCGCCTGCAGGAACCTAAAGTTCACCGCCTCTCCCGCCTCTCTTTTGCGTCCGCTTCATCGCCTTTTGTTTTGTGAGAAAACAGATAAGGAACGAGGCGATCCAAGCGGAAGCTTGTCGTCGCGCAGCGTCGACGGCTTGACCAGACCAACCAGATGAATAGACTGTTGTAGTTAGCATGAAAGCCAAAGAAATCGGTGCGTTTGAAGCCAAGACCCATCTTTCGGAGCTGCTGGAGCAGGTGCGCAAAGGAGCCGTACTTTTCATTACCAAACGCGGCCATCCCATAGCCGAATTGCGGCCCGTGACGCTACCCGACCGCCGTCCGCGGTTCGGATGCGACAAGGGACGCGTAATTATCGCCGCGAATTTTGACGCGCCCATTTTGGCTGAGGATTTTCCGGTCGTAACCAACGACCCGGCCTTTCGCGCTTACGGAGTGAAAGTTGTCTGGTAAACAGCCCTGCGGCGGCGGTTTCGGGGAACGTTAACCCTTATAAACGATCATCACGCCGAAATCCGTCATCAATTGCCGTGAACCAAGATCAACGTGCGTGTAACTAATCGGGGTGATGCTGATAATGCTCTGTTCCCCGATCTTGCCGAGCAGATCAGAAACAATTTCATCGAACCGGTCATGTCCAACCTCAACGCAATCGGTCCGCCGGATACACTTCACGCGCAGTCTCTTTTCGCCATCTCTCGCGGCGGCAACTTCCAAGGGCGGCGCCGCCTTTTTGATGAGGCTTTCGGCCGGCTTGTCATGAACAGGAACCGTGAAGTGATATTCCTCTTTGGCCGCCGCTGAAGAAGCAATCGGGTTGGCCTTAACATTCATCACGTTCGGTTCCGGAATGACCATGGTAGCGTTACAGGCGGGACAAGCGATCTCGTTTCCAGCCATCGAGGTTTCGGCTTCTAACTGCTGTTTGCAGTTAGGACAAGAAAACGTCATATCCATAGGAACCTCGCTGTTTGCGGTTGCAGTTGGAACTGGCGCAACCCTACCGCTTCGCGGCCAACAATTCTAGTGAAAAGTCTTTTCCAGCCGCTTGACCCGTTCGTAAACCGGCGAAGATCTCGGCGTCCGCTCCTGCACCGATTTGAAAATAGCGCGCGCTTCGGTCGGGTCTTTCAAATTAACCAAGAGCGCCAGATCGAGTTCGATCGCCGCGCGCCTCGGATCGTGAACGGCATACCCATACTGCCTGAGAAAGTTCCGAAGACCGTCTGCGCCTTGTTTCTGCGCGGCTTCGAGCGCCGCTTCCATATTGGGCGGAAGCGCAGGCAGAGCGGCCGATGACGCGGCTGCCGGCGGCGAATTTGGTTCCGTTTGTTCCACGCCTTCGCTTTGTTGACGCTTGACCGCTTGATACTTCGAGATCAGTTCCCTGAACAACAGGAAGACTCCAAGAATGATTAGGATCGACAGAACTTGTTTCATGATTCTGCCGCGCGTTCTATGCGCGCCCCCAGGCGCCGCAGCTTGGCGTCAATGTTTTCATAACCGCGATCCAAATGATAAATGCGTTTGACTAGTGTCGTCCCTTTCGCAATGAGACCGGCAATCACCAACGCCGCCGAAGCGCGCAAATCGCTCGCCATCACCGGAGCGCCGCTGAGTGGCTTGCCACCCCTTATGATAGCGCTTGGCCCTTCAATCGCAATATCAGCCCCCAATCGAGCCAATTCGCTGACGTGCATGAACCGCGCTTCGAAGATGCGTTCCGTAATAATGCTGATGCCAGAGGTCAACGCCATCAGAACCATCATTTGCGCTTGAGCATCGGTCGGAAACCCAGCATAGGGCAACGTCGTGACATCCACTGGCTTCAGCCGGCCACCACGGCGCACGGTTAACGCCGGCCCGCGCCGCTCCACTTTCACGCCTGCCTCGCGCAACTTGTCGAGGACGGCGTGCAGGTGGTCCGGACGCGAACCTAGCAAGGTTACTTCACCATCCGTCGCCGCCGCAGCAATGGCAAACGTGGCCGCTTCGATTCGGTCCGGAATGACTTCGTAATCCGCCCCGTGCAACTCCGAAACGCCGGCAATCGTGATTGTGGGGCTGCCCGCGCCGGAAATCTTCGCGCCCATCGTGTTTAGAAACCCGGCCAAATCGACGACTTCGGGCTCACACGCGGCGCTCTCGATAATGGTCACCCCTTCAGCCAACACAGCGGCCATCATGACATTCCCTGTCCCGAGCACAGTCGGACCAGAACGTCCGCCCAAAAACAAATCATTACCAACAAGCCGCGGCGCGGTCGCCACGACGTATCCGCCGTTAATCGAGATTTTCGCGCCGAGAGCTTGCAGTCCCTTCAAGTGCAGGTCAATTGGCCGCGAGCCAATCACGCAGCCGCCCGGGAGGGAGACCTTCGCTTTGCGCAATCGCCCCAACAACGGACCCAAAATGCAAATCGATCCGCGCATCTTCCGGATCAAGTCATAATCTCCCACACCCTTTATCTTCCCGGCGTGGACTGAAAGCGTGTTATCCTCGAACTTCACCTCGGCTCCGAGCGAGGTCAGGATTTGCCCCATGAACTTAACGTCACTTAGTTCCGGCACTCGCCGGATTGTGCAGGGCTCGGCAGTGAGCAAGGTTGCCGCCATGATCGGCAAAACCGAGTTTTTGGCTCCGCTGATCGTAACTTCTCCGTGCAAGGGGGCACCGCCTTTAACGAGCAGACTATCCATGAATTTTCGTGATCAGATTTCGAATCGATGCATTGCCAACCAATCGCGCCGGCAAGCCAATCTTTCAGGATTCCATTCGGTGCGCAATCAAGATTCGAGGACGGCCGGTCAAATCCGACTCAATCCTTTCGACAGCCCAACCATGTTCGGTCATGATTCGTGCCGCTGCATCTGATTGACCATCGCCTATCTCGAACATTAATTTGCCGTTCGTCTGCAAAAACGGGCCGGCTCTTTCACCAATCAATCGAAAGAAGTGCAATCCATCCGGACCGCCATCCAAGGCCATCCGCGGGTCGTGGTCCCGTACTTCCGGCGCTAGCGTCTCGATCTCAGCCGTTGGGATATATGGCGGGTTCGAAACAATCAGATCAACACACACCCCTCGCGGCAACGCATCGAAGGTCTCTCCCTGATAGAATTGAAGACGATTGGAGACCTGATGATGGGCTGCATTTTCCTGCGCCACAGCCAGAGCCGCGACGGAGAGATCGACGGCGTGGCCTTCGGCGTTCGGACATTTGACGGCAAGCGTAATGGCCAGGCATCCGCTGCCGGCGCCCAAATCCAAAAATGATGCCGCGCGAGCATTGGAATTGGACAACTGGCTGAGAAATTCACAACCTTTCTCCGCAAGAATCTCGGTCTCGGGTCTCGGAATTAGCACGTCGGGCGTCACGTTCATTTCCAATCCGCAGAAGGAAACCGAACCAAGAATATGCTGGAGAGGTTCGCGATTTCCCCGGCGCTTGACCATCTCTCGGACCAGATCAAGATCGGCGTCCACGAGCGTCCGTTCGAAATCCAAATAGAGTTTCAACCGCTGGGTTTTCAAGGCATGCGCGAGCAATAACTCCACCTGCAAGCGCGGTGACTCGACACCTTTTTTCGTCAGAAAATCCGTACTGCGTTGGATCACTTCCAAAACCGTCACGAAGTCACTGTTAACCCAAAACAGCCCACTCGAACAGGGAGAACTTGGCAGGACAGTGCGTCTCGCCTGTCCTGCCGTTTGTGCAGGCAAATGCTGGACAGGCGGGACGCCTATCCTGCGACACCGGTTCATGGGGAGAGCTCGCGATTGGTATTGCCTTTGGAAAGTCGCCCCCCAAGATTCGGCGGCGCAGCTAAGCTGACATGACCGCGAGTTTTTTTATTAAAGTTTTAATCATCGGGTTCTCAATCGCCGCTCCCGTTGGGCCTATTGGAGTTCTGTGCATTCGGCGGTCGATTGCTCAGGGGCCGCTGATAGGACTGCTCACGGGATTGGGCGCTGCGACGGCTGACGCGGCTTATGGCGGCGTCGCTGCATTTGGGTTGACGGCGATTTCGGATGCCTTAGTTGCTCAGGCGTTTTGGTTGCGCCTCGTTGGAGGCGCGTTTCTCCTCTATCTCGGAATCAAAACATTCTTCGCGGCGCCACCGGCGGAGGGCGGCGCGAAACCAGCTTCCAGCTCGCTCGCCGCCTACCCTTCGACCGTTGTTCTAACTTTGACCAATCCGATGACGATCCTCTCGTTCGTTTTCGTGTTTGCGGGCTTAGGCCTGCAAACCAATTCAGAGAATTACGCCGGGGCAACGGTGCTAGTCGCCGGAGTTTTCTTGGGCTCGGCTCTTTGGTGGGTGTTGCTCAGCCGCGGAGCGGGGTTATTGCGTTCGAAGGTCACGGGACGATGGATGTGTCGTGTGAACCAAATCTCGGGCGCGGTTATCAGCGGGTTCGGAATATTGGCGCTCTGGAGCTTGCGCCGTTAACTGATGATTTCCCAAATCGGCTTGCCGTGGTCGATGTCGAGCCGCTTTCGTCCGGGCACTTCCAATTGGCGGGGATCAAGGCCCAAGAGATGCAGCGCCGTCGCATGGAGATCGGTGACGTAGTGACCGTCGCCTAACGCGTGGTAACCCAATTCGTCGGTCGCGCCGTGGACGGTCCCTTGTTTGATCCCGGCTCCCGCAAACCAAATGGTGAATCCGTGCGGATGATGGTCGCGGCCATCCTTGCCCCCGCCGCGCTGCTCCAAGCCAGGCGTGCGGCCAAACTCGGTGCAGAACACAACCAACACATCCTCCATCAAGCCGCGTTGTTTCAGGTCCTTCAATAAGCCGGCCACTGGCTTATCAACGCTCGCGCACATTTTCTCGTGATTTTCCTTGAGCTTCTGATGGGAGTCCCAAGTGCCGTAAAGACTCGGATAAACCTGCACGAAACGCACGCCACGCTCGACCAATCGGCGCGCACAAAGCAGCCGTTGCCCCGCGAGCTTCGTTGAATCTTTGTCCATGCCATAGAGACTCTGAATGGCGGCCGGCTCCTCTCCGAGGTTCATCACTTCGGGCGCCGCCATTTGCATCTTGAACGCAAGCTCGTAGGAGCGTATGCGGGCGCGCAACGTTTCGTCCTGCGGATATTCAACCGCGGCCAATCCGTTGAGCTTGGAAATCAGTTCGAATTCGTTGGCCTGTTCCTCCGCGCTGACGCCGCTGGGCCGCGTCCCAAACGGCAGAGGTTTCTTTGGATCGATGGCCAAAGTCACTCCGTTATGCTGCGGACCGAGATAATAGGCATCGACCGAGAAGCGCGTCGTCGAGTTGGTCGGACCTCCCAGCACAACGTAACTGGGCAAGTTATCATTCAAGCTGCCGAGGCCGTAGTGAACCCAAGAACCGATGCTCGGTTGCAATTCATCAAGGCGATGGCGTCCCGTATGCATTTGATTCTCCGCGAAATGATCGTTGTCGGTCGTCCACATGTTCCGGACGAACGCAATCTCATCCGCGCATGTAGCGAGATGCGGCCACCAATCCGTAATGCCAACGCCGCTTTGACCATGTTGCCGGAAACCGACCTGCATCGGGTAAATGATTGGATAGACATCGCGGATGTTGATCGAGTCCGCAGGCACGGAACGAAACCGCTTCTGGTGAAGCGGCGAATTGACCGGGTTCTCCAGCGGTGTCTTGTCGAAGGTCAGGCCCGCATACTTGGTCAGAGCAGGCTTGGGATCGAAGGTTTCGACATGGCTATAGCCGCCGGAAAGAAAAATCCAAATCACAGATTTGGCGCGAGGCGGAAAGAATGGCTGCCCGGACGGCGGCAACCAAACCTCAGCAGCGCGCGACGAACGAACGATGCCGTCGCGATGAAACATCGAACCAAGCGCAAGTCCCGCGAAGCCCAAGCCGAAGTCCGCGAGAAAGGTGCGGCGATTGATGCGCCCGCACGGGCAGGGAGTTGGATTACTTTTCATAACGATGTGAACGGGCCCTCTCCTCATTCGACGGGCCAAGAGCACACATTGTGCAACTATGCTTCAATTTGAACCGGAGCATCCGCCAGACGTTCTTTTCCCTCCCCATGAACCTGAAGGCAGGGCGCGTCACTCCGTGCGCGCCGGGGATCGCCATGAAGCAAGTCTTTCGCGGCGCGCACGGAGTGACGCGCCCTGCCTTCAGGTTCATGCAAAGGGGCGCTTTCGGCGGCGTGCTCACGGTTATCTCACCATCACAAAATCGTTATGGTTGAACAAGGCATGAACGAGGCTGGCGCGAGCGCGAAGCGTCGGCGTGAGTTCCGCCTCCTTCTCTCCACGTTTGGCGTCTTGGCCGCTCGGCTCAGCAGACTGCGAGCGGAAAAGTTCGTCCTGTTTTTGCAGAAAAGTCGCACACGCCGACAGCTCTTCCTTCCCCGGCGAACGCGACAAAACGTGTTCGTACGCGGTCATGATAAACTCAGCCGTATCGGTTTCCGGTCTCGACAACCGTTCGACCAGCCGCCGGCTCTGCCCATGCGCCAATTCGCTGTTCGACAATGCTAACGCTTGTTGCGGCATCACCGTTCGCGTTCGCCGATAGCATTCGTTTGGATCAGGCGGGTCAAACAGCGCCGTAAGCTCGCCATGACCTCCGGCCTCTGGATGGCACTCAAAATAGAGGCTGCGCCTTGGCGACTTCTGCGTCTCGGCATTCGCCAGCGGATAGCCCCCCATTTTCGCATCGAGACCGCCCGCCAAGTAAAGGATGCTGTCACGCACAACCTCCGCTTCCATCTGCACTGAATTCATCCGCCAAAGCCATTGGTTCTCCGGATCGCGTTTCGCATTGCCCTCCCCATCACCGGCAAATTGTCCCTGCCCTGGGCGACCAAGCACAGACGCCCTCCGATACGCGGCGCTCGTTACGATCAATCGGTGCAGATGCTTCATGCTCCAACCCGATTCGATCAATTCAACGGCCAGCCAATCGAGCAACTCGGGATGCGTCGGGCGGCTTCCATTGCGACCGAAATCGAAAACCGACTTGACCAAAGGCGCCTGAAAATGCCGGGCCCACATATGGTTTACCGCTACCCGCGCCGTTAGGGGATGATTGCGACTCGTAATCCACTCTGCTAAGGCTCGGCGGCGTCCGCTGCTTTTCGCGGGATAAATCGGACTGAGCGGCGTATAGGCAAGGCTGTTTGTTTTCAGCCCAGCTTCGGCATCGGCCAATTCTTTCCGAGCTTTGGCAATTTGTTCTCGAGCCTGTTTCAGCGCGGCCTCTTGTTTCTCCTTGGCTTCTTTCTCTTTCGCCGGCGTCAATGCTGTCAGATTTTGGCGGGCCGAAGCGAGCTCCTGTTCGGCCTCGAGCAAAGCGAACATGTTCTCAACCTCGTGCAATTTGGTTTTTGCGTGCAGAAGAGCGCTCTGTTTCTCGGCTCGGTTCGCCGCTTTGGCCAATTCGTTCGTGTCGTCCATCATCGAACCATCGAAGCGCGCAAGGTCTACGGAGATGCGCGCTTCTAGCGCTTCTTGATCAGAAACTGCGACGGCCAATCTATTGCTCGCCAACCTGAGCGCCGCTTCCGCAGCAAGGAAAGCAGCTGTCTGCTTGAAACGATCGGAGAGGGAGTTTGTTGAGCTCAACTGAGTCAAATTCCGTTGCGCAGAATTCCATTGCTTCTGTGACTCCTCGTGCTTTTCGCGTGCTTGATCCACGGATTTGACGTGCCTTTCTCGTTCGCTCTGCCGGATGAACGGTTTGCTTCCCGGATAGAAAACATGCGCCGGCAAATCAATGGCGCGGATGTCGACAGGGCCAGCACTCAAGAACGCAGGAACCGCGGGTCCGACTGTTGGCTTATCGTCCGGGAATATCCGCTCGTCACCGTGCAAGTAAATGCGTGTTTGAGCGTGGAGATTCTCGTCGAACACGCTGACCGCGCCGTCTTTAATCACTTTGCGGAGAGTCGAATAATCATACTTTTGAAACGGGCCTGGATCCGGTTCTCCGGAGACGCGATCCTGCCGGAGGCCAAGCGGCTCGAAAAAGGCGCGGAATTGAAAGTACTCCTTCTGCGAGATTGGATCGTATTTGTGATCGTGACAATGGGCGCAATTCAGAGTGAGACCGAGAAATGCCTTGGCGGTATGTTCGACATTGTCGCGCATCCATTGGTTCGGATTGAGCGCATACCAATTACGCGCGAGGAAACCGGTCGCGATGGCAGCGTCCTCGGAAACGAACTCATCGCCGGCGAGCATTTCCCGGATCATTTGATCGTAACCTTTATTGGCGTTCAACGAGCGGACAATCCAGTCGCGCCAGCGCCAAATTTGCGGAGCGCTATTCCAGACATCGGGCACTTCCCGCCGCCCATACCAATCGCTGTACCGCCAGACGTCCATCCAATGGCGGCCCCACCGCTCGCCGTACTGTGGCGAACCGAGAAGCTGATCCACAACGCGTTCGTAAGCATCGGAACGTTGATCCGACAAAAACGCGCGAAGCTGATCGAGGGTCGGCGGCAAACCGGTCAGGCTGACATAAACTCGCCGGAGCAAAGTGTGTTTGGGCGCTTCGGGCAACGCGGAAAGGCCCAGTTTTTCGTGCTCGGCGGCGATGAAGAGGTCAATTGGATTTACGTTCGCTGAACGTTCCTTCAGCATCGGCAACGCCGGACGCGTTGGTTTTCTGAAAGCCCAATGGTTCTGACGATCCGAACGAGGCTTCTCTTCTGATGGCGCCGAAATGGTGTTGAGGACCAGCGCGAGCGCCAGACACGTTCGCCGGAGAATTTTGGCGATGGACGTTGCCATACCCCTGGATGAAACCAAGTTTCGCCTCTGCACACAAGGCTCGTTCTTGCCATGGTGGATCTCGGTCATCTCGGCAACACCACGAATGAGAACGTGCGGCTCGTAGCTCGCGACGAACTCTTTACCGCGGTAGGGCGAGGCTGCCGCCGAGCCGTGATTATTGCGGCCACATCGTTCATTCAAATCGTTGATCACGGCGCGGCATGGTGAGGTCGAGCAAGACCGCGCGAAATTGATCGGGCGTTTCGGCGAATCGGTCGGCGCCGTCGCGACCATCCGACGCTAGATGCACCAGGAACCCTTTGCGTTCGAGAATGCTGGCCGTGATCGCCCGCACGGACGCTTCATCATCCACGACCAGGAGAGATCCTTCGCCCCGCCCCGCCTCGTCGGCCAAGGCCGGGCTTGCCAGCGGCTCGGCCTCACCGGCGGCGCCCGGCCAGAGCAGCTGAAAGGTCGTTCCTTTCCCAGGTGCGCTCGTCACATGGACGGCGCCCTTGTGGGCGCGGACAATGCCAAGCACGGCGGCCAGCCCCAAGCCGCGCCCAAGGAATTTGGTTGTGAAGAAAGGATCAAAAATCTGTTTCAGCGTTTCGGGAGCCATGCCGCATCCGGTGTCGCTGACCTGCAGACAGACATAGCCCCCCCTCGCTGAGATCGGCGCCCAAAATAGTTTGGGCGAGGAATATGTGATCTGCCTGCAACAGCGACGTCGCAATTCGAATCAAACCGTCGCCTTCCCCAATGGCTTCCGAGGCATTGATCGCGAGATTTAGCAGGATTTGCCTCATCTGCGTCGTATCCCCAGAGATGGCCGGCAAGTCTTTCGCCAGATCCCAGCGGACGTCCGCTTTCTTGCTGACCGAAAGCCGGACCAGATCCATCGTCTCCTCTACTACAGTACTGAGATCGAAAAGCCGGACGTGAAACTGACCTTTGCCAGCGTAAGCAAGCATTTGCTTGCACAAGTCAGCCGCCCGCACCACCGTCTCATCGATTTGGTCGAGGCACGGGATCGCCGGAGAGTCAATCGGGATGTCCACCCGCGCCAGGCGGACATTGCCCTTCATCGTGGTCAGCAGGTTGTTGAAATCATGAGCAACGCCGCCGGCAATCAGGCCAAGGCTCTCGAGTTTTTGAGTTTGCTGCAGATGATGGTCAAATTCCTCGCGCTCGGCCTCCGCTTTGCGAGCGCTGGTCAGGTCTCGCACCAGAACTGCCACCCGGTCCACCGTGCCGTCTGCTTGCCGCAAGGGAAGCCGGGAAAGGCTCAAGCTGACTCCGGGTTCTAGAGGATCGACAACCAAGGGGAACTCCACATTCACTTGAGCTTCCCCATCATTGGCCACGTGTTCCGAGCCATCGTTCAGCGCTTTAGCTAAACGGGCTGGCCCGACGTCACGCACGGGCCGGTTGATCGCGTCCTCCCATCGTTCCAACCGCAACAAACGCCGATGCGCGTCATTTAACATGACGTAACGGCCCGACCGATCCATCAAAAAGATCGCATCCGGCAAACGGTCCAAAAGTGTACGGAGCAGATTGCGCTCAGAACCCAGCGCGTTCTCGGCTTGCACCCGCTCGCTGACTTCGGCCTGCAACTGCCCGTTGGCTTCCGCGAGTTCGGCCGTTCGCTGTTGAACGAGCCCCTCAACGACCGCGGCTTGCCGGCGGACGCGGTATAAACGACGCGCTACCATGGCCGTCATGAGCAATCCTCCCACGAGAATGGCCAAGGGAGCTGAGAGTTGCGGCCAATGGCTCCAATTGTGGCCTCGGCGAAAGAAGAACGTCCAATTCAGCCCGCCGATTTCCAGGCTTTGCTTAACGTGAAAACTGCGACGCATTTGTTCCAGTGTAACCTCTTCAAGGGTCTTGCCGCCGTCGCGCGTGGCGCGCGAATACAACACGACGTCGCGTCCCGATTCCCTGGCCGCCTGGCCGGTGTCGGTCATAATAACGTCCAGATCGAGTTCCTTAACCCGTTCCGCGATGCTGTCCATAAAAGGCTTGAACACGACCTGTGCCAGAACGCAACCCTGGGACTCGGCGCGCCGCTGTTCCACGGTGGCGGGCCGTAAGCTCGGACGATAGACTGGCACTGCGGCCATGACGCCCCAAACCACCTTATTGGTATAGGGCATTTCCAAGGACGCCGAGACCATGACGTCTTGCCGGTCTCGCGCGCGATCAAGCATTTCCTTGAGGTTGGGGACACAAAGCAGATCATAACCCAAAACGCGTTGATTCCCGGCAAACGGGTCCACGAATTCGACCGGCAGATATTCAGGACGGCCATCGACCGGCGCCGTGCGGTTGCTTGTCATATCGAGGAGATCGCCCTCCCGAATCTGAAACCCAGGGAAGCCTTCGCTCCGAACGCGCGCTTCAAAGGCGTCGCGATCCGCGAGCCTGACGTGTGGCGCCCAGCCGAAGGCCTGCACGCCGCGCGTGCGAATCACCAAGTCCGAGAGCGCGTCGCGGAACTGGGCGCGAGTTAGGCCGGGATTATGGTAAAAGAGAGAGCGCAGCGTCCGCAGCACATCCTCGATCCCCATCCGGTGTTGGTTGAGTGAACCGAGGAACACCGCGACTTGGCGTTTAATCTCCGCTTCATCACGCCGTTGTTCCGCGCGCCAAGCAAGCCGGAAAGCCAGGGGTGACACCGAGATGCCCACCAGCACGACGAGCCAATGCGGCTGAAACCGGCTCGAACCGTCCGATTTCACGGGTGAAACACGCGACTGTTTTTTTGTTTCGTTGGGCATTTGGCAAACGCTGTGTCTCCGAGATTAGGATACTGCTGCCGCAATGGTTTCAACTCAGACAAAGCACAAGAATCACTCTTGGATTTGCTTAACCGAATGGCCGTGCGGCGCGCCAACCCTGCCACAAACCTTTGAATCTCGACGCTATTCTGGCACTTGAGAAAGGCGACGACCACGATGCATAGAGGAACGCTGGAGAATTGGCGAAGCTTCGCCAGAAAGAGTATCAACTCCGCTCGGCCTGTCACAACTCGAACAACTCTTTCTCGGCGCCGAAGAAGCAACAGCTTCTCATTAACACCCTGCTTTAGCTGGGTGCCTGGCGCCGTTGAGTGTGTCAGAACCGTTTCAACGGTTTCGACAGTCTGTGCCAAACCGTTGAAACGGTTGTTGTCCTGGCAACGTGATTACACCCAGCTAAAGCAGGGTGTTAATCAGAAGCTTATGCGCAAGTGGCTGGACGCATCCGGGGCATGCGGGCTCCATCTGCTAATTGTCGCGGTTCTCGGGTCGTTTGGTCATTGCACGTCGCCGCCGCGACGGCGATTAAGTCTGTGTTTTGTTCACGACCCAAAGCCCTGCCGGAGTGCCTCAGCACTGGCCGCCGATGACATAGAGTTGGCCTGGACGAAATTCCACGAGACCGCGAAGCACTTCTGGCATTAACGGATGCGTGTCTTCGAAACGATTTGACCGAGCGCCCAAGACCACACTCGCGAAAGGAAGGTCTCTGATTTTCGCCTCTCGCGGGAGGCTTTTGTCCATCGTGACGAATACTTCATGCTTTGCGCCGTCGGCGATAAGGTGGAGAAGCTTACCGTTCTTAATCCCTGACCAACCCATCCGCGGGACGGTTTGAACTTCGTGGCCCGGGATGTCGTGACGAAGACGCGCGGGCAGGCATTCGTCCAGTAGGATGCGCATTCAAACCGGTGAGAGTGAAAGCAATTTGCTGGCTTCTTCGAGAGGAGCGATGGCCTGTTCCCGCGTCACAGTCGGAAAATCTTGCAGAAAGTCCTCCAACGAGTCACCGCCTTCTAGATAATCAATCAGTGTGCGGGCGGGAACGCGCGTGCCCCCGAAGCACGGTGTTCCGTTCATGATCTCAGGATTAGTTGCCACCACCGACGTCTTCTTCATGCGAACAATTAAACCCAGCCCGGCGCGAATCACAACATGAAGCTTCAGTGGAGCTAGCATGTCGCTGGAGAAATAGTTTCTCCTGCCCCATCCGCGTCGCCAGTCATCGCGCCTCGCGAGTGACCTGTGCGGCGAGCTGGTCCAAATCAATTTGTGCGCCGGCCGCAGGAAAAGGATGCGGCAGCAGATACCAATCTTCGGTGAATGAAACCGAGCCTCCCGGAGGGATATCGTTGCGCGCGCCGTGCGGCTCGAGTTCGCAGACGGGGAGCTGTTCGGCCTTCGGATAATAGAAGCAAAGAGTCAGACCCGCGACTTCAGGATAAACGCCGTCCGGCGGGGACGGGTAACGCTTCACAAAAGCCTGATGATGTGGCATGACGTAAGCAAACCAGCCGGCGTTCGAATCAAAGCCCAGCTTGGGCTGGCGCGTCGGGCCGAGCACTTCGAGAAATTGGCCACGACGGCGGACATTCGGGTCCGTGGGCCCGATGAGGATTCCCCCTCGATCGTACATTACCCAGCCATTGGGAAAACGTTGTGTCTCCGGCGTGAGCGGAACCACACCGATGCCGCCATGGATGGCAAACGTGCGGCTCCAATGCGCCCAGCGCTTCGTTTCCTGCGACACGTTCCGAATGATTTGCGTGCAGGCCAAGTGTGTGGATTTGGCGTCGAGGCGAAACTCGCGGATAAGCTGCACGCCGGTCGCTTCGTCGGCCTGGCTGGTTAACCGCACGGCACGTGGTCCGATGGCCTCGGCTTGCCATGCGCCACTCCAGAGCTTGTCGCGCCTGGGAATCAGAAACTCCGGCCCGATGTCAAAACGCCCCGCGCTGTCCGGTGCGCGCGGTCCGCCAGGCGCGCCCCATTTCACCTCGTTGGGATCGAGGTAAAGCGCATTGATCCCCTTGGACGAATACTCCAGCACACGCCCGCCAACTTGATGGCAAAGCGTGACCCGCGTTTCCGCGTTCGAAAGTTCAAAGCAATCGGTGTAGTTCAGCACTTTCACCCGCCGCACACCTTCCGGGAGTTCCGCGGCGGACGAGGCAACGGCGATACTCAACAGGACAGTCAGAAATGTAGTGCGCATAAAATGATCAGACATTGATAGCGCAGTGTGCGATCCGCGCCACACTAATCGCATCTGGTGAATATGGGAGGCGCATCTCGGCGCCGCCACGGTTTGGTGGCAGGGACGGCGCGCCGTCCCTACCCTGCGTTCTTGCGCTTAATGCTTCGCGGCGCCCTGCGTTTGGGTTTTGCTCTTTTCGGAGTCGCGCGTTTGGCGCGGAGGACGGCCGGGTTGGGCGGCGCGACCTGCGCCGTTGCGACGGGCGTGGACTCAATCTCGACGCCGAAAATGTCACTGAGGTCCGCGCCTGCAAGCGTTGCGGTCCCTGTGTCTGCCGCTGGCGCAATCGCGGTTGCGCTGGCAGCCGTGATGAGTTCTTGCATGTCCACGCAGCGCAGGGTGAAGAAGAGTTCAGGCTTTTCATCGAGTCGCGCTCCCACTCCGTAAAGCACGGCGGCGACGTGTTTGCACATGTCGGCCCAGTCGGGACACGAACAATCAAGGTCGATTTCTTTCGGCGCGGGGAACAGACCCGTGCCATGTGCGGTGATGTCGGCGAGAATGTCCTTCGAGAGCTGGCCTTGCAGGAGATCGAGCAGGTTGGTTACTTTGCCCGCGCTGCGAGTTTTGAAGTCGCCCCAGCACTTTGCAGCCAGCGGACGGAAGCCAATCGCGATCTTGTATAGCTCGGAGCCTTGCACCAGCGCCTCGACCTTGCCGCGCGAAACTTGCAGATCGATGACGGAACCGTTGCGCACGTAGGAGCGGCCCCGTGGCAACCGGTTCGCGTAGTCGCTATAGGCTTCGAGGTTGTCACACCACGCCTTGCCCCAGAAGGTGCTCGCGATCTTCCGGCCCGTCAGCGACACAGGAGCCAAAGCGCGACCGGACTTGGACGCGAGTTTCTTGGCAGCGGCTTCAGCTTTCCGCCGGCGCTCGGCCGCGGAGACGTACGGTTTGAAAGAGTACCAGGACATAGGAATTAGTGGTTAGGATTGAGTTGTGAATCGTGATGCGTGATGCGTGTGAGGGAGATCATTCGCCGCTGGCCGTTTTGAGATCGAGCGCGACGAAGCGCAGCAGTTCGTCGTTCGACATTTCGGTTAACAAAGTCTCAGCGCCGCCTTCCGCGCCAAGGACAGATTCGGCCAGCGATTGTTTCTCGGCGATGAGGGCGTCAATCCGTTCCTCAATGGTGCCGCGGCAAACGAATTTATGGACGAGCACATTTCGCTTCTGCCCGATCCGGAACGCGCGGTCCGTGGCCTGGTTCTCGACGGCGGGATTCCACCAACGGTCGAAGTGAATGACGTGACTGGCCGCAGTGAGGTTAAGGCCGGTGCCGCCAGCCTTGAGTGAAAGCACGAAGAACGGCGGGCCATCGTCGCGCTGGAATTCTGTGACGAGACTTTGACGCTGTTTCACAGCGGTGGAACCGTGCAGCACAAGTCCGGGCCGGCCGAACAATTCGCGCAAGTGGACGGCCAGCGGCTCGGTCACCTCGCGGAATTGGGTGAACACTAGCGCCTTTTCTTGCCGGGAGGCAATCTCCTCGCACAACTCGGCGAGGCGAAGAAATTTGCCGCTGTCTTGCGCCGCGAACGCGCCGTCGCCCAGCCAGTGGCTCGGATGATTGCAGATTTGTTTGAAGCGCATCAGAAAGGCGAGCACGAGGCCGCGGCGCCGAATGCCCTCGGTGATCGTGTCCAGTTTTTCGCCCAGTTCGTGGACGCTTTTTTCGTAGAGCGCGGCCTGGCGTTTGGTGAGCGAGCACCAGGAGGTTATTTCGGTTTTGTCGGGCAGATCCGAGATAATGGCGCGATCCGTCTTGAGCCGCCGCAGGATGTAGGGCCGCACCAATTGGCGCAATGGCGCGAAGTTCGGCGGATCGGCAGTTTGGAGGCTTTTCACGTAGCGCGAAAATTCCGTCGCGCCGCCGAGCAGCCCGGGATTAAGAAAATCGTAGAGCGACCACAGATCGCCCAGCCGGTTTTCAATGGGCGTGCCGCTGAGAGCGATGCGGGCGCGGGCCTTTAGGCGCTTGACCGCGCGGGTCTGGCGGGCGCCAGGATTCTTGATCGCCTGCGCCTCATCGAGCACAACGAGCCGCCAGTCGCGGTCCGCCAGCCAATCCAGCCGCGCGGCTTGGCCGTAGGTGGTGAGAATCAAATCGCGGCCAGCGAGAAAAGCGTCGGCGCTCTTCGCGTCGCGCCATTCTCCGCCAGGAGATTCCGCCGGGTGCGCGAAGGCGGCGCGCAGGTTCGGCGCGAACCGGGCCAGTTCGTTTTTCCAATTCGCCAGAAGCGACGCCGGCGCGATCAGCAGGCTGGGAACGCTCGGCGAAGCCTGTGTTATTCTACTCCCCATTCCATCCGTTTCACTTTGTTCACCGTGCTTCAACCGCAGCAAAAGAGCAATGACTTGAATTGTCTTGCCCAAGCCCATGTCGTCGGCGAGACACGCGCCGAGGCCAAGCTGCTGGAGGAACCAGAGCCACTTCACGCCCTCTGCCTGATAGGGCCGCAGCGTCCCTTGCAGATGTTCGTTGGGATCGAAGCTCGCGCCGCGCCCCGGCTGGCGCAATCGTTCCAGCACGTCGCGCAGCCAGTCGCCGGCGACCACCTCGCTCCAATCGGCGGTGTCGGGAGTTGCCTCAATTTCCGCCGCGCCGGCGCCCAGTTTCACGCCCGCGAGCAGCCGCATCGCCTCGAGAAACGAAACGCCGTCAGCGCCCGCGGCATCTGCGGCCCGTTTCCACTGCTCGAGCACGTCGGTCAATTTGGCCCGGTCCACCTCGACCCATTGGCCGCGCAACGAGACCAATCCGGCGTCCGTCGTCATGAGCGCGCGCCATTCCTCTTCGGTCAGCCTCTCTCCGCCCAGCGTGGACTCGACGGAAAAACTGAGCAGGCTGTCCGTGCCCAAAGTCGCGGCGCGTTGCTCACCCACGCGCACCCGGACCTGCGGACGGGCGCCGCGCCCGTTCTTCCACCAGTTTGGAATGCGCGTGATGACGCCGCTTGCTTCGAGCAAAGGGACTTCACGGAGGAAGGCGTAAGCGTCCGCGGGCGTCCATGCTTGCGGCTGGAAAATCCGGCGGCTCTCGAGTTGCTCGCGCATCCACGGACTCTGCCCGGCAGCTTGTTGGACTGGCTCAAGGAGCGAACGAAGCGCTGCCTGGTTTTTCGCGCCGGCGTATTCCTGCAATGCCCGACCCAGCGGAAGATGCACCGGCTTCTCTTGCGCCGAGAGCCGGTGGGTGTAAGTGGCCATGAACGCGAACGGCGTCTCCGGCGCGCGTTTATTTTCTGCCAGATGAAACGTCACCCTGCCGAGCAAATGGAGCGCCGGGTTGATCTCGCCGAGCCACGGCTTCAAACCGCCGGCCGTGCCCGCTTCCACGCGAGCCAGCGCATCTAACTCGCGCCACCACGCCGCCATCAATTCCGGCGACACATATTCCGCGCCTCGCATTGCCGGCACGCGCAGCGTGAGCGCGAAGAAAAGATCGGCGGGCGGCGCGGTCTCAGGCCACGACTGGCCCTCGGCGGCGTTAGGTGAATGCGCCAGCGTTGTGAGAAACTCCTCCGCGAACTTGCGCCAAAACACAAACTCCGCGGGCCATGCCGCGCCTTCTCCGCGGTGCGCAGCCAGCGCCAGCAATCCCGGCGCAGAACTTTCGCCAAACGCCCGAACCAAATCGGGGTCGGCCTGGAAATCCGCCGAGCCGTGTTGGCCGATTTCTTCAAGCCGCAACCGGCCATTGGGCGTGACGAAAAGTTGATGTGGCATTCTGAAACGGGCCCGGCCTATGCCGGAGCACACTCGAATTATGCGGCACTCCGGACTGCCAATCACTCCTTTGTTATTAGTTTCAATTCACAGTTTGCCAACGGGTTGTTCACTTTGAAGAAGGACTGTAACCGGAGAACGCGGCGGTCAATCGAATCGTGAATACGAAGGTTATTTAGCGGCGCAAATTCGGGAGACTCGTTTTCATTTCAATACATTGCGCAGGCGGGATGCATAGCCGCGCGCTTCACCTTCGGCCTCGATCCGCTCGAACTGAGAATGTGCTAAGATGGGACCTTGCACCGGCACTCCGTCACCGGTTTCAGCGACGTCCTTCAACACACCCGCGGCGGCGGCAACTGCGGCGTTCATTTCATCCAGGTTCCTGCGCAGCGCGTTCAAATCGCGGCCCGGCCAATAATCGCTTTCGTCCGTGATTTTCACCATCAGTCCGGGAGATTTTGCGGCGGCGAGGAGATCAATCACGGCGGTGTGGCAGCGGCGGAAGTGCTCCCATCCGTGCAGGCCGGCGTATTGCGTCTTGCAGAAGCTTTTCAGTCGCCAACCGCCGCGTCCATAATGGCACAAGCCCAGCAGCAACGGCTCGCAATCGCGTCCCACAAGCACGCGGAACAGGTGCCCTGCGACCGGGCGAATTTCCTCGCCGGTGAAGGCGTTGAGCTGTCCGGCCACACGGTGCATGCGCCATTCCATTGCAAGGCGGCGTTCCCCCGGGGCGAAGCCGAGACTGCCGACGGCATCGAACCGCCGCTTCCGCTTGAACTTGAGCGCCAGCTTGCGCAACTCCTCCGCCGCCCATTTGGCCTGACAATCGTCCATTCCTTTGTGGGCGCCGGCTAACTTGAGTTGGTAATGGATCGTCAACCCCATGACACGTCACAATAATTCGTCCGCGCGTTTCTCTCTCGTCACCTTCGGCTTCTTCACCCTCTCGGCTTTCGCTTCCTCGGCGGCGCGTTCGAGGTTTAGCGCGAGCAAGTTTTCCAAAATCCGTTCATCGCTGAGATCGGCGGGCCAACCGTAGGCAGCGGCAACGGCGGCGTCGAGTTTCTTGTGAGCCAGGTCGAGCCAGGCGGCACCCGAGAACCAGCTGAGACTGTCGATTAATTTGCGCCTTGAGCGGACATCCGCCACGGCTTATTGTCTCACAGCGATGCAACACATAAAGGCCAAGCCGGAAGTGGCGCGAAAGAAAAATTCTTCCACGCGCCTGACACCAAAACAGCTCCGACGTTTAGCCGACCGTATGGTTGCAGCCACTGATCCTGCCGAGATCGACCGTCTGAAGGAAGAATTGGAACGCGGCTTCTACGGCGATCCAACGCATGCCTAAGATTCGGCGGGAAAAGCTTCCGCGCCCGCTGTTTCGCCATTTGGTTGACCGCGCTCGGGAACGGGAGATTTCTACAGAACAATTGGAACTGTTGTTCGAATGGATCGAGACGGAACCGGAAGTGCCTACAGGCAAATGGTTCAAGCGGTTTTCCGAAGTCACCGTGTGTGGCCACGCGGAACTGATTAAGACCTTCCTGCGTCCGAACCAAGCCGCTCTCGGCGAAGAAGTCATCTAAGCCGCAACTAAGAGTTGGTTTTCTGAATAAGAGATTAGTGTCTAAGGTTCAGGAATATGCTTGTCTGCCAAAGCCTTCAGCGCGCCCACGAATCCGGCTAGTCCAGCTTGTATCTCCACCAGAAAAACGAAATCCGGCTCTCCCGAACAATGAGGGACCCAGTGTGCAAACATTCGTAACATCACCTCTATTTTGAACTCCGCAGAGATGTCCACGGCGTAAGCCTTCTCGTAAGCATCATACCTTTCGCGAAGATCTGTGATTGCGAAGACAACAGATTCCTGTTTGTCGTCCTCTGGACCGTCACACTCATCGTACGCCATATCGAAGTATCGATGGTGGAGGTCTCGTACGACATTCTGATGTTTCTGGAGCACTCCTTCGGCGTACCACAAGTGTGACAGAAGAACTCCCTTAAACAGAAAATTGTGTGCGTCGTTTTCCATTTTTAGTTCTTTAACCTTGGGATGATTCAACAACAAGCCGCTCGTTTCGGTTGGGCAACGCAAAATGAATTCCCATGCGATAGCGGCGAATTCCTCCCTGCTAGCATTTTCTGGTGTCGTTCTCTTGATTGGCCACATAAAAGCGAAACGTCTCAATCTCAGGCAATGTCTCGACAGCAAACGTCGATACGCAGCCGTTAAGCCCTTTCAAGGTGCACCAGAAATTCACTGGGAAGGCGGACCGGGGCGAGTCATCTTCATTCGTCTGCTCATAAGCTCCCTTCGTCCGAGTGCGCTGCCTCTTTCGATCCAAGGTATCAAGTCGTCAGAATCGAGCACCTGCAAGGCGCGAATGTCCGAAACACAATTTCGTATCCACGGGAATTTCCTGGCTAGTTCGAAGATCGCTAAAGCTGGTCCATTGGCAGTCACCGACTTGTCGCCGTAGTACAAGGTTCCTTGCTTATGCGAGAACCCGTGCGCTGCCAAAAGTTCTCTCACGTCTTTGTAGAAATTCGTATAGGAATCTCCGTATTCCTTCTTCAAGGCATCGGTGTCTAAGTCGAAAGCAATAGCGTACATGTGCGGAATCATTAATTTATTTGAACCTGAAAGTCGATTTGGTGGGCCGCTGGGTAGGCCCGCCGCTGAGTGGTATCTATCCTTGTGAATATCACTCGACTTCACCGATTCCGCTCTCACTTGACGGTCGGCCAATGCTGGAAGATGCCTGCTTCCCCTTCCCAGATTGCTGGGCGGCGTTTTCTGCTTTGCAGAAGCACATGCCTAGCACATCGCGATCATCCGACAGCGTCAATTGACAGATCGTCGAATCGATATGAGCAATCTAACTCGAACTCTTCACTGTCGAAATTCTCACGCGTTCTGATGAAGTCAATCTCCCGTCAGGAGAATTCAGAATTTGTTTCGTAGGCCGTGGTCATTGACATCAAGACACCGGCGAAAGAAACGTGGAATGGCCGACCAATCGTCTCGTTAACTGAACCAATTCCGGGTCAGGCAACGGTCGTCAGTGGCGTCACCCTATTTGAACATCACGACCGCCGCGGCGATCCACACCATAACACACAGCCCAGCGGTCAATGCCCACCAAGCGCAACGCCGTCCCAGCTTCTGCTGCACGCGAAAGCCGTAAATCACGGGAGTGACCGGATAAAAGAACAGGTTCAAGACTCCCCAACCCGCGCTGCCGCGAAATCCCGCGATGACGCCCCACAGCCATCCAAACGCGTTGAGCAGGAGCAGCAGCAGCAGCGCGGCTCCGAAAATCAATATCTTCCGGATGGGGAGTGCTTTCAGATCACCTGTGAACGGGACGTACCCCGACGATTTGCCGTCAAGCTGGCGCTGCACCGATTCGCGACGTTTCGTCACAAAAAACTTCAAGGGATGAGCTTCCTGCGCAGACGGCGCGTCCGCCAGGACACGCTCAAAACGTTCGGGAGCTTTGTCGCCATTTTCTCGAATCAACGGCCGAAGGAAGTCTGCCGTGACGGATATCTGCCGGTGCATTTTTTCCTCTGCAAAAATGGAACCCAGATATTCAGCCAGATAAGCGCGGAACTTCTCTTTGTGCCGGGGAATTTTCAGCACGCGCTCGATCAGCCGGTTGCGGTTGCCACCCGGACGGTCGATGCTCAAATCGCGGCGAGCATCTGGACTGCCCTCCATCGGAAACGCGCCGAACGAATGATCCATGTCCCAGGGCAGGAATTGAAACTTGTTCGAACGGGGTTCGAGATAGACGTAGTGGTTCTGGGTTCCGCCTAGAAAACTGTCGAGATTGGAGAGGAGGACATTCACGGCCAGGAAGCGCAGGAATTCATCCACGTCCAAGAATTCTTCCACCTTCTCGGCGAAAGCCGCGTCGTCCGACTGATTGAGCAGCCGGGCGAAATCAATCACGCGGCGCTGTTGCGCGGGCGTGGGATCCGTTTTGGGCGCGTACGGTTTGACATAGTCTTCCCAGTTCTCGCCAAGATAGCGGAAAATCCCGAACGTCGTCGGCTTCAGCAACAACCCATCGGCGGAATCGTAGCGGTCTTTTAGGAACCGCTTGTCCACCTGCTCGACGACCGTGTACAGCCCGCACGATTTTTTCTCGACCTCGCCGGGCACAGTGAGACTCAACCGCGCGAAACCGACGCGCGGGCCTGGCACGCCTGCTTCGCGAAAAAGTTCGTACGACAACGCCTCGCGCAGCATCGATGGGTCGGTCACACAGTTATTAAGGTTGAGCTTGGTCAGACCGCGGAACTGTTGTTCCGATTCGTATTCGCTGAAGTCCAATTTGAAAGAAAGCTTCCGGGCATTGAAACCTTCCAGAAAGGTCCCGTTGCCTTTGTAGCGCAGTCCAATCCCGGAAACGGTCTCTCCATCAATCGTGGCCTCTGCCCGACCGAACTGATGATCCACGCCGAGGTAACCCGCCAGACCGGGCCGGGTGGATTTGTCGCTCCAGAAATGCTTGCCAGCGGCGGCGTCCTTCAACACGTCTTCGAAGGCCAGCATGATGCCAAGGATTCCGGTTTTGGTGCCCGGCGGTGGCTGCAATTTCTTCCATTCCGCGGCGTCCGCGCGCAGATGAACATCGATGAGGTTGGTCAACCCAAAGACTGTTCGGGATGGTTTCGCCTGAGCGGCTAACAACGGACTCGCTGTCAGCCCCAACGCACACACGAAAAGATTGATGAGATGTCGCACTAGTTTTTGCCCAAGGATCGATGACACGCTCGCGCAATCTATCGCATGACGCGTAAATCGGCCAATGGCAAATAGACGGCAGGGAGTTCAGTGCAGCGGCGGGCATCCTGCCGCCCGGCGCCACGACGGAAACTTGCTATTGCATTTCAGAATGCGCGCATGTGCCGCCGGGCAGGATGCTACGGCTCTACGGCAGGCAGGATGCCCGCCGCTACGAATCAGCCAGATGTAGTGAACGGTAACTACCCTCGCTCGTCATCAAACGGCCGGTACCGCCCGTCTATCGAGATCTGTAATGTCTGGCGTTCGCCCAGCTATCAGCTAGCATCGCACCGATGAAACCAACTCTGCTTCTCACACTTGCACTTGTCATCATTGGATCAACTGCCTTGCATGCGGCGGATTCTGAAGAAGGTTTCACGCCGATCTTCGACGGGAAGACGTTCACCGGCTGGAAAACCTCCATCGACAACACCAACACCTGGAAGATTGACGACGGAGCATTCCTCGCGAGCGGGCCGGTCGCGCATTTATTTTACGTAGGCGACGAGAAGCCGTTTAAGAATTTCGAGTTGAAGGTGGACGTGATGACGGTGACGAATTCCAATGGAGGCATTTATTTTCATACGGCGTATCAGGAGAGAGGCTTTCCAAGGGCGGGCATCGAATGCCAGGTCAATGTGAGTCACGGCGATTGGATCAAGACCGGCAGCCTGTACGGCCTGGTAAACGTCGGACTGACCCCCGCCAAGGACAACCAATGGTGGACCCAGCACATCATCGTTCGGGGACGCAAAGTCACCGTGAAAATCGACGGCAAAACCGTGATTGAATACAACGAACCTCCGATTGATCCGAATGCCCGCGCCAAAAAGCTTGGTGAAGGCATCTTCGCGCTCCAGGCACACGACCCTAAGAGCATCATCCGGTACAAAAACATCCGTGTGAAGCGCCTCGATTGACCTTTGGCAGAGAGATCGCAGCCAGCTTAGCGAGAAACATATTCGGCAAGTAATCGCTTTCGCTGGGGACGGACGGCTGAACGATGGCTCGACTTCTTCGAATGAGTTGCGCGACTTTTTCCGAAACGTGCCATCAGACCTTCTGGCAAAGTACATCAGCCAATGCCTTTCGTTTGGCTGGGTTCAGCCAGATACTGTGCGCACCGCCTTCGCGATAAAAGACACACCCGTTTTGCCGCAGATGCCGTTCTAGGTCGGCACGTTTCATCGCTCGGCGAACTGAATCGTTTCGCGCACGGCTCTGGGAGAAAGCTCTTTCTCCACTGCAACCGGCGTGGATGTCGGACCGCCTCCATGTTCATGAGAAAGACGCGGCCTTGCGCTAGCACTGGGCTCGACCATCCCCGACCCACCGGTTGCCGCCAGCGCACTTTCAGTCCCTCGGCGGGAAAGGATTTCACCAGGCTGGTTTCGTTCCAAACTCCATCACGGTTTGGCCCACGGAACTGCGGCCAATCCTCCGCGGAAACCGCCATAGCGAGCAATAAGATTGCGCCCATTCGCTTGGTGACGCGGCAAACTGCGGTTGAGTTTTGCTGCTACGGGCTGGCTGCCGTTTTTTGGGAGAGCAGAAAGGCCAGCAAATCATTGAAGTCTTCCGCTGAAATCACATCCCCGAAATTGTCCGGCATCAGCGATGTCTCCGACTCGCGTTGTCCTTCGATGTTCTTCATTGGAACGGAGATTTCCTTGCCGGTTGAGTCGGCGAGCACAAGCACTTCACCTTCCTCGCGCCGGGGCAAACCGCTGACAACATCGCCATCCTTCAACTTCACGATGTGAGAACGAAAGGCCCGGTCCACATTTCGATTTGGGTCCAGTATATCCTCGACGACGCGTTCCAACCCGCGTTGTCCAATGCCGTCGAGCTGCGGGCCGATCAAACTGCCCTGGCGATCGATTTGGTGGCATACCGCGCAATGCTGTTGAAAGAGTCGCTGTCCTTCCGCAAGCTTGCCGGCCGCTGATCCGTACCCCCTGCTCCGCTGCGCGACGAGGCGATCCCGTTGCAAATCCCCAGGCGCGAGTCCTTTCGTCAGCGCTTCCAGACGTGATGCGCCGTCGCTGGGCCGGGCGGCAATCAAACGATCTTTGACCGTGCGGTCTTGCAGCAAGCTTGGAGCCGCGGCACGGCCAGTGACTGCCTGCAACAAGGCATCCGATCCGGACGCACTTGCGGCCAAGGCTTGCGCCCACTTCAGTTGAACGCGGTGCGGCGCAGACTTCATGGCTTCGAGCACGTGAGCGCGCGCTGGAGGCAAATCCGTTTCGAGCAAGGCCAGCCCAATCCCTTCGCGCAGGCGCATGGGCAAAGCCGAATTCGTCAATGCCGCTGGCAACGCTTTGGCCGCAGTTTCGCGTTCGAGAGAAGCCAGACTCCGAGCCGCTGCCGCGCGAGCATCCGCGTCAAATTCCGAGCGCAAAGCAATTTGCTGGACTTGCGCCAGCACTGGCAAACGCAGCCGCCCGGCCAACTCGGCCGCGGTTTGTTGACGGCGGGCAACATCACCGGGAGCAACCGACGGAAGCGAGATGACCGGTGGATCGAATCGGCCGAACGCCAGCCACGCCCAGGCATCGGCCGCATCGCCATCCGTGACTTCAACATAACCTTGCTGTCCGGCGTGCGCTGCGAGGTCCCAAGTGATTTTTTGAGCCACGTCGTGGCGCGATGGGAAAGCCTCGGCGAGCACAACGTCGTTTTCGGCAGAGCGCAACCGAACCACATTTCGTTTATGGGGCGGCCGTTCGGGTTCACCTTGATGCCCGGCGAGGTAAAAGCTCAGTTGCGGGGGCAGCTTGAAGGGTTTTGATCGCAGCGTGCCGGTAAGCTGCTCGCCAAGCGGATGGCTCGACAACAAGCGCGCATTCTGGCCATCGGCACAACGGCCTTGTTGGAAGGCCCAAGGATTGCGCGGATCGTTCACACCTTCGAGGGGCGTATTCCACCAGGCCGCATCTGGCGTGGCGCCGAGCGAACTGCGGCAAATATCGGTTCCCCATCCGCGCAGGGTTTCACTGAGTTGAGTGCCGCCTTTCGAGACGCCTTGCTCAACGCTGGCGAACAAAGCGACTTGAAAATCGATATCTTCAGCGAATTTCTCCCGGACGAACGAAGCGATTGGGTCAAGCTCAGTCGGCGGTGCGTACCGGGCCGCATGTTGAAGCGCCGCCGACAGCGTCGCACGGTCTTGGTTCAAACGCGACAAATGTCGAAGGAGAAACGTCCCCGCGGGCGGCGACTTGACCGCGACCGCCACATCAGCCAAAGCGCGGATTTCAGCCTCGGTCCATTGGGCCTCGAATACTTTGTCGAAGACACCGCGATGGTTGAGTTGGTCGCGGATCGCTTTGCGGACCACATAGAGCAGATGAGTGTCGTCGGCCGGAACACGCGCGCGCAATTCGAGTAACGCTCGCACAGGATCGGCGCTCAGGACATTGAACATCCCCCACCCTTCCGCAGCGCAGCGCTGAACCAAAGGATCGGAATCTTTCAGACCTTCCAGTGCAATCTGGTGCGCGGTTTGAATGAAATCCGTATGTTTCATCAGTCCGGGCAGCGAATCGTGATAGATGATGTCAGCAGCAATGCGCGCCGCATGAACACGCACGAGCGAATCCTTCGACTTGGCTGCCGCGGCTAAGAATCCGGGTGTGGAACTCGTCTCAACACTCGGCGGGCTTAATCGATGCAATAGCCAAAGGGCGTGAACGTGCTGGAAAGAATTGATCGGGCTGCGGAGTGCTTGCTGGAGAGCGCCGGTGTCGGCATTGCTTGCGCGATCGGTAATTTGATTCATGGCCAGCATTCGCCAGGTGAGGTTTGGATCTGCCAGTTCGCGAACCAGTTCGTCTCCGCTCGCTTTAGTAAGATCCAGCGTCCGCCGATGCATTTTCGGTTGGGCGCCATCTCCGCGATAAACCACGCGCCAAATCCTTCCGCGCTCCCGGTCGCGCCCCGGATGTCGCAGAGGAACTTCGTAATGCCCGATGATCTTGTTGTAGAAGTCTGCGATGTAAAAAGCGCCGTCGGGACCGAGCTGATTATCGACCGGGCGAAACCACGGATCATCGCACTTTACGAAGTCGTCCAGCTCGACGGCCTTCGGTGATGAACCGTTAAAGATCAACCGGTCGCGATTCACGCGGCTCGTCATGACGTTGCCGACGAAAATGTTGCCGTGGAATTCCCGGGGCCAAAGGTTGTCGGCGTAATAAAGCATTCCATCGATAGCGGTCGAACCGTGGCTGTGTTCCATGAGCACGGGCGCGAAGCCGAGTCCATCATGCGGTTTGCCGAAGCTTGGATAATAACCGCCTGCGAGCAGTTGGTAAGTCGGAGCGCTGTGGCAATCGCTCGAATAAAGGTTGCCCGCCGGATCCCAAGCGAGCCCGTACGGATTCACTTGGCCCCAGGTGTGATGTTCGATGCGCGAGCCATCGAGGCGCATGCGATAGGTGTTGCCCGAGTTTAAGTCCACTTGATGGCCATCGCGACCCTTGACGTGTGAATCGTTGTTGAACCCGTGCGTCGCGTAGAGCCAGCCATCAAAGCCGCGCCGAAACGACGCCTGATTTCCATGCGTGTCGCGCGTGTGATCGAATGGGCCAAACAAGACTTCGCGCTTGTCAGCTTTGCCGTCGCCATCTGTATCTTCCATCAACCAAATGTTTGGGATGCTCCAGGCAACGCATTTCCAGGTGAACCGGCCGCTGCCGCCAGACGCAGGACTATAAAAGGGATAGATGCCAATCGGAATGTTGAGGCCATCAGCGAAAATGGTTGCCTGGCGGGCACGGCCTGTTTCATCGAAATCTGAAAAAATGCGAATCGTGTCGCGAGCCGGTTGATCGAGCGGCGCAGCGAACGGATACTCACGCGACTCGGTGATCCAGAGACGGCCCAGCGCGTCAAAAGCCATGTTCATTGGCTTCCGCAAGTTTGGCTCCTCCGCCACCAATTGGATTTCAAAACCGGGGGGCAAACGGAACTTCTTCAACTGTTCAGTGGCAGGAAGCGGATCGGTGGGGCGCACACCTTCGGAAAACGGGTCCGCGGAAATGGCGGTAAATTCACAGAGCAGCAAAGCAATGGCAATGATCCACGTCCAACGGAGAGCAAACGAGTCAGCGAAAATAGAAGTCAGTTTCATGCGATGGACCTCCTTATGCTCCAAAATCGCACCGCCCAAAAGAAAAACTTTAGCCACTTGCGGTAGCGGCGGGCATCCTGCCTGCCGCCCGGAGCAAGGCGTGGGAAGTCGGCATTGCGTTATAATCGCACGCGCGGTCCGCCGGGCAGGATGCCACAGCTCTACGGCAGGCCGGAGGCCCGCCGCTACGGCGCCACTTGCACCCGGTCGCAAACAAAATTGACCGGGAATCGCTCCTGCCGGATAATAAACCGAACTTTGATCCAATGGCGGAGAGCCTGAAATGAAAAGAACGCTCCTAAACCTTATCGCGATCGTGCTCTGTATGCCGCCCACGTGGGCCGCGCCTGGGAAAGCTGAAATGCGTTTGCATTGCCTTTCCCTGCGCTTTCATCCGGGAACCACGACATCAGTTGGACTCAATTACAGCCTGGAGATAACAACAGATTCGCCCGCCGCATCCTCACTGAACGGCGAATTGGCGCCGCTGCCGCCGGGAGCACCAAGCACGCACGGTTGTTTTTATCGGCTCTCTGGCGATGTCTTCTTTGAGCCGGTTAACGGTTCGTTCTATTTGAATTTGCCCGAAGTCAAAGACGCCAATACGAATCTCATCGCGGATTTCTTCGAAGTGGACCAGGCCGTCAGCGCCACCACGACAACCGGCGCGTTCGAGGATTTGGATCGGACGGGCAAAGTAACAACCATCTGGAGTCGCGAAGCCAAGTCCAAGACCGGCACGTGCCGGTTAACCATGGATGCTTACGGGCTCACTTTCAACCTTGCTTACGAGATATTGGAATTCGCCGGCACGCTGACTTACAGCACTGCCCAAACAAATGTCATCGGCTCGATCGTTCTGACCAACGCGCTGCGGAAGCTTTCCGGAAAAGTTGATCTGGCGAAGATCAATCCGAATCTGTTGGGCCTGCGCGCGGGAAGTTGGACGAATGAAACCGGCCAAACCTTGACTTACTTCAACTCGGAGGAACTGGATCGGTTCGGAAGCGACTACGTTGATTTCTTCGTTTTCAAGGACGGCGATCTCGCGACCGGCGTGGATGATTATGCGCTTTGGCTCTTGAGGATCAACGACCCAAATGACGCCAACCGCAACGGCATCCCGGACCTGAGCGATGTCCCTGTGCCACGCGCTCCGCAATTGGCCGTGACACGGTCAAACCAGCAATTGCTCCTGAGTGTCAGCGGCGTGATCGGCAAGCGCCATGATATCGAACGCGTTTCAGCACTCGGCGGGACGAACTGGACGGTGGCAGTTTCATTGACGCTGACCAATGATCCACAAACCGTGGCGGTGCCAGTCCCCGCGAATGGCAACGCCTTTTGGCGGGTCAGAGCTCCGTGACGGCCGGTGGCTCGATATCTTACAACAACTGTTAAAGTGTAACAGCCGAGGTAACGAGGCTCATATCTGATCTGGAAAGTGGGTCGTAATCTCGGCAACACAACTAACGAATTCAGAGCCTCGTTACCTCGGCTACTACAACGCGGTTCAGTTCTCAACCACACTGAGAATGATTTAGCCTTATGAAACATCGATCCTCAAAGTCCACAAACTCTCCGGTATCGGCAAAGAGTCGTACAAACCGCCGCGATTTCCTGCACTGGATCACCGCGAGCGTTTGTTCGACCGCTTTGCTGGAAAATCCTCTGTCAACAAACGTCGTCGCGCAGTCGACCGCCGCTCCCGCGAACGCAAGCCCAGCAAGCCCGCCGAAAACCGACTCTGATGTCGGTTCGCTTTTTCCATTTATTCAAAGCCGGGCGGTGAAGTCGGAGTTCCCGCTCTCATTTCTTAACCCGCAGTTTAAGTCGGTCAAAGCGTGGAAACGCAAAGCGCGCGGCAAACTGCTCGAACTCCTGCATTACGCGCCCGCTCCGTGTGAACCGCGTCCGCAAGTTGTCGAAAAGGTCGATAAAGGCGAGTACATCCAGGAGAAAATTCACTTCAACACGACTCCCGATTTGCGCGCGCCGGCTTACGTTCTCATTCCAAAGAACGCCAGACGGCCTGCGCCAGGCATCGTCGCGTTGCACGATCACGGCGGGTTCTATTTCTGGGGCAAAGAAAAAATCGTCGAATCCACGGATGAACATCCCGTCCTGACCGACTTCAAGAAAACTTGCTACGGCGGCGCCAGCATCGCATCGGCGCTCGCCCGGCAAGGTTATGTCGTATTGGTCATCGACATGTTCTATTGGGGCGAACGGCGCATGATATTGGACGCTGACCCAGCGGATTGGCGCGAACGCCCGCGCGACATTACTCGGGAACGCATCGCCGCGTTCAACCAACGATCCAGCCAAAGCGAACAACTCGTCGGACGCACCATTTACTCCGCGGGCTTTACTTGGTCGGGCGTCATCTTCTGGGATGATGCGCGCTCGGTCGATTACCTCTGCACGCGTCCCGAGGTGGATAAGAATCGCATCGGTTGTGTCGGACTGTCCGTCGGCGGATTGCGCTCGTGCCATCTTGCGGCATTGGACGATCGCATCAAAGCGGCGGTTGTCGTGGGTTGGATGGCTTCGTTCCCGACGCAACTCCAGCGCCATATTCGCAGCACGATCGGTCATACGAAACTTGTGCCGGGCTTGTCCCGCTATTTGGATTATCCCGATGTGGCCTCGCTGGCCATGCCTTCCGCGCTCCTGGTGATCAACGGCAGCCGAGATGGACTATTCAACCTGAAGGGTGTGCACGCTTCATTCGACAAACTGACGGCTTGTTACAAGAAAGCCGGAATACCCAACAAATTCCGCGGCCGGCTTTACAACACACCGCACGAGTTCAATCTCGAAATGCAAGCCGAAGCTTGGCAGTGGCTGAAGGATCACCTGGCTGCGGCGTGACCATACCTTACACGCTGGAGGATTTGGAACACGACGTCGCTTATGCCAGCGGTCGTCGTTGATTCCTCCGTCCTCATCACGCTGGCCGCGGGCGAGCAATTGCATCTCCTGCGCGAACTTTACACGACGATCTACGTGCCGCCGGAAGTGTGGAACGCATGCTCATTCTGGTCGGACCAGACCAATTTGTTTGCCGATAGGCTCTTGGATCAAGAATCATAGTTAAAATCGGCGTATGGGCGCGTTTTGATCCGCGAAAAACGAGCCATACTCTTCCCGCAAAGCCCATGTCCCCAGTGCACCCGGTTAGCGGTTTTTCCAATTGTCAACACGTGCTCACAATTGGGTTGGGGCACCATTCTCGCAAGACCCGGAAGTGATGAGTGGGGCTTTGGTTTTCAAAGGAACCCGAGTCCCTGCGCAAACGTTCTTCGATCATCTCGATCATGGCGGCACGCTGGAACAGTTCCTCGAATGGTATGAGGGCATCGCTCGCGAGCAATTGGAAGCCGCTGGGGAAATCCGCGCCACGCCTGCCTCGCGCCATTGAAAATCCTTTTTGATCAAGGCGTGCCCAAACCGTTGCGCTTCCATCTTGAGGAATGTCCGCGCTCCATCGCAGATTTCATGGCCGCAATGCGCGAAAATGCGTGTCGCAGGATAGGCGTCCCGCCTGTCCAGCATTTGCGCACACCAAGAGCAGGACAGGCGGGACGCACTGTCCTGCCAGGCTAATCGGCAGTGCGCGAAAATGGGTTGCGGGATGACCGTATCGAAAGCATTTTTCGAAAACTTCTGTTTGAAAACCCGCACGTGCTCTGAAAAGCTCTGGCCGTGCGTGTGAGCCCCGAAAAATCGATTGTTTCGGACGATTCTTAGGCGTAACGAGCCTAAACCGGAAACCTGCGTGAACATTTTCAATTGTGCCAAGCGAACCAGCGTTGTAGTAATTGCCACGATTCTCCTCTCGAACGCTGCTTCCGTATTCTCTCAAAACCAAACCGGCGTTGTCGGTTGGGGACGAAATGACCAAAGCCAAATTACCGCTCCCGCGTCGCTGCCGAATGCTCAGTTGGTTGCAGCGGGATACAATCACAATCTCGCGTTGCGCAGTGATGGAACAGTCATCGCCTGGGGCAGTGATTCGGCTCGGCAAACCTCGGTCCCGTCGAGTTTAACCAACGTAGCCGCGCTTGCGGCAGGCCAGTTTCACAGTCTCGCGCTCAGAAAGGAGGGCAGCATCGTCGGCTGGGGCGGGAATTTCGACGGGCAAATATCGATCCCAAACGGGTTAACCAACGCAGTGGCCATCGCCGCCGGTGGACACCACAGTTTGGCGATCAAATCTGGAGGCGCGGTTGTCGGATGGGGCGACAATTCACTGGCCCAAGCGGCGGCGCCGAAAGGTCTGGCGAAGGTGATCTCGATCGCGGCCGGACATTCTCACAGCTTGGCGCTGAAGCAGGACGGTACGGTTGTCACTTGGGGCAAAATCTGGAATGGCGCCCAGTTTATCGAGCCCATTCCTCCCGCGGGGTTATCCAACATCATCTCCATTGCGGCTGGTCATTTTCATTGTTTAGCACTGAAAAGCGACGGTACGGTCGCCGCTTGGGGTGACAATTCCCTTGGGCAATCAACCTCGCCACGGGGTCTCAGCAATGTGATCTCCATTGCGGGCGGTGGCTATCATTCGCTCGCCTTGAAATCCGACGGCACGGTGGCGGGCTGGGGCAACAACTTCTGGGGCCAAGCAACACCGCCTTCCGGGTTCGGCGGCATTCGAGCGATTACCGCTGGCACAGAGCATAGTTTGGCGCTTCAGAATAGCACCGCGCCAAGCGTCGTCATTCCACCTCGAGACCAAACCGTGACTTCGGGCCAAAGCCTCACCTTTGCGGTGTTCGCTGCGGGATCGGCGCCGCTCCAGTATCAATGGTTCAAAAACGAGGAGGCCATCGGTGGATCAACGAACGCCGTTCATATCATCTCCGGAGTGAAATTCGCCGACGCCGGCACGTACCGCGTGCGCGTCTCGAACGCCGCAGGTTCTACAAACGTTTCCGCCAGCCTCGCGGTCGGGCCTCTGTTCAACATCGTCAGTACAAACTCCAGTGGCGGCGCCGTGAACATTCCCATTCGGCTGGTGGCTGCGGGCAACGAGAATGCCGCTGGATTCAGCGTTCAATTCAACACGAATATTCTCCGCTTCACATCGGCCAAGGCTGGAGCGGATGCCACGAACGCGGTGTTAAACATCAATTCAACTCAAGCCACTTCCGGCCGATTCGGACTAGCCATTGCGCTGGCCGCTAATACAAGTTTCGCGGCCGGCGATCGCGAGGTGGCCGTCCTAACCTTTCAGGTCGTGAACGTCTCCATCACACAAGAAACTGCCATCACCTTCGGCAGTGATCCCATCGCCAAACAAGTTTCCGATGTCGAAGCCAACACTCTTTCGGGTGAGTTTCGCGATGGGACACTCGCGGTCAATTCGGGCGTGGAAGCGGACCTCGATGGGAATTCCCAAGTGACCGTAACGGACGTGGCCAGAATTGGCCGCATCGCCGCGCGTCTGGACACAGCTGGGTTGACGACCGGGCAGCTTCAGCGTGCCGATTGCGCGCCGCTGCTGACTGGTGGGGATGGAAAAGTGGGCGTCAACGATTGGGTTCAGGCCGCGCGCTTCGCCGTGAACCTGGATCCTCTGAGGGGCGCGACCGGACCCGCGCCAGCTTCGTTGCAGAATGCCGCCAGGACAACGGAAAGTCCGTCGTTCAGACGAGACCTTTCCCGTTCTCCGTCCGAAGTCACAATACTGAATAGCGACGTGACCCCTAAGACGTCCGCAATCTTGATCCGTCTTCAGGCGCGAGGTCAGGAAAACGCGTTGGGTTTCACCTTGGGTTTCAACCCGGCGCAGTTGCAGTTTCTCGAAGCCAAATTAGGGAACCTTCCCGCAAACGGAATATTTCTGGTGAATACGGGCTCTCTCAGTTTAGGAACAATTGGAATTGTGCTCGCCCTTCCCGCCGGCGCGAGTTTCCCGGCTGGCCCGCACGATGTTTTGCGTGTGAGTTTCGGCGTCAGCGCGTCAGCCGCGGGCACGGCCAGAATCGATTTCAGCGATGAAGTGGTCTTTCGCGAGGTGGCCAGTGTCGAAGGCACGCGCGTCTTAGCAACATTTTCTGGCGGAACGCTCAGCCTCATCCCTGCTCAAAAGACTGAGCTTCGACTGGGCTCTCCTATTGTTTCGAAACCAGGCCAAGTTCATTTGCCTGTCCGGCTTTCCGACGGGCAATCGTTTAATCCAACGGCTTTTCCCAACCTGCGAATTTTCGCCGGCAGCGACATTGCCGCGCCGCTCTCGGACTGGACAAAACTGAATTATCAATTCCAATCCGATGGCGGCCTGCTGATTGCCGACGATGCTCAAGCTGCGGCCAGCTCAATGCGTTTCTATCGTTTAATGGAATGACCATGACGCGTTCAGGTCGCCAGCTTAACACCACCGAACACATGAAAAAACTCCTGACGCTTTCCAATAACCTGCTTGTGAACTGTGGCTGGGGAAGGCAAAAAGCAGCCCCTCTCCCCATCAGATGGGGCGAGGGAAAGTTTTTGGGTAATCGAATCGATTCAAACTTATCTAAGGCAGACGCCCCCTCATCTTTTCCCTCGCTCCATCCGATGGGGAGAGGGTTAGGGAGAGGGGCTTTATGCACCAGGTTCATGGCCCCAATGCGCGCACCATTTGCCTGGAGGCTCCCGATGAACCTGAAGGTAGGGCGACGTTCCTGCGCCGCCAGCCTCAAGATCACGCGCTTAACAAGGCGGCGCAGCAACGCCGCCCTACCAATGAAATGGTTCATGGGTTCGATGCGCGAAATTTTGTTTCGGAGAAGTCTCTCCTTGGCCTTGCTGCTAGCGCCCGCCATTCTTGCCCAACTGCCGCCCGGAAATGACAAAGGCGTTGCCATGGGGCACCTGCATTTGCGGGTCTCCGACCTCGACGCTCACAAAAAGCTTTGGATCGACGCGCTCGGCGCGAAGGTGGTCAAGCTCGGACGATTGGAAGCCTGCCAGTTCCCCGGAGTTCAAGTTCTGCTGACGAAAGGCGCGCCAACCGGAGGAACGGACGGCTGCGTGGTCGATCATCTCGGATTCAAAGTGAAGAGTTTGGATGAAGCTAAGTCGAAGCTCACGGCCGCAGGCGGCAAGTTTCTCACTGAAAATCCAAAGACGCGCCAGATGTTCATCGAATTCCCGGACGGCATCAAAATCGAGTTCACCGAAAACAAAGAACAAACCGATCCCGTCGTGCATGATCACATTCACTTCGCGGTCCAGGAGATCGACGAACAACGCGCGTGGTACGCGAAAATGTTCGGTGCGCTTCCTGGAACAAGCGGACCGTTCAAAGCAGCCGACGTTCCCGGTGTCAATCTGCGCTGGAAACCAGCCGAAGCTAAACTGCCCGGGACGAAAGGGCGCGGCGTTGATCACATCGGCTTCGAAATCGCCAATCTCGAAGCCTTCTGCAAAAAGCTCGAAGCTGACGGTGTGAAATTCGACCGGCCGTACAGTGCCTTTCCTCAAATGGGCTTGAGCATTGCCTTCCTCACCGATCCATGGGGCGTCTATATCGAATTGACCGAAGGATTGGTGAAGATGAAATAGCGAGCCTAGCGAGTTCAATTTGTTGTAACATTTACCTGCGATCCGAGTATTGAGGGTGGAACCAAAGAAAAGTGATGAAGACTTCATGGATTGCCGAACTCTCATTGGTGGCCCTCGCGCTCACAGGCTGGGTTGATCTCGGAGGCTGGCGGACAGTGGGCGGCTCCGCAACGACCATCTCCGAGGCCAGGACGGTCAGTCAATTTGATAAGGTCTCCGTTTCTGGATCGGGCCAGCTTCTGATCAGCCAGGGACAGGAGCAAGCGCTGACGATTGAAACCGATGACAACTTGCTGCCCTTCATCAAATCGGAAGTCATCAATGGACACTTGCGAATCGGTCCCGACCAAGACAGTTCGGTATGAGCTCAAAGTGAAAAGCCTCAACGCACTTCATTTGTCAGGATCGCTCAAAGCTGAGGCAGGCCCGCTGAAGACCGAAAGTCTGGCCTTGCACATCAGCGGCTCCGGCAACCATCAAGCGCCCGATCTGGAATCCAATGAAGCAACGGTCGGCATCAGCGGCTCCGGGCACGCTGCTCTTTGGGTCAAGGAGAGATTGGAGGCCAGCATCACTGGCAGGGGCGAATTGGAATACTTCGGCAGTCCCAAGGTGAGCAAACACACCTCCGGCTCCGGCGCGTTCACTCTCGAGACGGCAAATAGCGGCCCCTGAAAAGGGACAGTGGTTTGCAGGCAGGCGAACAAAATGGTTGAAGCGGCACGGCACAATTGTGAGCGCGCGCTCACAGTGAGATGTGACCCCACTCCCCAACGTGAACAGAGCGATTGAAGTGCGAGAAGGCTCGTGTTTTTGAAAGGCCGCGCCGCTTGGGGATTGGCCAATTGGTTTGGAAAAGTTGATTGGCACTTCGCACCGGACCGCGAACCGTCCCGGTTCGCAGCGCGTCCGCAAGCACCGAGCGCACCGGGTTGCCAGGGCCGCGAAATAGTCCACGGTGCTGCGGGCCGGGACGTCCCGCGCTCCGCCGCAACGGACCGCGAACCGTCCCGGTTCGCAGCACGTCCGCAAGCACCGAGCGCACCGGGTTGCCAGGGCCGCGAAATAGTCCACGGTGCTGCGGGCCGGGACGTCCCGCGCTCCGCCGCAACGGACCGCGAACCGTCCCGGTTCGCAGCGCGCCCGCAAGCACCGAGCGCACCGGGTTCCGACTGGCGGCGAAATAGCCGGTCCCGCTGCGGACGGGGACCGTCCGCGGTCCGCACCGTCCCACCGGTCCGAACCTGAAAAACCGTTGCGTAACCTCTGTAATTATCCTTTGATGCCGGTATGGAGGAATCCCGTCAGCCCAATCGGACTGGACCGCCGCACAATCCCGGAGTGCGCGAGTTGATCGAAGGAAAACGCCGGTGGTCATCGCCGCCCAAGCGCGGCCATGCGCGGCTCGGTTTTCGTGGCTGGCACGAGCGAGGCTATCTGCCCCATCGCGACAGCCCAGGCTTGACACAGTTCGTCACGTTTCATGTGGCTGATTCTTTTCCGCGCGCTTTGAGGGCCGAATGGCAAGCGCTGCTTCGCGTTGAGGATAACCGCGAGCGGCGCAAACAATTGGAATGCTATCTGGACCACGGACGTGGCGCTTGTCATCTGCGCGAGCCGGACGTTGGCCAGATGGTGGATGAGGCGCTGCGTTTTTATCACGGCAAGCGGTACGCATTGCTGGCTTGGGTGGTTATGCCGAACCATGTGCATGCCTTGTTGACGATCGACGAAGTGCCGTTAGGCCAAATCATGGCCGACCTCAAGGAATACACGGCGCGGCAAGCGAATCAGCGGCTGGGCAGGCGTGGCCAATTCTGGGCCAAAGATTATTTCGATACCTACATGCGCAATACCGAACACGAGCTGAAAGCCCGAAGGTATATCGAAAATAATCCGACGCGGGCATACCTGGTGCAAAATCCCAAAGAATGGCCTTGGAGCAGCGTGCGGTTCCGAAATGAAAATGGTGAGCTGCATCTGTGACGGACCGCGAACCGTCCCGGTTCGCAGCGCGTCCGCAAGCACCGAGCGCACCGGGTTGCCAGGGCCGCGAAATAGTCCACGGTGCTGTGGGCCGGGACGTCCCGCGCTCCGCCGCAACGGACCGCGAACCGTCCCGGTTCGCAGCGCGCCCGCAAGCACCGAGGGCACCGGGTTCCGACTGGCGGCGAAATAGCCGGTCCCGCTGCGGACGGGGACCGTCCGCGGTCCGCACCGCCCCACCGGGATTGCCGGACGGTCGTCGGACTGATCCGAACCTGAAAAACCGGTGGGGCGCAAATCGGAGTCACATCTCACAATTCAACAACTCAAGAACCTGCTTCATTCGAGCTTGCTCCGCGCGCTCTTGTTCCAATCGCCGTTCGTATGGTTTGACGTTCGTCGCCACCACTCCGTAATTTCGCAGCCCGACCGCCTGGGCCAGTTCCGCCAGTTTCATCCCGCACAGCCGCCGCCCCAAATACAGCGCCAGCTCCCGTCCACTGTCGCCATATTCGTCCCGAAGTTCAGCCCGCCATCTCCGCGAGGATCTCCAGGAAGTGCTGCCGGCCGCCGTTATCCCGGAAGATGGATTTTCGCTCATTGCCGCGCGCGGTCGTCACATGATGCCAACCGCCCGCCTTCTCGATTCGCAAAGGCCGCGCCATGGCCGCCAAAGCCTGTTTTATTCCATGCCGGCCGGTCAATTGTATAGTTGTGAGATGTGACCCCGATTCCAACGCAACCTCCGGAGTCCCAACGAAACTACCTGATCGCGGCAGCGGCCATTGTCACATTGTTTCTCGAAATGGATTTCTTGCTCGGCATTTGCTAGGATCGCCAGCGCTGACGAAAACGGCACTTATTGTCAAACCTTAAAACACGTCAGCCCATTTCAAGCCCATGAAACAACACGTCGCCCTCCTGTTGCTCGGCCTGCCCATTCTCGCGCAGGTAAACGCCCAACCCGCTGCTTCCGCGCCAGCCAAACTTATCGTGCAGCGCGATATTCCTTACGCCGAACGTGCCGATCCGCGACAGAAGATGGACATCTACGCGCCGGAGGGCGCCAAGAACCTGCCCGTGGTCTTCTGGATTCATGGCGGAGGCTGGCAGGCCGGTGACAAGACCAACGTCATGATCAAACCGCAGGCATTCGCGGACAAGCGTTTTGTCTTCGTCTCCACCGGTTACCGCCTCCTCACCAACGTGGACATGCGCGCAATCTTTCTCGACGTCGCCAAATCGGTCCGCTGGGTGCACGATCATATTGCGGATTACGGCGGTGATCCAAAGCGGATGTTCGTCATGGGCCATTCGGCCGGGGCGCAACTCGCCGCGTTGATCTGCAGCGATGATCGTTATCTGAAAGCGGAAGGACTTTCGCTCGACATTATCAAAGGCTGTGTCCCCGTGGACGGCGACACCTACGACGTCCCGGCGATCATTTGGACGGTCGAGACGCGGCTGTGCGTGCATGAAATGCCGATGCCAAAGTTTGGGCACCGCGTGAAGTTCGGCAACGATCCGGCAAAGCATCGTGATTATTCTGCCGTCAGCCATGTGGCCAAGGGCAAAGGCATCCCGCCGTTTCTAATCCTGCCTGTTGCCGATCACCCGGATGTCTCCGCCCAAGCGCAGCGTCTCGGCGCCGTTTTGAAAGAAGCGGGCGTTCCCAACAAGGTCTTCGGCGCCAAAGAAACCAACCACAACAAGCTCAACGACAACCTCGGTTTGCCAGATGATCCAGCGACAAAAGCCTTGTTCGAGTTTGTTGGTGAGTCATTGACGGGGCCGTAGGATAGGCGTCCCGCCCGTCCAGCATTTGCGTGCGCCAAGACAAGACAGGCGAGACGCGCTGTCCTACCGGGTTCACAGTGACGATGCCACCGCCCGCCCGCCACTCTTGAGCAGAGCGCCAATCGGTTGGTCGGCGTCAAGGCGCCTTTGCCTCTCTGCGTCTTTGCGTTAACCGGCCGTTTCCAGATTTCAACGAGTCTGCAAAGCTCGCCTGGCGGGACCGATGAAATCTACTCCAGGAAAGGGCCGGAGATCGTGCCTTTGATTCGAATGAGCACCGGTTCGCGCGCGCTTATTGAATTTGGGTGTCAAACTATGATCAGGATTTCCCGGCTTTCGTGACCGGCAGCATCCTAAGCAACGCGCTTGAGAAAGCCATTCGTACACCACGTGAAGTTGTAGCCAAAGTAATCGCAGTAATCAGAATCAATTTCATACGCTCCGCGGTGACGGCCCAAAAATTCTTTCAATGCTAGATGGGGCCCGCTGCTGGATGCCATGTTCTGGCTCGTGTCGGAAATAATTCCATCCTCGATCACCATATACTCTCCGACTTCCATAAAAGGATGAAAGAATTCGAGGATATGAAAACTGGTTTCATAAGCGTGATCGGCGTCATCGATGACAAGGCACGGCCGGGCGAGTTCCGCCAGAAACTCTTTGGAAAAAACCGAAGCCAGCGCGCGACCATCGCCTTCGAGAAACGTGACTCGTGTGTGCCCAACCGAAGTCACTTTGATGATGTCGAGGGAATAAACGCGCCCGTCGATCCCGAAATTATTCAAGAGATCAGCCAGCCAAACCGCGCTCCCGCCCGCGTTCGAACCAATTTCAATGATGGACCGCGGTTTGAGATTCCAGAGCAATAAGGGATAAAGCGCCACGTCGAACGGATTTTTTACCATTGGAATTCCCCGATACGAATAACCGCCGATAGCGTTCTGAATCTTCAACAGGCTGTCGCGAGCCAGCCCCGTATTCCAAGGTCGTTGCTCCGTCGGCAGGGTTGTCCGTGACTTATTGGCAAGTCTCCCGACGCACGGCGCAAGCTCCGCCGCGAGCATTTGCGCTTCCTTGTGATCCGGCGAAAGGCGCAGCTCAGCTTGAGCAGCTTCAAGCGCATCTCGCGGCCGATCCACGCCTTTTAAGCAGACAGCTCGCAAGTAATGCATTCCAGGAATCCCAGGAAGATGGGCGGCCGCACTTTCCGCAAGACGCAAAGCTTCGAAAGAACGGCCTTCCGCCAGCAACCTTTCAGCTTGTTGCAGGTGTCTTAGCGCGTCATCAAGTTCGTTTGGAGTGAGCGGCAGGTTCGCGTCAGGCAACGATTCGGACATATACGGGTTTCGCTCAGACTATAATAAATCGAGATCTACGACATTGGTACATTCCGCCTTTAGATTGAACAAGGCAGTTTTAAGGTAGGCGAACCGGCGGGTTTGCTGGAAACGCGGCAGCGTTCCCTACCTTTCCGGAATCTATTTCGAGAAACGCTATATATTGCGCAGCGCAAAAGCAAAACCCAACTGCTAAGCGGAGACCCGGAACACCTTGAACAGCGATTTTCGCCGCGGCGGAGAAACCTGCGCGACGCGCGTCACACAGAGAGAGCAGGAACACATACCGGCCGGGTCGATCTGAATCATTTACCCAAAACGACGATCCCCAATACGTTCTAAGATTGCTCTTTTTGGCTCAGTCCATAGAGTCTGCTCGACAGTATGGAACCGTCTCGCACGCCGGTCATATGGCTGGCATATGTTTCTTATCCCGTAACTACAGCCGCATATTTTGAACGCGCCTTGCGCCGAAGCTGCCGCGTCATTACGTGCGGGCCGAAAATTGGACCAGAGATTATTCAGCAATGGCAGTTGCAAAACATGAAACTGCCGGTGTTGGACCACGACCTGCCGCTTCCTGCGCGACCCAACATGCGCGAGGTGACGGCGGCCGTCCGCGAGAAATTTCTGGCGCCCGATCTTTATCTTTGGATTGAATCTGTGCACGGGTATTACCCTGCCGATTTGGACGGGTTGTCGTGTCCGAAGGCTTGCTACATGATCGACAGCCATTTGAATCTTCAGTGGCACGTGGAATGGGCCAAGCATTTCGACTTTGTTTTTGTGGCCCAGCGCGAGTATCTGCCTGAATTCCGGCGCCATGGTTCTCGCAACGTCTTTTGGCTGCCCTTGGCCGGCGATCCTGAGATTCATTCGCGCAAGACCACTGAAAAGAAGTACGACATCGGTTTCGCCGGCGGCATTTTCGCGGAGAGCCGCCGAGCGGCCTTGTTGGAACGCCTCGGAAACAAGGCATTTCTTCTCAAGGCGGAACGCTGTTTCTGGGATGACATGGCTTTGCTCTTTTCGCAGTCGCGGATGGTCTTCAACAACGCGGTTCGAAATGATCTGAACATGCGGGTTTTCGAAGCGATGTCCACCGGCACTTTTCTGTTAACCGATTTGCCGGCCAACAGCGGTCAAGATGAACTCTTTGTCGACGGCGAAGACCTGGGGATATACGAGGACAAAAACCTGCTGGAACGGGCGCGTTATTATCTGATCCGCGAGGAAGAGCGCGAACAGATCGCCCAACGCGCTCAAACCATGGTCCATCAGGCCCACACCTATGCCCATCGCTGCGCTGAATTGATGAAGGTCTGTCTTGCCGGTCAGCCATCGACACCGAGCGCGGGCGAATGGCGGGAACGGTCGCTGGCGGGGTTGGGGCCTGCTTCCAAATGGCGACCCAAACCGCCAAAGCCGCCCGAAGGCCGGTCCTTTATCATTCCAGTGGTCGACGCGTCGGAGGAGGGACGCCGCGAACTGGGATCGCTCCTCGATGATCTGAAGTCGATCTCTGGCGAGGTTATCGTCATTTTCAATTCTCCCGAAGCCGCCGCCGCTTTCAAAGATGACCCGCGCATCCATTTGTCAGCGAGCCTGAACGTTAATGTGGGCGTGTCGCGAGCGTGGAATCTTGGGGTTCATCTGGCCACGCAACCCACGCTTTTCATCTTGAACGCTGATCTGCGGATTGATTTGGCATCAATCGAAGCGCTGCATGGCGCGCTCTGGGAATTGCCGGGCGCCGCCGTCGTGGGGCCTGAGGGCTCATTTTTCGGGTTCTATACTTACGAAGATATCCTTTGGTTTCATAAAGCGTCTGGCATCAAAACGCCACAACTTGTCGATGCGGTCTCGGGATTCTTCTTTGCCACGAAGCGGGATTTGTTCGCGCGCAAAATTCTGCAGTTCGAAGAAGAGTACACGCCCTGTTTTACGGAAGAGTGGGATCTGGGACTGCAAGCGCGCCAGGCTGGCTATCGTTGTTATATCATTCCGCTTAAAGGCTACAGCCACGAATGGGGCGTTTCCGCGAAGCCAGACAAGGTTATCCGCTACTATGACAAGCAGGCTTCGGTTCGAGAAATCCTGGCGCGTAATCGAATACATTTTTGGCGCAAATGGCTGAGCACAGCCGGCGTATTGGCGCTCCCGCCGCGCGAACCAAATGGGCCTGTGGAACGTCCTGGTTCTGGTGCTGCATTGTTACAGAGCCACGTTGTTGAACTCACCCGGAAGGGAGAAAACGCGCAACCTCCGGTTGAGATCCGCACTATCGAGCATCGAGATTTGTTTCCTCAAATCCTCAATTTCCTGGGTTTGACCGGTGCTGGAGCTGAAGTTGGCGTCCAAACCGGCCTCTATTCTGAGACTCTGCTTAAGCATTGGCATGGAAAGAGACTTTATTCAATTGATCCCTGGCGGGAGTGGGACCGTACAACCTATCGAGACCCATCCAACGTTGCGCAGGCAAAACAGGAGGAGTTGTTCCTGGAGACGAGACAGCGACTCACGCCTTTCCAAGAGCGCTCAGTAATTGTCCGCAAAACATCTGCCGAAGCGGCGCAGGATTTTCCGGATCGTTCCCTGGATTTTGTCTATCTGGATGCGCAGCATCAGTACGAAGCCATCCGGGAAGACATTGCGTTATGGCGCCCGAAAGTGAAGTCAGGCGGAATACTGGCAGGTCATGATTTCACAGAAGAACCGGATGAGAGAATCTGCGGAGTCAAAAGGGCCGTCGTTGAATTTGTCTGCGAACATCGTCTGCGAGAGCTGATCATTACCTCTCGGGGATGTTCGTGGTTCGTGCGGATTCCCTGATGCGCAACGCAGCAGCAGCTCAAACGAATGCCGGATTTTCAGGCGCGATGAAATCCAAACGCGAGGAGACACCCGACGCCGATGAACAGAGGGCATCCGCGACTTTTACCGAGGGCAAATTATGGATTACAATATCCCGCGCTACGTGAAATTCGCGTCCGAGTTTCCAACGACTGTGACTGGAAACGTTCAAAAGTTTCGGATGCGCGAAATCAGCGCGGAAGAGCTCCAACGGTCGCGAACCATTGCCAATCCAAGCACGGGACACTCGGAGGATCGCAACGTTCACGCTGCCGAAGTGTAAGAAGTCCCTGAGCGCTCGATGGCGCGGCCGCGTCTGAAGCATAAATGCCGCGGTTCGGCGAAAACGCATGGCTTCAACCGAACTTTCGCGTCAGCCGATCCTGGTGATAAGCCCTTCGCTGGACCGCGTTCATTTTTTCGAAGTCCGGCGCGCCATTTGACAGTACTGGCCAGCCATGGGAATTCGCGCTTTCGTTCGCAGCAGCGCCCAAAGTGATGCGGTCACTTTGCTCATGCGGCGCAGCGGCGTCTCGTTTAGCGAGCGGATTTCCTTGCACCGCGACCGTCGATCGTCTCGTCGCACTCCCATCGTAGCTCATCGATTGATCGGTGAGTTGAATATCCTGATCGAGCGGACGGGTGGGCTGAATGCCGTTGGCTTGGAGCACGCCGTGATACGCGCGAACGGCTTCCTCCGGTGAAATGCGTCCATCGGTGATGAGGCGGAGCATTTCCACGAAGGCCAATTGATGCTCGGCATTGTTGATCTTGCGACCGAACAGCGCGACGCGAGCGCCGTATTTCTGCGCGTCGTGAATGAGCTTGAAAGCATCGTAAGTTGTCCCAGCGCTTCCGCCGAGAATACCGACCACGAGGTTCGGATCGTATTGCGCCAATTCCTCCATGGCTTTCGGGCCATGATAGACGATTTTCAGGAACAAGGGACGGCCTGCTCCCGTGACGCCAGAGAGGCTGCGAATGATTTGGTCGTTGATGAACGCACCGAGTTTGTCCGGCGCGATGCCGCTGTTGACATTGGGATCGAAGACTTCGAGGAAGTAGCGAAACCTTTTCCGTTCCGCTTCTTCGCGAAATTCTTTAAACCATTGCAGCGTTTGGCGGTCGTGTTCGAGATGGTTGACGAAGGTGCACGAATAAAGACCGAGGTTGGCGCCTGGGAAATCGCCGGTACTGCGGTCGCACTCAATCTGACCGCATTGAATATGATCGATGGTAGCGGTGCGAAATGGTTGAGCTGGTTCGCGCGTGTAGCAACCCTCGCGGATCGCCCAAACGTCCGTGGTATCGTTGGCGCGCGCGGCGGGAGTCACCCGGGAATTGCGGAAAAGCCCCTCCTTGATGCTGAGTTGCTCGTTCACGTAGGCAGACATCAGCATGATGTCGATCAAGCCTTGGTGAACAACCTCTCGGATAATGTCGAGAAACTCCGGCAAATTCCGGCAACCAAATTCTTCGCGCGACCAAACCTCGGGAGAAAAGCGCGCTGGTCGTTCGCCGTTCGCCGAAAGATACGAGCGCGGTCCCGGGGCGCGCACACCGAAAGCCATGTCCGCATCCTTCGCGTCGGCCAGGATAAAGGCGCGCGAGGAAGGATTCGCTTTGATCTCGGCAAGTTTCTGATCGAGAGACTTCATTGGAATGCAAGAATATCCGGAACAAACAGGCCAACTCTGTGGCCCTTACAGAGCACATCATAATTCGGCTGCTGTTTGAAAGGCATCTTTCGCAAACCAAACTCGACGATGAGCCCATTCTCGTAAGGCTTTTCGCTCAACCCATGACCCATCTCATTCAATACTTCCATGGCGGCTCCGACGATCTGAAACACCTCCTCTTTCAGAAGTAATCTCACGTTGCATTCGTGTACATTAGTGTCCATTCGTGGTAAATTGTTTCCTACTTTAACTGCGACATGATTTGGTCGGTGATGGCTTGGACGGCGGCTTCTGCTTCTGCGTCGCAACCGGCGGCGGTCGTTTCTCGCACCGGGGCTGCGCACGTTACGCCTGGCCGCCATTCGTTGTTGTCGCAGAGTTCGCATTCTTTCAGGCCAATGCGCGGATCGGGAATGCCCAACGTTTGTTTGATTTTCAGCAGGTCCTGAAGCTGATTCGGTGTGAACGTTTTCAGCGGCGTCCCCAGCTGCGACGCGACAACGACCGTGCGGCAATACGCCTCGAGAATCTCCATTTTGAAGTAAGCATCCTCAACATTTAGGTGGCTCCAGGCGACCACGCCGTGATTCGCCATTAATACGGTGTTGTGATGACCCACGAGATCGGCGACGAGCTTCCCCATTTCAGGTGTGCCCGGCGTGCGATAAGGCGCAAGAGGCACGCGGCCAATGAAGACCTCGATTTCCGGAATCATGCAGGTTGGCGGTTCAACTCCCGCGACCGCGAAGGCCGTGGCATGCGGCGGGTGACAATGCACCGTGGCCACGGCTTTGGGCTGCCGTTTCATGATCTGAAGGTGCATCAAGATTTCGCTGGTCCGCTTTTTTGTTCCCGCGAGTTGATTGCCATCCAAGTCCACCAAACACATGTCTTCCGGTTTCATGAAACCTTTTGAAACGAGCGTCGGTGTGCACAGCGCAATATCGTCCGCGACACGAATGGCAATGTTGCCTCCGTTGCCATCGACATAAGCGCGGTGCCAAAGCCGCCGGCCAACGTCGCAAATCTGTTCTTTAAGCGACTGGATCTGCGAAGAATTCAGGAAGGCTTCGAGCTCAGCTTTCGAGCTCTTGGAAGTGACCGGCTTTGATGGCATTGAAGGCTTGTGGGTGGCAATTGCGCCAGGCTTATAAACTCCATTGCCGTCCAGCTCGCGCAAAAGATCGCGCGCTGACGGCGTCAGGATGGCGTCGTTAGGCAACGACTTCGGATCGCGGCCGGCGCGCAGCAAGTCTTCGATGTCTTTAGCGCTAATGACAGGTTTCATTTGTTGAAGGGCGAGTAAAAGATTTCGTCCACGAGCGCGGCGTTGATCGCATCAATCGGCGTCGGTTGATCGAAGGGTTGCGCTGCTTCGCGGCCCTCGACGTAACCGATAGTTTGGCCGACTCCACCACCGAGCGCATCGTAAACAACGGGGCTTGGTTCTTTGCTCAAGCCCTGCGGCGGTTCTGTGCTGCGTTGAAAATGATCGCGCGTGAATGGGCTCACGATCAGCCAGCGCCCGCCAAGCAAGGCTGGCACAGTCTTGCTGAGCGTAACCCGGCCAATGACAGTTCCGAGTCTCATGAAATCTGCTGCGTGCTGCGCGATGCGTGATGCGTGATGCGGACACTCCGCGTTTGCATCAGGCTGTCTTGGCACAGTGTCGCCTGGCCAAGCGTTGGGCTCGTAACGCAGAGCTTCACTCTGCTGTATCGCCGACTTGCAGTCGGCACCGCGCGCGACATGTTCTGCACGCGCGTGTTCGCGGGAGCGTTGCAGATTGAAAATCTTCCACGTGGCAGGTGAACGTCGCCCCTCTCCCTAACCCTCTCCCCATCCGATGGGGCGAGGGAAGAGAGTTTTTGCGAACGGTCAATGGCTGATGGCCGAAGGCGTCCGAGGCCCAGGTCTTTTCCCTCTCCCCATCGGATGGGGAGAGGGGCGCTGCAACGGTCAGCTACTCGATTCTTCCGCCGCCGAACGGTGGCTGATTGGCTGCGATACGGCAGAGTGAAACTCTGCGCTACGGTGAAGGCGCTGGTCATACGGGAACTCCGGGTTCTTTTTCATCCACAATGCCAACCACCATCCAGCGGGCGGGGCTTTTCGGATCTTTGACCGCTTGTCGAGCCGCGGCACCGTCGGACGAGATGACCACCCGTTGGTGGATTCCGGCGCCGTGCGCATCGATGGCCACTTGCGGAGAGCCTTCAGGTTCGCCCGCGTTGTTGATCGGCTGGCAAATGACCAAGCGCCAGCCCTCGAAGCTCGGATGTTTCCGAGTAGCGACAACATTGCCTTCAACGCGTGCGAGGAGCATGGGATGGTTAAATGGTTAAATGAGTAAATGGGTAAATGGGTGCATCGGCTGCGCTGTCAAGAGCTCTGTTGCTGGGGTCTTCATTTAACTATTTAACCTTTAACCCATTTAACGATTTGAACCATGTAACGATGCAACCATTTCAGTATATCCTCAGGTTATCGACCATGACGCACCTGCGCACTCGGCAGAATGTCTTGGGATTCGTTACACCTTCGCCGGTTGGCGTCGCAATCGAGTAACTCAAATACCCTTCGCCGCCGAGTCCGAGGCCAGCCATGCAAGGGCCGTTTTTGATGAAGAGAGTCGTGTCCAGCGCGCGTGCCATCGCGGTCATGTGCTCGACGTCGTGCGAATGAATGATGGACGTGTGTTTGTAGTTGTGTTCGGCGACTTTCGCGGCTTCGATCCCTTCCTCCACGCTTTTCACGCGGACGATTGGGATGAATGGCATCATCTGTTCCTCTTTCACGAAGACATGATCTTTATTGGTCTCAGCAAACAGGAGCTGCGTTTTTTCAGGGACCGAGACACCTGCGATCTTGGCGAGCACGGAAGCATCTTTGCCGACAAGGTTTTTGTTTAAGATGGGTTCTGGACAACCAGCCCCATGGCCTTCCTTGAAAGTAAAGGTCTCTTTGGTGAGCCGGTCGAGTTGGGGAGAATTGAGGCGAACCGCGCCTTCCGTTTCCAACGAAGCCATAAATTTATCGGCGACGTCCTCCAAAACGAACACTTCCTTCTCGCCGATGCAAAGCAAGTTGTTGTCGTAAGCGGCGCCGTTGATGACGCTGCGGGCCGCGCGTTTCATGCAGGCCGTGTCATCCACGAGAACGGGCGGGTTGCCCGGGCCGGCGCAGATGGCGCGTTTGCCGGTTTGCATCGCGGCTTTGACGACGCCAGGACCACCGGTCACACAAAGCAACCGGACGGCTTCATGCGCGCACAATTCCTTGAAGGAATCAAACGTCGGTTGCTCGATAATGCACACGACGTTTTCGATTCCGGTTTCGCGTTCGATCGCCTTGTTGAACTCGCGCACGGCCATCGCGGCGCACTTCGCGGCAGCGGGATGGGCGTTAAACACAACCGCGTTGCCGGCCGCGACGATGTTTACAATGTTGCCGCTGAGCGTCGGAATGGAATGCGTCGAAGGTGTGACGGCGCCGATCACGCCGAATGGGGTGTACTCCTCCAAAGTAATCCCGTGATCGCCGCTGCTGGCGTCTGGGTGCAGCCATTCAACGCCGGGGACGAGTTTGATGATCTTAAGCTTTTCGATTTTGTGATCGAGCCGGCCGATCTTGGTTTCTTCGAGTTCGATGCGGCCCCATTCCACCGCGTTGGCATCGGTCATCGTCTTCACAATCTGGACAACTTTGGATCGAGCGGCGACGCCTTTTGCTTGAAGCTGGAGGAAAGCAGCATGGGCGGCTTCGCATGCTTCGTTGGCGGTTTGGAAGACGCCGTATTTGCCTTTAGCCGCGCTCAGAGGTTTGACGTGGCAATCGCAAGGTTTTTCGGCGAGCGTGGAAGCGGCGGCGGGTGCGCGATTATTTGCGGATGGGGCGCGACCGAGGCGGCCCAAAACTTCCTGGACGACATCACGGATTAAGGTTTCGTTCACGGCGCTCATAAGAGGAGAATGTCCAATGTCGAATTATCGAATGACGAAAGAATGACGAAGCTCCCATGACAAAGAGGCATCCAGACGGACGAGCCGCATTTCGGACTTAGTCATTCGGATTTCTTTCGACATTGGGAATTCGTTATTCGTCATTGCTTGGCGTTGTAAATTTGCTTCCCTAGCACATCCACGGTATCGACGATTCCGATAATCACGGCATCAACCGGGGCTTCCTTCAGGTTCGGAGCGAGTCGCGCGGAACTCCCCTGGCAAAATAGCACCATTTCGCCTGCGCCCGCTCCAACGCTGTCCACGGCGACAATCGTGTTCACTCCAGGGCGAAAACGCGTCGGATCTCTTTCGTCAACCAACTGCGGACGCAACAAAAGCAATTTGCGTCCTTCCATGGACGTGTCCTTCTTGGTGGCGACGACCGAACCTTCGACTCGGGCGAGGAACATAATTTGCTGAGTTGTGGGTGGGTTGGTGAGAACCTGGCCTTAATTGATCAGCGGCCCAAGCAATTCCAGGCCGCGGGCTCACACCACCAGCGGCTACGGCCGTTACTTGGCTTTCTTGGGCAACACCGTATCGACGTCGGCGTGAGGTCGCGCGATGACATGCACGCTGACAACTTCGCCCTTAATCGCTTTGACTGCTTGCGCGCCGGCGTCGGTGGCAGCTTTAACTGCGGCGACATCGCCAACCACAACAGCAGTGACAAGTGCGTTGCCAACTTGAATCATGGGGCCGGCCAGTTCGACGTTGGCGGCTTTGAGCATGGCGTCGGCGCCCTCGACAAGAGCGACAAGGCCGCGTGTTTCGATCATTCCGATAGCTTGATGAGGCATAATGTTCTTTAGTTCGCAGGTTAAGGTTGAGTCTAAGAAAGGGTTGATGCGGCGTCGCCAGCGCGTGATGCGTGATCCGTGATGCGTGATGTGTGATCCTTCGCGCGTTCGAGGCAGCGTTTGACCTCGCGGGCGACGACGAGTTCTTCGTTCGTTGGAATGACCATCACTTTGACTTTTGAATCGGGTTTGCTGAGGACAGCCTCCTGGGCTTTGGTGCGGCTGTTAACGTCTGGATCGAGAACAATGCCGAGTTGATCCAGATTCTCACAGATCGCTTGGCGAAGTTCGGATCGATTTTCACCAATGCCAGCTGTGAAGACGAGCGCATCGGCGCCATTCAATTGAAGATAGAACGCGCCGATCCAATGCCGCGCCTGGTGAACAAAAACGTCGAGCGCGAGCTGAGCCTTGGCATTGCCTTGAGTGGCCTGGGTTTGAATATCCCGAAGGTCGTTGTAACCGCCGGAAAGTCCTTTGAGGCCCGATTCCTTGCAGAGCACGCGTTCCGCTTCGTCCAAAGTCAAACAGGCAGTTCGCATGAGAAACGGGACGGCGAAGGGATCGAGATCGCCAACGCGGTTGTTGTGCGGCAGGCCCGATTGCGGGCTCATGCCCAAGCTATTGCCAATCGCGACGCCGTTCAAAAGTCCGGTGATGGAGGAACTGCCGCCCAGGTGACAGGAAATGACACGAAGGTCAGGTTTTCGAACGGCGCCCTCCGGGCCATTAACGTAGAGTTGACGCGCCTTTTCGGCAACATCGTCCCGCCCTAACAACTCCGCGGAACGTTCCGCGATAAATTTGTGGCTGGCCCCGTGAAAGCCCCAACGCCGGACTCCGCGCTTCGCCCAATCTTCCGGCACGGCATATCTCATCGCAGCTTCAGGCGCCCATTGGTAAAAGGCAGTTTCGAAAAGTCCCACCAAAGGCGTACGGGGCATGCGTTGGGCGAACAGTCGAATGCCGGTGATATATGGCGGATTGTGCGCGGGCGCAATCGAGTTGCACACTTCCATCGCTTTCACGGTCGGTTCGTCGAGACGCACGCAGCCGCTGACGCCCCGCGCCATGATTGTCTTAAACCCGACAGCCGCGAGATCGCCTTCACTGGCAATGGCGTTGCTTTTTAGAAGTTCAGCAAGGCAATCCTCGATGGCTTTTGCGTAATCGGTCACGCGCTCGAAACCGCCCCGATGCAACAAGCGCTCCTGGCCGTTCGAGAAGTCGAACAACCGCCATTTGAGCGAAGTGGAACCGAGGTTGGCTACGAGGACCTTCACGGTGAGAAAATGACTAATTTCGAATTTCGAATGACGAAAGAATGACGAAGTCCCCAATGTCGAACTGGCGCACAATAACCGCAGCCGAGCGAAATTGCGGCGGCTTGTTCGTCATTAGTCATTCGAGTTTCTTTCGACATTGGATTTATCCGTCATTCGACATTATTGATTACTGCAGCCATCGGCCGAGCACCGAAAGCCCGTCGTGCGGCCGAGGGATCACTTGAACGCTGATGACTTGCCCGACTTGCGCCGCGGCGGCGGCGCCGGCATCAGTAGCAGCTTTGACGGCTGCGACATCGCCACGAAAAAAAGCAGTGACGTAACCGCTGCCGACCTTTTCCCAGCCAACTAAGGTGACATTGGCGGCCTTCAGGGCAGCATCGCTGGCTTCGAGCAGGGTGGTCATGCCCTTGGTTTCAATCATTCCAATTGCTTGTTGAGGCATAAATTTGTTGAGAGTTGATGGTTAGAAGTCGAGGGATCGGCGTTATTTCGCTGGTTTGGCGGGAGCAGGTTGATTATCGACGAAGGCTTTCAGCAGGTCTTCATGCGGACGGGCCAAAATGTGAGAGGTGATCAACTCACCGACCTTGCTGGCCGCTTTTGCGCCGGCGTCCACAGCGGCTTTGACGCTGCCCACATCGCCGCGCGCCAACACGGTGATCAAACCTCCGCCAATTTGGATGGTTTTAACCAAAGTGACATTGGCCGCTTTGACCATCGCGTCACTGGCTTCCACGCTTCCCACGTAACCTTTGGTCTCAATCATTCCTATTGCTTCGCTCATTTGTTTCTCCTGTTCTCTTTGGATTTGTTTATTTGATTAATTCGCACGGGGTATCCGGCTGCAGATTGCACGCGTTCCCTTCGTCGGTGTCTATGTGCACTTCCAATTTGAAACTCTTGTCCACGCGCACCAAAAGCTTGTCTAACGTCAGCGCGCAGGGGCCGCCGATCTTCAACTTCATTTCGTCTGCATTTTTGACTCCATAGAACGCGGCGTCGTCTGGATGCATGTGAACATGCCGCAACGCGCGAATCACCCCTTGAGGCATTTCGAAGAAACCGGCTGGACCCATTAACATCGCGCCGGTTGTCCCCTCGATGTTCCCAGACAACCGCATAGGAATGTCAAAGCCCAACGCAACGGCGTCCGTGTAGGCTAGCTCGACCTGATTCAAGGTCCGGCAAGGACCGAGGATGCGGAGGTTTGAAATCACTCGGCTACGCGGACCAATTAGGGTTATGGTTTCGGCCGCGGCAAATTGACCTTCCTGATAGAGCGCCTTGAAAGGGGTTAGCTTGTGACCTTTGCCAAAGAGAATCTCCACGGCTTCGGCGGTCAGATGGCAATGACGGGCGCTGACGTTGACGACTAACGGGTTTGGCGCGCCCGCAGATCGGGGCATCGGCTTACCCAAACGCTGATAAACGGCCTGCCGAACCCAATGCTCAACTTCGGCGCGGTGCAACATCGGCTTGGTAGCTACCATAAATGAGGCGCGGTTTTCGCTCGAATCTGAAAGATTGTCAAATAGATTCTTGCAAAATATTTCAATATCTATCACTCTTTGCGCCACGTGCAGGCCGAAGAACGACAACATCGGATCGCGGAATACCTTCAAAAGGTGGAGTTTGCGTCGCTGGAAGAATTGGCGCGCGAGGTTGAAGCATCTGTTTCAACGGTTCGGCGTGACTTGACGATTCTTGAGGCCGGAGGGGGGTTACGACGGACGCACGGCGGTGCTCGCGTGGTCAACCCGCGCTCGGATGAATTCATTTTCTCGACTCGCGACACACATCAACTAGCCGAGAAGGAAGTGATTGGCCGTGCTTGCGCAGACCTCATCCGGCCAAATCAAAGTGTCATCATTGATGCCGGGACGACCGTTTACCACGTGGCGCGTTACCTCGAGAACAAAACACCTCAGATCATTACGAACTCTCTGCCGGTTGCAAACCACTTCGCGTCGGCGAATCGCGTCGAGGTTATCGTCTCTGGTGGTGTGATTTATCCACGCCTCGGGGTGCTGGTGGGGCCGTTGGCCGTTGAGTCATTTTCGAAGATTCACGCGGACATAGCCGTCATGAGTGCTGGAGGAATTACTTTGGACGGAGTGACCAATTCGCATGGTCTCTTAATCGACATCCAGCGGGCGATGATCGCGGCGGCGCAAAAGGTGATTTTCTGCCTTGATCACACAAAGTTCGGGCGGCGTTCTGTGTCAGCGATGTGCGATTTGGACAGTATCGACATTATAGTGACCGACGGGAGAGCTCCCGAGGACCTTGTCAAAGGATTACGGGAGAGAGGAATCGAAGTGATTCTGGCCGCGGCAGAGTAGAACTTCACTTTCGTCAAACCTAAAGGCGGCGATTGCAAACCGCAGATTTCGCAGATAACGCGGATAATAAAGAAGCTTCAGAGATCGCATCAATCATTCATCCTACACCTGATCCGATTGGCTTTGCAGCTGGTCCTGTATCCGCGTTAATCAGCGTCATCAGCAGTTCAAATGCCCTTTAAGTCAACTGCTGAGTTTACGGCGCCGTTCGAACAGCTCGAATTCGGATTTCGTTGGTGCCGACAGACGCTTTGCCCTCGATTCGTCCCCATTGAAGAGATTCAAGCGAGGTTCCTGTGTTGGAGGCTGGCGCTTGGGCAGGTGAATGCGCTCGTCCAGCAAGACCGCCGGGGTTGGTTTGCATCCGGGTTGCTGGAAGAACGTTGCCAGTGAAAATCACTTGCTGTTGCAAGCTGCGGTTGGTGCCAATTGCTCGAAACGAAAGATTCTCGCCAGCAAGCAAACTGTCGGAATTGCTGATGGCGCGCCTGAGATTCGGGGCTTGGTTTTGCGCTTGGCCCGGTGCAACGCCGGATAATTGAGCCGCTGACTCGGTTCTGATGCCGCGCCCGAGAGCTTCTTGATCTGACCTCGTGATTGTGCCGCGATAAACCGAGCCGTCGGCATCGACGATGTTGAGGTTATCGCCGTTCTGCTGCACTTGAAAAGAAGTGAGCACACCTTGTTGGATCGGCGTGCTGGAATAGCGTCGAAGCCGAGATGTCTCATCGGCTTGCGAGAAGTGAAACTGCCGCGAACTGGAATCGTCCGGCTGCGCAGGCAGGGATTTGAAATAGGCCTCGCCAGTGGAAATAGTGCCGCCGGCTGATCGAGTGTCCGATGTTGCCTGAGTGATCCTCTGCTCGAGGGCCGAAGAACTGATTGTCGCGGGCTGGCTCAAGCGGGTCTCTTGATCAGTCGCCTTGGCTAGTTGTGGAGTCGCATCACTGATGATGGGTGGCGTGGTTTCGGATGCTTTGGGTTCTTCTGGCCTCGATGTTACGGCTGGTCCGGCCGGGCTCGGAATGCTTTGCCCGATCGAAGCAACTGGAGTTTTCGCATCGGCGAGTTGTTCGTTAACGGAAGATTTCGTTCGCAACCCAAACCTGTCGGCAGATTCTGTCTGTAGTTCCTTATCCTGATCATTACGGGAGAGGGTATTCTTCGAATCCAGCGATGAACCAGGTTCATTGAGCCGATCCGCCCGATTCGGCAGACCAGTTGTCGGCGCTGGGGCGCTATCATCGCCAATCACCTCGCTGAATGGAGTCTGTGCTCTGGTAGAACTGAAACGTTCGCTCTCCCGGTGACGCGTCATGTCAATCGGAGGCGTCGGATTGTTGTCGGTTTGAACGAAGATGACTGCGGCTAACACCATGAGAACCGCTCCACCCATGGCGAAACGCAGCCAGAAACCTGAAAAGGCGCGCTGCGGGCCGCTGGCTGCCTTTCGTGGAAAAGTCCGCGCTGCTTCGGATTGCAGCAGGTTGCGCGTCGCCGGGTGCATCTCGAACGGAGCTCCGGCATCTTGGCGGCGCTTCTGCGCGTAAGCTTTGAGCAGCTTGTCTATAGGCTTGTCGGGTTCATTTGGCATATAGGCCTCCCAATTAGACGGAAAAGGGCGTGGTTTTCTCCCTCGAAAAAATTGTGCGAGTAATCGCCTCGAGCCGGTCGAGGCATTTGCTCAGGCGCGAGCTAACTGTTTTTGGATTCAACAAGAGCGCCGTGGCGATCTGTTCATAACTGAGATCCGCGAAATAGCGCAGTTCGATGATTTTCCGGCACGGATCCCCCAATTGATCGAGCGCTTGGCGAACGAGAATCAGGCGTTCTTCGCTCATCGCTGAGACGTCGGGCGTTGGCAAGCTGCTGGGTGGATCGAGTGACAAGCCGGTTTCGGCGTCCTCTGCTGGCAACGAAATGGGCGCCTGGCCGCCGCCACGTTTAGCGGCGTGTTGGCGCTCTCGGTAATCGCGCGACTTATTGGCGGCAATACGGAAAAGCCACGTCTGGAGTTGGCTGCTTCCACGGAATGAATCCAAGCTTTTGATCACCGAAAGAAAGACTTCCTGGCAAATCTCTTCGACATCCTCTTTGCTAAAAAGTGGCCCCAACTGAAACACAAAGCGGGCCACGGCTGGGTAATGTTGGTCGAAGAGCTCATCCCACGCCGCAGATTCGCCCTTGCGACAACGGGCGATCAAATCAGCTTCGCTGGTGAAACTCATGCCAAGAAACTTATAATAGAAGCCCGGCCAATTGCCAACTGCCACTGATTTAGCGAAGCGCAGCGCTGTGCCGCACGGCACAGCGCTGCGCTTCGCTAAATCAGGAACAAACTTGCGTTGAAGTCGGTTCCTCCTAAGATGCGGACGAAATTTGACGCGACTTGCAGAGAGTTGGCTTCATTAACCCATGATTCGGTCATTTGCCTTTACGACTCAAGGCCGTTTGCACAGCAAGGATATCGAAACCTTTCTGATGCCGACGTTGCTGGCCGATACGAATTTGTTTCTTTGGGTTGATTTGGAAAAGCCTACGCCGGAGGAAACCAAATTTCTGTTGGAAGATGTGTTCCATTTCCATCCGTTGTCGATCGAGGATTGTGTGATGGTGAGTCCTTCGCCGAAGGTGGAAGAGTACATTCCGAAAGAGGAAGATCGTTTCACGCCCTATTTGTTCATGGTCATTCACGCAGTGGACTACAGCCGCAAGGATGGAGTTTTTGCCACGAGCGAATTGAATTTCTTTCTCGGAAAGAATTTTCTCGTGACTTACCACGAAGTTCCGCTGCGCAGCGTTTCCTCGACCGAAGAGCGCTGCATGAAGAGCACGGTGCATATCGCGCGCGCGCCCGATCGAGTGGCTCACAATTTGTTGGATTCGATTGTTGAAAACTACAAACCGGCCCTCGAGGAATTGTCCCTGGAGATTGCCGAGTTAGAGAACCAGGCGTTGCAAAAACCGACGAGAGGAACGCTGAATCGAATCCTCCAAATCAAGAAGGAGGTTCTTCATTTGCGCCAGATCATCGGTCCGCAGCGAGAAGTCCTGGCTCGGTTTGCGCGCGGTGAATTTAAGCTGATTCGCGCCCATTTAGTGCCGTACTACCGAAATGTTTATGATGGCCTGTTCCACATTTCGGAGCTGGCCCAGAATTATACCGATTCGTTGACTGGCATTCTCCAGGTTTACCTCAACATGTCATCGAACCAGACGGGCGAAGTCGTAAAGTTGCTGACGATGATCACGGTCATTACGACGCCGATGATGATGATTGGGACGTGGTACGGGATGAATTTCACGAACATGCCTGAGACGGATTGGAAGCATGGGTATCTCTTGATTGCATTCGTTACAGCCATATCAACCTGGCTGACGTATTGGTACTTCAAGAGGAGAGGATGGCTCAAACGTTAGGATATGCCTGCGACCAAATCGAGCTTCCTGGATAAAGTACTCGGACGTATCGGGCGCTTGGATACGCACGGTTTGCAAACCGTGGTTCAGCGTCTGGCCCGCGAGCGCACCTTCCTGGAAACCTTATTCAACACCATCGAGGACGGGGTTCTCGTGGTCGATGAGACGGGCCGTATCCTCTATTATAATCACGCGGCGACTCATATCCTTGGATGGCAGGGGCAGTCGGCGGAAGGCCAGCATATCTCGCGGTTTCTACCCGAAGTTTATTGGGACAAAATATCAGCGCTCGACAGCTCGGGTGGACAGAGAATCGTCCGTCACGAATTCGAAATTGGCTATCCCAGGCAGCGTTTTCTCAGGCTTTATGCGGCTCCATTGGATGGCGAGTCGCGCGGCAGTTCAGGAATGGCGTTGATTCTCCACGATGCCACCGAAGCCCGACAAAAGACTTTCGAAGCTATCGAGAGCGAACGGGTCCAGGCGCTGACACTTCTGGCCGCCAGTGTGGCCCACGAGATTGGCAATCCGCTCAATGCGTTGAACCTCCATGTTCAGTTGATGGAACGGGAACTCAAAAAGCTTCGGCAAACGATCTCCGGATGGAGCCGCCCCAGAAACGCCGGCGCACGCCAACCCGCAACAGCGAATGGATCGGAGACCGACATTGCACATGTCCGCACTGAGACGGAGGAAAGTGTCGGCAAGCTGGAGAGCTTTCTGTCCGTCGCCAAGAATGAAATCACTCGGCTTGATTATATTATCACGCAATTTCTTCAAGCGATCCGGCCCACACAACCAAACTTACGAATGGCATCGCTCAACGATGTGGTCCTCGAAACGCTGGAACTGTTGCGGCCGGAGTTTGACAATCGCGGCCAAACGATCGAGCAGAAGCTGGCGCAACCGCTCCCGAATGCTCCATTAGATCCAGGGCAAATGAAGCAAGTTCTCGTGAACCTTGCGAAAAACGCCATGCAATCAATGAGCAAAGGCGGCCTCTTGGCTGTCCAAACGGGCGCAACCTTAGATGAAGTGTGGGTAAGCATTTCAGACACGGGCCGTGGCATTCCGCCCGAACAATTGAATCGCATTTACGAACCATTCTTCACCACGAAGAAAAAAGGGTCGGGCCTCGGGCTGATGATCGTTCAGCGCATCGTGCGCGGACATGGCGGGCGGATCGAATTGGAAAGCCGGGTCGGCCGCGGCACGATGTTTCGCATTTGGCTGCCGATGCGGGAACGCCAAACGCGTCTGCTGGAGGCGCGTCTCCATGATTAAGCCGATGCTTCTCATTGTGGATGACGAGAAGCCGACGCGCGACGGCCTGCGCGCGGCATTGGAAGACCGCTACGACGTTTATTTGGCCGATGATGCGTCTTCCGCAATGGAATTGTTGGAAAAGGAACATTTTGACGTGTTATTGACGGACTTTCGTTTGCCGAGCGAGGACGGAATGAAATTGATTGTCCGGGCCAAATCCCTGCCTAAACCGCCGATTTGCATTCTCATGACGGCCTATGGTTCGGAGGAAGTGGCGGTTGAGGCCATCAAACGCGGAGCGGACGATTACATTGCCAAAGGACGCCTTCAGTTGGACGAACTCGAGATGCGCATCAACCGCGCGTTGCGGCATCAAAAATTGGAGGTCGAAAACGAATCGCTCAAACAGCAGCTCGACAAAAAATTTGGCATCGAAAACATCATCGGCGAATCGCTGGCGATGCAGAAGGTCTTTGAAATTGTCCGGCAAGTCGCTCCCACTCGTGTGACGGTGCTTATTCAGGGCGAAAGCGGAACCGGCAAAGAATTGATCGCAAAAGCCATTCATCAGCTGAGTCCTCGTTCCCGCCATCGATTGGTCTCGGTGCATTGCGCCGCGCTTTCGCCCACGTTGCTGGAAAGCGAACTGTTCGGCCATGAGAAAGGCGCCTTCACCGGAGCTCACGAACGCCGGATCGGGCGATTCGAGGACGCCCAAGGCGGCACGTTGTTCCTGGATGAGATCGGAGAAATCGATGCGGCCATTCAGGTCAAACTGCTGCGCTTTCTGGGGGAGCGAACCTTCGAACGGGTCGGATCAAACAAAACGGTGACTGCGGACGCGCGCTTGATTACCGCCACAAACAAAAATCTGCGCGCACTCGTGCAGGAGGGAAGGTTCCGGGAGGACCTCTTCTTTCGTTTGAGCGTTGTCGAATTGAGGTTGCCTCCGCTGCGCGAGAGAGCGTCGGATATTCCGCTGCTCGCTCGGAGTTTTTTGACCGAGTTTTCCCGCGAGCATGGCAAACCAGTCGCGGACTTTGCGTCTGAAGCCATCGCTGCGTTGATGACCTATTCCTGGCCGGGCAACGTGCGCGAGCTGCGGAGTGAAATTGAGCGGGCCGTTGTCTTATCACAGAAAGAGCGAGAGCGAATTGAGTTGCCGGATCTCTCCGAGAACGTGAGAGGCGAGCAACAGGGATTTGGGACCGGAACAAACAATAAATCACCCTCCGCTCCGTCGGGTTTGAAGGTGGAAGAAGCGGAAAAGCAATTAATCATTCATGCCTTGAAAGAAGCGAAGGGAAACCGCACGCTGGCAGCGAAAAAACTTGGCATTAGCCGGCGGACGTTACACCGGAAGCTAAATGCTTATCACTTAGAAGGATTCTAATATATGCCCGGATTGCAGGACTGGATTCATAAACTAGAAGAAGGAGAGTGGGTACGTTACATCAAAATGGGGGTTGTGGTGTTGGGGTTGCTCGGTTTGACCGTTGTTTACGACATTCGCGAGTTCAAGAATTTTAATACTCAGGAAGCCATGGACGGCGCGCAGCTGGCGCGGAACATCTCCGAGGGGAATGGTTACACAACCGACTTCATTCGGCCGCTCAGCATTTACATGCTGCAGAAGCACCGGGGCGAGGAAGCGGCGCCGGTTCTTAGAACGGATCACCCCGACCTGGCCAACCCGCCGGTTTATCCGCTGCTCTTGGCCGGTTTCATGATGGTTGCGCCTTTCGAGCACGCGATTCCGGCAAGTTTCTTGTCGACGTTACGTTATCAACCGGAGGTGCTGATCGCCTTCTTGAACCAGTTCCTTTTCTTTGTGGCCGCCTTCATGGTTTTCCGCCTGGCGCGGCGTCTGTTCGATAGTGGCGTCGCGTGGGTGTCGGCGCTCATCGTCGTGGGGGCGGACCTGCTTTGGCGTTTCAGCGTTTCGGGCCTGTCCACGATGTTGTTAATCGTAATCTTCCTGGGAGTCGTTTGGTGTCTCGTTACCCTGGAACAGAATCAAAGGGAAGGTAAAAGGGCCAACCTATGGTTTATTCTGATGGCAGTATTGACGGGCGCACTGGTTGGCTTGGGGGGGTTAACGCGCTATTCATTTAGCTGGTTGATCATTCCAGTGGCAGCCTTTCTTGCGCTCTACTTTGGCGGGCGGCGGGTGGCTCTTAGCTTGGCTGCGGTGGCGGCGTGTTTGTTAGTCATTTCGCCGTGGCTAGCGCGAAACTATCAACAGAGCGGCACGTTGTTCGGAATTGCTGGCTATGCCGTTTATTATGAGACCGACCCGTTTCAGGGCAACCGCTTGGAGCGCTTCCTGAACGAGAGTTTTGAGCAGGAAGCGTCGCGAGCTGAATTCCGGCAGTTTGTTCGCAAGTTGATCGTCAACTCCGGTCAGATTATCCAGAACGAGGTGCCGAAGTTGGGGGGAAGCTGGGTCTCGGCATTCTTCCTCGCTGGCTTGTTACTGCCATTCCGGAGTGTGGCATTAACGCGCTTCCGACTCTTTCTGCTGATGTGTCTGGCGGTCTTAATCGTAGCGCAAGCGCTAGGGAGAACGCACCTCAGCACCGTTTCCCCCGAGATCAATTCGGAAAACCTCCTCGTGTTGCTCGCTCCGGTAGTCTTCATTTTCGGAGTGGCCATGTATTTCATTCTGTTGGATCAGATCAGCTTGCCATTTCCACAATTGCGGAACGTGGTCACGGGAGTTTTCTGGGTGTTCACTTGCGCGCCACTGATCTTTACACTTTTACCGCCGCCAACGTATCCGGTGACCTATCCGCCCTATTGGCCGCCTGGGATTCAAGACATTTCCAAGTGGATGAAAGAAGACGAATTGATGATGAGTGACATGCCTTGGGCCGTAGCGTGGTACGGCAATCGAAAATGCATCTGGGTGACGGTCGATGCGCCCTTCGAGTCTCGGCTCCAGTCCCAAGAAAAAAGCGATTTCTTCACCATTTACGATTACCAGAAACCGATTCAGGGACTTTATCTGACGACCTTGACCACGGATGCGCGATTTTACTCCCAAATGCTCAAGGACAAGGACTACGCCTGGGGAAGGTTCATGCTCGAGTGTTTGCTGAGGACGAATGTGCCGACCGGGTTTCCTTTGAAAGCAGCGCCGCGTGGATTTCTCCAGCATGGACAGCTCTTTTTGACCGATCACGAACGGTGGAAGAAGCCTTTGCAATAACTCCTTCGTTATTACGCGTTACCGAGATTTCTAATTGACAAGCGAATTGGCTAAACGTAAAAAGAACCAGCTTTTCAATTATACAGTTCTTGGGCGGAAACTTGTTGATACAGGAAAAATTACAATATGAAAAAAATGATCACGTCGGCCGGAGTTGTTGTCTTAGGTGCTGCCAGTGTGCAAGCTCAGTATGCCCCTGCGCCAGGACTCACTCGGATCGAAACTGCCAAGCCTTGGAGTGTTTCGGCTTCGCTGCGCGGATTTTATGACGACAATTACGTTACTCGCCCATCAAAAGGAGCGGTCGTTCTAACACCTGCAGGTCCAGTCGAACAAGATCGGCGCGACAGTTTCGGCTTTGAGGTTAGCCCCTCAGCGGCCCTGAATTTGGTCATGCCACAAACATATTTGGGGTTGAGTTACGTTTATGGGATGCGGTGGTACGAAGATCGGGAAAACAACAAGGCCGATCACAGCCATCAGGCCAACCTGAAGATCAATCACGCTTTTACCGAACGATACAAGTTGGACGTTAGTGATTCCTTTGTAGTCGCTCAGGAACCCAGCATCATCGATGAACGAGGCGGTATTACCGTTCCGTTGCGTGTCGATGGAGATAATATTCGTAATACGGCTTCACTCACTTTCACGGCCGGTCTAACCGAGAAACTGGGAACTGTTCTAGGATATTCGAATACATTCTATGATTACGATCAGGACGCATCGGATGTCCCGTTTGGCAGCCTCTCCGCGCTCTTGGATCGCCTGGAACATTTGATCTCGGCGAATTTGCGCTGGCAGGCGCTTCCCAGCACCGTTGGCATCCTTGGTTACCAATACGGCATTACGGAATACGATAGCGGACGGGATCATCTCCTGGCTCCTGGCGTACCGAGTGAAATCAGGGACAGCAATTCACATTATGTTTTCGTCGGAGCAGATCATAGCTTCAATCCGCAACTCAACGGGGCCTTGCGCGTCGGTGTCCAGTTCACCGAGTACGACAATGTCAATGAAGATACGGTGGGCCCCTACGTGGACGGCAGCGTCACCTGGACCTACAACCCGGCAAGTTACCTGCAACTCGGTGTTCGGCACACGCGGTTAGCAACGGATGTCCCAGGTCTTATCCTTTTGGGAGGGACTGTTGATCCTACTCTGGACCAAGAAGCCACGACCCTTTATGGCTCCGTCAATCACAAGATCACTCCGAAGCTGACCGGAAGCCTGCTGGCTCAATTCCAGCACGGCGAATTTGAGGGTGGCGGTGTCGATGGCGACTCAGAGAACTTCCTGCTCGCGGGCTTGAATCTTTCTTACGAAATCAATAAGTTCCTGGCGGCCGAAGCTGGATACAATTTTGACCGATTGGATTCTGACATTCCATTCCGCAGTTACACCCGTAACCGCGTTTATGTCGGTATCCGCGCTACTTACTAAGTGTAACAGTTGAACCTTTAGTTCGGAGGCTGGAATACAAAATCTAGCCTCCTTTTTTTTATTATGGACGCTCCAAAGAACTCTAACGCTCCCGCCCCCGAAACAAAACTCCACTTTCTCGATTACTGGCGGATCATCCGCATCCGGAAGACCGTCATCCTCGCCGTGTTCTTGCTAGTCGTCCTAACGACCACAGCCGTGACGTTTATTTTGCCGGAATCTTTCTCCAGCACCGTCCGTATTGAGGTCGGGAAAGATACGACCGACATCGCTCCACTGCTGATGGGCGCCCAAACGCAAGTCGGCTTCGATCCTTATTTTATCACGACTGAATTCGAGAAAATAAGGTCCAAGCACGTTCTCTATCAGGTCATCGACAAGCTAAAACTTAACGAGAAATGGTCGAAAAAATTCGGCATCGATGGCGTGCTTAAAACGCCCGAGACCTTTCTCCGTTTGCTCAGCAAGGTCGATGTTCGCCAGACGCGCAACACCAGCCTGATTGAAATTCGAGTTTATAGCGACGATCCCAAAGAAGCCGCTGACATCGCTAATGAAATAGCCGACACCTACAAGAGCTTGCGCGAGGAAAAGATGAAGGGCGCATCAACTACGAGCGTTAAAATCCTCAAAGAGCAGCGGGACGAACAGGAGATACGTTTGAAAGCAGCGCAGGATCGCATGGATGAGTTGAGGAAAGAACTCAAGGTTTCCGACATCGATGTCGGCGGGCCATCCATGACGCTGGAGCCGGAGATCGTTCGGGTCATCGCTCGCGACCGCGTCCAAGCCGAGAGCACCTCTGTACATTTCGAAACTCTCTTGGGTGAGTTTAGAAGCAAGAGCCGGGCAGAACTGCGCAAAGCCATTCCGACCGCCTCACCAGACCAACATCTCGGCGAACTGCTCAGCAAGTTTTATGCGGCCGAGAACACGTTCGCGACGCTGGTCAATAATTTCGGCTCCGACCATCCCCAAGTTCGCGACATTACGTCTTTGATCACCAATCTCAATGCTCAGATCGAAGAACGCGTTGACGGAGTAATTCTCGGTCTGGAAGCTCAAGCGCGAGCTCAGAAAGACCGTGTCACCGCCTTCGAGAAGCAAGTCGAAGACGCTCGCAAGAAAGACGCCGAAATGATGGAGCAGTACCGTCCTTACTTCAAAGCCAAGCGGGACGTCGAGACTGAGCAAAGAATCTACGAAACGATCAGCCTGCGCATCCTGCAGGAGACGGTCGATGCTGCCTTGCCCAAGCAGTCGTTAGTGGTGGTTATTGACAAGGCTGAAGAAAGCAAGCGCGCAGTCCGCCCTAATATCCCTTTGAACATCTCTCTTGGAGTTATCGTGGGTTTGATCATGGGATTCGGCCTCGCTTTCTTTATCGAGTATTTGGACACCAGCGTCAAAACCATCGATGATGTCGAACGTTCTCTCCAGGCGCCCGTGCTCGGAGTCATTCCGCAAAATGTCGGTTCTCTCATCGAAGAAGGACCGGAAAGTCCGCATGCCGAAGCCTACCGTGTCTTGCGCACGAATATTCTCTTTTCGCGCAAAGACTCAATGATGAATTCGTTAACGGTGGTCAGCGGCGGCGCTGGTGAAGGCAAATCGACCACGATCTTTAACTTGGCGACGGTCTTTGCGCAAAATGGACAGAAAGTCTTGATTGTCGATTCCGACTTGCGGCGGCCCAGCCTGCACAAACTGCTGAAAGTTTCGAACTCTCTCGGCTTGACGAATTTCCTGTTGAAACAAAATTCTTTGGAAGAAGTCATTCAAACCACAAGTCTTCCGACTTTGCACTTCCTGGCCAGCGGCAAACTTCCGAGCAGCTCGCTGGGCATTTTGAACTCGGCCCAGATGAAAGAGTTTATTCAGGCAGTGAAAAAACGTTACGATTTTGTTTTCTTCGACTCCCCTCCCATCATGGGCGTCAGCGATGCGTCGATTCTGGCCAGTGTCGTGGACCTCTCGCTGCTGGTGATTCAGTACCGCAAGTATCCGCAGGCGATGACGATTCGCGCCAAACAAATGGTCGAAAAAGTCGGCGGCACGATGCTGGGCGTCGTTCTGAACAACATCAACATTTCTCAAGATTCCTACTACTACTACTACAGCGGCTACTATTATGATTATTACTCGAAGCATGACGATGACGCTTCGAAGAATAACGGCGAAAAGAAAACCCCTGACCTCGCCCGGGGCGGGGTTGAAATAAAACCAAAATATTAATTGTCCTGTTTGGGGCGAATCGATTAGTAGTCATTGCAATGAATTTGTGTTTGAAATTGTGCGCCTCAGCCGCGCGGTGCGCCCGCTTGACTGTGGCGCTCCTGCTTCTCCCTCTGGCAGCTTGTACGACACCCAACTCCACCTTCGAAGGTTCTTCGCCCAATGATACCAGTCTTGGAGGAGCCGATTCTACCAGCCGTACGAACAGCGCCCCTTCCATCAACCCTTCTTCCAATCTGCTGCGGGTTGGCGATCCCTTGACCATCAATTTTACCGGGGTCCAAGATCCGCCGGGACAACATCAGGAACGCATCAAGGAGGATGGGATGATCACCTTGCCGCTGATTGGCTCGATCCAAGCGGCGGGAAAAACGATCGGGCAATTGCAGCAAGAAATAACCGAACGCTACGTGCCAAAGTACTACAAGCGTCTGAACGTCACGATCGCCAGCGAAATGCGTTTTTTCGTGGTTATTGGCGAGGTTAGGAAAGAAGACCGTCATCAGTTCGCCGGTGAAATGACGGTTCTCAAGGCCATTGCGGCAGCGGGTGGTTTTACAGACTTCGCCAAGAGGACGAAGGTTCAAGTCACTCGCGCCAACGGCAAGAAAATCACCGTCGATTGCAATAAGGCGCAAAAGGACCCGAGCGTGGATGTGGCGATTTATCCGGACGACAAGATTTACGTTCCACGGCGCCTCTTCTAGCGAGGCAGCCTGGAACCCGAACAAATCTAAAATGCAAGCGCAGAATGTGCCCGCGAACTTTCGTTGGTATTAGGCGCTGCCTCGCTAGATGGTTCAGTTCCAGATTCTTAACGGCAGACAGTCGGGCCTGAATCACTTCGTCAACCAGTTCCCTGCAACCTTAGGTCGATCTCATTCGGCGGACATTTGTGTGGAAGGCGATGGGATTTGGGATCAACACCTCGAGATAAGCCTCGATCCTTCGCACTGCTTTACTGTCAAAACGTTTCCCAACTGTCTCGCCTCCCTTAACGGACAACGATTCGATCAATCACCCTTAAGAAGCGGCGACACAATCGAGATAGGCTCAGTTCGAATGCGGTTCTGGCTCAAGCAAACAAGGCAACCCAGTCTGCGGCCGCGCGAGATCGCCACTTGGATAGGCCTCGGCGTTCTTTCGCTTGGCCAAGTCGCCCTCATCTATTGGTTGTCGCGATAATGGCAGTTGCATTCTCACGGGCCTAACTTTACCAACTTTACCGAAGATCTGTCAGTCTATGCCGCACTCAGATTTTCAAGGGCAGCCAAGACACGCTGGAGTTTGGCTTCCCAGTCGAGCAATCGTTTCTGATGCTCTTCCAGGACAGCCCGGGGAACCTTCTCTGTGAAGGCCGGGTTAATCAGTTTTTGTTTTACTTTCTCTATCTCCGCTTCAATCTTAGCGCGCTCTTTCGTCAATCGAGTCCTCTCTGCCTCCACGTCAATCAAGCCTTCCAAAGGCAGGTAAAGTTCTCCAAATGTGGAACGCACCGTCGGCGTGCCTTTGCGCGGCTGGTAATCCGGAACGACGTCCAAGCTCTCCGCATTCAGCAGGATTTTCAAAACCTCAGCCTCGTACGCAGGCAGCGCTTGATCAGGCTTCAAAATGAATTTGACCTTCTTGCTGGAGGAAACATTCCCTTCGCGCCGCAGATTACGGCCTTGCGAAACCAATTCATACTTGGCATCGACAAACCGCGCTGCTTCCTGGCTCAGACCATAATAGGTCTTGAAATCGTCATCGAACGGCCCTGGCCAGTGAGCCGACATAATGGATTCGCCACCTTGATCGGCCGGCAACTCCTCGTGATAGCTCAATCCCCGCCACAACTCTTCGGTAATGAACGGAAGAAACGGATGGAATAACCGCAGTGTGTTCGACAAAACGAAATCGAGCACGCTCAGCGTGTTGGCCTTAAGTGCTGCGTCCGAACCAAAGAACACAGCTTTGCTGGCCTCCAAATACCAATCACAGAATTCACTCCAGAAAAAGCGGTATAAGGCCTGCGCCGCTTCGTTGAACTTATAGCTGGCCAAGGCATCGGAGATCTCGCGAATGGAGGAATCAAGCTTAAGCAAAATCCATTTGTCGTCGCTCGTCAGCCGGCTCGGATCAATTTCGCCTTCCGGCTCTCCACCTTGCATCTGCCGGAAACGGCAGGCATTCCAAAGCTTGTTGCAGAAATTGCGTCCCAGCTCCACCTGTTGCTCATCGTACAGCACATCCTGTCCGAGTGGCGCCGACCGCATGACGCCGAATCGCAACGCATCGGCGCCATATTGATTGATCAGGTCCAGCGGATCAGGCGAATTGCCGAGACTCTTGGACATCTTCCGTCCCTGTTTGTCGCGAATAATGCCGGTGAAATAAACGTTGCGGAACGGCATCTCACCCATGAACTCATACCCAGCCATAATCATACGTGCGACCCAGAAAAAGATGATGTCCGGACCCGTCACGAGATCGGTCGTTGGATAAAATGTCCTCAACGTCTCATTTTTCGCATCCACCTCCACGTTGCCCGTCCATCCCATCGTGGCAAACGGCCAAAGCCACGAACTGCACCATGTATCGAGCACGTCGGGATCCTGGGTCCAGCCCAGTTCAGGCAATTCGCGCTGCGCTTCAGGAATGGATGTGGTGATGACAGCGCCGTCTGTCGAGTCAGCGTGAATGAACTCAGCATTCGCGTGGACATAACGCGCCACGACCTCAAGGTCCGCTGCGGAAAGTCCTTCGCCCGAAGCTAGAGGTTTTCTGAATTGCGGCACGCGGTGTCCCCACCAAAGCTGCCGCGAAATACACCAATCTTGAATATTGGCCATCCAATGATCATAGACCTTGGCCCAACGCTCCGGATGAAACTTGAGTGTTCCATTGGCGACGCAAGTGCGCGACTTTTCCACGCTTGGATATTTGAGAAACCACTGTTCGGAAAGACGCGGTTCAATCGGCACGTCAGCCCGTTCGCTGAAGCCGACGTTGTTTTGATAAGGCTCATCTTTCTCCAGCACGCCCAGTTCTTTCAGTTTTTCACTGGCAACCTTGCGCGCCTTGAATCGGTCGAGTCCATTCAGATCAGTGCCGGCCAGCGCATTCATCGTCGCGTCCGGATTCATGATATCGACCGCTGGCAATCTGTGGCGCTGGCCAATCTCAAAGTCCGCCTTGTCATGGGCGGGAGTCACCTTGAGAACGCCGGTGCCGAATTCGAAATCGACGTGCTCATCTCCGATAATTGGAATCAGCTTTTGTTCGCGCGGCAATTCCGCAGGCAACGGACGAATAACATGCTTGCCAATCAAGGAGGCATAGCGCGAATCCTTCGGATTCACTGCTACGGCCGTGTCCCCAGGGATAGTTTCCGGCCGTGTGGTGGCAATGGTGAGCATTCGGCCGGGCTCTTCCGCCACTTCAACTTTGAAGTAATAGAGCATGGCATTCTGCTGCTTCATCACTACTTCCTCATCCGATAGCGCAGTCAACGACGCCGGACACCAGTTTACCATTCGCTTGCCACGATAAATAAGACCCTTCCGGTAGAGATCAACGAACACCTTCTGAACGCAGCGCGAATACTCCGGGTCCATCGTGAAACGTTCACGGGTCCAATCGCATGACGCGCCGAGCCGTTTGAGTTGTTCGATGATGATGCCGCCATGCTTCTCCTTCCATTCCCAGACTTTCTCCAGAAACTTCTCGCGACCGAGATCATTACGATGCTTTATCTCCCCAGCCTTCTTGAGCGTGCGCTCGACGACCGTTTGCGTCGCGATACCGGCATGATCTGTCCCGGGAAGCCACAGAACTTCTTTGCCATCCATCCGCGCTTTGCGAGCCAGGATATCTTGAATGGTGTTGTTCAGGACGTGCCCCATCGTCAGCACGCCTGTGACATTGGGCGGCGGAATAACGATGGAGTAAGCCGGACGTTTGGCTGAAACGCGCGCGGGACTGGCCGTAAAGCAATTTCGCTCCAGCCAAAACCGATACCATTTCTCCTCGACGGCGCGAGGCTCGTACGCTTTTGGGATTTCACTCATGCGCAGACAATCTAGCTGATAACTTCAAACTCACCGAATTGCCGAAAATGATCATCAAAACTGGCCACTCGGAATACCTCTTGGTTCTTCATGACCACAAACGAAACCGCATCGCAGAAGGAATAATCCTTGTCCACACATTGTCGCAAGATCTCGAGCGCGGCTTGTTGTTCCGAATGTATTGGATCAATGAGCCGAATGACCCCGCGCTCCCAAAAATCGCTGATCACTTGCTCGCGCAGTCGCCGCGAGCGACAGAAGTAAGCGTAAATCTCAGCGAAAACGAACGTTGTGCTAACCAGCGGAGCGCGTTGGCTGGCCAATTCACCTCCCAGATGACGCGCCCGCGAATGTTGCGTTTCAGTCCTGTCTCGAAGGGTAATCCAAAACGACGAATCGATGAACACCGCATTCATTCCTTATCCAGCGGCTTCCAGACCCATTGTCCATTGACCTTCTGGTATTTTTTCGGCCCACCATAAATATAATGGTCATGGTTCACGGCCCCATCTTCATGGCCAACGAAACCTGAGTCATCAGCCGGTGGATCTAGCAACGGATTCTTTTCCCAAGCCTGCTCGGGGACTGTCATCTTCTCGTCGATGAACGAGCGAATCACTGCTGCCATCGGTTCACCTCGCCGTCTGCTTTCAGATTGCAAAAAGTCATACTCGGACTTGCTGAGGTAAACCTGCGTGCGAACCATTGATGCAGCCGCCTCGTTGGTCTTGTAGGCAGCGACAGCTTCTTTCAATAACCCACTCTCGGCCAAGTCAGTGCTTGATGCCCGCGATTTAGGTGGCGATTTCTTTTTCACAGCGCCACATATACATCATAATGTATATACGTCAATCACTTTTGCATTAACCGATATTCAATGCTGTCGATGAGTGCTTGCAAGCTTGCCTCGATAATGTTCTCGCTCACGCCTACGGTGCCCCAATCATCTTTGCCATCACTCGACTCGATCAGGACGCGCGTTTTTGCCGCGGTTCCCGTCGTCGAATCAAGAATACGAACCTTGTAATCCGTCAGTTGAACTTTTTCCAATTGAGGAAAGAACTTAACCAGTGCCGCGCGCAACGCGGAATCCAAGGCATTGATTGGACCATCACCTTCGGCGACCGTATGAGCCCGCTTATCTCCAACGCGGATTTTGATTGTCGCTTCGCAAATTGACGAAGTGCCCTCCCGGCGCATCGAAACGTGATATGCGTCCACCTTGAAGGGAGCGTCTTCGTGTTTGAGGCTTTTACTTACCAAGAGAGCCAATGAACCTTCGGCAGCTTCAAACTCATAACCCTCGTGCTCCAATTCCTTGATCTTGGAAAGAATGCCTTTCAATTCAGGAGTGTCATTCGTGATTTTGAATCCCAGCTCTTGGGCCTTGATGACGACGTTGCTTCGGCCGGCCAGATCGCTCATCAAAACTCGGCGGCTATTTCCGACGACTTCCGGATTAATGTGCTCGAAAGTATGAGCCAACTTCTGAACGGCATTCACATGCATGCCGCCCTTATGGGCAAAGGCAGTTGTGCCAACCCACGGCTGGCGAGGATCGTGACGCAGGTTAGCGATTTCATCCACGAACTGAGAAAGTTCCTTCAGATTTGCGAGCGAGCTTTCCGGCACACATCGCTTCTTGAGCTTAAATGCGATGTTGGGAATAACGGATGTCAAGTTGCAATTGCCCGTCCGTTCGCCGTATCCGTTGATTGTTCCTTGCACGTGCGTTGCGCCTGCCTCGATGGCCGCTAAGGCGTTCGCCACGCCCAGACCAATGTCGTTGTGCGTGTGGATTCCAATCTGACACGCAAGCTTTTCACGAGCGGCACGAACAATCTGGTTCACTTCACTCGGCAAACAACCGCCATTGGTGTCGCAAAGCGTGACAATATCGACCCCAGCTTGTTCGGCGGCTTTCCATGTGGCTAGCGCATATTCCGCGTTATCCTTAAATCCGTCGAACGCATGTTCCGCGTCGTAAATGACGAACTTTCCGTGCCGCTTCAAATGCTGCACGGTGTCACCGATCATTACTAGATTCTCTTCCCGCGTCGTTCCGAGGACTTCGCGCACGTGCAAAAGCCAACTCTTGCCGACGATCGTAATAACTGGGGTTTGGGCATCGAGCAGCAGGCTGACCTGTTCGTCCTTTTCAACGGCGATGTTCTTGCGCCGCGTCGAACCGAAAGCGGCCAGCCGCGCATTCTTGAAGGCGCGCCGTTTCGCCTGGTTGAAGAACTCGACATCTTTAGGATTCGAACCAGGCCAACCTCCTTCGATGTAATGAATTCCAAAGGCATCAATGCGTTCGGCCAGCCGGATCTTATCGGCCACCGAAAAGTTGATCCCTTCACCCTGGCTGCCATCCCGCAGGGTTGTATCGTAGATTTCGACTTCTGGTTTCATATTATCCGCAATTTGCGGAGCGGACTTTTTACGCTACTCGAACTGGGTTGCAAAGTCCAAAGCAGCGAAGCGCAGCATCAGATTCCATTCCTGATATCGACAGCAACGCCCAGAACAGGTGCGATTAAAACTATCGGCCAAAAACAAGCGCTGGTCACCTGCTACAAGCCCATGAAAAACTCGCGTTCATCTTCGTCTCCGGAACTCTTTGGCGCGATCGGCTCGGACAGGGCGAAAGCGGAGAGAAGGGAAAGCAGTAATGTTGCAGTTTGAAGCTCCAATCATTGCTCGGCTTTGTTGACGGTATCGCCGGAATCGTCGTTCCAAACTGGCTTCCCCAGTGAGAACGGTGAGAACGCGCGTATCTTGACATTGCGCATTGATTTTATTCCTGTGGAGTTTGGCCCAACTAATGACATCATGAAACCCGCCTTGCGCTTGGACATTCTTGTCGTCGGAGGAATCAATTCGGATTACTTGATTCAAGGTTCAACCTTGCCCAAACCCGGCGAGACGATCGATGGCCAGCAGTTTTTTGAAGGCCCGGGCGGAAAGGGCGCCAATCAAGCCGTCGGCGCCGCCAGACTTGGCTCGAGGGTTGCCTTTGTTGGCTGCATTGGCCGCGACGAGAGGGGTGATGATCTGTTGCGCGGCTTGAAGAACGAAGGTGTGGATTCTCGATTCGTGATTCGTGACTCCAAAGCGGCTACGGGCGCCGCGCTTATCATGGTCGATCACCGCGCAGAGAAACAAATCATGACGGCGCCGGGCGCCAATCACGCTCTGAGAGTTCAGCATATCCGCAAAGTGTTTGACCGCATTTCTGCCCGAGTGGTATTGCTGCAATTCGAGGCACCGCTCAGTGTCGTAACAGCCGCGGCGCAACTCGGTCGCAAAGCTGGTGCGCAAATCATCCTCGATCCAGCTCCGCCCGTCGCCGCCCCGAACAAGAAAATACTGGCTCTTGTGGATGTGATCCGCCCAAACAGCAGCGAGGCGGAGGCGCTAACGGGCATCTGCGTTTCAGATCGGGCTTCGGCTCGAAAAGCGGCTCATGCCCTGCTGGCAAGAGGCGTTCGTGCCGTCGCGATTCAAGCAGGCGAAGAAGGAAATCTCCTGGTTTGGCAAGGCGGCGAAGAATTGCTCCCGAAGATACCGGTCAAGAGTATCGATGCCACCGGTGCCGGAGATGCCTTTGCAGCCGCATTTGCCCTAGGCTTGGCGGAAGGCCGGTCTTTGATTGACGCCGGTCGTATGGCCAATGCTGCCGCTGCCTTGGCAACGACCAAGATCGGCGCTCAGACGGCTCTGCCTCGGCGCCATGAACTGGATCGCTTGCTTAGCCGAATCGGACCAAAGAGATTCTCAACTCACTAAGGTCAATTCACAACCGGTTTGGCTTCCAGTTTTACTGGTTTCGGCGATTGCTCAATCAGCTTCAGCGCTTCGTCAACATAGATCTGTCCGGTCATTTCTCCGAGGGAAGTGCGCGAGACATATTCGTAACGTTTGAAACTGCCCCAGTCTTCTTTGGTAAGAATGTAACCAAAGGCGTCGTTGGTCAGCCCGAACAAGAAATTGTGTTGGCCGTGCATCTTTCGTTTGAGGTAATAGCCGATATTGGGCAGCGCTTCGCCGGGTATGGTTATGATTTGAGCATTCCCCACGTTGATCAGATTGACCTGCGTGGAAACGCGTCCCGGTTGTTCAGAAGCATAACGCAACGGAGAAGCCTTAATAATTGCTCGAAGCAACGGTGAATCCACCGGAAAAGTCATCGACTTCGCGGCGCAGAAAAGTCCTGGTTCGCTTTGGACCGGGGCCGGCTCCACGATGCGCAACGCTTCGTCGGCAAGCAACTGTCCAATCCGGACGCACTCGGCCCACGTGTGAATGCCTTGGCCATCTGGGCCGCGGCAATCCGCGGTGACCATGCCACCTTGCGCGCTATTCATAAAAAGAGCGGCGCCGCCGCCACGTTCCCGGATGCGATCATAAAGCGGCCCGATGACGTCAGGACTAAGAATGCCTTGGCGAGGGCCCAAGACTTCCGGGTGAATGGCATAGTTGACCAGTGTCGCGAAAGGTTGGCCATCGCTTCCAATTGCTTGGATGACATGACAGCGCGGGTCGTACAACTGCGGCGCATAATAGTTGTAAGCGATCTTCCCTTTGGCTTCGCCGGTCGCAATTTTGAGGCTCGCCGTTTGCAATCCCGCGATCGCTTCGTTGATCGCCTCTGCCATTTTGAGACAGACCTTTTCCAGATAATTCAAATCCGCCGCGAATCCGCCCTTTCCATCGGGAAAGCCGTAACAATCCGGAGCACTGTGCGTGTGCGTCGCGCCAATCAGAATGTTCTCCGGTGGAATTCCCGACACCTTCGCTCGCACTCTGTTCCCCAGGGCTGCCGGAAAACCCAGGAAATCAGCGCCGGCGATCACCACGCGCGTTGCGCCGTTTTCCAAGGCGAGCGCGCGGACTGTTAAGTCGCCTTCTTTCCGTGTCACGGGATGCGAAGGGCCAGCGCCGCCGGAGACTGGGAGCAGCGGTTCTGGAGTGACGACACGAAGGGCAATACCCGCCCGGAAATCGGCCGCCGAACTGACCAGTGCCAACAGCGAGCAGGCCCACCCAACCACTAAGGAGTTTGCGGCCACAGTGAGCTTTCTGGAAATCATCCGGCGCGTTTATCACGCCAATCGCAAGAAGTCGAGAACGGCAGTGGAAGGGGTGCGATCAAAACCATCGCTCAGGAGCGCAGCGTTTACGCCGCAGAAACGTCCGCAGAGTCGAAACGTTCCGAAGTGAAATTCAAGCGCTCCGGCAATTTCACGTTCTGCAGCGTAAACGCTGCCCTCCTCTGACCCAGGGTTTCAATCGCAGCAGTGGAAAGCGGCGTCTGCGCTCCGATCCAAGGTCACAGCGCGTATTTGTCTCGAATCCGATCCGGAATCACCTCCGCGCGGCCGGTTTGCAGATTGACCATGGTGTAATCGCAATAACCGTCACAGCAGAGTTTGCCGGTCTGCTTTTTCAAAATCTCGAACTTGACTCGAACGCCATCCTTAAACATTTCCTCGATCCACGTTCGGACAATGAAATGTTCGCCCAACCGAAGCGGACGCTTGTATTCGAGATGAGACGTGCGTGTGAACCACCCGAGACCGGCTTTGATAAATTCCTCCATCGACATTTTGTAACAGCGAGCCATTTGCTCGTAACGCGCCGCGAGGACGTAGTCAAAGTACCGGCTCGCATGCACGTGCTGGTTCATATCGATATCGTCCGGACGGACCTGCAATTCCGTTTCGAATTTGGCGCGTCCAAGCTCGAGGGCCATAAATCGAAGCGGAGTATGCGCGGCCCTCAAGCAATGGTCAACCCTCTCGCTTCCAAGCTCAGCGGTTCTGATTTGCGGCCAACGGCGCGCACGGAGTGAGGCGCCCTACATATACCAATAATCTGCCCAAAGGAGAACTGCTGTTCCAAGCTCGCTCATGCAAACTGCGAACGCTCTCGTGAGTCTTCCGGTCTGAAGCAGGTCTCGATCTCAGCTGGAGAAAATGCGTCGAGGCGGTAAAGCAGCTTGGCGCTCAGAGGTGAGAGTTTCCTGTCCGATTGACCGACGCCGCAAGTCCGTTGGAGATGATGCGTCTGTTGTCAATTATATTGACCGGCTTGGGCGCGGAGCATCGCGGAGCATGGAATCCGTCGCTTCGACGAAGTGGCGATTCTGCGCCGTGGGAAGAGAAGTGAAATAAATCTCGGTGCGTCTGGACAGGCGGCGTTCTTTTGACGACTTTGACGCACTTGAGAAAGAAACGTGTTGCATAGAATCCAACGACGCGTTTAAAACTGCGAAGATTTTTGTATTGTCATGGGTAAAGCACTAATCATTGCCGAAAAGCCTTCGGTTGCCTCCGATATAGCAAAAGCGCTCGGAGGCTTTGCGAAGCACGACGACTATTTTGAGAGCGAGCAGTACCTTCTCTCCTCCGCCATCGGACATCTGCTCGAACTCTGCGTTCCCGAACACCTCGAAGTCAAACGCGGCAAGTGGAGCTTTGCGCAATTGCCGGTCATTCCGCCGCACTTCGATCTGAAGCCGATTGAAAAAACCGAATCGCGCCTCAAATTGCTGACCCGTCTGATCAAGCGGAAGGATGTTGACACGCTGGTTAACGCATGTGATGCCGGTCGCGAGGGCGAGCTGATTTTCCGTTATATCGTGCAGCACACGAAAACGGACAAACCGATCCAGCGTCTATGGCTGCAATCGATGACACCTGCTGCCATCCGCGAAGGTTTTGCGTCATTGCGCAGCGACGCTTCCATGCGCCCGCTGGCAGATGCAGCGGTGTGCCGCTCGGAATCGGACTGGCTCGTCGGCATCAACGGGACACGCGCGATGACGGCGTTTAATTCCAAGACCGGCGGCTTTCAGCTCACGACCGTGGGCCGCGTCCAAACGCCAACGCTGGCCATTATGGTCGAGCGTGAAGAGAGAATTAAGAGATTTGTCCCGAAAGACTACTGGGAAATTCACGGCGCCTTTCAGGCCGAAGCCGGCGAATATGCGGGGCGTTGGTTTGACGAAAAGTTCTCCAAGGACAAAGACAAGAAAGACGGAGAGGCCGATCTCAAAGCGGAACGCCTTTGGGAATTGCGCCACGCCGAAGCCATCCGTGACAAGTGCCTCGGCAAACCGGGAGTGGTCACGGAGGAAAGCAAACCGACTACCCAGTTGTCGCCGCTTCTTTATGATTTAACAAGCCTTCAGCGCGAGGCGAACGGACGATTCGGCTTCGCTGCGAAGCGGACGCTGCAATTGGCCCAGGCGCTTTATGAGAAGCACAAAGTGCTCACGTATCCGAGAACTGACTCGCGCGCTCTTCCGGAAGACTACGTGAACACGGTGAAGAAGACACTGACGAGTTTCGGCGAGACACAGTATGGAACATTTGCCGGCCAGATTCTGCAACAGGAGTGGGTTCGTCCCAACAAACGAATCTTTAACAATGCGAAGGTCTCCGACCATTTCGCGATTATTCCTACCTCGCTGGTTCCAAAATACCTCAATGAAGAAGAGGCCAAATTGTATGACATGGTCACGCGCCGCTTCTTGGCGGTCTTCTTTCCGGCAGCCGAATTTCTCGTGACGACGCGTATCACGCGCGTCGCTGATGAGCCATTCAAAAGCGAAGGCAAGGTGATGGTTAACGCAGGCTGGATGGCGATTTATGGCCGAGAGGCGCAGACGGATGACACGCCGAGCCTGGTCCCTGTGCAACAGAATGAAACTGTCGAGACGACCAAAGTTGAGATCATCGCCAATCAGACGAAGCCACCGCCGCGTTTCACGGAAGCGACATTGCTGACGGCGATGGAAGGGGCGGGCAAATTGATTGAGGACGAAGAATTGCGCGAAGCCATGAGCGAGAAGGGGCTTGGCACGCCGGCCACGCGCGCCGCCATCATTGAAGGGTTGCTCTACGAAAAATACGTTCAGCGCAACGGCCGCGAACTGCAGGCGACGGCCAAAGGGATTTCGTTGATTACATTGCTGCGCGGGTTGGGGATTCCGGAGCTCTGTTCGCCAGAATTGACGGGCGATTGGGAGTTCAAACTCAAACAAATGGAGCGCGGACAACTGCGCCGTTCGGAATTCATGCGCGAGATCGCGGACATGACCAAAGTCATCGTCGATAAGACCAAACGGTATGAGAGCGACACCGTGCCGGGAGACTTCGGCGCCCTGACGGTTCCGTGCCCGAAATGCGGCGGTGAAATCAAGGAGAATTATAAGAAGTTCCAATGCCAGAAATGCGATTTCGCACTCTGGAAAATCGTGGCCGGCCGGCAATTCGAGATCGAAGAAGTGGAGGAGTTGATTCAAAAGCGAACGATCGGTCCTCTGCAAGGTTTCCGGAGCAAGATGGGGAAGCCTTTCGCGGCCATCATCAAGCTGTCCCCGGAGCTCAAGCCGGAATTTGACTTTGGACAAAACGGCGCAGAGGGCAACGGCGCCGCGGCGGAGGTCGATTTCAGTGGACAGGAGCCCTTGGGGAAATGTCCCAAGTGCGGAGCCCGAGTGTTTGAACATGGCATGAGTTACGTCTGCGAAAAGTCAACGGGCGCGAACCGAATTTGTGATTTTCGCTCGGGCAAGATCATTTTGCAGCGCCCCATCGAGCGCGCGCAAATGACGAAACTTCTGGAAACTGGCAAAACCGATCTCCTCCAGAAATTCATTTCCAAGAAAGGCCGTCCGTTCGCCGCGCATCTCGTCGTTGGCGAAGGAGGAAAAGTCGGGTTCGAGTTCGCGCCGAGACCGGCCAAGGTGGCGAAAGGAAAATCCCCTAAAAGAACTGAAACCGAACAATCCCAGGAAAACGTGACGAGCAATTGAATGGCGCACGTCTGACTCCACCAAAGCAAATGTCTGAGTCCCATTTCGAAAGCGGGGACAAATTGGTTGCCGAGTTTCTTGAGCACCTTCGCGCCGACCGCGCGGCATCCATTTACACACAGAGAAACTACGCGCAAGCGTTGACTGAGTTTAGTCGTTGGTTTCGGGAGGAACGGAACCAAGCTCCGGTCTGGGCAGAGTTGCAGCGAGATGACTTTCGAGGGTACCTCCGTTTTCTTGGGCGAAACAAGTTAAGTCGCGCGGCGACCCGGCTTCGCTTCTCCGCTTTGCGGTCATTCCACAAATTTCTGATCCGGCGGGGCGCGCTCAAGATATCACCCATAAAGAACATCGCTTTGCCAAAGCTCGAGAAGCGGCTGCCGCGTTTTTTGACGGCCGCGCAGATGCTCGACCTTCTGAAAGCCCCTTCAAAGGAACTAGACCAAATAAAAAAGGCCGCCGACAAGCCCGTCCCTGAGACTCCGTTCCTCCGCGACATAGCGATTTTGGAAACAGTCTATTCATGCGGGCTCCGCGTGAGCGAACTATGTGGATTAAAGGCTGAAGATATTATTTGGGCCGAGCAGACGCTGAGAGTCCGTGGCAAAGGGAGGAAGGAGAGATTAGCCCCAATCGGGGCACCCGCCCTGGAATCGATCCGGCACTATTGGAGCAAGCTGCCATCGATGCCTTGCGGAGCAATGCCCGCCTTCCAAGCCGACGAACAACGATTGACTCCGATGTATCCACGCCTGCTGCAAATGCGTCTAAAGCGCTATCTGGAAATTGCCCAACTCGACCCGCGCCTAACACCACACAAGCTCCGCCACAGCTATGCGACACACCTCTTGGACGCAGGCGCTGATTTGCGGAGCGTGCAAGAATTGCTAGGCCATGCGCACCTTGTGACCACCCAAGTTTATACGCATCTGACGACCGAACGTCTCAAACGGGCTTACGACCAGGCGCATCCGCGGGCCTAACGACCATTCACATGGACGCCTGCGAGAAATCAGGTTTTCCCCTACAGACAAGAGACTGCGAGTTTAATAGCTTCAGGAGCCGAATGCTAAATGAGCCGCCTGCTGTCCTCACCCAAGTTCGAGCCGGGCTTTTCGAACAACTCGCGCAACCGATCGCGAATCGTCCTTTTCCACTGGCTGACCAGCATCGGATGCACCTCATACTCCCGCGCCAACTGCGCCACCGTTTTGACTCCCATTACCGCTTCCAAGCCCTCTTTGGCCTTGAAAGCGCCGTTGTATTGTTTGCGTTTTCGCCTCATCGATCTGCTCTCTCTCACATCGAGCAGACCTCGAAAAGACAAGCTTAACTACTGGTCCAGATTTTGGGGTCCAGGGCTCCAAGGCTCGTCAATCGGGCCTCTCATCCCATAGTGGGCTTTTGGATTGATTGCACACATCGCCAAGTAGCGCTTCACCTCTGTTTCGTGTTCTCTCGCGACTTCTTCGGTGAGACCGTTGTCTCGAATGTAGCGCGCTACAATCTTTCCCATGTCAAAACTCATCGCGGCGTCAATGATGTCTCGGCTTGCGCTTGAGGGGACACCAAAACCCTCGTCTCGCTCCCTTTCTCAGTGAACTCGCGGGATTTTTCGCCTGCGTTCACGCCTTGCGGCGCTTGGTTTGCAGGTTCACGACGCGATGGCCTGAGTGTTTCTGCCGCTCGCGTGCCTCGGCAGAAAGACGGTGAATGTCGTGTCCGCGCGCGGCCGAAAGTTTGTCTTTGATGCGCCAGATTTCCTGAAGCACCAAATCGCCTCCGCTAGTTGTGGGCAGTTCGTTGGTCGTTTTCATTGTGTCATGCGTCGGGCAGTTCGCTCGGCGTGTAAATTTCCGGGAGCGTGTAAGCGCGCTTTTCCAACAACCGGCGCAGTCGTCCGGTGATAGCGGCGTTCGCGATGTGCGACAGTTCCATGTGAGCAATATATCCATTTCGTGAACCGTGGAGAGGGCAATGTGAGCGGCGTCGCCATCCGCCGTCGCGGGAAGAAGCCCGGATTTCAACACTTCGCCGGCAAGCGATTCGGCGTCGGGCGTCAAGTCCAGCACGGTGATGCCAGCCATCAATTCGAGGCGGCGTTGCGCCATCGCGGGTTCGCCGTCGGCAATTTCGTCGAGGACAACTTGCGAGGTGAACAGCTCGTGCTTCTCGCGTTGCATATCCCACCAGTCGCGGGTGATCTGTTGATGGGCGGCTTGAATCAAATCACGCGCGGGTCGCGCGACAACGTAACTTGGCATCGTGCTTTCGATGTAGATGCGCATGGCGGTCAGTTCTGTTTGTGGCTGGCGCTACCGGTTCGCGTAAAGCTCACTTCCTTTCTCCGTGAACTCGCGGGACCTTTCTTCCATTCCTTTTTGCAGCGCGGCTTCGTCAGAGATTCCCTGTTCCGCCGCGTATTTCCGCACGTCCTCTGTAATTTTCATAGAACAGAAATGCGGCCCACACATGCTGCAAAAGTGAGCCGTCTTCGCTCCCTTTTGCGGAAGCGTCTCATCATGAAACTCACGAGCTGTCACTGGATCGAGAGACAGGTTAAACTAGTCTTCCCCATCGGAACTCGAATCGGGCTTTGGAAAGCGCGTTGTCGCGGTATTGGGCGCCGGGGTGGCCTTTCGCCAGGTCGGCGGGGTGCGCGGCGATCTTGTAGGCGATGACGCCGTCTTTCACGTCCTTCTTGTTCGGCAGGCCGAGGTGTTCCTTGGGCGTGACGTAGCAGAGCATCGCGCAGCCATACCAACCGATCATCGCCGCCCCGATGCCGCTGGTGATGTGATCGTAGCCGAGCGCGATGTCGGTGGTGAGCGGCCCGAGCGTGTAGAACGGCGCTTCGCCGCACCATTCGAGTTGCTTGGCCATGTTTTCCTCGATCATGTGCATGGGCACATGGCCCGGGCCTTCGTTCATCACCTGCACGCCCTTGGCCCACGCGCGTTTGGTGAGTTCGCCCTGCACTTCGAGTTCGCCGAATTGCTTGGTGGCCGTCCGCAAGGACTCGTTGGCGTCGGCAATCGAGCCGGGACGCAAGCCGTCGCCGATACTGAACGCGACGTCATACGCGGCCATGATGTCACAGATGTCGTCCCAGTGGGTGTAGAGGAAATTCTCCTGGTGATGCGCGAGACACCATTTGGCCAGGATGCTGCCGCCGCGCGAGACGATGCCGGTCATGCGGTTGGCCGTGAGCGGCACGAAGCGCAGCAACACGCCGGCGTGAATGGTGAAGTAATCCACGCCTTGCTCGGCCTGTTCGATGAGGGTGTCGCGGAAGAGTTCCCACGTGAGGTCCTCGGCTTTGCCGCCGACTTTTTCGAGCGCTTGATAGATCGGCACTGTGCCGATGGGCACGGGCGAGTTGCGGAGAATCCATTCGCGCGTGGCGTGGATGTTCTTGCCGGTGGAGAGGTCCATGACGGTGTCCGCGCCCCACTTGGTGGCCCAGCGCATCTTCTCGACTTCCTCCTCGATGCTCGACGCGACGGCGCTGTTGCCGATGTTGGCGTTGATCTTCACGAGGA
>Ga0194131_10000167_pt1 | contig 103670 bp, 90 predicted proteins | sample TA2KigO120mmetaG_FD_148631 | JGI IMG/M metagenome (GOLD analysis project Ga0194131, IMG submission 148631) | Freshwater microbial communities from Lake Tanganyika, Tanzania - TA2015053 Kigoma Offshore 120m | ecosystem: Environmental > Aquatic > Freshwater > Lake | place: Tanzania: Lake... | reverse complement strand
TTGGCCAGCGTCTTGGTGATCGCCGCCGTGAGCGTGGTCTTGCCGTGGTCAATGTGGCCGATCGTGCCCACGTTCACGTGCGGTTTGCTGCGGTCAAATTTCTCCTTCGCCATATCCTGTGCGACTGCTCCTCTCGCTTCGAGTTCTCTGGAACTACCTGGTTACCTTTCCCTGCACGCGGCTGATGATCTCTTCCGCGATCGCCGCCGGCGCTTCCTCATAACGGCCGAAGTGCATCGTGAAGCTGCCACGGCCCTGCGTCCGGCTGCGCAAATCGGTTGCGTATCCGAACATTTCCGCAAGCGGAACATGAGACCGGATGATCTGCGAGGTTCCGCGCAATTCCATTCCTTCAATGCGGCCGCGCCGGGAATTCAGATCCCCGATCACGTCGCCCATGTAATCTTCCGGCACCACCACTTCCACGCTCATCACCGGCTCCAACAGAACCGGCTTGGCCTTCTCCACCGCCGACTTCACGCCCATCGAGCCGGCAATCTTGAACGCCATTTCCGAGGAGTCGACATCGTGGTAGCTTCCGTCAAAAAGCGTGACCTTGACGTCCTCCACCGGGTAGCCGGCCAGGACGCCGCCTTCGAGCGCTTCCTTCACGCCCTTTTCCACCGGGTTGATGTATTCCTTGGGAACCACGCCGCCGACGATGCCGTTCACGAATTCAAAGCCCTTGCCGGTTTCGAGCGGTTCCACTTTCAGCCAGACGTGTCCGTATTGGCCGCGGCCGCCGGTCTGGCGCACAAAGCGGCCTTCGGCTTCCGCCGCCCTGCGGATCGTTTCCCGGTAGGCGACTTGCGGCTTGCCGACGTTGGCTTCCACGCCGAATTCGCGCTTCATGCGGTCGACGATGATTTCCAGGTGCAGCTCGCCCATGCCGGACAGAATCGTCTGGCCGGTTTCCTGATCCGTGTACACCTTCAAAGTGGGATCTTCCTGCACCAGCTTGCCGATGGCGATTCCCAGCTTTTCCTGGTCCGCCTTGGTCTTTGGCTCGATAGCCAGCTGAATCACCGGCGCGGGGAAGTCGATCGATTCCAAAATCAGGGGCGCCGATTCGGCGCAGATGGTGTCGCCGGTGGAAACCGATTTCAGACCCACCGCGGCGACGATATCGCCGGCGCGGATCTCCTGCACCTCTTCGCGCTTGTTGGCATGCATTTTGACGAGGCGGCCAATGCGCTCCTTGCGCGACTTCGCCACGTTGTAGACCGATTCACCCGCCGTCAAAACGCCCGAATAAATGCGGACGAAGGCCAGCTGACCGACGAACGGGTCGGTCATGATCTTGAACACCAGACCCGACATCGGCTCCTTGTCGTCGGCCTTGCGCTCCATCGCCTCTTCGGGGTTGTCCACCGAGACGCCCTGCACCGGCGGAATATCGAGCGGCGAGGGCAGGTACAGGGTCACCGAATCCAGAAGGTTCTGTACCCCTTTGTTCTTGAACGCGGAACCGCAGGCAACCGGGAAAATCGTCTGCGCGATGGTTCCCTTGCGGATGCCGGCGATCAACTCCTCTTCGGTAGGCTCCTCTCCCTGGATGTACTTCTCCATGAGAGTCTCGTCATTTTCCGCCGCCGCTTCCACCAGCTTTTCCCGGTAGAGCTTGGCTTGTTCCATCAACTCCGCCGGAATCTCGCCGTCGTCGTACTTGGCGCCGAGAGTCTCATCGCGCCAGATGCGCGCGTTCATCTTCACCAAATCCACGATGCCTACAAACTTATCCTCGGCGCCAATGGGGATGTGGATAGCCACCGGCTTGCAGTTCAGCCGGTCCACGATCGTGTCGATGGCATGGAAGAAATCCGCGCCAACACGGTCCATCTTGTTGATAAAGCAAATGCGCGGGACACGGTACTTATCCGCCTGACGCCAGACCGTTTCCGTCTGGGGCTGCACGCCGGAGACGGCATCGAAAACAGCTACTGCGCCGTCCAACACGCGCAGGCTGCGCTCCACCTCGGCGGTGAAATCAACGTGGCCGGGCGTGTCGATGATGTTGATGTGGAAATCCATCCACTGGCAAGTAGTCGCGGCCGAGGTGATGGTGATACCACGCTCCTGCTCCTGGGCCATCCAATCCATGACCGCAGTGCCCTCATGCACTTCGCCGATCTTGTATGTACGACCGGTGTAGTAAAGAATGCGCTCCGTCGTCGTGGTCTTGCCGGCATCAATGTGGGCCATGATGCCGATGTTGCGCATCTTTTCCAGTGCTACGGTTCTAGGCATAAATATCTTTATTACAACTACTTACCACCGGTAATGCGCGAACGCCTTGTTGGCCTCCGCCATACGGTGCACATCATCCTTCTTCTTAATCGCGCCGCCGCGCATGTTGGCGGCGTCGTTTAGCTCCCCGGCCAGCTTCTCGCTCATGCCTTTCTCCGGGCGCGAGCGGGCGCTGATCAGAATCCAGCGGATCGCCAGACTAGTCCGCCGGTTCGCGGAAACCTCGACGGGAACCTGGTAGTTGGCGCCACCGACGCGGCGGGTTTTGACTTCCAGCACGGGCTTGGAGTTCTCGACAGCTTTCTTGAACACCTTGAGCGGCTCTTCGCCGGCCCGCTCCCCCAGCAACTCCATGGCATTGTAGAAGATGCGCTGCGCGACGGTCTTCTTGCCGTCCCACATCATCGAGTTGACGAACTTCTCGGCCAGCGTGGAGCTGTAAACCGGATCGGCCTGCACTTCCCTGACTTCTGCTCTGCGTCGTCGCATACTTTAAATCCTCTAGCTCTTGGGCCGCTTGGCGCCGTACTTGGAGCGGCTTTGCTTGCGGTCCGACACTCCAGCCGTATCCAGCGTTCCACGGACAATGTGGTAGCGCACGCCGGGCAGATCCTTCACACGGCCGCCGCGGATGAGCACGATGGAGTGCTCCTGCAGGTTGTGGCCAACGCCCGGGATATAGGTGGTCACCTCGATGCCATTGGTCAACCGCACACGGGCGACCTTGCGGAGCGCCGAATTCGGCTTCTTCGGCGTGGTGGTGTACACGCGCGTGCACACTCCTCTTTTCTGCGGGCACTTCTGGAGCGCGGGGCTGGCGGTTTTGTACCGCGTAGGTTTCCGCCCTTTACGCACAAGCTGGTTAAACGTCGGCACGAATCTAGCTCCTAATCGAAACCGTTCGGAATACAGCATCCGGCGCGGCTCCGCCGGGGTTCTGGTTTATCGTTCTTTTTCTGTCGCCAAGCCGGGAGGTTGCTGCCGCGTAGATTTCGCGGCAACCCCTTTCGCCGGTGCGAAATTCACGGGAAAATCAGCCTTACGGCCGATTCACCGTACCGCGAGGGTTGAGACTTCAGACTGGCCCATGCTCCAAACCGGAAGCTGGCGGAAATCCTTTGCGGAACTTCCTGTCCGGCCAGAACCTCGGGGCCTTCACCCTCCCGCGCCTGCCTTTCAACCACCCATCCGGGCGGCTCGGACAAAAAAGCACACAACAAGAGAGCAGAAGAAACTACTCGCCAAACTTTTCAAGTATGCAACAGGGCCAGGCAAATGTCAAATGGGACACTTCAAATCGAGTGCCTGATATGATTTGTTTCACGCAGCCAAGCATGGTTTCTCATCCGACATCCCGCACCCAGGGTCAGTCTGAGTTAACCATGCCGCCACAAATCCGGCTGGACGCAGAGACCCTTCAGGCCGCCAGCCTTTTGAAAACGCTCTTCGTTGGCGCCGTGATCTGGTACCTGATCCAGTTTGCCTTTGGACTTCCGTTTTTCATTGCGAAGAATGCGCAGCCAGCTCGAATACTCCACGCAAATGGAGCGCGAGCTGGAAACGGCCTTTACCCGCGAGGAATTTGTCATTCACTATCAGCCCATCATCTCCCTCTGTCCAGTCTGATCGAACGCTATGAGGCGCTGCTGCGCTGGCGGCATCCCGAGCGCGGCCTTCTCTATCCCGCCGAATTCCTCTCTTTCGCGGAAAAAACAGGGCAAATCGTCAAGATTGACGACTGGGTGCTGCGCCGCTTTTGCCGCACCCTCGCCGGCCGTCATCGTGGAAGCCGTGAACTGCTCATCGACATCAATGTCAGCGGCCGCACTCTTAAGGAAGAGGGGTTCCTGGAGCGTGTCCGCGATTGCCTCCTCAACCATGGCATCGATGGTGCCAGGCTCGGATTGGAGATCACCGAACAGGTTCTTGTGGATCTGCCTAACGCCCAGGACCTGTTTGAGGAGCTTCGCTCCCTGGGCGTCGAACTCGTGCTGGATGATTTCGGCACCGGCTACTCTTCCCTCAGCTACCTTGCTTCCTTCCCCGTCACCCGTCTGAAAATCGACGGCAGCTTCGTCAGCCGCCTTCAGACCGGGGTCAGGGACGTCGCCGTTCTGCGGACGGTGGTCGCACTTGCCGAAGCCCTTAAGCTTCAGGTCACCGCCGAAGGTGTCGAGAATCTGCAGCAACTGGAGATCGTCGGCTCGCTTGGCTTCCATCAGGGTCAGGGCTTCTATTGGGGCCGCCCCAATGACCAGTTGCATCCCCCCGAACAGGAGGCCTTCACCGCCTCGGCTGGGGAGCTTTCTTTTCCTCCACGGATTGGGTAAGATGGAAACTCAGGCTCGCCTGTGGCCCGTCACGTGGTTTCCCGTTAAACGCTGAACCGGTCCCACCGCGCCTATAAACTTTCCCTAGCGGAACGAGGTTGCATTATGTACGCAGTTGTTGAAACCGGCGGCAAACAGTATCGCGTGGCGCCCGGCGATTCGATCCATGTCGAAACCCTGCCCGGCGAAGTGGGCTCGGAAGTCGAACTGGGCCGGGTTGTCTGCCTTGTCAAGGATGGCAACCAGGTGGTGGCCGGCTCGGAAGCCGCCGCCGCGAAGGTCAAGGGAACCATTACCGAACACGGGCGCGGCGACAAGGTGATTGTCTTCAAGTTCAAGCGCAAGAAGCAGTACAAGCGCACCATCGGCCACCGCCAAAACTATACCCGCGTCAAGATCAGCCAGATCTTGAGCTGAGCCTGCAAGGAGCATCACATGGCACATAAAAAAGGACTCGGAAGTTCCAAAAACGGGCGCGACTCCAATGCGCAGCGCCTCGGCGTCAAGGCCTTCGGCGGGCAGCTGGTCACCGGCGGCTCCATTCTCGTCCGCCAGCGCGGCACGCGCTACTTCCCCGGCGAGAATGTCGGCCGCGGTAAGGACGACACGCTGTTTGCCAAGATTCCCGGCATCGTCGAGTTTCGCGACCGGGGCCGGCTGGGCAAGTACATCAGCATCCGCCCGGAATCCAATTAACTTCCGTTTTCAGCTTCGGTATCAGCCGCCGGCACGCTCCGGCGGCTTTTGACTTTTGAGCACTCCCATGTTCATTGATGAAGTAAGAATCCGTGTCAAGGCCGGCGACGGCGGCAACGGCTGCCTCGCTTTCCGGCGCGAGAAGTTCGTGCCGCGAGGCGGGCCCAGCGGCGGCGACGGCGGGCGCGGCGGCGACATCATTCTGTTCGCCAGCCAGCACCACAACACTCTTCTTCACTTCCGCTACAACCCCGAGCACACCGCTGAACGGGGTCGGCATGGGGAAGGCAGCAACCGCACCGGCCGCGACGGCGCCGCCATCGAACTTCCCGTCCCCGTAGGCACCGTCATCTTTGACGAAGATTCCGGCGAGCAGCTTTACGACTTCACCGAACATGGCGAACGTTTCGTCGTCGTCACCGGAGGACGCGGCGGACGCGGCAACGCGCAGTTTGCCACCTCCACCCACCAAGCACCCACTGAACATGAACCCGGCCGTCCCGGCGAGGAACGCCACCTCCGGCTGGAGCTCAAATTACTGGCAGACGCAGGCTTGGTGGGCTTTCCCAACGCCGGTAAATCCACGCTGCTTTCGCGCCTCTCGGCAGCTCGTCCCAAGATCGCCAACTACCCTTTCACCACGCTCGAACCTAACCTCGGCGTGGTGGAGACCGACGACAACTACACCTTCGTCCTTGCCGATATCCCCGGCCTCATCGAGGGCGCGCATGAAGGCCATGGCCTCGGCACGCGCTTCCTCCGCCATATCGAACGTACCCGCCTGCTGCTGCACCTGGTCGATGTCAGCGACTTTACAGGCCGCAAGCCAGCCGACGACTTCAAAATCGTCATGAAGGAGCTGAAAAGCTTCGACGAATCGCTCGCCGCCAAGCCAATGTTCGTGATCGCCACGAAGATGGACGCCGCGCAGGATCCCAAACGCCTGGCAAGTGTCCGCGGCCTTGCCAAGCGCCGCAAGCTTCCCTTCTTCACCATCTCCGCCGTCACGGGCAAGGGTGTCCCCGAACTCAAGCGCGCCGTGGCCGCGGAAATTCAGCGGCTCGCCAACGAGACGGCTGCGGAAACCGCATAGATATAATTCTTTCTTGCGAATCGAAGCCCTCTCCAGGCCCGCGGTGCTCGTCTCCGTCCTGCTACTCGGAATCCTGCTTGCAGCCAACTGTTACCGCGCCGCCACGCAATCGATCACCCACGATGAAGCTCTCACCTGGCAGTTCTACCTGGCCGGCCCCACCGAGAACATCTTCAACCACTACGACCCGAACCACCATTTTCTGGCCACGCTGTTGTTCCGTCTGAGCACCTCCCTGTTCGGACACTCCGAACTCAGCCTCCGCCTGCCTGTTCTGCTTGCCGGCGCGCTCTATTTCTATTCCGCCTTCCGCCTCTCGCGCCGCCAGTTTGGAGAAACGCTCTGGCTGCCGGTCTCCGTCGGCCTGCTCTGCGCGCATCCGCTGATGCTCGATTTCTTCGTCGCCGCGCGGGGCTACGGCCTGGCTACCGCCTTTCTCCTGTGGGCGCTTTCCCATGCCTGCGATCTTGAGAACCCTCGCTCGGTGATCAAGGCCGCCGCCGGACTCTCGCTGGCCGTCGCCGCCAACCTCACTCTGCTGTATCCTGCCGCCATCATGGCCGGACTCGTCTTCTACCATCTCCCCCGGGCGCCCCAGCAGCCGGTGAAGAAAAAGCAGAAGCGCGCTCCGGCCGGAATCGCGCCCCGCTGGCGATTCGCCGCCGTCATCGCCGCCTTTGCAGCGCTCTACCTTCTCACCGCGCCCGTTCACCTGATCGGCCGTGAACATCTCTACGCCGGCGCCGATTCGCTCACCACCAGCCTCCGCGGCCTCGCCGGACTTTCCTTCGCCTACAACGACGGCCCCGGCTCCATGCTTGCTGCCGGCGGAATCCGCGCCATGCTGCTCTCTGTGCTGGCCTTCCTGCTGCCCGCTGTCCCCGCTGCGGCCTTGTACTTCGCCGCCAAACTTCATGATTCGTGCCTGCTCCTGGTAGCCGGATCGGCCGCCGGCTCCGGCCTGCTGCTCATCCTCAGCCACCTGCTGACGGGAATGCCCTACCCCGGCGACCGCACCGGACTCTACTTCTACCCGCTCACCACTCTTTGCTTCCTCATTCTTGTCCACCGGCTCCCGAAGCCCTTCATCGCACTGCCGGCGCTGGCGGGCCTGATCTTTCTCCTTCAGTGGAACACCAGTTCTTTCCGTGTCTGGCGCTACGACGCGGACAACAAGATCATCCTTTCGCGCCTTGAACAACTCGCCGCCTCTTCGAATCTGCCGATAAGCCTTGGTGTCTCATGGCTGCTCGAGCCGGCTTTCAACTACTACCGTTACGTGAATAACTACGCATGGATGCCGCCGCTCACTCGCGCCGGTGCGGATGGAGACTACCAGTTTTACGTTCTTACGCGGAACGACTACGAAGTCCTCGAGCGCCGCAAACTGCGCGTTCTCTACCGCGGTGAGATTTCCGGCGTCGTGCTCGCCGCGCCGCCGTAGCCGCTACGGTTTCTGATTGCGGAGCCAGCTGTCGTAGCTATGCCTGCTGGGCCCGGTGTACTGTATCGTGTCGAAGAAGGATGCGTTGCCGAGCATGCGCGGGTCGCCTTCGGCGCGCAGCATCTCCTCCATGCGTTCCAGCAGCTTCCGCTTCAGGGCCGCGTAGTTCAGGTCGGTAGCCAGGTTCTTCACGCAATCCGGATCCGCCTTCACGTCGTAGAGTTCCTCCGGCGGCCGTTTCCCGAATGACATCCGGTAGTAGTTATCGAAGCCGCTCAGCAGAAACTGCTTGGTCGGACTGTCGTCGACGTTGCGGTAGCCCGTTTCCGGATTCCCGGCCGGCCAGCGTTCCGGCTCGTAGTTGCGCACGTAGAGATGAGCGAACGTGCGTATGCCGCGCACGGGATAGCCGGCATCGTTCGGCCGCCCCAGATCGTGCCGCTCCTTGCCCACCAGCATCACGTTGCGGCTCGGGTCGACGATGCCGCTCTTGGGCGACTTCAAGATATCCATCATGCTGCTGCCGGTCATGGTGGGCGCGGGCTTCAATCCCGCCGCTTCCATAAACGTTGGCGCGAAGTCACGGACGTTGATCAGGTCATCCACCGTGCGCCCGCCCTGGATTTGAGATCCCCAGCAGGCGGCCAGCGGCAAGTGGAAGCCGTGCTCGTAGATCTGCCCTTTCACCCGGGGAAAAGGCATGCCGTGATCGGAGGTCGCCAGCACCAGCGTGTTGTCCAGTTCCCCGGTTTGCTCCAGCTTGTCCAGCGCCCTGCCCAGATGCTGGTCGGCCCACTCTACCTCAAGCGCGTAGTCCAGCATGTCCGAGCGCACCGTGCGGTGGTCCGGATAATAGGACGGCAGCTTCACGTCGGCGGGATTGCGTCCGGCCCGCACGCCGGAACCTTCTTCATAAAACCGGTGCGGCTCGGTCGTGCCCATCCAGAAACAGAACGGAGAATCCTTGGGCTTCTGCGCGAGAAAATCGTCGAAGTTGCCGGCGTAGTCGCGATTGCCGATGCCCGCGTAGGGCGGCTTCAGCGTGCGTTTCTGAAACTCATGCCCCGCCGGGTTGTGCGTGAAGCCCGTGGAACGGTAATCGCCCGGACCCCAGCCCTTACCGGTCAGCCCCACCGCGTAGCCCGCCTTTTCGAGAAGCGACGGATAGACGGCGAACTCGTTCGGAAACACGCTGTAGTGATTCACCGCTTCCTTCAACTGCCAGGAGTTGCGGCCGGTGAGAATGCTCGCGCGGCAGGGACTGCACTTCGGGTTCGAGGTGAAGACGTTGGTGAAGAGAACGCCCTTGCGCGCCACGCGGTCGAAGTTCGGCGTCTTCAGCCACGTCGCCCCGTAGGCGCCGGCGTGCCCATGCGACCAGTCGTCCATGATGAAGAACAATATGTTCGGCCGCCTTGCGGTCTGCGCCTTGATGAACGGCGCTCCGGCCAGAAACGCCGAACCCTTCTTCAACCACTCGCGTCGCGTCTGCATGAGGACTAAGATATCGCAGCAGGTGCCCTAGAATAGAGAAGATGTCCGCCACCCGCACTGCCGTGGATTATGAAGCCGTCATCGGCCTGGAAGTCCACGTCCAACTGGCCACGAAAACCAAGATCTTCTGCGGCTGCCCCACCAGCTTCGGCGCGCCGCCCAACACCAACGTCTGCCCGGTCTGTCTCGGTTTGCCCGGCGCGTTGCCGGTGCTCAACAAGCCCGCAGTCGAGATGGCGGTGCAGGCGGCGTTGGCGCTCGGTTGCCAGGTCAGACCCAGCTCCATCTTCGCCCGCAAGAACTATTTTTATCCGGACCTGCCCAAGGGCTACCAGATCTCCCAGTACGACAAGCCGGTGGCCGAGCACGGCGTGGTGGAAATCGAAGTCAACGGCGTCACCAAGCGCATCGGCGTCACCCGCGTCCATATGGAAGACGACGCCGGCAAGAGCATCCATGAAGGCTTCAAGGATTCGCCTCTCAACACCTACGTCGACCTCAACCGCTGCGGCACGCCGCTGATTGAAATCGTCAGCGAGCCCGACATGCGCACCTCCGATGAGGCGTACGCCTACCTCACCGAGCTGAAGCAGATCCTGGAATTCTGCGGCGTTTCCACCTGCGACATGGAAAAAGGCCACCTCCGCTGCGACGCCAACGTCAGCGTCCGGCCGCGCGGGCAGGAGAAGTTCGGCACCAAGGCGGAGGTGAAGAACCTGAATTCGTTCCGCTTTCTCAAAATGGCGCTCGACTACGAGATTGAGCGCCAGATCGGGGTCATCGAAGAAGGCGGCAAGGTGGTTCAGGAAACGCGCCTCTACAACCCCAACACCGGGGAAACCGCCTCCATGCGCAGCAAGGAGCACGCGCACGACTACCGCTATTTCCCCGAGCCCGACCTTCTGCCATTGAAGATCAGCGACAAGTGGCTTTCCGAGATCAAGGCCGCGATGCCCGAGCTGCCCGCGGCGCGCCGCACCCGCTTCATCGAACAGTACGGCCTCCGCGACTATGACGCCCAGGTGCTCACCTCGACCCGCGAGCTCAGCGACTATTTCGAGCGCGCCGCCAAGGCCTCCGCCGATCCAAAGCTCGCCGCCAACTGGGTGATGGGCGACTTGATGGGCGAGCTGAAGGCCGATGGCAAGGAAATCACCGACTCTCCTATTCCCGCGGAGAATCTCGGCGAACTGGTGACTCTGATCGCCAAGGGCGAACTCTCCGGCAAGCTCGCCAAGGCGATCTTCCCGAAAATGCTCGCCACAGGCGACGCCGCCTCCGCCATCATGGAGCGCGAAGGGCTGAAGCAGATCTCCGACACCGGCGCGCTGGGGGCGATTCTGGATGAGGTGATCGCCGCCAATCCGAAACAAGTAGAGCAGTACAAGTCAGGAAAAACCACAGTGATGGGTTTCTTCGTAGGCCAGGTAATGAAGGCTTCCAAGGGCCAAGCCAACCCGGCGCTTGTGAATCAGATGCTCAAGGATAAACTAGGCTAGCGCCCATCAGCAGCCAGATTATTCTCGCCGCCCGGAGCCGCCGTCACCAGCGGGTTCCGCAGCTTCCGCTCGGCGTGGTATCCCGGCCGCACACGCTCGACGATCTGCGCCACTGGCCGCTCCATCAGATCGAAGTACGGCTTCGGGTAGAGCCCAATCACAATCGCCCAAAGAAGCAGTGGCGCGAACACCGCGATCTCACGCAGATTCAAATCGGGCAGCTTGGAGTTCTTCTCGGCCAGATCGCCCAGCATGGTTCGCTGATACAGCCATAACAGGTAAGCCATCCCGAGCACGATACCGACCACGCCCCAGAAGGCCCAGTTGAACGACATCTCGTAGGCGCCCCGCAGAATCGTGATCTCGCCGATGAACCCATTCAGCGGAGCCATGCCCATGGAGCTCAGCGCGGCTATGAGAAACACAAACGCGAAGACCGGCATCACGCGGAACAGCCCGCCATACTCGGAAATCTCGCGTGAATGCCGCCGTTCATAGACGACGCCCACGATCAGGAACAGCATGCCCGTCGAGATCCCGTGATTCAACTGCTGCAGAATGCTGCCGGAAATGCCCGTTGGATTCAGCGCGAAGATCCCCAGCGTGCAAAAGCCCATGTGGCTGACCGAGGAATAGGCGATCAGCTTCTTCATGTCCTTCTGCATCAGGCAGACCAGCCCGCCATAAACGATCGCGATGATCGAAAGCAGCGCGATGATGTTGACCACCGTTTCGCTCGCGGCAGTCGAGGGCATCAGCGGCAGCGAGAACCGCAGGAAACCGTAGGTGCCGAGCTTCAGCAGCACACTGGCCAGGATCACCGAGCCGGCCGTGGGCGCCTCCGTGTGCGCGTCGGGCAGCCACGTGTGGAAGGGGAACATCGGCACCTTCACCGCGAAACCGAGGAAGAATCCCCAGAAGACCCACCAGGCGGTCGACTCCGGCAGCGTGGTGCGCATCAGCTCCGCCAGCTCAAATGTGTAGACCTGAAACTGTGAGTGGTGGTGGAAGTAGAGCGTCAGGATGCCGAGCAGCAGCATCATCGAGCCCACCAGCGTGTAGATCACGAACTTGATGCCCGCATACACGCGCCGCGGCCCGCCCCAGATGACGATGATGAAATACATCGGCACCAGCACCGCTTCCCAGAAGATGAAAAACAGGAACAGGTCCAACGCCATGAAGACGCCGAGCATCGCCGTCTGCAAAAACAGGAAGTAGGCGTAGTATTCCTTGACGCGGTGCTCGATCGCCGACCAGCTGCACAGCACCGCCAGGAAGCCCAGCAACGCCGTCAGAAGCACGAGAATCAGACTGAATCCATCGATTCCGAGATGGTAAGAGGCGCCGATGGAGGGGATCCACTCCGCCCTCTCGACATACTGATAATCCTTGTTCCGGTCAAAATTCGTGAGCAGGGGCAGCGACACCAGGAACCCGATGAAGGAGGCAACATTGGCCCAGATCTTCACCGCCCTCGTGTTGGAGGACGGAATCATCAAAAGGATTGCCAGCCCGGCCAGGGGAGTGAAGAGGACGATCGACAGGATGTGATCCATACGGGACTCGATGAGACAGTACATCTTATAACAAATTGGCCAGCCAAGCCCGGAGTTTCATGGGCCGCGAAGCGTGCGATGCTAGACCTTAGAGGCATTCATGAGCACCAGGAGGACCGTTTTGCTCGATGACGACGTCTTGAAAGGCGTCCGCCAGATGAGTCGCCATCGTGGAACTACATTCGAGGAAGCACTGAACGGCCTGCTCCGCTTGGCTCTGGCCCAAACTCAGGGCATACATGGATGGGGTTACGATCAAGCGCCTTCTCAAGAGCACGCCGCTAGGCTGGGCCTGCCGCTGGGGCCGCCTTGAGGTGGTCCGCCTTCTCCTCCAGCACGGCGCCGATCCCGTCGAACGGGACGCCGAGCCGTGGGCTTCACCAATGGCATGGGCCAGGAAGAAAGGCCACACTGCGCTCCTAAATCTGCTGCGGCTCACTTGTAGATGAGCTTGCGTATGTGCTCCAGGACAGCCTTGAAGTAGACCGGATCACTTTGCTCCGGCGTCATGCCGGGCTCCAGCTTCGAACTCTTCGCCGGCATCATGTGCCGGAAGGGGAACATCTGCGTCTGCCGCCACGGCATGTAGCCCCAACTGCCCCCTTCGCGGAACACCGCGTCGCAACTGGCCAGCTCCTTCGCCAGCACCTCCGGCGTCGTCTCCCGGCCCGAATCATCTTCGTTCATGTAGACCGGCCCCGGCATGGCCGCGTCCGCGAAAAGCTCCGCCGTCCGCTTGCGCTTCATCTCCACCGTGCGGTTGTTGCCGTGAATCATCGTCAAGTCGGCGTTGGCGCGCACGTTTTCAAACACCGCCATGCTGCCTCCTGTGGACGAGCCCACCGGCGGCATCCAGCCCGCCTTCTTCTCGCGGAACCGGCTCCGCACCAGCTCCATCAAAACGTGCAGATTCTCATGGATCCAGCGGTCGTGATCCCAGCCGCGAATATCGTGCTCATTGGCGATTTCGATGATCACGTTGCGCGCGTTGTTGTCGATCACCCAGTCGGTGGCGTTCACCACCGCGCGCTTGATCGCGTCGACGTTCTCCAGCACCTCGTCCTGACCTTGGTAGAAATACATAAGATTCAGGACCATGCCGCGCCTGTCCAGCGCCTGCTGGAGCCGCTTCAGCCGGCCCTGCCATTCCGGCTTGATCGTTCCGTCGGGCCGGAATCCGCTGATGTGCGACCCCTTCCCCGGCCCGAACTTGTATGCGCGGTCCCGCTTAATGCCGGGAAACTCTTTCGCGTAACCGGGATAGCCCGCTTGCAGGCAGGTATTGACCGCGAGAATGCCGTGCGCCTTGTAGACATCCAGCGCCGCGATCACGCGGTCAGTATTCTTCTCCGGATCGAACGGAAATTCAGTAAGCCATTCATCGTGAAACAGCGCCTGCGCGATGCGCAGATTCATCAGGCGTCCCGCTGCTTCCGGCCGGTACGGCGCGCCCGTGTAGGTCTTCTGCCACGGCTGTCCGGCTTTGTCACGTGCGTAGAAGGCTCTGGCTTCATAACCGGCGCCGAGCGTCTTGCCCGTCGCGATCTCCATCGCCGCCGCCGGCATCGCCGCCGCAGCCAATAGTATCCAGGCAGTGATTTTCATGGTTTTCAGAATCTCAACTTGACTGCAAATTGTACTACCCGGGGCCGGTCACCGCTCGCGAAGGAAAATTTCTCCCTTCAGATCAATCGGATAACGAATTGAATCCGCTGGAGCCCATTGACGGCGGGCTAGCGTTGGGGCGAGATGCTCCGCCGGGCATTGAGCAGTTGCCGGGCACAACTCCATTACAGAAACGAGAAGAGAATATGCGGATTCAAGTAAAAGGCGAGTGTCCGTCCGCGAAAGCCGTTCGGACCGGGCTTGCCGCCGAAGGCTTTGCGGTATCTGACTGGTTTCCGACCTACAAGATCCACATCGGGGAAACCGAAGGAGCCATTCCGGAGGTGGACGGCGTCGACTGTGAACTCGAGCGCCAAGTGGTGAACTCCATCGCCACGATCGCCGGAACGGATGTGTTGTTACGCCGGCCAGGCGGTGTAAGAAGCGATCAGGAGATTCGCATTCTCATCCCGCGCAACCAGGAGATGGCGGCGGCGGTGGAGCAGGCGGCGATCAAGGGATTCGCTCTTGCGACAAACAACAAATCCAATTGGAGGATGACATGGTTCGGAAAATGATGGACAAGCCCAAGTTGCTCTTGGGGCTTCTGCTTTTTGTGCTGGCGCTGGCCAGCACCTTGATGGGACAGCTGCAACAATCCGGCGGCGCCGGGGCAAACGCCTCGGTGGGCGCCTACCCGGCCGCTGCGCCGGCTTCGGCGGCGCTGAGCGGCGGACGCTTTTACTCGACACCGCCCGCGCTGACCGACGGTCAGATGGGCGCAATGCTGGTGGATAGCGCCGGCCGCGTTCAGATCGCCTCGATCAACAACGCGCTGCCGGCCGGCGCCAACACCATCGGCTCGGTCAACCAGGCCGGCACATGGTCTGTGAATCAGGGCGGCTCGTGGTCCGTGAACCAGAGCGGCACCTGGACGGTGCAGCCGGGCAACACGGCAAACACGACGCCGTGGTTCGTGCGGACGGTGCCGATGCACGGCTGCGCCGGCAACAACCTGCAAGACGTCACGCAGGTGGATGTGGCCACCGGAGCAGGCTCCAACCTGACCTCGGCCGACACTTGCGTCTTCAAGCTGTATGTGAACAACAAGTCGGCCTCGCCGGTTACGGTGACCATTGAAGACCGGCAGGGTACGCCGGTCAGCTACTCCACAAGCTTCAGCCTTCCTGGCAATTCCGACATTATGCGCGAATTCGGCGGCATGCGCTTTGTTTCCGGCGTCAAACTTACCGCCGGATCCGCCGGCGCGCTCAACGCCCGGCTCTACGGGGTGCAGTAATGACGAGGCGCCTTTTCGGAAGCCTGCCAGCCGCTGCCGCCGGCATCGGCCTGCTGGGAGCCGGCAAAGTGGCCGCCCAGCTTTCGGCCAGCCGCGGCTACTCCACCCCCCTTCAGGACAAGACTCTGAAAAGCGCCAGCTTTTCCCTGTCCTCTACGGGAACGGTTGTAGGCGCGGTTTCCGGCAAACGCATCAAGGTTTATGCCGTGAAGCTGGTGGCCTCGGCCGCCATCAGCGTCAACTTCCGTGACGGCGCCTCTTCCAGCCTGGAGGGCGCCATGGCGCTGGCCGCTAACGGCGGATTCGTCGAATTTGTGAATCCGCCGAACTTCCTCTTCGCCTCCTCCGTGGGCAACAGCCTGGATCTGGTCGTCAGCGGAGGCGGCACTGCCGCCGGGCGCATCAGCTACTGGGACGACGACAACGCATAAAGGATCAACAGCATGACTTACCAGCAACTGCACAATCTCGCGCGGGCAAATCCGGTCCTGGATGTGCCCGTACTTCATCCGGTCACTTCGCATCAATTGGGCCGGGTGCGGGCCGGAAGGTTCCTTCCTTATTTCTCCGAATCCTGGTACGCCTCCTCGCTGGCGCAATGTGCCATCACCAACTACGATGGCATTATCAGCTCCCGTGCCGCCGGCAATGGCGAAGATACCGTCTTCGTGAAGACGACGGCCACCGGCGGGGTCTCCGGCGTCTGGTATTCGCTGCTGCGCAGCGCTGGGTTTCCCAATGCCATCGCTCCATCGAACATTCCCGGAGGCACTGCGCTCAACCGCACCTCGCAAGGCGCCATTCCGCTCCAGAACCCGGCGTCCGGGTCGAAATACCTTCTGACGCTGGGCGTGTCCGTGCCTTCCATCACCGGATTCTCGGCCATCCTTCTGGCCGATGTCCTCGTTGCGGCGGCCAACATCAGCGCCACATCCACAGCCGCGCAAACGGTGAACACCGCCGCTCTGACGCGCTGGGCTACTGGGGATGGCGTTCTCATGACCCTCGGCGTGACCACCGCTCTGGGAGCCACGGCCAGCAACGTGACCATCTCCTATACCAATTCCTCCGGCGTCGCCGGCCGCTCCACCGGAGCGATCGCCATGACCGGAAGCGCCGCCGCGAATCGCCTCCAGCCAGGCGCGGGTGGATTCCTGATCCCGCTTCAGAATGGCGACACCGGCGTCCGCAGCATTCAAACCGTGACCTTCTCCGCCTCCATGGTAGCCGGCGTGCTGGACATCTACCTGTTCAAGCCGCTGGTGCTGATTCCCACCGTCGGCGCCAATACCTTCATCGAGCGCGACTCCACCGTGCAGATCGACGGCTTGACCGAGCTTCCCGTGGGCAGCGACTCACAAGTTGGCTGTCTCGGCTGCTTCGCGCTGACCGGCGGGACCGCCACCTCAACACTGACCGGGTTCCTCAGAACCTGTAATGGGTGACGCCATGCAAGGACCACACTTAGGCATGGGTTTCCGCGGGGCAACGGGCAGCAGCTTGCAGCGTGCGTTCGCCTTGACCTTCCTGCGCCCCGTAACAGCATCCTCCACGCGCATGCAGCGCTGGGCGGCCAGCAAGCTGAACTGGCGCCCCTGGCCGATGGGAGCGGAGGGACCACCTCCTCCTCCGCCCCCGTCTTCCGGGAGCCGGACTAGAACCTTGATGGGAGTTGGCATATGAACTGGATTTCTCAAGATGTCACCGTGAATTCTTCCACTTGGACGCCCGTGGCGGCGCCCTTTGATTGCGACGTGCTGACCGTCCGCAACACCGCCGGCGCTTCCCTCCGCTATTCCCCAGGCCAAGGCGCAACGGAGGATCAGCTGGAGCCCGGCGCGCAGTTTTCCATCGCCATGCACCGCCACACGCAGCGTTGGATCCATGGCGGCCCCAGGTTCAAGGAGGGCGAGCCGGCCGTCTACTTGAAGTTGGCCGCCGGCACTGCCGCGATCAAGGTCACGTTCCTTCGCTAGGGCCTGCTATTTCCGGATCCGGATGATCAGCGCGTTGTAGCCCATGAACACGGATCCATCCAACTCCGTACAGTTCAGGCACTCGTCGCCGCGGCTTTGGAACCACAACATGGCCTCGAAGCGGTCGATGCCGTTCACGGCGTCGGCGTCGGCTTCCCAATACTGCTCATAGTTCGGCTCCAGGCGGTGATAACGCAGTCGCGTGGGCCCGAAACGGGCCGCCTCGCGGCGCAGCAGCCTTACCGGGACAAGGGAAGCCACCAGATAAGGCGCGGTGGATCGAACGCGCGCGCTTGCTTTCATCAGCTTGCCGCCCAGTCCGAAATCGGCGTACGGGCGAACCCCGTAGCCTTGGGCAGCCCACCCGTTACAGTTCCAGGCTGGCAGCAGAAAGAACACGGCGTTGTTCTTCATCACCCGGCGCAGTTCGCGCAGCGCCTGCTCCGGGTTCGGAACATGCTCCAGCACCCAAATGGACCATCCGCCCTCGAAACTGTTATCCGCAAACGGCATCGCCGTCGCCGAACCCAGGACGAATTTCTTGTGGTAAAAGCGGCTGACACTGCTCGATATATCGAGCCCTGTGTAGTCGTTGGCATGGTCTTGCAAGTAGCCGCGGCCTGATCCGATCTCGATCACTGGCCGGTCACGCAAATCATAATCCCGCACAAAGCGCTCCACCTGATCGGTGATCTTGAACCGTTCAGCCGCCTCGGTGGCGATCTTCAGATACCTGGTTTCATACTCGCTGGCCGGCCCGCTCTTTTCAGCGGACTCCTGCTTGTAGGCCTTCGCGTAATAGTCCCGCGTCTTTTCCAGTTCTTCCGCGCTCAGCGCGGCATCCACCCCAAAGGGGAAGTGAAGCACGGTGAGAAGACCGAGCGCAGCAACAGGCGCCCCCGCGATACACAATATCCAGCGCCTCCGCGCGCGCGCGCCCGGTTTCTTCTTCTCCACAGTCACCCATTATGCAGGAAACCGGATCTTCTACGCCGCGATCAAAAGTAGAACTTCAAGGCGAGAACGATCCGTCGCGCGTCCTGCGAATTGTTATATTCGCCGAAGCGCGTGTTCACCTGCCGGCCCTGCGCATCGAATCGCGCCGTGGTGTCCACGCCGTTGAACTGCGTGTGGTTGAACGTGTTGTAGGTCTCCAGCCGGAACTGCAGCCGGCGCGCTTCATTGGCCCCCAACCGGAAGTTCTTGAAAATCGAAATGTCCCAGTTGTTGAAGCCCGGCCCGCGGAACACATCCTTGGGCGCGTTGCCGATGCCAAGCTCGGCTTGCGTCGGTGGCGCGAACACGTCGGTGCGGAAGTGCCGGGTCACCGTGCGTTCACTCTTCGGCAGAATGGCGCTGCCGCTCACGTTGATCCGCGAATCCACGCCCGCACCCGATGCTCCAGTCAGGTCGGCTGCTTGCACCAGCGCATATCCGACTCCGGTGGGTGAACCGGAGACGAAACTGGCGATGCCGGAAACCTCCCAGCCGTCGAACGCTTGGCGCGTGAAGCTGTTGCTCCATCCCTTGCTCAACTGCGGCAGCGCGTAGGACCAGTGCCCCGCGAAATTGTGCGTACGGTCAAAGCCCGCCTTGCCGTAATTCCGCGATCGGAAATTCAGGAACGGATTCACCGCATTGTTGTTGCCGTCCACCAAGTCCATCGCTTTCGACCATGTCCAGGTCGCCCCGAACGTGAGGCCACGGCCGAAGCGCTTGGTCAACTGCGTCTGCATCGAATGGTAGTTGGACGTGGAGGCGAATTCGGCGTACTGAATATCGCCGAAGCCGCGGATCGGCCGCAGAAAGTTCACCGGCAGCGGCCGGTTCACCGTCGGGTCATTGGACGATGGCAGGAAATTGGTCCCATAGGGCGTCGCGTTCAGCGACCGCCGGTGCAGCAGGTGCCTGCCGACGCTGCCGACATAGGCCACGTCCAGCACGGCCCCGAAGCCGATATCGCGCTGGATTCCCAGGCTCCAGTTGTAGACCGTCGGCGGATCGTAGCTCCTCTGAATCGCGTTCACCCCGGTCGGGCTTTGGTTCAACGGCGAGCTCAACAGGTTCCGGATCGTCGAGTGATTCACCGAGGAGGTGATCACGTTGGGCGGCTGCTCCACGAAGATGATCACCTGGTCGTCGTTGAAGCGGTCAAAGAAGATCCCAAATCCTCCACGGATGGCCATCTTGCCGTTGCCGAACACGTCATAGGCGAAACCGAAGCGTGGGCTCACCTTCATGGGTGGCGTCTCCAGAACACGCTCCTGGAATTGCCGCATCCCCTGGAAGAACTGTCCGCTGCCCGGCGCAAAGGTGCCAATCAGCACCTCCGGCACAACCGCTCCCGTCGCCGGATTCCGTCCCATGCGCGCCGCTGTCGGTGTTGCCCGGTACGGCTCGATCAACCGCGGCGCCCGCGCCGGATCGTAAGTCGCCTGATCGAATACCGACAGCGTATCGCCCGAGGAGAATGTCGGTTCGATGAAGTAGAACCGCAGGCCCACATCAAGCGTGAGCCGCCGATTCACTTTCCAGTTGTCCTGAACAAAGAACTCGTAGTTCTTGTAGCGTGCGTGCCCGTGTGGATGCGAGTCGCTTTCCGTGTAGCTGTTGAAGATCCCCATCAGCGCATTGGAAAAGGCGTAGTTGCTATCCAGCGGGTTGTTGACGTTGCGCCCGAAGTCGAAGGTGCCGTTGAAGGCCGTGGCGCGCGCCGCGTTGCGCGAGGTGCGCTCAATGTAGAAGCCGAACTTCAGATTGTGCGGCCCGCGGATCCAGCTGAGGTTGTTCGACCAGTTCCAGATATTGTTCGTTCCGAAAAACGGGAACCGCTGCTCGATATTGAACTGCGGCGCATTGGGCACTCCGCCGAAGGTCGCGTTCGGGATCAGGCTCAGCGGATTGCTCTGCGGGAAAAACTGCGGCAGGTTCAGATTCAGCTTGTTGCGGTCATTGCTGTCCAGTCCCGCCTGGTTTAGCGGGGAAACCAGCTGCAGCGCGCGATTCACGCCGAAGGTGAACTCGTTCACCAGGTTCGGCCGGAAGGTGTGGATGAGCGTGCTCACCAGACCGGCGCTCTGAATCGAATAATCGATCGGGAATTGCGGCCACACATTGGAAGCCAGGACAAAGTTGAAGTCGCCTTTGAACGCCTCGTAGTTCCGGATGCCGCGTGCATAGAAGATCGTCTTCGGCCCCACGTTCCAATCGATGCGCAGAATATCCTCATCGCGTGGCTGGTCCGTCACGCTTTGGAACACGTTGTTGAACGACCGCGCAGGATCCACTGTATTCGGCAGCGGGAAGATGCCGAGCAGCTTCTGCCCCGCCGAATCGATCCGCGATGCCGGCACGATATTGCCCGCAAACGGAGTCCGGTTGTTCAGCGGGTCCCAGATCGGAATCAGCCGCGAGTTCTGATCCAGCGTTTGCGAGAAGTCGCCGCGGCGCTCCTCGGCGGTGGGATAGGTCAGCCGCCCCACACGCGTCGGGTATTTGCGCGGCAAGAACTCCTGCGACCAAAAAAAGAACAGCTTGTCCCGGTTCTTGTTGAGGCCCGGAATCAGAAGCGGGCCACCGATGTTGTAGCCGGGATAATCGAACCGGTAACGCGGCTTGCCCAGCCCGTCACGGTTGCGGAAAAACTCGTTCGCGTTGAAGGCTTCGTTGCGCTTGAAGTAGTAGGCGACGCCGTGAAAATCCTTGGTGCCGCTCTTGATCACCGCGTTCACCGTGCCGCCTGAGCTTCGCCCATATTCGGCCTGATAGTTGGTCAGCAGCACCTTCACTTCGCCCACCGCGTCCACGCTCGGCGCCAGATACGGTCCGCCCATCGAACCCGTGTCAAGCGAGCTGATTCCGTCCAGCGTCAGGTTCGTCGTCCCGGACCGGTTCCCGTTGATCGTGATCCCGCCCAGGTTGTTCCAGCCCGGCGCCTCGCGGTTCCGCGTATCGATCACCCCCGGCAGCAGCCGCAACAGTCCCAGGTAATCGCGCCCTTTCAGCGAGAGCCGTTCATACTGCTGCGTGTTGATCAGCCCGCTGCGCTCGGCGCTCTGCGTTTGCAGCCGCGCTGCTTCCGCCTCCACCGATATCGTCTGCGTCAGCTCGCCGATCTGAAGCTGGATCTGGCGGACCACAACTCTCTCGGTCGCCGTCAACACGATGTCGGTCTTTTCATATTTCTGAAATCCGGCGTGCGTGACGGTGATCTTATATGTACCGGGCAACAACTGCGCGAAGACGAAATCGCCCATGGTGTCACTGTTGCTCTCACGGCTCTGCCCAGTACCCGTGTTCAGCAATGCGATCCGCGCGCCCGCAATCAGGTTGCCGGAGGGATCGGCGATGGAACCTGTGATCTGGCCCGTCAGACCTTGCCCCCACATCGCGTGGCAGAACAGCACGAGACACATTGCCGTGATCAACAGACGTGATTGGATTCGCATGATAGATTCCTTACCCCGTTGCGCATTCTCCCCGGAACGGGGAGTAACAAGGATTATATACTGTGCTGGAAGCTATGACAAAGGAGTTTTCCGCCGTGACGCAATCTGCCCTTCCCCTCACACTGGCCGGCGCCGTGCTTGCCTCCGCCCTTCTCTGGCTAGCCCCACCCGTGAGCGGCCAAGACCCTGCGCGCAAGGGCGCCAAGGGCGGCGGCTTCCGCGGCCCGGACCCCTTGGTCCTCGACCATCACGAGGGTTTTGAATCCATCTTTGATGGCACCAGGAAGAATTGGGACGGCGACAAGGATTTCTGGAGAGCCGAAAACGGCCTGCTGATCGGGGAATCGACACAGGCAAAACCCCTCACGCGCAACACCTTCATCATCTGGCGAGGCGGCAAGCCGGCCGACTTCGAACTCAAACTCGAGTACCGCATCAACTCCACCAACAGCGGCGTGCAGTACAGAAGCGTCGAACTGGCCGAGGCCGGGCCCTACGTCATGAAGGGCTACCAGGCCGATATCGACTTCAACAACACCTATACCGGCCAGCTCTATGAAGAGCGCGGCCGCGGATTCCTCGCCATGCGCGGCCAGGCCACCCATATTGAGGAGGGAAAAAAGGCGCGCATCATCGGCAACCTCCGCGCATCCGACGAGCTGAAGGCTCAGATCAAGCCCGAAGATTGGAACCAGTTGCACATCATCGCCCGCGGCAACACCCTGGCGCACATTCTGAATGGCCACCTCACCAGCTTCACCGTCGATGACGACACGCCGAACCGGTCCCTTTCAGGGCTGATCGGGTTCCAGCTCCACGTCGGTCCGCCGATGAAGGTGGAATTCCGCAATATCTGGCTGAAGCAGCGCTAGGTCACACCGAGGTCATCCGGCGCGCCGCCGTGAAGGAAATTTCGGCGGCCACGGCACTACTGGCCGGTGCCAACGCCGTGTGGATCTCCACCGCCCCCAGCAACTGCACCAGCGTTCGATACACAAGAAAAATCCCGATCATCTCGAGCGTCTCCTCCATCCCCGTGCTTAACCCGTAGGCCCAGGATTGCCGTGAAACATCATCCAGCAATCGTCCTCCCACCATCTCCAATCCGAGCGCGCCGGCGCAATAAGCGAAGCCCGCCAGACCGAACCCGTTTCTAGCCGGCATTGGCAGACGATACCACCAACGCGTGTAGACGGCCACGAATGCGCCTATAAAGATGAGACCCGGAATTACCCACGTGAAGCGGAAGTGCCCCTCGGACGGCAAAAACGTCTGCAACCTCGGAACCAGAAACTCATGCAAGGACGCCGCTTCATCCAGAGACATCAGCAGGAAGATGACTGCCAAGCCGCCCCAGTACCGGTGACCCAGGTCCCCTTGCGCCTTGCGGCCCCCCCAGACCACACCCGCCAGCAGGGAGCATAAGCCGAGGCCCATCGTCGAAAACCATGTAGCAGGATTGTTCTCTTCGTCCAGATTTGCGTACTTGTGGAAGTAGCGTTGTTCGCCTGTGAACTCCCTCGCCGTCATCCCAGCCAGATGGAACAGTGCAAATAGGACAATCGCAAAACCCATCCAGCGCACCGAGCGCTTCAGCAACGGCAGAACGTCCAATTCTGTTTTCATTTCGATAACAAGTAGCGCGGCTATTTTTGCCCTGATCTCAATAAACCCATGAATTGCTATAGAGTTGCAAGCAATGGCGCGGTGGGACGCAACATCCGGTAAGTGAATTAAAGTAAAAGCCTTAGCCTTTTCCTAAAGTGTTTCCCCTATCCGGACGATACCTTTCCAGCGAGAAGTTTCGATGCCGCAACCGACTGTTAGAGAGTGAATACCTGATGGCGGGTGAGTTCGACCTATGGGAAGAGATCCAGCGCCAGGAGTCGAAAATCCAATGGCTGGCCGGCCGGCATACCGATCCGGTCAAGCGATTGCGCTATCTTCGCAAGGCTACTGCGATCAAAAGCCGGCCCAAGCGATGGAAAACGGCCGCTTTGACCATGTTCCTAGTGCTCCTGATCGCGCCTGTTTATCACGCGACCGATTCCCGGCGGCAGACCCAGCCACTCATGGGGCGCGAAGTTCCTCCGCCACAATTCCATCAGCCGCCCGACCAGGTGGCCGAGGTCTGGCTGGTAGAGAGGAAGGCGGCATACGAGGTCTACAGCAACGGGCTGCGGATCGAAACTGGCAACAGCATTCCGCACGACAAACGCAGCTACGCTTCGGTATCACGCTCCAGCGGAAGATTACGCACGGACGGAGTTCAGCCCGCAGGGATTGTCTACCACACGACGGAAAGCCATATCACGACATTCGAGGAAGGCAACAATGCCCGGCTTCAGCGCGTAGGGCAGTGGCTGGTGGAGTACGTGAAACGTCAGAGAAGTTATCACTATGTGGTGGACCGGTTCGGACGGGTGCATCGGGTGGTGGAGGAGGAATATGCGGCCGATCATGCCGGCGGCTCCATGTGGGCCGATCAGGATCGCATCTATCTCGGACTCAACCACAGTTTTCTAGGTGTCGCGCTGGAATCGCAGACCACGCCCGGAGCCGACATGGCGGAAGGGATCACCGATGCTCAGTTGCACGCCACCAAGGTGCTGACGGAAATGCTGCGCTCCAAGTACGGCATCCCCTCGGGCAACTGCGTGACGCATGCGCAGGTATCGGTGAATGCGCGCAGCTATCGCATCGGCAACCACACCGATTGGGCGGCGAATTTCCCCTACCAAAGAGTCGGCTTGCCGGACAACTACCAATTGCCGCTGGCGAGCATGGTCTTCTACGGGTTCGGGTACGGCCAGGAGTTTGTCGACGCCACTGGGTCGCGGATGTGGAACGGTCTGGCGAAATCGGAGGAGCACGTGCGGCAATCCGCCGCCGGGCAGGCGATATCGGTGCCCCAATACCGCACCAAACTGCAACAGCATTTCCGGCAGCAGATGGCCGAGCTGCCGGAGTCACCCGGTACCGGAAAACTACGGACGGGCAGAAGAACTCGTTAAAGGAACGGGAAAGGAAAGCAAGATGAAACAACAAGAGGAATCGATCCGCACGGTGGGACTGGACGTAGGAACCAGCCGCATCGTCACCGCGTGCTGCGACGGCGCCGAGCGAGGTTTTGAAAGCCAGTTGAACGCCTTTGTCCGCATTCCCCACGCCAAGATGGCCGAAAGCATGCTGCACAAGGAAAACGTGCCTTTCCAAGTGCAGCGCGATACCATCGTCATCCAAGGCAACGAGGCACAACGTTTCGCCGACCTGTTCCACCTGGAAACCAACCGCCCGATGACGCAGGGCTTTTTGGATCCATCGGAGGCGGAAAGCGTGCCGATGGTCAAGAAAATCATCGAAACAATGGTCGGCAAAAGAAACGGCTCGCGCCCGAGGGTCTGCTTCAGCGTTCCCGCCGCGCCGCTGAATGCCACCGAATCGTTGACCTACCATGAGGCGACACTGCGCCAGACGTTCGACGAGCTCGACTACGAAGTCCGCAGTATCAACGAAGGACTGGCGGTGATTTATTCCGAGCTGGAAGACACCAACTATACCGGCATCGGCATCAGTTGCGGCGGTGGCCTCTGCAACGTGGCCCTGGCCTATTTGTCCATGCCGGCACTGAGTTTCAGCATCCCCAAGGCCGGCGACTTCATTGATTCCAGCGCCGCCAGCGTCACCGGTGAACTGGCAACCCGCGTGCGCATCGCCAAGGAAGCCACATTCCACTTCAATGGACACTTCACCGACAAGCTGCAGCAGGTGCTTACGGTTTACTACGAGGACATGATCCACGCCTTGATCGCAGCCATGAAGGACGCCTTCAGCAACGCCAAGCGTATGCCCAAACTCGCCAAGCCGATTCCGATGGTGCTGAGCGGCGGCACGGCCAGCCCCCAGGGATTCCGCGACCGGTTCGAGAAGCTACTCCGGGCCAGCGATTTCCCGATCGAGATTTCTGAGATCCGGCTGGCTCGCGATCCCATGACCGCAACCGCAAATGGCGCTCTTGTCGCAGCCTTAACAGAGATGTGATTCCCTCGATTTCTGCTGTCGGTCTTTCCCAAAGGCGCCCTTCGGGGCGCCTTTTTTTATAAAAAATATTTTCTTTTGTTTCAACATGATACATACAACTTTCTGGCACTCCACGAAAGTTTGTGCTAATACTGATATACGGGCCACGGTGCTACCGCGGCCGAGACTAAACTGCACAGAAGTTCCACCCATGGAGGTTAACCAATGGCAATGAAGATTCGCCCGCTCTACGACCGCATTGTGGTCAAGCGGATCGAAGAAACGGAAACCGTCAAAGGGGGCATCATCATCCCCGATTCGGCGAAAGAAAAGCCGCAGGAAGGCGAAGTGGTTGCTGTCGGCAACGGCAAGCGCCTGGAAGACGGAAAACTGGTTCCGCTGGACGTGAAAGTCGGCGACCGCATTCTGTTCGGCAAGTACTCCGGCAACGAGATCAAGATCGAGGGCGATGAGTTCCTCATCATCCGCGAGGATGAGATTCTCGGCGTGCTGGAAGGCGGGTCGAAGAAGGCGAAAGCCTGAGTCGGCGGTCGAAAGAGTTTTGAAACAGGAGAAGAATAATGCCAGCAAAAATGATCGTTTATAGCGAAAACTCCCGGCAGGCGATCCTGCGCGGCGTCAACCAACTGGCTGACGCCGTGAAGGTAACGCTCGGGCCCAAGGGCCGCAACGTCGTTCTGGAAAAGAAGTTCGGCGGCCCCACCATCACCAAGGACGGCGTCACGGTCGCCAAGGAAATCGAGCTGAAGGACCCGCTTGAGAACATGGGCGCTCAGATGGTTCGCGAGGTCGCCTCCAAGACCTCCGACGTGGCCGGCGACGGAACCACAACCGCCACCATCCTGGCCCAATCGATCTTCCGCGAAGGCGTGAAGAGCGTTGCCGCCGGAGCCAACCCGATGGCCCTGAAGCGCGGCGTCGAGAAGGCCGTGGAAGTGGTTGTGGATGAGATCAAGAAGCTCTCCACCAAGGTTGCCAACGACGAGAAGATCGCCCAGGTGGGCACCATCTCAGCCAACGGCGACGAAGCCATCGGCGGCATCATCGCCGAGGCGATGAAGAAGGTCGGCAAGGACGGCGTCATCACGGTGGAAGAGTCCAAGACGATGAGCACCGAGCTGCAGACCGTCGACGGCATGCAGTTTGACCGCGGCTATCTCTCTCCCTACTTCATCACCGATCCGGACCGCATGGAAGCAGTTCTCGAGGAGCCCTACATTCTCATCCACGAGAAGAAGATCTCCAACATGAAGGACCTGCTGCCGCTGCTGGAGCAGATTGCCCGCTCCGGCCGTCCGCTGGTCATCATCGCCGAGGAAGTGGAAGGCGAAGCGCTGGCCACTCTCGTTGTCAACAAGCTGCGCGGCACGCTGAACTGCGTCGCCGTGAAGGCGCCGGGCTTCGGCGACCGCCGCAAGGCGATGCTCGAGGACATCGGCATCCTGACCGGCGGCAAGGCGATTATGGAAGAGACCGGCATCAAGCTGGAAGGCGTGAGGCTGGAAGATCTCGGCAAGGCCAAGCGTGTCACGGTGGACAAGGACAACACGACCATCGTCGACGGCTCCGGCGCGCAGAAGGGCATCGAGGGCCGCATCAAGCAGCTCCGCACTCAGATCGATGAGACCACCTCCGACTACGACCGCGAGAAGCTGCAGGAGCGGCTGGCCAAGCTCGCCGGCGGCGTCGCGGTGATCAAGGTTGGCGCGGCCACCGAGACTGAGATGAAGGAGAAGAAGGCCCGTGTCGAGGACGCGCTCCACGCCACGCGCGCCGCGGTGGAAGAAGGCATCGTGCCGGGCGGCGGCGTCGCGCTGCTGCGCGGTTCCACGGCGCTGAGCAAGCTGAAGGTGGAAGGCGACGAGCAGATCGGGGTGGACATTATCCGCCGCGCCTGCGAAGAGCCGCTGCGCCAGATCGCCGGCAACGCCGGTTTTGAAGGCGCCATTGTCACCGAGAAGGTCCGCTCCGCCAAGGAAGCCCCCTACGGTTTCAACGCCGCCTCCGGCGACTTCGAGGATCTGGTCAAGGCCGGCGTCATCGACCCCACCAAGGTCGCCCGCACCGCCCTCCAGAACGCCTCCTCCATCGCCGCGCTCATGCTGACCACCGAAGCGATGGTCTGCGAGATCCCCGAGAAGAAGGCCGCTCCCGCTCCCGGCGGCGAGCACGGCCCCGGCATGGACTACTAGTCCTTCCGCCTCGGGTTTTTACTACCAAACGAGCCGCCCCCACGCGGGGCGGCTTTTTTTTGACGTAGAATATGAAAACCTCCTGCTCAGGGGGAACACAGATCAAGTTTGCGAGGAACATACCCGTGAAGTTCACCCGATTCTTACTGGCCGCATCCCTGGTGGCCGCAATTAGTCTCAGCTTTGCCTCCGAGGACGCGCCGCCGGAGCACAAGAAGTGGATGAAGGACCTCGGCTCCGCAATGGGCCAGATCCGCAAGGGCGTGGAAGTGGAAAAGAACGCCGCGCAGATGGCCGCCATCATGCCGGAAGTGACTGCTTTCTGGGCCAAGCGCACTTCCGACGTAGCCGCCAAGTCGTGCACGGATAGCGAGAACGGCGCCAAGCAGGCCGCCGCAGCAGCCAAGGCCGGCGACGCCGCCGGAGTCACGGCTGGCATGAAGCTGGTCGGCGCTGGTTGCAAGGCTTGCCACGACGTGCACCGCGAGAAGATCTCCGACACCGAGTACAAGATTAAGTAAGCAGCCGCACCCAGCGGAAGCCGTAGTCGGCGTACTCAAACTCCGGCGGAATGGAGGAGCGCGCCGCGCAGCGGCTGACTTTGATGTGGTGCCTCCAGGAGCCGCCGCGCGAGGCACGGCGGCTGCCCGATTCCGGTCCGCTTGGATTGCGCTCCGGAGAGATCGAGTAGAAATCCTTGCCGTACCAGTCCAGGCACCATTCGTGGACGTTCTCGCCGATATCGAACAGGCCGTAGGCATTGGGCGGGTCAAGCGCCACCGGCAACGGTCCTCTCACCTCCCGCACCCAGCGGCGGCGATACGGCTCGTGTTCGGCGGGCGGCGTGGCGCCCCGGACGTAGAGAGCATCCTCTTCTCCGCCACGCGCCGCGCGCTCCCATTCAGCCTCGGCCGGCAGGCGGTAGTTGCCGCCCGTCGATTCCGACAACCAGCGGCAGTAGGCGTCAGCGTCATGCCAGCTCACCGCAACCACCGGTTGCTCCGGATGCTGAAACTCCGGATCTGACCAATGCTTCGGGGGACGGCGGCCGGTAGCACTCAGAAACAACGCGTACTCGCGGTTGGTCACCTGCGCCGCACCCATTTCGAATGCGTTCACCCAAACACGGTGAACGGGTTTCTCCTCGTCGCGGCCCGTCTCACATCCCATCCGGAACCAGCCCTCCGGAATGGCGACGGCATCGCTCAACGGCCAGCCCCCATGGGCACGAACTCAAGCGTGTCGCCTTCGACGTTTTTGAAGCGCATGGGGAAGCTGTCGCCGCGGTAGTAGGATTCCCACTGGTCGCGATAGTGGCCCGACAACGGCTGGCCGGATTGCCCGGTGACGACGTTCATCAGCGAGCGGTCCCAGTCGCCCGCATCCAGCACCATGCGCATCGACGGTCCAAGCCGCCTTGTTGTCTGCTTCACCGTAGTGGATGCGCCGCTCATGGGTGCCGGACCGATGCGGAAGTAGCGTCCAACAAAGGGAACATCGCCAAGCACGGGGTTCTTCAACAGAAGTTCGTTGTAGCTGCCGTAGTCCCACTTGGAAACATTCTCCCCCTGGAGCTTGGCTCCTTCCCTGACCCCATCCATCAAGCTGCTCAGAAGCAGCTGATCATAGTCGGTGAACCAGTCCTTTGGCCGCTGGCAAAGCAGTTGCTCGAGGACGGCCGGCGCCATCTGCAGCTCGTACACACTGCCTTTGCCCGGAGAGGCGCGGTCGGCCGCCGCCTTGCGCAGCTCCTGGAAGGCCAGCGTGGCCACCATCGGAGCGGCGGTTCCTTTCTCCATCTGCCCGTTCCATTTCTCCAGCGTCTCCACCGCCTCGCTCAGCCACGGATTCTTCATGCCTCGGCGCTTGTATGCGGCGGCAATCCCGCGCGCCAGAAAATGCAGAAAAGCCGAATAGACGTCTTTCTGGACGACAAGCATGTCGGCGGGGCGCCAGCCGTTGGGCTTTGCCTCAAGCAACGCGCGGATCTGCGCGGCGCGGTAAGGGGGCGCGAAATTGCCGTTCAGCCGGTGGGGAAAGTCAGGCGGAAACGGATTCTGATTGGCGGTGATGATCAGTCCGGAATCGGGATTGTAAGTTGACGGGAGCTGATCGAAGGGAATGAAGCCGCTCCATTCCTGGTTGCCCGATGAGCCGTCCACCGGCAGATCGCCATCCCAATCCTTGCGGATCGGAAGCTTGCCCGCGGCCTGGTAGCCGATGTTGCCGTCGACATCGGCGTAAAGGAAGTTCTGTCCTGGACCCGGATAGCGTCGCAGCGCAGTGCGGAACTCGGCCCAGTCGTGAGCCCGGTTCAGTTCCCCGAAGGGGAACTCGAAGATGCCCAGCTCGGCCGCCACCCAACGGAGCGCGAGCGGCTGCGCGCCTTCGCTTCCCAGCAGAGGGCCGTGGCGAGTGGAAACCACCGCCACTTCCTGCCGCCTGCCGTCACGCAGGCGCACCACTTCGCGTTCCTGAAGAAGGCGCTGCGGCTGGCCTCGGTAGAGATAAAGGCCGGCGTTCAGATTCACCTGCTCGCGGTACAGGTCCTGCACGTCGAAGTGGAGATTGGTGACACCCCAGCCGATGCGTTCATTGTGGCCGATGATGACTGCCGGTGCGCCGGGAATGCTGGCTCCGGTGACGTTCATCTCCGGCGACTTGATGTGAACCTGATACCAGATGCCGGGGAGTGAGAAGGCCAGGTGCGGATCGTTGGCGAGGATCGGCTTGCCGGTGGCGGTGCGTTTGCCGGAAAGGACCCAGGCGTTGGATCCCATCTGAGGCTCGGAGCCGGTTCTGGCCGGGAACAGGAAGTGGACCTTGTCCGGTTCGCCTTGGGCCATGAAGCTGCTCTTTTGCGCTTCGTCCTTCCATGTGGTGGACAAGCTGCGGAACATCTGCAGCCCGACCAGGATGGTGTCGGCGATGGTCCATGGCGCCGGGTCAAAGCCGATGAGAGTGAACTCGACCGGCAACCGGTCCTGATGCGTCTTGAGATAGTAATTCACGCCGCGCGCGTAGGCGGCCATGACGGCTCTGTCGGTGGAGGGCAGCAGGCGCTCATGCTGGATCGCGAGCCGCCGCATGCGCAGCCGGCGCATTTCGATGTCGTTCTCCAGCGCGGCGGGGCCGAAGATCGCCGCGAGCTCGCCCGCCGCCTGACGCCGCGTCACCTCCATCTGGAACAAACGGTCCTGCGCGGTGACATAGCCTTGGAGGAACCAAGCGTCCTCGGCCGAAGCAGCTTCGATGTGGGGGACGCCCATGGAGTCGCGCGTGACTTTGCCGCGCGCGGCGATGGGCGCCTCGACGGTGCCAGAGGTCCTCGGCAGCACGCGCCACCCAAACCAGTAAGCAACACCGAGCGCGGCAAGAACCGCCAGCGCGATGCAATAGTTGATATATTTGAGAAACCGGTTGATATTCACCGTGAGCGATCTCACCTTCCATCTTGCCCGCTGAGTGTACTCCGGGCCCTTCTGACATGGACCTCAACTTAGGATACCGATTTCTGCTGGTCATCCTGATTCTTGCGCTGAACGCGTTTTTCTCCGGGGCCGAAGTGGCGCTGTTGTCGGTGCGGCAATCGAGGCTGAAGCAGATGGCCGAGGAAGGCCATGCGGGCGCGGTTGCGGCTTTGAACCTGCTGGCGAATCCGGAGAAGCTGCTTAGCGTGGTTCAGGTGGGCGTGACGCTCGCCAGTCTCGGACTGGGCTGGGCCGGTGAAGACACGGTCTTCTACGCGCTGAACTTCTTCCTATCTCCGCTGATCACGCCGGTGACCGAGCCGTACGTGCACGGGGCCAGCTTCGCCCTCGCATTTCTACTGATCAGCTATGCGCACGTGGTGCTGGGTGAAGTGGTGCCGAAGAACCTGTCGATCGAGCATGCCGACCGCATCGCAGCTCTCGTGGCGCCGCCCTTGTTGTTCTTCTATCGCGTTGTCGGACCATTCGTAGTGGTCATTGAAAGATCGGCATCCACCGTGAGCCGCGCGATTGGACTCAAAGGCGAATCCGGCGTGGGCAGCCATACGGCGGAGGAGATCCGTTTCATCGCCGCGACGAGCCGCAAGTACGGCCACCTGGATCCCTTCGTCGAGGAATCGATGCAGCGGCTGCTGGACCTGCCCGAATACAGCGCGCGTCAGATCATGGTGCCGCGCGGCAGCTTTGCCGCCGTTCCTGTCGGGGTCTCGATGGACGACCTGCTGCAGGTGTTTTCCGAGAACAAATACTCGCGCATTCTCGTTTATGAGACTGTGCCGGAGAATGTGCTTGGCTTCGTGTTCGCCAAGGATCTGCTGGAGGTGTGGCACCAGCGCCGGGCGGCGAACGAGAAGCGCAGACCGGCTCCGGCATTCGACATACGGCGGCTGCTGCGGCAGCCAATTGTGGTTCCGGAGACCAAGCCGCTGAGCCAGCTGATCGACAGCTTTCGCCGCAGTCATGCGCATATGGCGATTGTGGTGGATGAGTTCGGCTCGGTCACCGGATTGTTGACGCTGGAGGATGTGCTGGAGCAGATCTTCGGCGAGATCGAGGATGAGCACGACGTACGCCTGCCGCCGCTGCCGGTGGTGTGGGAGGAGCTGTTGCTGGACGGCGCCACCAACATCCGCGACCTGGAGACGCAGTACGGCATTGAAGTGCCGCCCAACGCGGGCTTCGAGACACTGGCCGGGTTCCTACTGTTCCGGCTCGGTGTGATCCCGAAGAAGGGCGACGCCGTGGTCCACCAGGAGTTGAAGTTCACGGTCGAGGAGATGGAGCGCAACCGCATCGTGCAGGTGAAGGTGGAGCGCGTCAACGGCTCATGATCGCCTGCCGGAACCTCTCCAGACAATTCGGGCGGCTGTTCGCGGTGCGGGATCTCTCCTTCGAGCTGCCGGCGGGTTCGATCGGCGCGCTGCTCGGCCCCAACGGAGCGGGTAAGTCGACGACGCTCGGCCTGCTGACGGGGCTGCTGAAGCCAACGGCGGGGATCGCGATGGTCGGCGGCATCGACGTATCTACTAATCCCATCGAGCTGCGGCAGCGTATCGGCGTGGTGCCGGAGACGCTGGGGCTGTTTGACGGGCTGACGGTGGAAGAGCATTTTCTCTTGTCGGGTTCTATTTATGGGCTGAGCCGGGCAGAGACAATGGACCGCGTAGAAGATTTGTTGTCGTTGTTCGATCTGACGGAGCGGCGCGGTAGCTTTGCCGGAGAGTGCTCACACGGGATGCGGAAGAAGACGGCGCTGGCGATGGCGCTGCTGCACAATCCTGCGTACCTGTTTCTGGACGAGCCTTTTGAAGGGCTAGACCCGCTGGCCTCGCGCGCTTTTCAGGATCTGTGCCGCACGCTTGCCGCCCGCGGGGTGACGATCTTTCTGACGTCGCATATTCTTGCGATCGTCGAGCGGCTGGCGACACGCGTACTGATGCTGCGGCAGGGGCGGCTGGCCTGGGATTCGGAGAACCAGGCGCGTCCGGAATCGCTGGAGGAGACGTACTTCCATTTGGTGGAACAACCGAAGCCGGTCGAGCTTCCATGGCTGGGCTGATCGCGGTCCTGGCCGCGCTGGCGCGGCTGGAGTGGCGCCACATCGCGCGCGCGGGAACGCTGATCGGTAACAGCTTTCCGGTGCTGGCCATCGTTCTACAGATGGGCCAGAGCGCGGGGTTTGTCCTTCTTTTATTCGTGCTGCTGCTCATCTTGCCTGTGTGCACGGATCCGCTGCGAAGGATTCCCCAGCATCGGCTGGCGCTTTGGCCGCTGGGCCGCCGCCAGGTGAATGGCCTCCGATTTGTTGCGGTGTGGCTGAATCCGATGTCGTGGATTACCGTTTCCCTGGTTCTGATGACTAGCTGGAGTCTGGGCCTGCTCTTTCTTGCGTTGGCGCTGACCGTCAATCTGTTCTCGCTCCCTTCGTTTGGGCAATGGAACCCATTTCGCTACATGCCCGCGCCGGCGGGCCGTTTTCAAGAGCTGCTGCGGAAGGACCTGCGCAACACATTCCATCTGCTGGACACGTACCTGGCGATTGCGCTGTCGATCGCGACGGCGACTTATCGCTTCGTAGCCTCCAAGCCTGAACCGGAGGCCTGGTTCGTCATGTCACTGCTGGTTGTGCTGGCGCTGAGCACGGCCGCGCAAACGCTGTTCGCGCCGGACGGCCCGGCGGGTGTGACGCGCTACCGGATGCTTCCCGTGCGCGGATGGCAGGTGCTGCTGACCAAGGACGCGGCGCTGCTGCTGGTGACGCTGGTGCTTACGCTTCCACTTACTCCGCTACCGGCGGTTGGCGCGATGCTGGCCGCGCTGGCGGTGGGCCACCGGCACGCGATCGAACCGGCGGCGCAACAGCCGCGGTGGAGCTTTGCGCACGGATCGCTGGTGCCGGACGGGCTGGTTCAGGCGTTCGGCATCTTTTCCATGGGCGTTACGATCCACCGCCAGGACTGGAGGTGGATCGGGCTGAGCGTGCTGCTGTGGGCAGGCTCGGTCCTATATTATGGGCGCCGGTTCGACAAAGCGTGATCCTTTCTGAAGTGTCGAATTGTGTCGAAACCCGTGGCGTGGCGGCCGTGGATTCTTGAGCGGCTCAAGCGAGCTAACTCGCGTGTTTCCAATTGCCGAGGCGTATCGGCTGCGAAATTCGGTTCGTTCTGCAAAACGGCGCATTCGACAAAAAGTGTCGAAAAGTGTCGAACGGAGTCCAGAGAATGGGCCCTGGACCCATGACCAGGGTACATGGAGCGGCGGAGATCAGGGGAGGAACGTGCGGGGCAGGGATACCAGTAAGTGATAGAGCGGGCTGCGGATGGTGGCAGATAAGTTTTTTTTGAAATTCGGTGACCGCCGTTAGGGCGGCGAAGTTTCAATCGCACGTGCCGGCGAGGTTTAGGACGCAGAGCCAATCGTGGAAGCGGGAGAGCCAGGCGCCGGCGGGAGTGCGGTTGGAATCGCGGACGCCGAAGCCGTGGCCGGTGGAGCTGTAGACGTGGAGCTCGGCGGAGGCGCCGGCGATGCCGCGGGAGCTGAGCCATTTCGCGGCGTTGTGGCCTTCGTGATCGGTCCAGAGCTCGCGGTGGCCGCCGCCGGGGGCGATGATGACGGCTGCGCCGCCTGGGTTGGCGGGAAGGTAGGGAGTGAGGGATGGGCTATGGACGCTGGAGACAACGCGTTCGCCGGTTGGGGTCAGGCGGACGGCTTCCGGCGCGGTTTTGCCATCCGAGCCGGGGGCTCCGTTGGGCCACAGAGGGAGTTCGGTCTGTGCGTTGGTGGTTGATAGGAGGCAGAAGAAGAGGAGCATTCGCAGCATGGTTTATATCGCGTATGATACCTCGTAAGGGACATGATCGCGCTTCTTTTGCTGGCTGCTACGGTGGTGGCGCATCCGCTGGATGGGTTGCTGGAGAAGTATGCGCGCGGGCAGGGGGTTGTGGTGGCGGGGGCGGTGAGCGATGCGGCGTTTGCGCGGCGGGTGCATCTGGATTTGTGGGGGTTGCTGCCGACGCCGGAGCAGGTTGCCGCGTTTGAACAGGACAAGCGGGCGGATAAGCGCGAGGCGTTGGTGGAGAAGCTGCTCGCCAACCGGGTGAACTTTGCGCATCACTGGATCACGTTCTGGAATGATCATCTGCGGAACGATGAAGGGGTGGTGTATCACGGGGATCGGAAGTCGATTACGCCGTGGCTGCGAAAGGCGCTTGAGGAGAATCTGCCTTATGACCGGTTTGTGCAGGCGTTGCTGAATCCGGTGGCGAAAGATGATCCGGACGGGTTTCTGACCGGGGTGAACTGGCGGGGGGATATCAGCGCGTCGCAGACGCCGGTGATGCAGGCGGCGCAGAATAGCGCGCAGGTGTTTTTGGGAGTGAACCTGAAGTGCAATTCCTGCCATGACAGTTTCATCAGCAAGTGGAAGCTGGCGGATGCTTATGCGCTGGCGGCGTTCTTCAGCGAGGAGCCGCTGGAGATGCACCGGTGCGATGTGGCGTTGGGGCAGAAGGCGGCTCCGAAGTTTCTGTATCCGGAGCTGGGCGACGCGGGCGGGGCGGTGACGCTCGAGGAGAAGCGGGCGCGGGTGGCGTCGCTGTTTACGAAGCCGGAGAACGGGCGCACGCCGCGGACCTATGTGAACCGTGTGTGGAAGGTGGTGTTCGGGCGGGGGCTGGTGGAGCCGCCGGACACCATGGAAGGCAAGGCGTGGTCGGCGGAGATACTGGACTGGCTGGCCGAGGATTTCGTGGCGCACGGGCAGGACACGAATCACCTGCTGAAGCGGATCATGACGTCGCGGGCGTATCAGTTGCCGGCGGTGAGCGGGGAGGCGGAGAAGGCGTATGTGTTCCGTGGACCGCAGGCGAGGCGGCTTACGGCGGAGCAGTTTCTTGACGCAGTGAGCTCGATTACTGGGGAGTGGCGGCTGTTGAAGCCGCGGCAGGCGGGGGCGGCGGCGTATGCGCGGGACTGGCAGTTGAAATCGACGGCACTGGGGCGTTCGATGGGGCGGCCGATTCGGGACCAGGTGGTGACGGAGCGGATCAATCAGCCGACAACGCTGGCGGCGCTGGAGCTGGTGAATGGGGAGACGCTGTCGGATCTGCTGTATCGAGGTGCGCTGCGGATGCAGGGGAAGCTGCCGGCGGCGCCGGCGAACCTGTTTGATTCCGGGGTGGTGAGTTCGGCGAAGGCGCCGGTGGATGTGGATATCACGGGGGCGAAGAAGCTGTACCTGGTTCTGGAGGATGTGGACTCTTACGATCCGGCAAGGGTGGTTGCGGGATGGGCGGGGGCTCGGCTGGTGGGGCCGGAAGGGGAGCGGGAGCTGGCGGAGGCGGTGAACGTGAAGGCGCCATCGACGCTGGTGATTGACGTCGCGGGGAAAAGCTACACGCGATTTCAGGCGACGGCGGGCGTGGATCCCAAGTCGCTCGAAAGCGACATCAGTCCGCGGCTGCGGTTCTTTGTGTTTACGGAAGAGCCGGACCGGCAGCGGATGATGCCGGTGAAGGGTGAGCCGCCGGTGCCGGCGCCGGCTGGGTTTTCCGTGGAGCGGGTTTACCGGCATGCGCTGGGGCGCGCGCCGAAGGCGAAGGAGAAGCGGATTGCGGCGGGGATGTTGCCGGAGGATCTGCTGTGGGCGCTGGTGGTGTCGGAGGAGTTTCAATACATACGATGATGAACCGGCGTCAATTTCTGAGTGCACTGGCCGCGCATCCACTGGCGCTGCCTTCGACGACGAAGAAGATGGAAGCGAAGGCGGACACGCTGATCCTGCTGTGGATGGCGGGCGGGATGGCGCAGACGGAAACGTTCGACCCGAAGGCGTACACGCCGTTTGAGGCGAATCTTGATCCGCAGCGGGTGCTGAGCACGTTTCCGGCGATTGATACGGTGGTGGACAACATCAAGATCTCGGCGGGGCTCCAGAGGATGGCGCGGATCATGGATCGCGCGACGCTGATCCGGACGTACCAGGCGGGTGACCTGGGGCACATCCTGCACAGCCGGCATCAGTATCACTGGCACACAGGCTATGCACCGCCGATTTCGGTGGCGGCTCCGCATATGGGCTCGTGGATTTCGAAGGCGCTGGGGCCGCGGCATCCGGATGTTCCGGCGTTTATTGATATCGGGCAAGGGCTGGAGATTGGGGCGGAGAGCGATTCGCTGAAGGCCTTCCACACGGCGGGGTTCCTGGGGAGCGAGCATGGGCCGTTCTTTATTACCGATCCGAGTGATGCGGCATCGGTGGTGAGGCCTCCGGCGCATTTGAGTAGAGAGCGGTTTCTGAAGCGGCAAGAGCAGTACAGGATGCTGATGGAGGCAAGCGGGTATCCGCAGGAGTCACTGCGGCGGTCGGTGGACAATGCGTACCGGCTGCTGAAGTCGCCGGCGGCGAAGGCGCTGGATCTATCGCTCGAGAAGCGCGAGGTGGTGGAGCGGTATGGGGACACGCGGTTCGGGCGGGGGTGTCTGCTGGCGCGTCGGTTGACGGAGGCGGGGGCGCGGTTTATCGAGGTGACGACGGAGTATATTCCGTTCCGGTTCTGGGACACGCATGAGAACGGGCACACGCGGGCGCGGGATATGAAAGCGCTGATTGACGGGCCGGTGTCGCAGCTGGTGCTGGATCTGGAAGAGCGCGGGTTATTGAACCGGACGCTGATCGTGATGGCGAGCGAGTTCGGACGGGATATGGTGCAGGAGGGAAAGCCCGAGAAGCCGGTGAAGGACCAGGTGAAGATTCCGGACCGGATCACGGAGCTGAAGCATTACGGGATGCACCGGCATTTTACCGAGGCGGGATCGGTGCTGCTGATCGGCGGGGGTGCACCGAAGGGGATGCTGTACGGAACGACGGCGGATGAACGGCCGTGCAAGGTGGTGGAGAAGCCGGTGCGGATCGAGGAGCTGCACGCGACGATTTATAGGCTGATGGGGATTCCGGCCGATTATGGGCAGCTGATCGAGATGCGGCCGTTTTATGTGACGCGGGATGGGAAGGGGCGTGTGGTGGAGGAGATTGGGGGGTGAGTGGGGGAATCTACTGGGGGGAATCTACTGTTGAGAATTCTAAAGTTGTAGTTTAGAATTCTCACGGCGCAGAACTGCCCGGCGGGGACTTTGAGAACGAATGGGGGCGTTGACCGCTCCGTGACCGTCGCCGCAGGCCTGGCGGTGGCACGCCAGCGTATACTTAAGAGGTGGAACAATCCAAACGGGTGGTCAAGACCGCCGGCACATGCGGCGGCAAAGCCCGAATTGCCGGCCACCGTGTCCGGGTACTCGATATCGTCGTGTGGCACGAGCACCAAGGAATGACCCCGGATGAAATCGTAACGGAAGTGCCCTCCCTTACATTAGCTGATGTCCACGCAGCACTGGCCTATTACTTTGATCACATGGATGAAATCCGCGAGGAATTGCGGACGGAGCGTGCGATCGTGGAGGAGTTTCGGCGTAAGAACCCCTCGCGGGTGGAGTCCAAACTGCGCCAGGAGAACGTGGGGTCTCCATAGCGGGATTTGAGAATCCGATTTCATCTGGATCAATGGCGCGGAGGAACTTTCTGCCGGGCTCGCCGGTTGGTCGAGTGGTTCCGCCGTAGAAGGATTTGCCGGGCTCCCACTGGGCGGGCACCTTTCTGAAGATGTTGCATTTTTCCAGGGCCATGACGTAAAAGAGGCCGGTTGCGGGATGGAAGGCGGTGGACATCCAGTTGGTGGCGCCTTCGACAGCGGGGCAGGCGGTGACGCCTTCAGGCGTTGGAATCGATTCGGGCTTCACCAGGGGACGGCCCTTGGAGTCGAGCCCGGAGGCCCAGGTGAGCTTCTCGACGAACGGCTTGCCCAGCAGGAATTCTCCGGTGATGCGGTCGAGCACGTAGAAGAAGCCGTTGCGATTGGCTTGCACGAGCAGCTTACGGGGGCGGCCTTGGAAGTTCGCGTCCACGAGCATCGGGGTTTGCTGCGCGTCCCAATCATGAAGGTCGTGAGGGGTGAACTGGAAATACCAGCGGAGCTTGCCGGTTTGCGGTTCGACGGCGACGACGGAATCGGAATAGAGGTTGTCGCCGAGGCGCTGGTCGCCGTTGTAGTCGGGGCAGGGATTGCCGGCTCCGCGCTCGCCGCCTTCGCCGCCGGCTCCGTGGCATGCGGCACAGCGGATATCGTAGACTCTTCTGCCGGGCAGCTCCTGAGCAAGGACCACGGAGGCGAGGATGACGAAGGGGAAGATCTGCGTGTGGATGGTCATGGCGTGGTACGGAACTCCAGTTCGCGGCCGTAGGTGGTGATGAGTGGGTGGCGGACGCGGGCGCGGAATTGGTAGGGGCGGTTGGGGGTGAGGCCGGTGAGGCGGTAGGAGAAATCGCCGGTAGCTTTTTGGGGGGCGCCGGGGAGGTCGAGCCAGGGTTCGGTTTTTTCCGACAGGTCGGTGCCGCCCTTCTTTTCGCGGTATTGGAAGCCGACTTCGACTTGGGGGACGTTGCCCATGTTGGCGAGCTGGCCGCGGAGGATGGCCGTGCGGCCGTCCCAAACGGCTCTGCTGGTTGCGACAGCGGGCGGTGCGAGGCCGGGTTCGGTGTTGGTGATTTTGAGGACCAGGGGGTTGGGCCAGAGGCGGTTGGTGTAGAGGCGCTGGGCGCGGTAGGCGGTGATGTGGAGGCCGCTCGCGTCCTGCTTCCAGGTGGTGCGGGGGTTTACTTCGGGGCGGTATTCGACGACGGTGTCGCTTTGGCCGAGGACGGAGATTTGGGTGCGCCCGGTGGCGCGGACGGATTTGAGGGTGATGGTCTTGGGCTCGCCGAGTTTCCAGGGATCGATCTTGGTAAGGAAGGCGTAGACGGTCTTATCGCTCTTGTGGCGGGTGAACCAGATGTGGTTTTCATTGGTGATAATCCAGGGGCGGACGTTCTTGATGGCTTCGACGTTGACGAAGTTCCAGAGAGCGATTTCGCGGAGGCGGCTTTCCTGCTCGATGGGGATTTCGCCATCGGGCTTGGGGCCGATGTTGAGCAGCAGCGTGCCGCCCTTGGCGCGGGACTCGATGATGATCTCGATCAGCTGGGTCCCGCTTTTGTAGGTTTCGTTGGTGGGCTTCCAGGGCCATTCGGTTCCCATAGTGAGGTTGGCTTCCCAGGCGCCGGGGAGGGGGACGCCGGGGAGGTACTGCTCGGGAGTTTCCATGACGCCGCGGGTGATGACGAGATTGGGCTGAAGCTGCCAGGCGTAATCGGTAAGTTGCTCGGCGGGACCGTCGAAGAAAAAGTAATCGATCTTGCCGTAGGCGGTGAGGAGTTCATGGAGCTGCCGCTTGGTGTATTCCATGAAGGAGGGAATCTCTTGCGGGTAGACACCCTTGACGTGGCGGTTGATGGGGATCTTGTTCTGATGGAGCCACCAGAAGTCATCGGGGGAGAAGTAGATTCCGATGGCGAGGCCTTCGTTGCGGAAGGCGTCGATGAGCTCGCGCATGAGGTCCTTACCGTAAGGGGTGTGGCCGACGCTGAAGGTGGTGGTCGAGGTCTTCCACATGCAGAAGCCGGCGTGGTGCTTGGCGGTGAACATGACGTACTCGAAGCCTGAGAGCTTGGCGAGTTTGGCCCACTTGTCGGGCTGGAAACGGTCAGGGTTAAAGTGCGAGGGGAGGAGGCGGAAGAAGCGGTCGGTGTAGTCGGGGGAAGCGCCGACCAGGGAGTGGGAGATGACGCCGCCGAGGGGGGCGTCTACGGACCAGTGGATGAAGAGGCCGAGGCCGCGGTCGCGGAAGAGTTCGACGGCATCGGGCGGGTTGCGGTTTTGGGCGGAGAGGAGGAGGGGGAGAAGGAGGAGGAGGTGTTTCATGGGCGGAGTTTCAGGATACAGCTGGGGGAGGGCGAGGCTGAAGCCTCGCGCGGGCTGAAGGCCCGCCCCACACTTCAGCGGTTCAGGGTTTGTAGGCGATGCAGTCGATTTCGACTTTCATTTCCTTGACGGCGAATTTGGCTTCGACGGTGGTGCGGGCGGGTTTGTGAGCGCCGAAGAATTCCGAGTAGACCTCGTTCATGGCGGCGAAGTCGCCGCCGTCTGAGAGGAAGACGCTGCACTTGACGACGTCGGCCATGGAGGCTCCGCAGCCTTGGAGAATCCGCCTGATGTTTTCAAGCACGATGCGGGTCTCGTGCTTGATGTCGCCGAAGGAGAACTGGTTGGAGACAGGGTCAATGGGACCCTGGCCGGCGACGAACAGGAAGCCGCCGGCGCGGACGGCGGGTGAGTAGGGACCCCGCGGAGTGGGGATCCCTGTGGGCGTGATGCGCTCGATCATGGGCTAGTTTTTCCTCTTTCTCGATTTGCGTGGGGAAGGGGCCTTGTTGCCGTCGGCGTCGCCCTTGGGGCGGCGCTTACGGCCGCCAGCTCCGCCTCGTGCCGGTGGGGGGACGGGCTTGGGGTCTGGCTCAAGGAAGCTGGGCTGACCGGCGACGATAGGTTGTTTTTCGTCGTAAGGGTGAACTTGCTCGACCTCTTCCTTGATGGGAGCGGCGGGCGGATAGAATTCGGCGCCGAGGTGGACAACGAGGCCGCGCTCTTCATCGGGTTCGACGCGAACGACGGTGCGGTCCTGGGCGAAGTTGAGGAGTTCGGCGAATTGCTGGAAGCCGTAGTTTTTCCACTCGAGGTGCGGCGCTTCTTCGGTGACCCAGGTTTGCAGGTCTTCGGCGGTGGCGCCTTCTTCCATGTCGAGGCGGTGGGTTTCGAGGACGTCGCGAAGCGGGGCGAGGGCATCTTCGGGCCGGAGCTGCGGCTTGTCGGAGCGGATGGAAGTTCCCTTGCGCTCAATGATGTAGCGGCCGCCGGAGCCGCTGACGTTGATGTAGTCGTTCTTTTTGAGATTCTCGACGAAGGCGGAGAAGCTGTTTGCGCCGTATGCCTTCTCATTGAAGGAGGGCATCAGCTGGAGCATGGTGGACTTGAGCAGGCCGAGCTGCGGCTGGACGGCGCGGCGCTCGAGGACTTCGAGAGCGCGCTCGACGAGGGGAACGGCTTGGGCGAGATCGAGGGGCGCCGGCTTCTGGCGCGGCGGCTTGGGCTCCTTGCCGTCGGGCTTGGATTGCTGGCGTTCGGACTGGCGCGGTTCGCGCAGCGGCAGATCGTCGACCAGTGATTCATAGCTGATGAACTCGTGGCAGTTCTGCTGGAGGATGGTGGAGGTGAAGGCCTTGCCGCCAACGATGAAGACGGTCTTGCCGTATTCCTTGAGCTTGTTGACGAGGGGGATGAAGTCGCTATCGCCGCTGACGATGGCGAAGGCTTGCACGTGATTGTGTGTGAAAGCCATCTCGAGAGCGTCGAGAGCGAGGTTGATGTCGGCGCCATTCTTGTCCCCGCGCGGGGAAGGAATGCGCTGGACCATCTGGACAGCGTTTTCGGCCATGTGCCTGGTGGCGGCTTCCATGCGGCTCCAGTTGGCATAGGCGACTTTGGCGACGATGACGCCGCGTTCCTTGAGAGCATCCAGCACCGCGGAGACGCGAAAGTCGCGGCGGAGCGTGGATTTGACGCCGATTTCGATATTGTCGTAGTCGACAAAAACGGCGATGTTTAACTTGTCTTGCATTTCTGTTTCTTCTTTTCGATATGGAATAACTTGGGAGAGGGACCGGAGCTAAGCGGCTTGCGCGGCCGAGTTCCGGACGAACTCCACGATTTCTTCAAGCGAGGCCCCCGGCTGAAAAACAGCCGCCACTCCCTTCTTTTTGAGCTGCTCCGCATCTTCGTCGGGAATGATACCGCCGACGACAACCTTGACGCCGATCATGCCGTTTTCCGCGAGCAGGTCCAGGACTCGGGGGACAATCGCGTTGTGCGCGCCGGACAGGATGGAGAGTCCGATCACACGGACATCCTCCTGCAAAGCGGCGTCGACGATCATCTCGGGAGTCTGGCGCAGGCCGGTATAGATAACTTCCATGCCGGCATCCCGCAAAGCACGGGCGATGACTTTGGCGCCACGATCGTGTCCGTCCAACCCCGGCTTGGCTACCAGGACGCGAATCGGTTTATTCAATCGATCCGTCCTCCCGGGAGTCGTATCGGAGGCAGCTCACTCGTACATACATATTATAGAACGGATTTCTCCTGCCATAGGCCGAAGACACCGCGCAAGGTGTCGGAGATCTCGCCGACGGTGGCATAGGAACGGACGGCGTCGCAGATGAAGGGCATGGTGTTTTGCGTGCCGGAGGCGGCTTGGCGGAGCGCTTCCAGGCTGCGCTGAAGGCGCGCGTTGTCGCGGCGGGCGCGCAGGGCTGCGAGTTTTTCAAACTGGGCGTGGCCGGCGGCTTCGTCGATTTGCAGCAACTCGATCGGCTGGCTCTCGGCAGCTTGAAAAGAGGTGACGCCGACGATCGTGGCCTGGCCATCTTCCAAAGCGCGCTGGAAGCGGTAGCTGGCATCGGCGATTTCCTGCTGCGGGAAGCCGCGCTCAATGGCGGGGATCATGCCGCCCATCTCGTCGATCTGGCGGATGTAGTCCAAGGCGGCTTCTTCCATCTGATGAGTGAGGGATTCGAGATAGTAACTGCCGCCGAGGGGGTCGGGAACGGCGGCGACGCCGCTTTCGTGGGCGATGATCTGCTGGGTGCGGAGCGCGATGGTGACGGCATGTTCGCTGGGCAGGGCGTAGGCTTCATCGAGCGAATTGGTGTGAAGCGACTGGCAACCGCCGAGCACCGCGGCGAGGGCCTGGAGCGTGGTGCGCATGACGTTGTTGTAGGGCTGCTGCCAGGTGAGAGAGCAGCCGGCCGTCTGGGCATGGAAGCGGAGTTTCCAGCTGCGTTCTTCTTTAGCGCCGTAGCGGTCGCGCATGATGCGGGCCCAGAGGCGGCGTGCGGCGCGGAACTTGGCGATCTCTTCAAAGAAATCGTTGTGGGAGTTCAAGAAGAAGCTGAGGCGGGGTGCGAAGCTGTCGACAGGGAGACCGCGCTGGAGAACGCAGTCGACATATTCGATGCCGTCGCGGAGGGTGAAGGCGAGTTCCTGGACGGCGGTGGAGCCGGCCTCGCGAATGTGATAGCCGCTGATGGAGACGGGGTTGAAGCGGGGGACTTGCTCTGCAGCGAAGACGATGGAGTCAGTGACGAGGCGCATGGAAGGACGGGGCGGGAAGATGAATTCCTTTTGCGCGATGTATTCCTTGAGGATGTCGTTTTGGAGGGTGCCGTTGAGGGTTTGCCAGGAGACGCCCTGGCGCTCGGCGACCACCAGATACATGGCCCAGAGGATGGAGGCGGGCGAGTTGATGGTCATCGAGACGCTGACCTTGTCGAGCGGGATGCCGTCAAACAGCGTCTCCATATCTTCGAGCGAGCAGATGGAGACGCCGCACTTGCCGACTTCGCCGAGCGAGGAGGCGTGATCGGCGTCGAAGCCCATGAGAGTGGGCAGGTCGAAGGCGACGGAGAGGCCGGTCTGGCCTTGTTCGAGCAGGTAGCGGTAGCGCTGGTTGGTCTGTTCCGGGGTGGCGAAGCCGGAGAACTGGCGCATGGTCCAGAGGCGGCGGCGGTACATTTCTGGATGGATGCCGCGGGTGTAGGGAAACTGGCCGGGCGGTTCCAGGGGAGCGGGAGGGTCGTCGGGGCCGTAGAAGGGCTTCACGGGCAGTCCGCTGAGTGTGAAGCGATCCTGCGCCGATTTGACCATGCGGTCTTATTGTATCTCCAGCGGAGCCTTACAATTGGGTAATGAGCGATGAGAAACCTTTCCATGATCCGCATGTTTCCCTGAACAGGATCTACACGAAGCGGGGCGATGCGGGCGAGACGAGTCTGGTGGGCGGGCAGAGAGTGTCCAAGGATGCGCTGCGGATTGAGTGCTATGGGACGGTGGATGAGCTGAATTCGGTGATGGGGCTGGCGGCGGTGTCGGCGGGGGAGCGGGAGGAGCTGGAAGAGTTGGGCAAGATCCTGCTGCGGGTTCAGCATGAGCTGTTCAATTTGGGATCGAACCTGGCGACGATGCCGGAAGACGTGCATCCGAAGCAGCCGAGAGTGACAGAAGCAGAGGTGTCGCAGCTGGAGCGCGAGATGGATGCGATGAACAAAGGATTGGGCGCGTTAAAGTCGTTTGTGTTGCCTGGCGGGTGCCGGTTGAATGCGGAGTTGCATTTGGGACGGACGGTCTGCCGCCGGGCGGAGCGGCTGGTAGTGGGGCTGGCGCGGCGGGAGGAGGTTCCTGCCGAGGCGGTGCGGTATTTGAACCGGCTCAGTGATGCGCTGTTTGTGTGGAGCCGGTGGGTAAGCGCCAAACTGAACACAAGTGAAGTGTTATGGGCGCCCAACCAGTCGGCTTCCGGCCAGTAGCCGAGCTGTCCTCAGGAGTGAGACATCTCGAGGACGCCCTTTTCCTTGAGGCCGGAGAGGGCGAGGCCGTAGCGTCCGCGGACGCCGGTTTTCTCGAAGATGTGTTTGAGGTGGATCTTGACAGTGCCGGGGCGGATGCCGAGTTCGCGTGCGATCTCTTTATTCTTGAGGCCCTGTTCGACGAGTTCGAGGACCTGCTGTTCGCGAGGTGTGAGTTCGGAGCGCGGGTAGCGTTCCGCGCGGGGGGATTCGCGGAACAGGGTATCCTCCATCCAGTTGGCGCCGCCGGCGACGGCGCGGAGGCAGGCGAGCAAGGTGTTGGGATCGGCGGTTTTGCGGAGGATGCCTTTGACGCCGCTTTGGAGCAGGCGGAGAGCCTCGGGCTCGGTAATAGAGTTTCCCCAAATGATGAGGGAGGTGGTGGACTGAAAGGCGCGCAATTCCGAGAGCCACTGGAGAACGGCTTGGGAGCCGAAGGACTTGTCGAGGATCAACAGGTCGGGCTGAAGCTTACGGACCAGCTCGGCGGCGGGGACAAGCGAATCGACGGCGCGAAGGAACTCCAGGTCGGCGGAGGAGTTGAGAATGGAGCGGATGCCTTCGGCGGTGATGGGCTGAGTCTCGCAGACAGCCACCTTTTTCCTGAGTGCGGAAGTTTCAGTCATTTGAGTCCTTTGAAAGAGGCGTCCGGGGGGCAGCAAGCAAATGGATGCGTGGCCGCCTAAGGAGGCAAGGCAATCTCAATACCAACCATAGAATGCACCGGACTTCAACAGAGTAGTTAGGGAGTGGGATGGAATATCTCAGATGGATTGCTCAGGGCGACTACGGGAAAAGCCTCACCCCGAACGGGGGAGGATAGCAATGACAAATGTGATACGGAGGCAATGCAGAAGAGGTGTAATCTTTTTAGACTACTCTCACGTTTGAGGCGGATTTGGCCGATGAAGACAGGGAAGCACTACTCCAAACAGATGACGTGGCGCCGCGAGGCAAGCTCGTAGACAGGGTAAGTATTTGAATTCACGGAACATACTGGTCATCTGCGCCGACAAGAAGGTACTGGGCGAGCTGAGTCCACTGATCAGCCAGCACTTACCGCTGACGCCGGTGACCGAGATTACACATTACCCGGACCGTGGAGCGCTTGCGAACGTGGTGGGGTCGACTCCGCCGACGCTGTGTTTCCTGGACATGGCGTCGAACCGGGACTACGGGGTGGGAGTGCTGTCGGACCTGATAGGGCTGTCGCCTCAGACGCAGATCGTGGCGGTGCTAGGGGGAAACGAACCGGACCTGATTCTGCAATGCCTGAGGCAGGGGGCGGCGGAGTTTTTGTTGAGGCCGCTGGGGGCGGATCAACTGGTGGCGGTTCTGGAGCGGCTCTCGCAAAACGGACCGAGTGCGGGGGGCGGGGCAAAGGGCGGGGGCACAGTGATCAGCGTGATCCCAGTGAAAGGCGCCTGCGGAGCCAGTACGCTAGCCGGGAATCTGGCGATGCAATGGAAGCGTTGCGGGTACAAGAAGATCCTGCTGGCTGATCTGGATCCATCGTCGGGGACGCAGTCATTTCTGTTGAAAATCAAGTCCAACTATAGTTTCCTGGATGCGCTGAGCCGGGCCGGAACATTGGACTCGGACTTATGGAAGGGCTTGGTAGCCAGCACGCAAGGAGTGGACGTGCTGTTAAGTCCGGATAACGCAAGCGGCAACCACGAGTTGCCTGATCCAACGCCGGTAATTGACTTCTGCCGGCAGGCCTATGAGCAGATCACGATTGATCTTGGCGGGCCGTATGGGAATTGGACTGCGAGCGTGGCCGAAGCTTCCGACGAAGTGTTGCTGGTGACCACCAATGAGCTGCCGGCGCTGCGTGCAACGCAAAGGGTGATGGCGAACCTGGAGAGAATGGGGATTGCCCGCACCAAGGTGCGTTTAGTAGTGAACCGGTACAGCACGGATGTCGGGCTGAACCAGGACACGATTGAGACGGCACTACACACGGAAGTCTTCCACGTCGTTCCAAGCGACTATGAAGCCGTGCAAAAGGCATTGGTGGAGGGCAAGCCAATTGCGACCTCGACCAGTTATGGAAAGAGCCTGATGGCGCTGGCTGACCAGTTGTCGGGGGCCAACAAGAAACAGGCCCGTGAAGCGGAAAAGAAGAAGAGCAATTCTTCGTTCGGCTCGCTGTTTTCCTCCTTTGTCTCGCGCGTCAGTTCCTGAGAGGGTCACCGCAGAAACCGCGGGCGCTTTGCGAGAATAGGGAGAAGGCAAACAAAGCGCAATGGTAATCACGGGTATCTACTACGCCATCGGACTGGTGGCAGGCGGGCTTGTGGTCTCTTATTTTACGAGGCCGTGGCTGGGTGTTCCATTTTATATTCTGGCGGCATTCTGCCTGTACTTTTTCCGCGATCCGGAACGTGTGACGCCGCAGGGACCATACGCGATCTCCCCTGCCGACGGCAAGGTTGTGGCGGTGGTGAAGGAAACCGAGACGCGGACGCGGGTTTCGATCTTTCTAAACGTATTTGATGTGCATGTGAATCGTTCTCCGATCGCGGGGAAGATCACGAAGGTGGACTACAAGGAGGGGAAGTTTCTAGTGGCAAGCAAGGAGGAGGCCTCCACCGACAACGAGCAGAACACGGTGACGCTGGTAGCAGAGGACGGGACGACGATCGTGTTCAAGCAGATCGCGGGGCTGGTGGCGCGGCGCATCGTGTTTTGGAAATCGGTCGGCGATCAGGTGAAAATGGGTGAGCGCGTGGGACTGATCAAGTTCGGGTCGCGGATGGACGTGTTGCTGGGGCCGGAATGGCAGGTTGGAGTGAAAGAGGGGGAAAGGGTGGAGGCCGGAGCCAGCATACTGGCGCGGCGGAAAGGATAAGGCCTTGGTGAAGGGCTTACGGCTGAAGGATAGGCTGGTGGATCCGAATTCGCCGGACCGGCGTCCGCGGAAGGCGGCCTATGCGTTGCCGACGCTGTTTACCGCAGGGAACCTGTTGTTGGGGTACCTCGCCATCATGAAGGCGTTTCAGGGGGCGATGCTGGCCGCCACTGGCGCTACCGGCGTGAACCCGCATTTGGAGGTGTCTGCGATCTCGATCGGGGTGGCCGTGTTCCTGGATGGGTTGGACGGGCGGATTGCGCGGTTGACCAATACAGTGAGCGATTTCGGGCGGGAGCTGGATTCGCTTGCCGATGTGATTACTTTTGGTGTGGCTCCGGCGGTGCTGGCATGGGTGTGGGGATTCCAGTTTGCCGATGGGGGGCTGGAAGGAGAGCTTCGGGAGCACTTCAACCGCGCGGCCTATTTTTTCCTGTTTCTGTACCTGATGTGCGGGGCGTCGCGGCTGGCGCGGTTTAACATACAGGTGGACCCGGTGCCAAAGAACCCCGGGCGGCCTGGGCGGAAGTATTTCGTGGGGTTGCCGATTCCAGCGGCGGCGGGGATGGTGGCGGCGGTAGTATATGCAAGCGGGAGCGAGCCGCTGCGCTGGTGGCCGCTAAGCGTGGCGTGGCTGGTTTTTATGGGCGGGCTGGCGTTTCTGATGGTGAGCACATGGCGGTACCGGAGCTTCAAGGATTTCAACCTGCTGCGGCCGCAGTCGCCGGTGAGCGTGGTGATGCTGGGGAGCCTGATCTACCTGACGCTGAATTATTCCCACGCCGTGCTGCTGTCGATGGCGGTCTGTTATGTGGGCAGCGGTGTCGTGATCCGCATTGGGGGAATCGTGAAGCGGAAACTGCGCCCGCCGGCGAGTCCACCGGAAGAGGCGGCCATTAGCAATGGCTAAGGGCGCGCTACGCTCGGCGGCCATCGCGGGAGGAGAATCACTGCTGGGTAAGGAACTCCGGGATCTTCTCGGAGATCGTCTGCCTGGGGTGAAGGCGAAGCTGGTGGGCAGCGAGGATGAGTCGTTGATTCTGACCGAGCAGGCCGGCGAGGCGGTGGTGATGACGGGGATGGACGCCGAGAGCCTTGCGGCGGCGGACTTGGTATTTCTCGCCGGTTCGCAGGAGGGGAGCCGGCGTGCGATGACGCTGCTGAAGGAGTCCGGGAATCAGGCGCCGGTGGTGGACCTGAGTTATGCGCTGGAGGAGTTGCCGGAGGCGCGGCTTCGGGCTCCGCTGGCGGCTCCTGATAGCCAAGCCGGGGGAGGCAGGATTCACGTGATCGCGCATCCTGCTGCGTCGGTTCTGGCAGGCTTTTTTTACCGGCTGCGGGAGAAGCACACGATCGTGCGTGCGATTGCGCATGTGCTGGAACCGGCGAGTGAACTCGGACGCGCGGGAGTGGATGAGCTGCATCAGCAGACGATCCAGCTGCTTTCCTTCAAGAAGCCGGTGAAGAAGGTATTCGACGCGCAATCAGCGTTCAACCTGCTGGCGCGCTATGGGGAAGAGTCGCCGCACAAGTTGCAGCAGGCCGAGCAGCGGATCGAGCGGCACCTGGCGACGTTGCTGGGGCCAGCCGGGAACATTCCCATGCCGTCGTTGCGGCTGGTGCAGGCTCCGGTGATGCACGGGCATAGCTTTTCGGTGTGGGTGGAGATGGAATCGGCGCCGGACATAGAACAGATGATGGAGAGCTTCACGGCTCCGGAGTACGACGTTCGCGGACCGGATCTGGATGCGCCGGATATCGTGGGGATGGCGGGGCAGAGCGGCGTGGCGATGGGGGTGGGGGAGGCGGACCGCAACGACCGGAAAGCGGTCTGGTTCTGGATGGTGGCCGATAATTACCGGGTGATGGCGGAGAACGCGCTGAAAGTTGGCCAGGAGTTGCTGAGCGCATGAAGCTGCCGGCGGTTGTGGCCGTCACGACGATGCTTGCCAGCTGCGGGTATCACGTTTCCGGCCGAGGCGACCCGATGCCGAAGACGCTGAAGACGATCGCGATCCCGAGCTTCGGCAACCTGACGACGCGTTACAAGCTGGCGGAACGATTGCCGGCGGCGTTGACGCGGGAGTTCATCAGCCGGACGCGCTACCAGGTGGTGGCCGATCCCAACGACGCCGATGCGTTGCTGCAAGGCACGGTTGTGAGCTACAACGCGTATCCGACGGTATTTGATCCGGCGACGGGCCGCGCGGCGGGCGTGCAGGTGATCGTGATCCTGCAATTGAAGATGGTGGAAAGGGCGACCAACCGGGTGCTTTATCAGCGGGACACGTTCGAAGCGCGAGCACGGTATGAGATCAGCGTGGACCAGGTTGCGTTTTTCGACGAAGGGTCGGCGGCGCTGGACCGGATGGCGTTGGAGGTGTCGCGCACGGTGGTGAGTTCGCTGCTGGAGAATTTCTAAAGATGATGACGGCGGACCAGTTTGTGCGCAGCCTGGAGAAGGGACCGGTATCACCGGTATACCTTTTTCTGGGACCGGAGAGTTATGCGCGGGAGGCCTGCCGGAGCGCGCTGCTGAAGCGCGTGCTGGGAGACGGGGAGCGGGAGGAGAGCTTCATCCGGCACGACATGGAGGAGGTGCCGCTGGCGGCGGTGGTGGATGACGCGCGGTCGCTGTCGCTATTCGCACCGAAGCGGGTGATCTGGGCATCGCGCGCGGAAGCAGCGCTGCCGCGGGGGCGCAGAGGCAGCTCTGAGGGCGAGGAGGATGACAAGGGCGGCGGAGACAGCGGCGCGCTGGAGACGTACCTGGGCGATCCCACGCCGGACGTCGTGGTGGTGCTTGACTCTTCCCGGTACGAGTTCGACGGGGAGGATAAGAGCAAGCAGGATCGCGTAAAGAAGTTCTACTCAGGGATACGCGCGGTGGTGGAGTTTCCGCGGTTCAGGGAGGCGGACGCAGCGCGTCTGGCGCGGGAGTTGGCGCGGGCGCGGAAGCTGGAGATTGGCTCGGCGGAGCTGGATCTGCTCGTGGAGGCGACGGGGAGTTCGGCGGCGGCGATTGCCACGGAAATAGAGAAGCTGGCGCTTTATGCGGGGGCCGGGGGGCGGGTGACGGCGGAAGATATCGCGCAAATGGTGCCGCAGGCGCGGGCGACGACGATCTTCGCGTTGGTGGCGGCGCTGGGGCGCAAGGACCGCACGCAGGCGCTGGAGATTCTGGACACGCTGGTTCGTGAAGGTGAATACCTGCCGCTGGCGCTGCAATTTCTAGCGGCGCAGTTCCGGCAGGCGCTGGTGGCGGGCGAGGCGGGGCTGTCGGGAGGGCGCCAGATCATGGGGTATTTTCAACGGATGGGTGTGGCGATGTGGCCTTCGCGCGCCGAGCAGATTGCGCAGACGGTCACGGCATTCCGCAAGGATGATCTGCGCTCCGCGCTGAGGCGGATCAGTGAAACGGACGTGGCATTGCGCGACATCCGGCCCGATGACCGGACGGTGATGGAGGAGTTTGTGCTGGGGCTTACAGCGGACCGTAGCGGCGGACGGCCTGCGGGACGGGCGGCTCGGGGATGATGCGGAGGGCGGGGTTGTAGTGAACGTTGGTGAGTTCGGGGCCGGCGAAGGGCGCCGGGGTCCATTGGTTTAGAACGCGGGGATGGCCGCCGCTGTAGTCGATGAGCAGGGTGTTCTGGAGGCAGGTTCGTTCAAACATTTGCGGCTGGCGGGGCCGCTTCCAGACCCATTCGCCGTTCTCGATGGCCCAGTGGTTGTCCACCGAAGGCGTGCCGTCTTCGTGGAAATAGGCTCCTGCCACGGGCACGCCGGGATTGTAGAGCCGGAACACCTTGTCGAACCAGAGGTTTTCTCCGAACGGGTCGCCTTGCTTGGGCATGTTCAGCAGGAAGACGAGGGTGTAAGGCTGAAGCCGGGGCGCGGCGTTGATGATCCCGGCGACCACGACACGCTGAATCTCCCAACGGTGGCGGTGCGCGGCGCCAAAGTGCAGAGCAGCTTTGGCCCCGAAGAGGCCAGCAGGGAGCGCGAGTAAGATGGCGGCGGCCAAGGGCAGCCTGCGTCCGGGGAGGCGGCCAGCCAGCAAGGCAATGCCGGCCGCGAGGGCAACCATGGCTCCTGGGCCGGATAACAGAAGCGTGCGCCAGGCTGTTCGGGCGTCTTCCAGGATGAGATAAGGCGGGAAACTAAAGGCGCAATAAAGGAGGCCTGCGGCGGCCACGGCAAGCAGAGAGCGCGGAGCGGGCAGAACGGCGCCCTGAGCGCGGAATTGCCGGACAGCGAATAGGGCCAAGCCAGCAAAGAAGAAGACGGCGGACAGCGTGACCAAGTAAAAGAGGCCTTGGGGAGCGAACTGGTTTGCGGAGACATCCTGCCATCGCCAGAAGTTGAGGGTGTGCCAGAGATTGTAGAAGAAATCGACGGTGAGATTAGCGGCGGTAAGATCCTTGCGCAGCATAGAGGACTGGTAGTCGATGTTGGTGGCCACCATGTAGAGGCGCAAGGTGAGGGCGGCATAGGTAGCGGGCACGATAGCCCAGGCAGCGGTGAAGCGAATCCACTGGTTCCGTTTTGGGCGAAGGGGAAGAAGCAACAGCGGCGCGGCGCAAATGACAAAGATGGGGCTCTCATAGGTCCAAAGCGTCAAGTGCTGGAAGAACATGCCGCCCAGCATGCATGCGGCGCGGCGGAGAGGGTCCGGGGACTGGTAGGCCGCCACCAGGCAATAGAAGGAGAGCAGGATCCATAGGAGAAAGCCCTGCTGGTTCATCTGCCCGATCCAGAGCAGGGAACGGTCGGCGGCATGAAAAATGACCAGGGCGCCGGCGAGGAAGCGGAAGGCGGGCCAGGCGGGAAGAAAGCGCTCCAGGAGCATGAATACGACCAGACCGCGAAACCACCACAGAGCGGCGTACATGGCGGTGTAAGGAACGTAGCTGCCGGAAATGCCAAGCGCTTCGCCGATCAGCCAGGACAGATGGAAGAAAAAGCGGATGTGGAGCCGAAGCAGGAATGGCCAGTAGAAGAACCCGGCGAGCGGGCCGTCGGAATCGCTGGAATAGACGAACTCGGTTTCATAGGGCATGCCGGAGGTGGCGATGGATGGGGCCCACATGAGAATCACCAAAGGGAGAAAGCAGAGCGCCGCCAGCAGACGATCGCGCCATGTATCGGCGCGGTGGAATGCGGGAACGGGATGGCCTGCGGCAAGGAAGTTGCCGAAGCTGAGAATCGGCTGGGGAGAGCGGTCCGGCCTGCGGTGCAGCTTTTTCATTGGTTAGCGGGAGGCGCGATAGGCGTCGAGGACCTTCTTCGCCTCACCCTGCATCATAATCCGGCCGCGATCGAGCCACAGGGCGCGGTTGCAGAGCTGCTGGACGGTGTCCGGGGAATGGGAGACGCAGATGATGGTCTTGCCGGCGTGGCGCAGGCTGTAAAGCTTTTCCTGGCATTTTTGCTGGAAGTTTTGATCGCCGACCGCGATCACCTCATCGAGGATGAGAATGTCAGGGTCCATGTGCAAGGCGACGGAGAATGCCAGACGCATGGTCATTCCGGAGGAATAGGTGCGCACCGGCTCATGGATGAAATCGTTGAGGCCGGTGAACTCGATAATTTCGCCGGCAAGCTCGTCGGTGCGGCGGCGGGAAAATCCCAGCAGGCTGGCGTTAAGGCGCAGATTCTCGGCGCCGGTCAGGTCAGGGTGAAAGCCCGAGCCCAGCTCAAGCACGGCGGCAATGCGGCCGTTGACGATGACTTCGCCTTTATCAGGAAGGCAGATACCTGTGGCGAGGCCGAGGAGCGTGCTCTTGCCGGCTCCGTTGGAGCCAATGATGCCAAGCCCGTCGCCCTTTTCGGCAGTGAAGGAAATGTCGCGCAGGGCATGGAAAGCCTCCTTGGGAAGCTGGCCGAGCCATTCGCGAATGTGGGTGCGCAGCAGCTTACTCGTGAGGCCGTGGGCGAAAACTTTCGAAACGTTGCGGAACTCAAGGGCGGTCATAGGTAGTCGTAGAAGCGCCTCTTGAGTCTGGTGAAAATGCTCCAGCCGAGCAGGAAGACCAGCATGGAGCTGATGGCCAGCTTGAACAGCAGAGTGGTGGGCGGGGCGACGCCATCCAGCAGGATGTAGCGCATCGCAAAGACCATGGCGGCGATGGGGTTGATTTCGTAGATATTGACGTATTCGCGGGGAATGATGGCGGGCGAGTAAAAGATGGGAACAAGCCAGAACAGGATGGTGATGCAGGATTCGACGACATAGCGCATGTCGCGGACGTAGACGTTCAGAGCGGAGCAGGCCAGGACCATGCCGAGCACGAACAGAACCTCCAAGACCCAGATGACAGGCAGCCAGATCCAGTGACGGTTAATGCTATAGCCGGCGACGAGCACGAAACTGAACAGGAGCCCGATTTGAATGAGCAGGTGCAGGCAATTGGAGAAGACGCTGGCGACGGGGATGATTTCGCGCGGCACCGGGATTCGCTTGATGAGATTGGCGTTTTCCAGGAGGCTGCTGGTGCCGGTAGACCAGGCAAGCGAGAAAAAGTTAAAGGGGATCAGGCCACAAAGGACGAAAACAGGAAAATTCTTGATTTCGGTGGGGAAAATCTGTGTAAAGACGAAGGTCAGCACACCCATCATGATCAGAGGATTGAGCAGGCTCCAGAACACGCCGAGGGACATGTTGCGGTAGCGGACCTTGAAATCCTTGAGCACCAAGCTTCGCATGGCGAAGCCGTACTCGCCGTTCCAATGACTCATAGGGGGAGAAAGCGAACCCCCAAGAATAGCATGGAGCGGTGGATAATGAAGGTGAATTGGCGGAGCAGATCCACATCTTGGGCGGAGGACTGGCCGGCACGGAAGCGGCGTGGCAAGTCTCACGGGCAGGCTTGCGGGCGGTGTTGTATGAGATGAGGCCTGTGCGGCAGACGCCGGCACACCAAACGGACCGGCTGGCGGAACTGGTGTGCAGCAATTCGCTGAAAAGCGAATCGGAGTATACGGCGCCGTGGCTACTGAAGCAGGAGCTGAGAAGGCTGGATTCGCTGCTGCTGAAAGCGGCGGAGAAGGCACGTGTGCCGGGAGGGCATGCGCTGACGGTCGACAGGGAGGTTTTCTCGGCGGAAGTGACGCGCGCGGTGGAGCAGTTGGAGGGGATGGAGGTGCGGCGGGAAGAAGTAGAGGCGATTCCGGAAGATGGAATCGTGATTGTGGCGACGGGGCCGCTGACATCCGGCGCGCTGGCAAGCGACATTGCGAGGCGGACGGGGTCCGAGCGGCTATATTTCTACGACAGCATCAGCCCGATTGTGGAAGCGGAATCGGTGGACATGAGCATCGCGTTCCGCGCGTCGCGCTACGGGAAATCGCTGGACGGGAGCGATGATTACGTGAACTGTCCGTTGGATAGAGAGCAGTACGAGCGGTTCCTGGACGCGTTGCTGGAGGCGCAAAGCCACACACCACACATTGCCGACGATATTCCGTATTTTGAGGCGTGCCTGCCGATTGAGGAGCTGGCGCGGCGCGGGCGCGATACGTTGCGTTTCGGGCCGATGAAGCCGATGGGGCTGACCGATCCGCGCACCGGGCGGCGGCCTTACGCGGTGGTGCAGTTGAGGCAGGAGAATCTGCGTTCTTCCAGCTACAACCTGGTGGGATTTCAAAATTACCTGAAGTATGGCGAGCAGGCGCGGGTGCTGCGGATGATTCCCGGGCTGGAGCAGGCGGAGTTCGTGCGGTACGGGCAGATCCACCGCAACACGTACATCAATGCACCGGCGCTGCTGGATGCGACGTTGCGGCTGAGGGCCGAGCCGCGCATTCTGTTCGCTGGACAGATTGCCGGGATTGAGGGATACGTGGAGTCGATCGCCACGGGGCTGCTGGCGGGCTGTCACGCGGCGGCTATGGCGTGCGGGGAGGAGCCGAAGACGCCGCCGGGAGAGACGGCGCTGGGTTCGCTGTGCGCCTACATATCAGGCGCGGATCCGAGGGATTACCAGCCGGCCAATATCACGTTCGATCTTCTGCCGGCGCTCGATGAAGCCACGCAAACGCGGCTCCGGCGCGACAAGCCGGCGCGGCGGGCCGAAGTTTGCCGACGTGCGATGGAGAAGCTGGACGAGTACCTGGGTGCGCATGTCTGAGCTGGCACAACTGGCGGAACGGTATCTGGAAGAACGGCGGCGGGAGAACGTTTCGGCACACACGCTGCGCAACTACCGGTCCGACCTCCAGCAGTTCGCCGAATACTTCTCGCCGCCGGGCGGCGAGCCGCCGGAGGTTGGCAACATCGATGCGGTGGCGATGCGGGAGTGGCTGGGGTCGCTGTATGAGAAGCGGCTGGAGGCAACTTCGATCAGGCGCAAGCTGGCGGCGGTGCGGAGCTTCTTCCGATACCTGGTGCGGGAGGGGATCCTCGCGGTGAACACGGCGGAGCTTCTGCATACGCCGAAGGCTCCAAAAAAACTGCCGGAAGTGCAGACGGCCGAGCAGACCAATCAGCTTGTGGATGCGGTGGCGCAAAACAAACTGGAACGGCCACAGGCCAAGCGGGACCTGGTGATCTTCGAGTTCCTTTACGGTTGCGGGCTGCGGGCGGGGGAACTGGTGGGGATGAACCTGGACGATATCGAGTTCGGGGAGCGCTGGCTGCGTGTCCGCGGCAAGGGGAAGAAGGAACGCCAGGTGCCGTACGGCGAAAAGGCGGCGGCGGCGCTGGACGCGTATCTGGAGGAGCGCAAAGCGGCGCCGAACGAGAAGGCGCTGTTGGTGAATCACCGGGGAAAGCGGCTGAGCGACCGCAGCGTGCGCAGCATCGTGAAGTTCTATGCGACCTATTTGACGGGCGACCCGTCCTTGCATCCGCACGCGCTGCGGCACGCCTTTGCGACGCATTTGCTGAGCGATGGCGCCGATTTGCGGAGCATTCAGGAGTTGCTGGGGCACGCGCGGCTGTCGACGACGCAGCGTTACACCCAGGTTTCACTGGAAGACCTGCTGCATGCCTACGACAAGGCGCACCCGCGGGCTTGAGACTTTGTTTTGAGGCCAGTAGGGGCGGAAAGGGCGGGTGTATACTGGATTAAGCGGTGTCCCAGTGCACGCCGGGTTCCAGCCTGATTGGAAAAGAGGGTGGTCCTAGGTCTCCCATGAGAAAAGCTCTGCGAATCATTGCGATTTGCGCGTTTAACATTGCGCTGGTCGCGTTGTTCTTCGGGGCGCTGGAGTGGGTGGTCAGGCGGGTGCAAATCAAGCGGATTGGCACCGATAAACCGTTACCCAGCTCGCGCATGGACCGCTGGACCGGCTGGCAGAATACGCCCAACTACGGCCGCGTGGACATCCGCCACAACGGCCAGGGTTTCCGAAGAGACTCTGAGGTTAGCAGGGAAAAGCCGCCCAACACAGTGCGGATCTTCTTTCTGGGAGGCTCCGCCGCGTATGGGTGTGAAGGATTGTTTCCGGAACTGGACCCGGAGTGGAAGCGGATCGACAACACGGAACTGATCGACAACTACCTGGAAAAGCTGCTGGCAAGCCGGCACCCGGAGCGGAAATGGGAGGTGATCAATGCGGCCACAAATGAATTCCGGCTGCACCAGCACCTGATGCTGATCCACTCGAAGCTGGCTGCTTACTCCCCCGACGCGATCATCTTGATGGACGGGCACAACGATATGTCGGGGATGATGACGCCGCAGGCGGACTACCAGGCGTTTGAAGGCACGCCGCACGAAGCCGAGTTCCGGGAGCTTGTCTCGCCAAAGTCGCTGCGCTCGCTGCTGTACATCAACGCGACGTGGCTGCGGCATAACAGCATGCTGTTTGCCGGCATCATGCGGAGGGCCCAGCACCGGGTCTTTGGGGAGCATGAGGAGGATATATTTAAAGGAGATCCTGGCAATAGCAAGGAGCGAGTAACTTTGAGCGATCTGTCGCCGCCCCGGCAGGAGCAGGCCAAACGCGCCTTAGGCAGAGTGGGGCAGTACACAACGATGGCGGAGCGGGTTCACCATGCGCTGCGGTTTGAGGGGATTGAAACGATTCACACGCTGCAGCCGGAGCTGATGTTTAGCCGGAAACCGCTGACCAGGGTGGAAGTAGCGCTACTTGACCACACGCGGGCCACAAATGGCCGATATGTCGATTACCTGTACGAGAATATGCGTCCGGAGATTTCCCGCCGAATGACGGCGTCAGCTCAAGCTAACGCCTACACTTTCGTGGACTTGCAGGATGCGCTGGATACGACGGCGAAGAAGGCCTTTACGGATTATTGCCACCTGAGCTCCCATGGCAATGAACTGCTTGCGGGGCGCATCTATGAGGCGATGCGAGGGAAGTTGATTCCGCAGCTTGTAGCCAAAGCAGGGGCAGGGGAACAGAGCAGGGAGGCGGCCACAGGGGCATCCATCGCCAGCCGCTGAAAGAGTGCATGCAAGGAACGACACACGAGAGTTATGTTCATAAAGAGGAGGTTCAAAGCTCCTCAGAGCGGTCATTCGGCTTTGTCTTCACCGTTGTGATGACGGTGATCGGGCTGTGGCCGCTGCGCTACGGCGGGGAGCTGCGCTGGTGGTCCATGGCCGCGGCGGGAGCCTTTCTGCTGGCCGCTTTGGTGTACCCGGCGGTATTGCGGCCGCTGAACAAGCTATGGTTCCGCTTCGGACTGTTGCTGAGCCGGATCACCAATCCGATCGTTCTGGCGGTGATGTTCTATTTGCTTTTTACTCCGATGGGCTGGCTGTGCCGTGTGCTCGGGAAGAACCTGCTGGGGCTGCGCGCCGATAAGGAACAACAGAGCTACTGGATCACGAGGGAGCCGGGCCCGGCGCCGGAAACGATGCGGAACCAATTTTGAAGCTCGGAGGAGAGTTCTTATGTCATTCCTGATGGAGATATGGGCGTTTTTGCGGGTGCGCAAGAAGTTCTGGCTGCTGCCGCTGCTACTGGTGATGGCGGTGTTCGGCCTGTTGCTGGTGCTGGCACAAGGATCGGCGATCGCACCCTTCATCTACACGCTGTTCTAGGGACCACGGATGAGAATACTCGGAGTTTCGGCTTTTTACCACGACAGCGCCGCGGCTCTAGTGGAAGACGGCGAGATCATCGCCGCCGCGCAGGAGGAGCGGTTCACACGGAAAAAGCACGACTCGCGGTTTCCGACAAGCGGGATCTCCAGCTGCCTGGAGCAGGCAGGAGTGAAGCTGGACCAGGTGGATTACGTAGTCTTCTACGACAAGCCTTTTCTAAAGTTTGAGCGGTTGCTGGAGACGTACCTGGCGTTTGCGCCGCGCGGCTTCCAGTCGTTCCGCATGGCGGTGCCGTTGTGGATACGGGAGAAGCTGTTTCAAAAGGACCTGCTGGCGAAACACCTGAAGAAGTTCAGTCCCGATTTCGACTGGCAGAAGCGGCTTCTATTCACCGAGCACCATTTGAGCCACGCAGCCAGCGCGTTCTTCCCTTCGCCGTTTCAGGAAGCGGCGGTGTTGACGATGGATGGCGTGGGGGAGTGGGCGACGACGTCGTTGTCTGAGGGCCGGGGCAATCAGCTGCAGATCACCAAGGAGATCCATTTTCCGCACTCGCTTGGGCTGCTGTATTCGGCGTTCACCTATTACACCGGGTTCAAGGTGAATTCGGGGGAATACAAGCTGATGGGGCTGGCGCCGTATGGCGAACCGAAGTACACGAAGGCGATCCTCGACAACCTGGTGCACCTGAAACCGGATGGGTCGTTCCGGCTGAACCTGGATTACTTCAATTACTGCACGGGTCTTACGATGACCAACGGCCGCTTTGACGCATTGTTTGGGGCAGCGCCGAGGAAGCCCGAGGAGCTGCTGACGCAGTTTCACATGGACGTGGCGGCATCGATTCAAGCGGTGCTGGATGAGGCAGTGCTGCGGTTGACGCGTTCGATTGCCGCGGAGACCGGGATGAGGAATCTCTGCCTGGCCGGCGGCGTGGCGCTGAACTGCGTGGCCAACGGGAAAGTGCTGCGGGAGGGGAAGTTCGAAAGGCTGTGGATACAGCCGGCTGCCGGAGACGCGGGCGGAGCGCTGGGCGCGGCTCTGGCGGCTTACTACATGCTGGAGAAGAATCCGCGGCAGGCCGATGGTGGTTTCGACGCGATGAAGGGGGCTTACCTGGGGCCGTCGTTTTCGCAGCAGGATATCGAGGACAGGCTTTCGGCGTGCGGGGCGCGATTCCAGGTGGTGAGTCAGGAGCAGATGATTCGCGATTGCGCGTGCGCGCTGGCCGAGGGAGATGCGGTGGGGTGGTTTCAGGGACGGATGGAGTTTGGTCCGCGGGCCCTGGGGGGACGGTCAATCCTTGGGGATGCGCGGTCGCCGAAGATGCAGTCGATGCTGAATCTGAAGGTCAAGTACCGGGAATCGTTCCGGCCGTTTGCTCCGTCGGTTCTACGCGAGGATGTGAGCGGCTGGTTCGAGATGGATTGCGAGAGTCCGTATATGCTGCTTGTGGCGGGCGTCGCGCCGGAGCGGCGGCGCGCGATGAGCATGCAGGAGCAGGCGCTGTTCGGGATCGAAAAACTCAATGTGCCGCGGTCGGAGATCCCGGCCGTGACGCACGTGGATTACTCGGCCAGGATTCAGACGGTGCACCGGGAGACCAATCCGCGCTATTACGAGCTGATCTCGGAGTTCAAGCGGCTGACGGGCTGCCCGGTGATCGTGAATACCAGCTTCAACGTGCGGGGCGAACCGATTGTGGGCACACCGGAGGATGCGTTCCGCTGCTTCATGGGGACGGAGCTTGATGTGCTTGCGGTGGGCAATTGTGTGCTGCGGAAGCGGGAGCAGAACATGGAGTTGAAGCAGGAGTACGCTTCGACGCTGGAGATGGATTGAGGCTGCCGGATTCTCAGCCGGTCGTTACAGCGTATATCAGATTGGATCAGCCAAACAGGGTGATTCTGTCATTTCGCTACAATGAAAACCACCCCGTTTTCACGGGCTTCAAGAAGGAGGCAATCGATGAATCCACAACAGGCGAAGACCGTCGCCGATTTTCTTATCGCCTCGGCGTAGCTGGTGATTGCGCAGCCCGGCGCGGATATTCGATGCTGTAGGAGATGAAAATCGAGCGTGTGCAATCGTTCCTGCTCTCCTACCCGATGCCGGAGGTGGTGAAGCTCGACTACTACGGCGGGCTGCGCACCATCGTGAAGCGGGACGCGCTGCTGATCCGGGTCCAGGCCGATAACGGGCTGATCGGCTATGCGCCGGGTCAAGGCAGCGAGGGTTTTCACGAGCGAATCGAGAAGACCGTCGCGCCCTTTCTGCAAGGCCGGACGCTGAGCGATCCTGACGCGCTGCGGGCGCAGTTCGTGCAGGGTGCGGGCAAGGACCAGGAGACGATGAAGGCCTACTGCGCGGTGGAGGTGGCGCTGTACGACCTTGTCGGCAAGCAGTTGGGAGTTCCTGTTTCGGAGCTGGTAGGGGGACGCGTCAGAAATCGGATACAGCTATACGGTAGCGCAGGGATGTATCAGCCGCCGGAAGGTTATGCGGCGGAGGCGGTGGGGATGATGGAGCAGGGGTTCCGGGCTTACAAGATGAGGCCGGCGCTGGGTCCGGACGAGGATCTGCGCACGGTGGAGCTGATGCGGCAGGCTGTGGGCCACGGCTTTGACCTGATGGTGGACGCGCACAGCTGGTGGCGCATGGGCGACCGCAGCTATAGTTACGAGATGGTGGAGCAGCTGGCGCGCGAGATGGGCAGCCACGACATTGCGTGGCTGGAGGAGCCGCTGCCGCCGGCCGATCATGCCGCCTACAAGAAGCTGTGCGACACGGGCTACGTGGCGGTGGCCAGCGGCGAGCATGAACCAAACGAAGAGGGTTTCCGCGACCTGATTCTCGACCGCTGCGTGGATTATGTGCAGATGGATGTGGTGTGCCAGGGCGGCTATCTGACCTGCCGGCGGATCCTGAGCGAAGTGGCGCGGCAGGGGCAGCGGTTCGCGTTCCACTGCTGGGGAACGGATCTGGAGGTGATGGCGGCGGCGCAGCTGGGGATCTGCTGGCCGGAGACGGTGGTGGAGTGGCTGGAGTACGCGGTCTACACGACGCCGAAGCTGAAGACGATGTACCCGTTCCCACTGGCGCTGGAGATTCTGAAGCAACCGCTCGAAATTGAGCATGGCGAGCTGTTTGTCTCGGAGAAGCCGGGGCTGGGCGTGGAAGTGGATGAGTCGGTTGTGGAGAAATACCCGTGGATACCGGGGCCATGGTCCTTCTTCCGCTTGGATTCACCGAAGCAGACCTTCGCGGTGACCTCCGATCACAGCGTTCCATGGGCGGGAGAGATGCCGGCGTGATAGAGTGGGCCGCGGCGGGAGCGATAGGCGGCGCGGCGTGGGCCGTGCGCGGGCGATCCTCGGCCGTGTTCGGGCCATCGGTGTGGCGGGGTGACAGGGCGAGGCGCGCCATCGCGCTGACGTTTGACGACGGGCCCAGCGAATCCACGGCGGAGATTCTGCGGGTGCTGGAATCTTATGGCGCCAAGGCGACCTTTTTCCAGTGCGGGGCGCATGCCGAGCGGCTGCCGGAGGAGGCGCGGGCGGTTTCCGCCGCCGGACACGAGATTGGGAATCATACGTACACGCATGCGCGGCTGTGGCTGCGGAGCGCCGCGTATGTGCGGGCGGAAGTGGAACGCGGACAGGTGGCGCTGGAGAGAGTGCACGGGAGGGCTCCGCGGCTGTTTCGGGCACCGTACGGTGTGCGCTGGTTCGGACTGCGGGAGGTGCAGCGAAGGCTGGGGCTGACCGGGGTGATGTGGACGGCGCTTGGCCGGGACTGGAAGCTGCCGGGCGAGTCGGTTGCCGGCAGATTGCTGGGCAGCTGCCGGAATGGCGCGATCTTTTGCCTGCATGACGGGCGCATGATGGAGGCGCGCCCGGATGTGCGCAATACGGTGGAAGCGGTGAAGCGGCTGGTTCCGAAGCTGGTTGAGGAGGGCTGGAAACTGGAGACGGTGAGCCAGCTTCTGCGTGCGTCGACTTAGACGCCGAGCTTGGACTTGAGTTGTGTGACGCGGTCGCGCGCTACGTTCAGCTCGGTCTTGCCGTCTTTCAGGCGCACGAGCAGGCGTCCGCCGAACCAGGTGTAGAGCTCACGGATGGCGTCGAAGCTGACGATGGTGGAGCGGTGGATGCGGATGAAACGCTGGGGGTCGAGTTTTTCTTCGAGGTCGGCAATGGTGAGATCGACGACGTGGTGCTTGGCGGCGGTGGCGGCGTAGGTGAGCTTGTCCTTGGCGTAGAAGTGCGTGATCTGGGCGGTTTCGATGAATTCGACGCGGTCGCCGAGCTTGGAGGCGATGCGGGTGAGGTGCTCCGGCTCACGCTTTTCGAGCGCCTGGGCAAGCTGGGCGGCGAGGGTCTTGATATCGACACGCGGTTCGGAGCCGCCGAGCATGCGTTCGAGTTTGGTGAGTGCGCGGTCGAGCTGGTCGGGTTCGACGGGTTTGAGCAGGTAGTCGACGGAATTCACCTCGAAGGCGCGGAGGGCGTAGCGGTCGTAGGCAGTGGTGAAAACTACGAGAGGATCGGAGGGGAGCCGGGAGAGCAGATCGAAGCCCGTCATACCGGGCATTTCGATGTCGAGGAAGAGGGCGTCCGGCGGCTGGGAGCGGATGCGTTCGACTGCGCGCTCAGGATCCGATTCCGAGCCCGAGACTTGGACGCGGCCAGTGGCTTGGAGAAGGCGGGTGAGGCGCTTCAGCGCGAGTGGCTCATCATCCACCAGGAAGACGTTCATGCGGGCAGAACGTGCTCCGTTGTGCGTTGCGGGATGGAGATGGTGACGGCGGCGCCGGGCTGGATGCGCGTGATGTCGAGGGCGGCCTCATCGCCGAATAGAGCGATGAGCCGCGCGTTGAGGCTGTCGAGACCATGGGCGGGCTGGAGGCTGGAGGCTTCGAATCCGGGGCCGTCATCGGCTACTTCAAGCGAAAGCCGCGAGCCGGAGGAACGGGCCGTGACGCGGATAAAGCCGCCTTCGCGGCGCGGCGCGATGGCGTACTTGACGCTGTTTTCGACGAGCGTCTGAATGGCGAAGGGCGGCACCAGGAGATGGCGCAGGGAATCGGGCACTTCGACGGCGTGGCGAAGACGGTCCCCAAAGCGGGCGCTTTGGATCTCGAGATAATCGGAGACCAGCTTGAGTTCGAGTTCCAGGGGTACGAGCCCGGCGGCCTGGGTGTCGAGCGAGGTGCGGAGGAGAGTCGAGAGGCGCCCGATGAGCTGCTCGGCGCGGGCCGGGTCCTCACGGATGAGCGAGGAGATGGAGTTCAGGGTGTTGAACAGGAAGTGTGGCTGGATGCGAGATTCAATGGAGGCGAGCTGCGCTTCGCTGGCCAGCTTCAAGGCTCGTTCCTGCTCAATTTGCCGGTTCTTGATTTCGAGATTCGCTTCCTCAATCTCGTGGCGATGTACCTCATAGACGGTGACGGAGATGCCGATGATCAGGGTGATGACGCTGGCACCACGGAAGACCTGAAAGAAGTGGACCCAGAAGCTCATGCCGCGATGGATCTCCAATGCGTGGATGAGGCCCACTGAGACCAGGCATCCCACGAAGGTGCAGGCCATCATGAGCGCGACGATCAAGGCCCAGCGGGGCACGGGGTGGCGATCCCAGATGCGGGGAACTGACCAGGGCATGACGAGGGAGCAGACGGTGCCAATCGCGTTGGAGTGGATGAAGCCGTAGATGAAGATCCACTTGATGTTGGACCACGGCAGCCTCTCGTTGAGCCAGATGACCAGCAACGTAAGGGCTACGGCGACCGCGAGATTGAACAGCGCCAGCTCCCCGATCACTTTAACCCAGCCTCGCTTGGGCATTGTCGAGGATGGTAGCACAGCGGGGTCAGTTGCTCGCATGGCAGCCGATGCAGCCGGTCTGGTTGACGGGCAGCGGCTGCTTGGTCTCCATCCAGGTGTTGGCGCGCTTGGCATAGGGGGTGTTGGGCAGCGTGTCGAGGATGAGTTGGAAGAACTTGGCGGCCTCCTCAGGCTTGCCGAGGCGGGAATTGACGTCGCCGAGGGCGAACAGCAGCTCTCCCTTGGGATGCGTGCCCATTGTGCCAAGGTCGTCCTTCTGCAGCTCGAATGCGCGCATGTGATCGTCGAGCGCGCGCTGGAACAGCCCCGGCACCACGGGGTTGTTCTTTCCCATGGATCGGGCGGCGCCCAGCAGTGCAGCGCCTCTGGGAATACGCACGCCGATGTTATCCGGCTCCAGCTTCACGGCCTCGTCCATCTGGGCGATGGCCTTGGTATAGATCTCCATGCCCTTCTCGCTGTTGCCGGACATGAAGAGCTGGCCGGCCTGGAGGAACAGGCCGGTGCCATGCCAGACCATGGCTTCGGCGTGCTTGGGGTTTTCCGCCAGGATCTTCTCGCAGGTTGCCATTCCGCGCGCCAGAGCTTGGTTGTCGCCGGCGAAGCCGGCGAAAAAGTCGTTCCGGACGACGTGGTCAAAGCGCTGCTGGGCTTTTCCGGCGGTGGTTAGCATGCCCGCGCCCAATCCCAGGGCGGCGGCGATGGCGAAGTATACGATTTTCTTGGTTCTCATTCGAGCAACCCTCCTTGCATAGTCAGGATAAGCGGGGCTGGCCGCCAGGGCGGCGGTTTTCGGATCAGCAGCGGGGGAAACGGATGAACGGTGGCGCAACGGGGATGAATCGGGAGGCGGTTTACCAGCTGCCGGGGCCGGGCAACGTGCGCGTGTGGTGGAAGGTGTACTCGCCGACCAGCCGTTCTCGGCCCTGTTCATCCCAGGAGATCAGCCGCGCGATCATGGTGCCGTCGCCGGCGGATGAAGTGGATTTACACACCGCACGTACCGCATGGCTGGGATTGCGGCGTGCTGTTCGATTTATCCACCAAAACGCTGCTTTGTGGCGATCTGTTCACGCAGCCAGGCGGGAATCCTCCGGCGGTGACTGAATCGGAGATCCTGACGGCGAGTGAAGGCATGCGGGGAATGATGGACTATTACGCGCACGGCACGAATACGTCCAAGATTCTCGATGCTCTGGCGGCGCTGGCGCCATCCATGCTGGCGTGCCAGCACGGCAGCGCGTACCGCGGCGACGGAGCAGCGCTGCTGCGTGAGTTGGCTACCAGAATTGAGCACTGAGCCTGGGCCGGGATGAACCGGATAGACTGTATGATCCCGCATGCAGGGCGTCCGGTTGTGGATTCCATCGCTGACGATGATGCTGGTGTCGCTCATCAGCTACGTGGACCGGCACACGCTGGCGCTGCTGGCGCCGACGATTCTGGCCGAGACGAGGCTGTCGGCGGAGCAGTACGGATTCATCATTTCGTCGTTTTCGGTGGCGTACACGATCGGCAACCCGATCTGGGGGAGGCTGCTGGACCGGTTCGGGCTACCGCTGGGGATGGCGGTAGCGGTGGCATGCTGGACGGTAGCTTCGACTTCGCATGCGCTGGCGGCGGGGTTCCTGGGCTTCGCGGTGGCGCGGGCGGGGCTCGGGTTCTTTGAAGGAGCGACGTTCCCCGGCGGGCTGCGCGCGGTGATGCAGACGCTGCCGGTGCATCTGCGGGGGCGTGGGCTGGCGCTGAGCTATAGCGGGGGGTCGCTGGGGGCGATCATCACGCCGATCGTGGTGACGCCGGTGGCGATTTGGTGGGGATGGCGCGGGGCGTTCCTGTTCACCGGCGCGATCGGTCTGGCCTGGCTGCTGCTGTGGGCCGCGGTGAGCCGGCGCGAGGATGTGCGTGTGAATCCAAGCCGGGCTGTTTCCGCCGATGGGCCCGCGATGAGCTGGCGCGACCGCCGCATCTGGAGCTTCCTGTGCGCTTATTCGTTCGGCTGCCAGCCGCTGGCCTTGGTGCTCTACAACTCCTCCATCTACCTGAACCGGGCGCTCGAGATCTCGCAGGTGGACATCGGAAAGCTACTCTGGCTGCCGCCGCTCGGCTGGGAGATAGGCTACTTCGTATGGGGCTGGGCGACGGACCGTGCGCTGAGCGAGGGCGAAGCGATGCCCGCATTCCGGCGGCTGCTGGCGGCAGCGACGTTGCTGAGCCTGCCGCTGGCGGCGACGACAGTGCTCCCGGGCTTTGCCGCGGTGATGGCAGTTTTGTTTTTCGCGATGTTCGTGGTCGCCGGCTTCATCATCGTGCCCATTCGCTACGCGACGCACATTTACGGCGCGGCGCATTCGGGACTGGTCGCGGGGCTTGCGGCGGGAGCCTGGGGGGCGATGGTGGCGGTGATGATGCCGTGGTTCGGCCGGCTTTTCGATTTGAAGATGTACACGGAGGCGTTCGGGCTGGCTACATTTTTTCCGCTGGCAGGGTATACAATTTGGCTGTATCTCAACCGGGAGGCAAGACGAAAATGAAGAAGCAACGCAGAGCATTTTTCAAAGCGGCGGCCGGCGCCGGCGCGGTGGCACTTGCGCCTGCGGCGGCGCAGGCAAACACGTCGGGGAAGGTGAAGCTGCAAGGAGGCGTGCGGATCGGGAATCTGTTCTTCAGCGCCGGGCTGACCGGGGTCAGGCCGGAAGCCCGTAAGGACCCGCTGGCCTTCGGCGGCGACATTAAGGAACAGACGCACAACATCATGAAGGCGCACAAGGCGAACCTGGAGGCGGTGGGCTCATCGCTTGAAAATGTCATCAAAGTGACGGCATTTCTCGCCGATGTGAAGACCGAGAAGGGTGCCTTCAATGAAGCGTATGCCACGTATTTTCAGAAAGATGCACCGGCACGAACGGCGTTGGGAGCGATTTTTCCCGACACGGCGACGCGGGTGGAGATCGAGCTTGTGGCCTGGATTCCATAAAGCGGGAACTTTCCACCGCCGACGGCTGTCTAAGCAATCAGGTACAGAGTTGTTGGCCGTGCGGTAGGTTCAGAATACAATAGTGGATGAGGGGAACCGTGGCTGACTCGAGCTTGCGATTGGATCTAACCCGGCCCTGGGATACCAGCGGCCAAGGGGGAGGTCTGTCCTCATCCGATGCCCTTCTCTTAGAAGGTCTGCGGAGCGGGGAAGAGCAGGCCTACGAGACTCTGGTCGAGAGGTTTGAGCAGCAGGTTTACAACGTAGTGGCGCGTTTGCTGAAGGATCCGGAGGATGCCAGCGACGTTGTACAGGAGGTTTTCCTGAAGATCTACCGCAACGTGGACTCCTTCCGCTCGCAGAGCAGTTTGAAGACGTGGGTCTACCGGATTGCGGTGAACGAGGCTTATAACCACCGGAGGTGGTTCGGACGCCGTCGCGGACACGAGATTGGGCTGGAAGATGAGCCGTTCGAGGGCATGACCTACGAGCAGGCGTTGGCCGATCCGGGCCGTACACCATACGAGATTACGCTGGACCACGAGATGCAGGAGAAGTTCGAGCAGGCGCTGGCGCTGTTGAAGCCGGCTTTCCGGGCGGCGGTTGTGCTGCGGGAGATTGAAGGATTGACGTATGAGGAGATCTCCGAAGTTTTGGGAGTCTCTTTGGGAACAGTGAAGTCGAGAATACGGCGGGGGCGTGAGGCCCTCGGCGAGTTGTTACAAGGAAAGGCGGAGCCGAGATTGGAACTGGCTCCACAGATAGCCGATTCGGTGTAAGCAAGGTTGGCGCAGTCATGAATCAAAAATCCTATGATCCGCTGCGGGCAAGCTTGAAGGGGCTGCCGCGGTTTTCGGTGCCAGGCTCATTGCACGACTCGCTGCGAGTGATGGCCTCGCGGGAAAGCCTGCGGCGGCGGCGGCGCGTAAGCGCGGAGGCGTTCTTCCAGCATTGCCGCGACGTGGTGGTGCTGTGGTTCCATAATCTGATGCGGCCGGTGGCGGTTCCCTTTGCCGGCGGTCTAGTTTCGGCGGTGATCCTGTTCGCCTTGATGGCGCCGCAGTTTGTGATTCACCGTCCCGTTTCCGGAGACGTTCCTACGGGGCTGACCACAATGGCGGCACCGCAGTTCGCTCTGCTGGTGGATGCGCTGGAAGAAGACATCGTGGTGGATGTGGTGACCGACGGCGAAGGGCGCATGGTGGACTACTCGATCCCCGCCGGGCAGAAGTGGGCGCAGGATGCTGCGATGGTGCGCAGTATTGAGACGACGCTGATGTTCACCAAGTTCACGCCTGCGACAATGTTCGGCATGCCGGCCAACGGGCGGACACGCATCAAACTTCGGCGGAGCCACATGATGGAGGTTCGCGGATAGAGGTTTAGGACCGCTATCCTGAACTTGTGGGGCAACGGCTCGGCCAGCATTTCCTGAAAAGTTCATCCAATCTTTCGCGCATCGCCCGCGCGGCTTGTGCGGAGCCTACTCCGCTGGTGTTGGAGATCGGCGCGGGGCAGGGTGCGCTCACCGCGCATCTGCTGGAGCATGCGGGACGAGTAGTGGCCATCGAAACCGATCCGGCAATGGTGAAGCTGTTACGCGAGCGGTTTCAGGATGAGCCACGGTTGGAGATTGTCGAGGCCGATGTTCTGGAGACAGACCTGGCGGGATGGGGCGACGTCGTCGTTGCGGGCAATCTGCCTTACTACATCACCTCGCCGGTGATCGAGCGGACGCTGGCGATCGGCAAGCTGCTGGACCGCGCGGTGTTCCTGGTGCAGCGAGAAGTGGCGGAACGGCTGACCGCCAAGCCCGGCACGCGCGACTATGGCTTCCTGACCGTGGCGACGCAGCTCTATGCGAAAACCGAGCTCCTGTTCGGCGTTCCTCCGGGAGCGTTCCAACCGCCGCCGAAGGTGGATTCGGCGGTGGTGCGGTTGACGCCGCGGCACAGGCTGGCAACGCAGTCAGCCGTGGTTGACCCGGCGCCGCTGTTGGCCTTTGTCGGGCTTTGCTTCCGGCACAAGCGCAAGACGCTCAGGAACAACTTGGCAGGAATCTTCGGGCGGGAGCCGCTGGAAAAGATCGCGGAAGCCGACCGCCGCGCCGAGCAGCTGACGTTGCAGGAGTTTCACGATCTGTACCGGCGGCTGACAGGCGCGGTTTAGGGGCGCACCGGAAGCCGCCATGGGACTTGCATCTCGCGCCAGCCGGAGGGCGTCCATTCGCGGAGAAGGGCGGGCTTGGCTAATTGCGGGCAGGTCTCATAGCCGTGATCGAGTTTGCCCGCTCTCTGATACTCATCGTGTCTAAGCCGGAAGCTGGCGCTAGGCATGACTTCCAAGGGCTGAAAATCAAGCGAGAATCGAAAAAGGAATTGAGAGAAGTCCCCATGACCGGTTTCCACGAGCACTTCATTCGGCCGGACGTGAATCAGCTCCATATTGGAATAAGGCATCCCGTAGGGCTTGGCCAGTTCGGAATTGGGGAGCACAAAGAACCGGCGCGGCCTCGAGTCCGGACACTCCAGGCATTCGTACCGGGAGCCCGGAGTTTGCGGGGAGGAGACCGGAGGGTCATCCTGGCCCACCACAGCGAAAAATGGAGCGGCGTACTCGTTGTTGACTCCACCGGCCAGAATCAGGCCTGAATCCATTACCGCAAGACGATAGATCATTCCGGAACTGACAAAACGCAGCTCGGGCCGGCCGGCGGCGTCGAGACGGACCAGCGCTCCGCCCCACCAAGGAGATTCAATGAGGGCAGCCCAAATCCCTCCGGCGCCCGCCTCCAAGTCCAGGAATCCCCAATTCGTATCGAAGGTCCTTCCCCTGTAGGCGAGCCGCAGGTTGGGTTGATAACGCCAGCGGAGCCTGCCCGCGGAGTCAAAGCATAGGAGTTCTTCCCGGCTGGGGATACCGCCGGTGTGATAGGCCGCGGCAAACAGAACTTCCGGCTGCGAATCGCCATCCAGATCTTGAAGTCGAAGCCGGCGCGCCAGCTTTTCCTGGGAGAACGCATGTAAACGGTTGGAAAATGCGTGTGTCCAGATGGCTTTTCCGGAAGCGTCTACGGCCCGCAATTCCTGTGGCCCAGCAACTACGGTATGGATTGTTGTCGCCCGTGTCAGAGAAAGTCCAAGCGCGGCAATCAATGCCAGTCCGACCGCGAGACCTGCCCAGCGCCATTGATGTGCTGCAGGAGTGTGACCGTTTGCGAGGAGGTCTGCCTGCCGGTTCTTCCATGCTTCGAGTTCTGCAGGGTAGGCGAACACAGACCCTCTGCCGCCACCCGGTAGCCGATGGATGGGCAGACCTCGTTTTTGTTCCCAACGGGAAACGGTTCTGACATCCCGGCCGAACCAGGAGGCGATCTCCTTCCAGCCGTCCAGAGGTTGATTGTTCCCAGATTCGGCGCCCTGTCCTGAATTGCCCGGCATTGCCTATTGTCCCGCTAACCTATCACAACTAAAAAGGGATAGTCCATGGCCTGCCTGCTTCCTAGACTAGACTAAGAGTGAACTGCAACCTCGCAAATATGATTAGCATAAGACTTTGGATCGCGGTCGGCCTATTGGGAGGCGGTTGGACGATGCGGAGAAGACGTATTCCAATAAGATCACAGTTCCAATCTTGGAGTTCGCTTCTTCGGCAAGTTGCCGGATTGACGGTGCTTGCGTTGGTGTTGGTGGGTCACGTGGCCGCGCAAAATCCAGTGATTACGAGTCTGGAGAACAGCGCCAGCCGTGATATGCGCTTTGCTCCGGGCGTGCTGGCGATTGCAAGGGGAACGAACCTCGGTCCGACGATTCTGATCAATGGGAGAGCGGCGGGCTTCGTCCGAATTATTGACGCCGCGACGATTCAGTTACAGATTCCGGTCGAACTGGAGCCGGGAGCGGCCACGCTAGTCATGGAGCGCGGCGGTACTCGCTCCGAGCCCTTCAATTTCACGCTTCAACGGTATGCTCCGTCGGTTTTTACAGCAAATCAAATCGGGACAGGGACGGTACAAGGGTTCCGCGGCAACTTCACCGTCATTAGCTCGAACAATCGTCCAGTGGGTGGCGAGAATGTGAGCGTGTTAGCATTCGGACTCGGCGCCACCAACCCGCAGGTACCCACAGGCATGAACGCGTCCGCGCCCACTCCGTTGGTGGTTTCACCTCGAGTCGTGCTGGGTTGCCACCGGCAGCCGGTAGTGTTCGCGGGACTCGTTCCGGGTTTCCCCAGTGTTTCTCAAGTCACGTTCACGCTTCCAGCGGCGTTCCCAGCAGGAGTGCATTCACTGCGACTGGATTCCGCCGGGACCTTCAGCAATGAAGTCGAGCTGCCCGTTTCCGGCCCGGAAACGCCCGCGATCAGGAATGTCGTGAATGGGGCTAGTTTTGATCCCGCCGCGCCCATTGCACCTGGATCGTTTGTGAGCGTGTTCGGCGTGAATTTCGGGCCGCGAACCGAGTTGGGGGTGTTTCCGGCCACCGAACTTGACGGAATGTCAGTGACAATGAACGGAGTGCCAGCCCCGCTGTTCCATGTGCTCGGCACGTCGAACCAGCTAAACCTGTTGGCGCCGGTGGAGTTGCCGGAATCGGGAACGATCGCGGTTCAGGTGCGAACCCTTAACGGCGTCAGTTTGGACTGTGCGGTACAGGTAGCCGCGGCAGCACCCGGAATCTTTGTGGTCCGCGATCCCGCCAACGCCTCCAGGAAAGCGGCTGCAGTGTTGCTCGCAAATACACGATGGCTGGTGCTGCCGGACAGCACTGCGCGCGCCTTACAGATTCCTGGCAACTGCCGAACCAGCGGCATTGGAGTAGGAATACTATGTGCCCAGCCCGCGGCGCCGGGCGATATCGTGCAACTTTTCGTTACTGGCCTAGGCAAAGCGACCCCAGGAGGCGACCCCGACGGCACTCCACTCGCGACCGGCGCTGTAGCGCCAGCCGATGGAAACCCTCTGTACGCCACGGTGCAGCGACCGGTTGTGCGAATTGGGGGCATCCAAGCGCAGGTGTTGTTCTCGGGGATCGCGCCTGGATTCGTTGGTCTGTATCAGATCAATGTGCTCGTGCCGGACGTTCCAAATGGAGACGACATTTCTCTTATCGTTTCCATGCCTGGGGCCGCCGATGACGCGACGATTGCGATTCGAAGATGATCGGTCGGCCGGTCGGTTCAAGCTCTTACGGGCGAAATGGACGCGGCGCGGTGATGCTGGCGCTGGTGTCGTGGGCGCCCGCGCTTTACGCGCAAGGCGTCTGCGGACCTCTGGAAGTGTGCACCACCATCTCCGCGCTGCTGCCAAACCTGGATAGCGAAGACGCGGCGCTGGCGATCGCCGCAGGGCCGTCGGCGATTGTGCTGGCCCGCAAGAACAGCGTCGAGCTTCGTTCTTCGGCGGGACAGTTGCAGGCTCGAGCGTCCACGCAGGATTTCTTCCGCTCCGTCCGTGCGCAAGGCGCCAACGATCTCACGCACCCGGACGCCATATTCGAGCCCACGACGGCGCGGTTCTTTCTGGTAATGTCCGACGCCGTGATCGATTTCCGATGCGCTCCCGGCAGTTGCAAATTTGTATACTTGATTGCCGTCTCCAAGTCCTCCACACCGGCCACGCTCGACTCCGCCAGTTGGCACTTCTACTCCTGGGATCGCACGGTGGACCGAATGCCCGCGGGCACCACGGTCACCGACCATTACGGCTACCAGGATCGCCTCGCGACGGCTGGCGGAATCATCATGATTTCGTCGGAGATGAACCAGCTTCTGGATGATTTGGGACGCCCGCAAAAGACGCGCTTTTTCCGCGCCGCTGAAATGATATCGGGAAACTTGCCAGCGGCATGGCTCGACTACCGCGACGTTTTCGGACAGGCGGCGCGCAACTTCGACACCATCGATCAATTCTTTTACATCGGATCCCCGGATTCTCTATATGGGTTCACTCGAGTCACTTCTGCATTGGGAACCGCCGAGAAACTTCAATCCTCATTGATAGTGAACGCGCCTGCGCCCCCTGCTGCTCCGCAGAGGGGCGGAAAACCGATTCGGACCGTTTCCCGCCCGATCCCGCAGCACCGGAATGGCCACGTGTGGCTGGCGCGTCCAGTGGCCTCGGGCTCCGTTTCGGCGATCCAGTGGTTACAGGTGGATGTCCGCTCCTGGCCGACGTTGCGAATCGTCCAACAGGGATTGCTGGAAACGCCAGGAAAGTTCCTTTACCAGCCTGAACTGACCGTGGATGCTGCCGGAAACATGATCATGCTGTTTCACCGCTCTGACGCCAGCGAGTATCCTTCGGTCTGGTACACGGGCCGTCTTGTCGCCGATCCGCCAGGCATTCTACGGCAACCGAGACTGATCAAAACCGGAGAAGCCCCGTACGTGCCGCCTTCCTCCGGCGAAACCGTACGTTTTCTACGGAACTCTGGAGTCTCGCTCGACTTCGAGCAGATGTCAGCATGGGTGCTTGGAATGTACACAGATGCGGCCGGCAGGCAAGCGACCTGGCTCGCCCGAATTGCGTTACAGGCTATCCCTACGCCGCCCCCTATTGTCGATGCCGTCCGCGATACGGCTTCCGGCCGGCCGGGGGGCGCCGCCGGTTCATTCATCTCACTGTACGGCGCGGGATTCTCGGCAACGGCGATGGACTGGTCCGCATCGATTCGGCCGGGCGACCGAGTTCTCCCCACCAGGCTCAACGGGATCGAGGTTCGCGTAGCGGGCCAACTCACCCCCCTACACTACGCCGGACCAGCGCAGATCAATGCGCTTCTACCTCCAGGCGCCCCTCAAGGTGCCGGAATCGGCATCGAAGTGCAGTCGCCGAACGGCGCTGCTCGATCGACGCTGACCATCCAGGAGGTACTGCCTTCTTTGTTCGCGATTCGAATCATGGGCCGCGACTACGCGGCGCTGTCCCGTCCGGCTCGGAGCGGGGAAGTGCTGGAGTTATACGCTTCCGGCCTGGGCCCCACCGATCCACCTTATCCCAGTGGAGAGATCCTCACGAGTGCGTTCCCTTTGCGGGACGCGTCGCGGATGCGAGTAATGGTGGGCGGACGCTCCGTCGATGTTCTGTTCGGCGGATTGATCGCACCGGGGCTGTATCAGGTCAACATCCGGCTGCCAGTTCTTCTTACCGGCGATCACGCCATCACGCTATCGCTCGACGGACGGGACTCGCAACCCGGTGTCTTCATTCCCATCACGCCATGACTTTTCGATTGTTGCTCTTGATCGCCCTCGGCCACGCCCTCCGCGCACAACAGGCGTGCGAACCCTTTACGCTTTGTCTGAGCATGGAGGTAATAAACTCCCTTGACCGCAATGGTTATCCGGATTTGAGTGTCGCCGTGAGTTCCACCACCGTGCTGGGGATTGACAACGGCAGGATCGAACTGCGTGGACGCACAGGAGCGTTGACGACCAGCCGCTACACCCGCGAGTTTTTCGGGCCGGTTCGCCCTCGAACGGGGCCGTCGTCGGTGACCGATCCCCACGCCATTTTCGACCCCGGCTCCGGGCGGTTCTTTGTAGTCGAAGCCGAAGTGGACGCCGGTTGCATCACCGGTTGCACGTATCTGTATCTGCTGGCTGTGTCAAAGGACTCCTCCCCCTCCACTCTCGATGAAACTAACTGGTATTTCTACTCGTTCGATCGCGGACTGGACATCACCACATCGGGTGCGCGGCAAACGGAAGATCGCGGTGACTACGATCGACTCTCGATCGCTGGGAATGCACTGGCGATCAGCGCGGACATGAGCGGGCGGGACTATTCGCCACGGCCTTACAAGTTGCGGATTCTCGACAAATCGCCTCTGTTGAGTGGCTTGCCTCCGCAGCAGTGGCGCGACTATCGCGACATTTCCGGCACCGTGGCCCGCAATTTCGGGGCGTCGGACCGGTTCTTCGTCGTCAACATGGTACCGAGTGGGCTGGACATTACCGGTATTGTCGATCCGCTCAGCCAGGCGAGAATCGACCGGCGCTTCGTACCCATAGAATCGCTCAACCCGGGGCCGGGACGCCAGTTGGGGAGTGGAATTCGCATCATGTCGCTGACCGGACCGAAGACGTCGCCGGTATATCGGGATGGCAACCTGTGGGTGGTTCGGCCCATAACTACACCGTCCGGCAACGCGGCTTCAGGTCTGTTGTGGATGCAATTGGACCTCACGCGCTGGCCGGAAGCGCCACGGCTCGTGCAAAGCGGCTTGCTCGCCGAAGCTGGAATCCACTACTACTGCCCCGAGTTGATGGTCGACTCGGCGCGGAACGTGGTGATCACCTACTCGCGATCGAGCGATTCGGAGTATCCATCGGCCTGGTATACCTGGCGGCGCGCTTCAGACCCTCAAGGAACGCTTCGGTCTTCGGTGCTGCTGCGCGCAGGCGAGGGACCGTTCGTGATGGGCGCCTCCGGTGGCGTGGCACGGTTCAGTGACTATAACGGAACGACGTTAGACCCCAGCGGAGACTCGGCGTGGATGATGACGTTGTGGGCCACTCCAAATACACGCGGTGCGTGGCTCAGCCGGTTCGCATTTCAGAGGATCGAGCCGCCTCCGCCCGCGATCAGTCGGGACGCGATTCGCGACACGGCTTCGGGGCGCGCGCTTGTGGCCGGGGGTGCGTTCATTTCAATATTTGGGTCAGGCTTCGCGCAAAGCGCAACGGATTGGTCGCAAGCGATTGGTCCGGAAACCCGGGCGCTTCCCACTCGACTGAATGGTGTCGAGGTTCGTGTAGGTAACATGGGCGCGGTTATACACTATGCCGGACCCACCCAGATCAACGCATTGCTTCCGCCCAACACACAATTAGGGGCGGCGACCATGGTGGAGGTGGTGAGCGCGACCGGTTCGGCGCGCGCGACCGTGGCAGTGCAACCGGTGCTGCCTGGATTCTTCACAACCCGAAAGGGAACGCGAGACTACGCGGTAGTCCTCCGCCCGGTTAAGGCAGGCGGAACCCTCGAATTATACGCCTCCGGTTTGGGGCCGACGGATCCGCCGTATCCGCCGGGTGAGATTCTCTCTACCTATTATCCATTGCGCGAACCCGGCCGGATGAGAGTTGATATAGGAGGCAAGGCGGCAGAGATTCTCTTCGTGGGCTTGGTGGCGCCAGGACTCTACCAAATCAATGTTCGACTCCCGGAGGTCGCGGCCGGGGATCAAGCTGTCGCGATCACATTAGACGGGGTTGCGTCGCAGCCAAATGTGTTCCTTGAAGTTGCCCCGTAAAAGGAACAATCAGGGAAGCTCTCCCGCTTTGGTCGTCTAGCACCTGCCGTGGGCGGATCGCCGCAACAGGCAACAGACTTGGGACAGCGTTCGAGGACCGGGAGCGGCATACTCGGAGTTGATCGTGGCTCCGGCAGATCGGATTGCAGAAAGACTAGCGTGGCTCGAAGGTGACGGTGGACTCCGAGCCGAAGCGTCTGTAATCGGAGTACCGGATGTCCAGCTTCATGCGGATGGGGCCGGAGGAGAAAGGGAGCGTGTCGTCGCCGTAGGTGCGGCGCGGGAACCAGTACTTGCCGTCGATCTTGTCGCGGAAGGTGGTGAAGCGCGGGAAGAGATTCTCCTGCTTGCGTCGCAGGATCTGCGGAACGGCAACGCCTTCTGTCTTCACCACGGAGAAGTCTCGCTTGTCCACCCAGAAGAGGCCGTCGAACAGGCGCTGGCCGTCGAGCACCTGGCGGGGGCGCACCTCAAGCACCCAGCAATCGATACCGTCGGACACTTCTTCCCCGCGAGGGCGGGTCTCGTAGAGAAAGAGCTGATCAGTGGTGAACAGGAACGGCTGGACGTCACGGATGTCGCGGAAATCCTCTTCGGTCAGCCGCAGGCGTTTCAGGTTGTCGACGGGGTGGTCCGTCATGCGCTCCGTGCGTTCGCCGGATGGGGAGAAGATTACCTCACGCGTCTCGCTGTATTGTCCAGCCGGCGTACCGCGGTGAATCTCTTGAATGACGACCTCCTGGCGGTACATGTAGTGCGCGCGGGCTTCGCGGTTTTCGGTTTCCTTCTCCGCCACGCGGCGCGCCAGGTTGGAAGGCTGCGCCAGGCAGGGGACGGGCACGATCATCGATACTAAGATGGTGCCGACCAGCAGCCTGCGCCGTGTCCTGCCCGTAGTGTGGCTGCTGGGATGCATTGCGGCGTTCCTATATGCCCAAAACCAGCATATCCCGGCGATGGTTGCCGTGCCGATGGGGCTGGCATTTCTGATCGAGATCTCGCTCTATCTCGGGGTGCGCCAGCTGGCCGCATTTCCGCCTTTGGCCGTGGCGGCAACGGCAGTGGTTCCCTACGGAATCTACGCCGCTGCGACTGGCAAGTTCGCGCTGTGGCAGGCCTCGCTGCTGGCGCTGCTGGTGCTGATGGCGTGCACGATGTTGCAGTTGAGCCCCAAGGCCGGGCTCGATGTGGTTTTTCTCGTCTTCATGGGCGCGGTGTATCTCGCAAAACCGTTTCGCGCGATTTACATGGATCCGGTGGAGAGCCTGCGTGTGGATACGCTGGGCCAGCTGATGTGGATCAGGGTGGGCGTTGCGGCGTTCCTGCGCAACCGGCCGGGATTGGAGACAGGTTTAGGGTTCTGGCCCAGCCGAAAGGAATGGGAAACAGGGGCGAAATTCTTCCTTTACTTCGTGCCGTTTGGGCTGGGGCTTGCGGCGCTGCTCGGTTACCCGCAGTTCGGCCTGGACGCCAACTGGTGGTGGAAGGCTCCGGCCACCTTTGCCGGGATTTTCTTTGTTGTGGCGCTGGCGGAGGAGTTTTTCTTTCGCGGCGTGCTCCAGCGAAGGCTGACGCAGTGGACGACGCCGTTGACGGGACTCTGCGTTGCCAGCGTGGCGTTCGGGCTGGTTCATCTGCCGTTCCGCGGCTTCCCAAACTGGCGTCATGTCATATTGGCCACAGTCCTCGGACTGTTTCTCGGCAAGGCGTTTCAGACAGCCGGCGGGATCCGGGCGGCGATGGTGGCGCATGCGCTTGTTGTAGCGCTCTGGCAAGTGGTTTTCTTGTAAACTACAGAGCAAGGGCTAGTCTGTCCCAGGGAGGTGATGCCTATGTTTCGTCTGGACGCCGATCGCGCGGTGGAGTTCTGTGACGGTTTGCGGCGCCGGGACTTTCTGCACGCCGGCACCTTGCCCTTGCTCGGGCTGGGGCTGCAGCAGATGTTCGGTTTGAAGGCGCTGGGCGCCGTCGATCAGAAGAAGAAGGAAACCAACTGCATCCTGCTGATGCTGGTGGGCGGGCCGTCGCAGCTGGACACCTGGGACATGAAGCCCAATGCGCCCATTGAGATCCGCGGGCCATACAAGCCGATCAAAACCAACGTCAGCGGCATCGAGATTTCCGAGAATTTCCCGCGGATGGCAAAGCATGCCGACAAGTACGCGCTGGTGCGCAGTGTCTATCACACCGCCGCCGCGGTGCATGATACCGGGCATCAGATGATGCAGACCGGAAGGCTGTTTCAAGGAGGCGTCGAGCATCCGCACTTCGGATGCGTGCTGGGCAAGCTGAAGGGTCCGAAGGGAGACGTTCCGCCGCATGTGCTGCTACCGCGCCCGATCGGCAACACGGGCGGCAACATGCCCCACGGGCAAAACGCGGGTTTCCTGGGAAAGATGTACGACCCGTTTGTGCTGAACGCCGATCCTGCAGACCCGAACTTCCGCGTACCCGACATGCTGCCGCCCGATTACCTGAGCGCGCTGCGCGTGGACCGGCGCAAGAACTGGCGCGAGCTGGTGGACAAGGAAGTCAGCAAGTTTGAAACCTCGCAGGATGCGCGGCTGCTGGATTCCACCTTTCATCAGGCCTACACGCTGATGTCGTCGCAAAAGGCGCGGGAGGCGTTTGAGCTGCACCGGGAGCCGGAGAAGATACGCGAGAAGTACGGCATGAACCGGTTCGGGCAGAGCTGCCTGCTGGCGCGGCGGATGATCGAGGCCGGCGTGCGGTTTGTGACGATCAATATGTTTGAGACGGTGTTCGATGAGATTACCTGGGACATACACGGGTCGAAGCCGTTCAGCCCGATCAGCTGCTACAAGGACCTGGTGGGGCCGATGTTCGATATGGCGTATTCGTCGCTGCTCGAGGACCTGCACGACCGCGGTTTGTTGAGCGAGACGATGGTAGTGGGCTTCGGCGAGTTCGGGCGGACACCGAAGGTGAACCCCGCGGGCGGACGCGACCACTGGCCGCAGTGCTGGACGGTGCTGATGGGCGGCGGACCGCTGAAGGGCGGGCAGGTTGTCGGTTCCTCCGACGATATCGGCGGATTCCCGAAGGACAATCCGGTGACGCCGGCGATGATCGCGGCCACCGTTTATAAAGGTCTCGGGATTGATCTCGAGACAGAGCTGCCGGGCGCGCAAGGGCGGCCGATTCCGCTGGTCGACCGCGGCAATGAACCAATGCACCAGTTGTTTGTTGGATGACGATGAGATTCCTGATTTTTCTCCTACCGGCCTTGCTGGCCGCACAGCAGCTTTCCATCCTGCCTGCCTCCGTGGAATTGACCCACCGCGAGGCGCGGCACCAGTTGATCGCGGAAGCCGTCCGCGGCGGCTATCAGCAGGACCTGACGCGGCAGGCAGAGTGGAGTTCGTCGAATGAAGCGGTAGCGAAGGTGGACGCCAAGGGCATCGTCACGCCGGCCGGCGACGGAGAGGCGGTCATCACCGCTGTGTCCAGCGGCGCTAAGGCGACGGCGCGCGTGAAGGTGAGCGGCTACGCGGCCCCGTTTACGTGGAGCTTTTCCGGACACGTCATCCCGGTGCTGACCAAAATGGGCTGCAACCAGGGTGCATGCCACGGGGCGTTGGCCGGCAAGAACGGCTTCAAGCTGACGCTGCGCGGTTACGATCCCGAGGTGGACTACGACACGTTAACACGGCAGGCGGCCGGACGCCGCGTTTCTCTCGCTGATCCGGCGGCGAGCCTCCTGCTTAAGAAGGCGACTTTCGCGCTGCCGCATGGCGGCGGCAAGCGCTTCTCGACATCGATGCTCGAATACCGCGTGATTCAGGAATGGATCGCCAACGGGGCTAAGGCGCCGCAGGCTAACGATCCGGTAGTGACCGGCCTGGAAGTTTATCCGAAGAGTGCGATCCTCAAGCCCGGCGATGAGCAGCAGCTTGTGGTTCGCGCGCGCTACAGCGACGGGCGGGTGCAGGATGTGACGAGGTGGACCAAGTTCAGCTCATCGAGCGAAGGCGTGGCGCTGGTGGACGACAGCGGGCGCGTGAAGGTGACCGGAGCGGGAGAAGCGGCGATCACGCTGTGGTATTCCAGCCGCGTGCTTTATGCGCGCGTCACTTCGCCCTTTGAGAATCAGGTCTCGGCGGCCGACTATCAGCATTTCCAGCCCCGCAATTACATTGATGAGTTGGCGCTGACGAAGTGGAAGAGTCTGAAGTTGGCTCCCTCCAAGTCCGCGTCCGACGCCGCGTTTCTGCGCCGCGCCTATCTCGATGCGGCGGGCATCTTGCCCACCGCCGAAGAGGTGGAGATTTTCTTAAACGACACGGCACCGGATAAGCGTGCGGGGGCCATTGAAAGGCTGCTTCGCCGCGATGAGTACGCCGATTACTGGGCGTACAAGTGGAGCGACCTGCTGCTGGTGAGCTCGCGCAAGTTGCGCCCCAACGCGATGTGGGCCTTCTATCACTGGATCCGCGATTCGGTGAAAGAGAACAAGCCGTGGGACAAGTTTTCCAGGGAGATATTTACCGGCTCCGGCTCCAGCCGCGAGAACGGCGCGCTCAACTATTTCGTGCTGCACAAGGACACCGTGGCGCTGGCGGAAAACGTCACGCAAGCGTTTCTAGGCCAGCGGCTTACCTGCGCGCGCTGCCATAACCACCCGCTGGAGAAATGGACGCAGACGCAGTACTACCAGTTCGCGAACCTGTTCTCGCGGGTGGGTCAGAAAAACGGCGACCGGGCCGGGGAAACCGTGATCTACGCCAAGGCGGCGGGCGACATTAATCATCCGCGGCTGCTGCGGCCGCTGGCGCCGACGCCGCTGGATGGGAAGTCCATGCCGCTCGATGCCGCGGCGGACCGGCGGATGCATTTCGCCGAATGGCTGACCAGTCCCGATAACGAATACTTCGCGCGCAACATCGTCAACCGCGTCTGGGGCTCGATCATGGGCCGCGGCCTGGTGGATCCGATCGACGATGTGCGGGCAACCAATCCCGCATCGAACGAAGAGCTGTTCGACGCCGTGGTGAAGGATTTCGTTCGCGGCGGGTTCGACATCAAGCGGCTGATCCGCACGATCATGAACTCGGCCACTTACCAGCTGAGCTCGGAAGCCAACGCCACCAACCAGGCCGACAACATTTTCTACTCGAAGTACATCGTGAAGCGGCTGCCGGCGGAGGTGATTCTGGACGCCATGTCGCATGTGACGGGCGTGCCAACGGCATTCTCCGGTTACCCGGCGGGCACGCGTGCGATGCAGCTGCCCGACGTGCGCGTGCAGTCGCGCTTCCTGAGCGTCTTCGGGCGGCCGGAGCGCATCATCTGCGATGCGGGCGAGCGCAGCCAGGACCCGAGCATTTCGCAAGCGCTGCACGTCATCAACGGCGACACGCTGAACAAGAAGCTGAGCGCCGCTGATGGCTACGTGGCGCTATTCCAGAGGCTGGGCCTGTCGGATTCGCGCGTGCTGGAGCACTTGATGCTTTCGGCCTATGGGCGATATCCGGCTGAGGAAGAGCGCAAGCAGATGCTGGATGCGCTGAACAAAGCGCGCGTCAGCGGCACCACATCGGAAGCTGCGAAGGAAGCGCGGCGGCAGGCGATGGAAGACATGGTTTGGGCGATGCTGACGAGCAAGGAGTTTCTGTTTAACCACTGATGAGAGCCGCCGTTCTATTATGCGCGTTCGCCTCGCTGGCGCAGCCTGCGGCAAAGCAGGTTTATTCGATGGCCTGGCATCCGGGCGGCGCGCAACTGGCGCTGGGACGTTATCAGGAAGTGGCGCTTGTGGATGGGCGCATGCAACCATCCGGCGCCGCGCTGACCGGTCACGCCGACGCCGTGCGCGCGGTTGCGTTTTCCTCTGACGGCAAACTGCTGGCCGCGGGCGGTGGATTGCCGGGCAAGCAGGGCGAGGTGAAGATCTGGGATCTGTCCCGGCGCCAGGTGACGGCGAACGTTCAAGGCCACGACGACTGCATCTACGCCGTGGCATTTTCCCCGGACGGGAAGATGCTGGCCACGGCATCCTACGACAAGCTGATCAAGCTCTGGGATCCGGCGACGGGCAAGGAGATCCGCACGCTCACCGACCACATCGACGCGGTCTACGCGCTGGCGTTCACGCCCGACGGGCGGCGGCTGATTTCCGGGGCCGCCGACCGCAGCGTGAAGGTGTGGAACCCGGCGACCGGGGAGCGGCTGTACACGATGAGCGAGCCGCTGGACGGCATCAACGCGATCGCCGTGGATCCGACGGGTACGCTGGTGGCCGCGGGTGGCATCGACAAGTCGATCCGCATCTGGAAGCTGGAATCGAACTCGGCCACGCTGCTGCAATCCTTGATGGCGCATGAGGACGCGATTTTGAAGCTGGCCTGGTCGCCCGACGGCAAGACGCTGGTTTCCGCCGCCGCCGACCGCACGGTGAAATTGCTGCGCGCCTCCGATTTGCGCGAAGTGAAGGTACTGCGGGATCAGCCGGATTGGGTGCACGGGCTCGCGTTTTCCCCTGACGGCAAGACACTGTCCATCGCATGCTTTGACGGAACGCTGGCGGCTCACGCGAGCAGCGAGCTGACAGGCTCCGCGACGCAGCGGGCCGGGAGGTAACTTTTATGCGAAGAGTGATTCTGTTCGGCACCGTGGCCATGTTCGCCGCGGCGCAGATGATAGACGATCCCACAGGGCCGCGCATCACGCCGCCGACGCTGAACTCGGTAACGCCGCTGGGCGGAGCGCGCGGCACGACGGTGGAGATGACGATTGAAGGCCTGAACCTGGCGGGCGCCTCGGCGATCTACTTCAGCGAAGCAGGCGTGAAGGGGAAGATCATTCGCGTGAAGGAGCTGCCTGATCTGCCGGATATACGTCTCGGCTCCAATGGCACGCCGTCGACGATTGACGTCGGCCCGCTGCCGCCGCGGAATCAGGTGACCGTGGAGGTGGATATCGACCCGGGAGCCCATGTCGGTCCCGTACGTTTCCGGGTGCTGACGCCGCTGGGAACCAGCCCGGAGGGCAGTTTTCTGATCGAGCCGTATTTTGGGGAAAGCCCGGACCGCGAGCCGAACGACAGTTTTGAGGGCGCTTTTGAGACTTATCTTCCCTCCGTGCTTACGGGCGCGATTTCCCGCCCAGGCGACGTGGATCACTTCAAGATTCAGGCGAAGGCGGGTGAGGAGCTGGTTTTCGAAAATCCGGCGGCACGCATCGGCTCAACGTTGCAGCCGGTAGTGGAGATCGTGGCCGAGGATCAGTCCGTCGTCGGCCGTTATGGATATGAGGCCGCCGATTCCGGCCAGCGGTTCGCGCATCGATTTACGAAGGACGGCACCTACTATGTGCGAATCTCCGATTTTGAGCAGAGCGGGCGTGGTACGCACTTCTACCGCATGATGGTGGGTAAGCTGCCAGTGGCGGCTTCGGCGTATCCGTTGGGGCTGCGGCGCGGGTCGGAGAAGGAGTTTTCCGTGACCGGCTTCAACCTGGGCGCGGGGAAGGCGGTTGTGAAAACAACTTCCGCGGAGGAGACCATCGATGTGCGGCCAACCGCACCGTCTGGCGCGGCGTTTAGCGAGGTGAAGCTGGCCCTGGGCGATGACCCGGAGATGGAAGCGTCCGGTACCAACATGGACGCCACGTCGGCGCAGAAGCTGGCGCTGCCGGTGACCGTGAATGGCCGGGTCAAGGGGCCACAGCATTTCCGTTTGGCCGCACGCAAGGGCCAGAAGATTGTGGCGGAGGTGAACGCGCGGCGGCTGGGTTCGGAGCTGGACTCGGTGCTCGAAATTCTGGATGCCGCCGGCAAGCCGGTGGAACGGGCGACGGTGCGCGCGGTGTGGGAGACGTTCCTGGTGCTGCGCGATCATGACTCCTCCCAACGCGGGCTTCGCATACAGAGCTGGAACGTGCTGAGCGTCGGCGACTGGGTGATGTGCGGGAACGAGGTGATGCGCGTCGATGAGGTGCCGGACGGTCCCGACGAGGACATGACTGTGGAATCCTTCGGCGGCCAGCGGAGGGCTTTCTTTGGCACCAGCTCGGAGGCGCATGGCGTTGATCGAGCCGTTTACCAGGTGCAGGTGCATCCTCCGGGCGCGCAGTTTTCCCCCAACGGGCTGCCGCTGGTTCGCCTCTACTATCGCAACGACGACGGCGGCCCGGGCTATGGCAAGGATAGCTGGCTGGAGTTCACCGCGCCGGAGGACGGCGAGTACTTGATCCGGTTGGCCGATGTGCGCGGCACGGGCGGCGACAATCATGCTTACCGCCTCAGCGTCCGCGGGCCGCGTCCGGATTTCCGGCTGTCGGTGAATCCGCGCAATCCGAACGTACCTCGCGGCGGAGTGATTCCGGTGACGGTGACCGCGATGCGGCGGGAAGGTTTTCAGGGCGCGATCGAGTTGGAGCTCAGCGGACTGCCCGCCGGCATGCGCGCCAGCGCGAACACGATCGCCGCCGGCCAGGATTCGGCTACGATCCTGTTGAGCGCCGATGCCGACGCCAAGCTCGACGGCGCGGTGGCGTTTGAAGTGACCGGCCGCGCAACGATCAACGGCCGGCGGGTGGCTCACAAGGCCGATCCGGACGACCGCATGAGGATGGTGGCGCTGATGCCGCGCCCGGATATTCTGATGTCGGCCCAGACGAAGGTGGTGGAGCTGGAACCCGGCCAGATGGCCGAGGTCACCGTGCGAGTGCAGCGCCAGAACGGCTTTGCCGGGCGGATTCCGGTGCAGGTCCGCGACCTGCCATCGCGTGTCCGCGTCACCGATTCCGGCTTGAACGGCGTGCTGCTCAACGAGGATGAAGATGTGCGCAGCTTCACGTTGTGGGCACTGCCCAATGCCGAACCTGTGGAAGGAATGATCTACGTTGCAGGCAACGTGGAGACACGCTCCCCACAGCAGAATTCGTACGCGGCGGTGGATGCGGTGCTGGTGCGGGTGAAGCCTGCCACCGGACAATCGTCCCGGAACACGGCGGAGAAGTCCGGCGCGGCGCGATAAGCAAGCCGAGGCGAACCGATTCTGGCTATAATATAGCCAGAAATGCGCTACGAGATCGTTCTGGCCCCCGAGGCCAACAATGATCTAAAGCGGTTGAGTGCACCAATGAGGGCTTGGGTACGCAAGCTGATGGAGACGCACCTGCGTCACTCGCCGGAGATGATCAGTAAGAGCAGAATCAAGCGGCTAAGAGGGATGCGCCGTCCACAGTACAGATTGCGAATAGACGATATGAGAATCTACTACGACGTATCGGGCAACCAAGTGGAGGTTCTGGCGATCGTCTCCAAGGAGGCGGCCGCCTTATGGCTTGAGGAGAAAGGAAGCCGGGAATGAAAAGAGTGCCGCTCTCTGAGGTAAAAGACGATCTATCGAGGTACTTGCGGTTGGCTGAAAAAGAGAACATCGTGATCACGCGGCATGGCCGGCCAGCGGGGCTTCTGGTGGGTTTTGAAAATGAGGAGGAGTGGATCGATTACCGGATAGAGAACGATCCTCGATTCTTGAAAAGGATCGCCGCGGCGAGAGAAAGCTTGCGGTCAGGCGGGGGAACACGACTGGAAGAATTGCCGGACTAAGGATTTGTCTAAAAATAAGATAGTCAGTGTAATGGATTGAGGGGCTGGATTTCGTAGTTCCAATCGCCGTGAAACTTGTCGCGGCGGATGTTCACCTGAGCCAGTTCCTCATCGGAGATCCTGATGCCGGGTTGATAGGTTTCGGTATTCAACTCGGCATGAACTTTCAGCCCCGTTTTTGTGGTGGTCGCCGCGATCAGATTGACAATTGTCTGGAAGCTTTGGAGAGGTTTTCCTCGCCAGTTCTGGGTGATGTAGGAGAACAGGCGATGTTCGGGTGCTGTAACATTTTCTGTGTAAATTGTTCTGGAGTAGGCTAAGGGTAGGCAACCGTTTCCGCTGATGCGTTTTTGGGGCGGAGGGAGCCCGTAGGGCGACTGACGTCCCCAAAAACGCCGCGAGCCTGACAGCGGGCCGACACCGCCGGGCGGTGCGCCACCAGGAGTTGCGGTGTGCCACCAGGTGTTGCCGTGTGCCAAAAAACGAGAGGACCGCGCGGGGCGGCCCTTTCTCTTTCGTGCCGTCTTGCCGTACCTAGAAAGCGAACTTCAGAGCGAACTGGTTCGTTCGCATCTCGCGAGCGTTGGTGATCTGCCCATACTGCGGAGAGGTCACGTTCGTATCCGGGAATGTCCAGTTGGGGCGATTTGGGAAGTTGAACGACTCGAACCGGAATTCGAGGTTCGCCCGTTCGCCGAAATTGAACCGCTTCATCATGGAGAAATCCCAGCCGAGGACGCCGGGCGAGAGGTAGATGTTGCGAGCGACGTTGCCTTCGCGGTAGGTTAGCTCGTTGAAGCCCCGCGAGTCGGGCGAAGTGCAAGTAATTGCCGCAGCGCCGCGGCCGGACGAATGCCGCTTGAAGTACTCCTGCGGAGTCGGGTTATCGACAAACGGGCTAATACCCGTCGCGTCGCCGCGGCTGCCTTGGGTGGTGCCCCCGAGATCGCCACAACCGCCGCCGCCAAACGGCGTGCCGGTCGACAAGGTGAGAATCGAGCCGACGGACCAGCCGCCAAGAATTGCGTTTCCGAATCCGCCCAGGTCCTTCTTACCCTTGCCGATCGGCAATTCGTACAGGGCGGAAGCCGTGAAACGATGCAGCTGGTGGAACTGCGAAAGGCCCCGCTCGCTCGCGAAATTATGGTTGTTCGCAGGGAACAGGTTGTCGCCGTCGTTGGTGCGGATGCCGGAGCCGTCGTCGATGGCCCGGGCCCACGTGTACCCAAGCAGGTATGTCAGCCCCTTGCTGAAACGCTGCTGGACCTTGACGATGCCGGAGTTATAGTTGGAGTTTACGTGTCCGCCGATAGTCTGGATGCGGCCGTAGATCTGGCCGCCCCACGGCCGCCGGGCGTTCGCGACCCGCGTGTCGTCCGGGCCGCTTCTGAAGATGGGGTCGTTCCATCCGTACATGCGCTGCAGCTTGTGTCCTGCGTTGCCCTGGTAGCCGACTTCGACCAACAGCGAGTCGGTCAACTGGTGCTGGATGTTGAGCAGGTATTGGTGAACGTATGCGGTCCTGCGGGCATTCTCGTTCGAAAACGTGTAGAGGCCGCCCAGGCACAGTCCCGTCCAGCCGGCACACGTTCCTGAGTCGACGCCCTTGAACGCCCACGGATTGGACACGTTGGACGTGGGAACCAGGTCAAGCGATCGCGCCGACTCACGGAAGCCGAGGTTGCGGGCCATATCCCAAACGGGATTGATCGTGTCCTGAGCGAAGAAGAGGCCGTACCCGGTACGCACCGTCCATTTGGCGCTGGGCTGCCAGGCGATTCCAATGCGGGGAGCAAAGTCATTCTTGTCGGGCCGCACGGTGGCGCGTCCGCCCAAAACGTCGTCACCGGTCGCTTTCGGGATGATATCGGCCAAGCGCACATTGAGATCCTGGTGGAAATCGCCGTCGCCTGGCCGCACGAGAGTCGGGACGGGGCAGCTTGGGTCAAGAGCCCTACCGCCATCGAGCACGCCTGTGCAGGACAGCTTCACGTTGAAGATTCCGCGGTGGCGATCCTTGAATGGCGGCGTGAACTCGTAGCGAAGGCCGATGTTCAAGGTCAGGTTTGGACGAATTTTCCAGGTGTCCTCCACGTAGAACGCTTCGGACCACTGGCGGAACTGAGTATTCGCGATACCGAGCGCGCGCGTGGACTCCTGCGTCCACCCCAGCAGGCCCGTCGCGAATCCAGAGCCAGTACGGCCAAGATTGGCCGGGTCAGCCGAGTACCGAGCCGGGAATTGGAAGAAGCCGCGCGGGAACTGGTTGCCGATCTGGTTAAATCGCCGGCTGACGATCTCACCGCCGAACTTGAAGGAGTGCGTGCCCTTCACCCAACTCAGGTTGTCGAGGACCTGGTAGGTCTGGTTATTGACAATGAACGGAGCTTCCGTCGTTTCGCCCCACCCGGACACCAGGTTGTTGCCGTCGAAACCGACCGCGGGAGCGCCCCACGCTGCCGGAATGGGCGCCGGCAATCCGGGAATCGCCAGCTCGGAAGTCACATCCCGAGTTTTGGCCAGTGCGGTCGCTTTGTCGTTGGAAAAGATGTTGGCGCCGACTCGAAGTTCGTTTACCACGGTGGGCGAAAGTGTGCGGACGTTGGACATCATATACTGCCAGACGCCTGTGTCGATCTTGTCGTCCTGGGATGGGAAGGTAAGGCCGCCGGTGACCAGTTCCTTGCCCCAGCTTACGCGGCCGAACCATTGAGATTGGACGCTCTCGTTGAAGTCGACGCGCGACGTGAATTGATCCCAGTCTGTCGGGCTCGGAGCGTTGCGCACGTAATTGAATCCGGATACGCCCACAACAGTGCCGGGCAGGTTGGGCCTGCCATAAAACTCCATCAGTTTGAGGAAGGTCGGATTGAACCGTGCCACCGGAATCTGCCGGTTCGGGAATGGCATGGCGGAAGGCTGGCCGCCGCCAACGCCGGGCCGGATGGTGTTCGGGTCAAAGATCGGGAAGTGCTGCGGGGCAGAAAAATCGCCTCTCAGCATTGCTTCATCGGCCACCGTGGCGCGCCGCACCGAATAGACGCGCTCGCGCAGACCTTCATAGTTCACCATGAAGAACAGCTTGTCCTTGCCGTTGAGGACCTTCGGGATCGACAGCGGCCCGTCGAGAGTGAAGCCAAACTGGTTTCGGCGGAACGGATTCTTGGGACCCGACTGGAGCCATGGCCGTGCCTGAATCTTGTCGTTACGAAGGAACTCGAAAAGGACACCGTGGTAATCGTTAGTGCCGGACTTGGTGTTCACGTTGATCTGGGCGGGCGAGCGGCCGAACTCAGCCGAATAAACGCCCGTCTGTACCTTGAACTCTGACAAGGCGTCTATCGATGGCCGGACTACGAAGGTGTTGAAATTGACGTCTGTGTTTTCGACGCCGTCCAAAGTGAAACGGTTGTACTGCTGGCGCATGCCGGCGATCGACAGGGCCTGGTTGGCACGCTCGCCGCCCTGCCGTCCATTGGCTTGGCCTCCCGCAGGCATTTCGGCGCTGACGTTCGGCGCGAGGCGAACGAGTTGCAGATAGTTGCGTCCATTGAGCGGCAGTTCGACGATACGCTTCTGCTCGATCACGGTGCCGGTCGCGGTGCTCGACGTCTGCAGCATCTCGGCCGACGCGGCCACTTCGATCGACTCAGTGACGTTTCCAACCTCCAACGCGAGGTCAACGCGGAGGACGTCGCCCACCTGGAGTGTTCGTTCACCGGTAACGGCAGTCTTGAAGCCAGTCGACTTGGCCTCTATCTTGTAACGGCCCGGAACGAGGAATGGAACTGTGTAAGCTCCCGCCGCGCTGGTGGTCACCTGGCGCACCTGGTTCGTGGAGAGATTCGTTATCGTCACCGCGGCGGCGGCAATCGCGGCACCGGAAGAATCGTTCACTGTACCCGTGATCTCGCCGTAAGTCTGGCCAAACGCCAGCGAGGCGGCGAGCAGGCACAAAGCAACTGCAAACAACTTAGTCCTCATTGAATTCCCTTTCGTTACTAGACACCTGGATTCCTGAAAGCAAGCCCGTCGAGCTTTAGATAATTATAGCTGACTTCATTCTGTTTTGATCCTGTTAATGTTGTCACACAGGAACAGGCAAAGCTCTGCAAATAAACCACTTAGAGCGTTTGCCCGTCAAATAAAATTAAATTTTTTAATCTATGGTCAGAACGAAAACCTTAGGCCCAACTGCACCTGGCGGTTTGCTCCGGATGCAACTAGCCTCCTGCGCTTCTGCTAGGATAAAGGTGTGAACTTTCGCCGCCCCTCAAACGTCTTTTCCATGGGGAGAAACCTGTCTTGAAAACCAAATGGAAGGTCACGCTTGGCGTGACGGCTGTGATCATCCTCGGCGGCGGCATCCTAGGCGGCATTCAGTACAGCAAAAAAGGCATCGTCACGGTCCAGACCGGACGCGTGGTGACGAAGGACCTGACTTCGCTGGTGACCGCCTCTGGAGAGATTAAGCCCCGCAATTACATCAACATCGGGACCAACGCGATAGCCCCGTCGCGGATCACCGAGATTCTGGTGGTGGAGGGTCAGCAGGTCCGGCGTGGGCAATTGCTGGCGCAGCTTGAGGCGGTGCAGCCGGAGGCGGAAGTGGCAGCGCAACGAGCTTCCCTCTCAAGCACCGAAGCCGAATCGGCCGCCTCGGAAGCGTCGTTGCGAGCGGCGGATGAGCAAATCCGCACCCTGCAAGCCTCGCTTGATCGTGCCAAGGCGGAGTTGGAGCGCGCCAAGATCAACTTCTCAAGGACCGATAAGTTATACAAAGAGAAGCTGATCGCGCAATCGGAATACGACACCAAGCGAATTGAGTTGGAGGCCGGCGAAGCCGCCGTTCGTGAGGCGGAGGCGCGGATCACGCAGTCGCGCGCCCAGCGCGCGCAGCTGGCGGCGAACCTTTCCGCCGCACAGAAGCGGATTGCGCTTTCGCAAGCTAACCTTCGGCGCGCCCAGGACGTCTTGAAGAGGACGCAAGCTGTTTCCCCGATCGACGGCATGGTGACGAACCTACCGGTCCGAGTCGGTGAAACGGTTGTCCCAGGTATCCAGAATTCGCCCGCGAGCTTGATCATGACGATTGCCGACATGTCGCTGATTACCGCCGAAGTGAAGGTGGATGAGACCGATATCGTCAACGTGAAGCTGGATCAGATAGCCGATGTCACTATCGATGCCATCCCGAACAAGACCTTTAAGGGCAAGGTGATTGAGATCGGCAACACAGCGATCTTGCGCTCCACCGGTTTGGCGGCCAGCCAAAGCGCCATTTCCAGCCAGGAGGCTAAGGACTTCAAAGTGGTGGTCGCGCTGACGGAGCCGCCATCGGAGATCCGGCCGGGCTTGAGCTGCACCGCGAAGATCGTGACGGCCACGCGCCAGAAAGCGGTGGCGATTCCGATCCAGGCGCTGACTGTGCGCCAAAAGGGCGACCTGGAAGCCAAGGATGAGAAGAACGTACAGGCCGCGGTGAAGATGGACCCCGCCGAGGAAAAGGCGCGCAAGGAAGAGATCCAGGGCGTGTTTGTGGTGCAGGGGGAAAAGGCCGTCTATCGCAAGGTGGATACGGGCATCACGGGGGCCACGGATATCGAGGTGCTGAGCGGGCTGAAATCAGGCGATGAGATCATCACCGGCAGCTACAAGGTGATCCGCACGTTGCGTAACGACGCCAAGATCAAGGTGGACAACAAGGCGCCGGCGAAAGCAGAATCCTAATCGAGCAGGAGTAAACATGGCACAGGCAGCAGTGGATCCATTAGTCGAACGCGGCCATCAATTAAGGCGCGAAGGTATCATTATCCGCACCTTCGACTTGTGGAAGACCTACATCATGGGCGACCAGGAGATCAACGCGGTCTCCGGCGTTGACATCGAGATCCGCAAGGGAGAGTACGTGGCGATCATGGGGCCGTCGGGCTCCGGTAAGTCGACGCTGATGAACTTGATCGGGTGCCTGGATACGGCGAGCAAGGGCCAGTACTACATCAACGGCTCGCTGGTCAGCAATTTGACCGACGATGAGCTGGCGCGTATCCGCAACAAAGAGATCGGCTTCGTTTTCCAGACCTTCAACTTGCTCAGCCGCGCCACGGCCCTGCATAACGTGGAGCTTCCGCTGATTTATTCCGGTGTTCCCGCCGACACGCGCCAGGAGAAGGCGAAGAGCTCGCTGCGCTCGGTAGATCTGGAACCTCGCATGTACCACAAGCCGAACGAGCTGTCTGGAGGCCAGCGTCAGCGCGTGGCCATCGCCCGGGCACTGGTAAACAACCCTTCGATCCTGCTAGCCGACGAACCGACGGGAAACCTCGACTCGGCCACCGGTAACGAGATCATGGCCCTGTTTGACCGGCTGCACCAGCAGGGCAACACCATCATTCTGGTTACGCACGAGCACGACATCGCCATGCACGCCCACCGCGTCATCCACATCCGCGACGGCAAGGTGGAAAAAGACGAGAAGGTGAAGTAGTTACTTGCGTGCTTCGCGCAGCACCGGGTAGAACTGCACGAAGACGTTGTCCACGGCGGCGTGATCGTTGTGGCACTGCCAGCAGGCTTGCTTGGGGAACGGTTTCGCTTCCGGCAGCGGCTTGCCGCCCGAGCCGATGAAGTTGAAGTAGGCCCATTTATCCGGGTAGCGCTGTTCATCCTTGAGGGCCACCTCGATGCCGACGGGAGCGTCTTCAAACATGCCCTGCTTGTTGATGGATGCGTTGATGCCGGGGCGGATCACCTCCATCACGAGCATCGTCTTGTCGGGGAACTTACCGGTTTGCACGTAATGCCGGTAAGCTTCGCGCTGAAGGTAGATATTGTGGAAGGTCTTGGGCCGCTCCGCCTTGGTGCCGTCGGGCTCCGTGTAGCCCATGCCGTAGTTGGCGCCGACGAACATCCATTCGCGGAAGCCTTCCGGGCGGATCAGCTGATCGCCGTTATAGCGCGGCTCTGCCATCTGTTCGGAACCGGCGGGGAAGCTCAAACACAGTGCAACAAGAATCGCATACCGCATTGCCTCAGCTTAGCAAGCCGAGGGCGCCTTTGGAGAAGGTGAAAGACAGCTTCCACGCAATGACCTTCCCTCGAGCTACATCAGGCTAACATGCCCAGGCCGCCGGGAGTGAACGCGAATCCGGGGAAGACATCGGACAGACCGCTGTGGCCGAGGTGGCCGCTGATCAGCTCGCCGAGCACCTGGCGGAAGTCGGTGGTGACGGCGAGGTCGCGGCCTTCAAACAGCTGCTCCTTTTCGAGGCCCGGCCAGCGGCCGTGGATCTTACCGCCTTTGACGGCCCCGCCGAGGGCGAACATGACGCCGCCGTGGCCGTGGTCGGTGCCGCGATTGCCGTTCTCATGCGCGGCGCGGCCGAACTCGGACATGGTGACGAGAACGATGTCCTCCATGCGGTCGCCTAGGTCTGCGGCGAAGGCGGCGATCGATTGGGAGAACTCGCGCAGCATGTTCGGCAGGATGTTGGCTTCGTTGACATGGTGGTCCCAGCCGCCGGTGTCGGCGAAGGCGACTTGCAATCCGGCGTCGGCCTTGATGAGGCGTGCGATCTGCTCCAGGCTCGGGCCCAGGCGGCCGCGCGGATACGCGGCTGCGTTGGCGGGGGTGTAGCGGCGGCGGTTGATGGATTCGATCAGCTTGATGGCATCGAAGGTGTCCTTGCCTGCGCCTGCCAGTTCCTGATCCTCCGAGCGTGAGTACATCGACTCGAGCATGCCCGAGGCTTCCTGGCTGCGGAGATTGAAGTCGCGCAGATTGCCGACGGCGACGGCGCTGCTGGCTCCGCGCAGCGCGCGCGGCAGGCGCGGGCCCATGGCGACGGCGCGGATGGGAGAAGCCTTGGGATCGTCATTGAGCGCGCGGTTGAGCCAGCCGCCGCGCGTTGACTTGACGCCCGGTGTGCCGGACTCCATGTAGTCCTGCGCGTCAAAGTGCGAACGCGTGGGATCGGGCGAGCCGCAGGCGGTGACGATGGCGAGCTGGCTGCGCTGGAAGAGTTCGTGGAAGGGTTGCAGGGAAGGGTGCAGACCGAAGCTGCCGTCCAAGTCCAGAGCGCCTTCGGGCTTGCCGGGCGCGGGCACGGCGAGCGTGGGGCGGAGCTGGTAGTAGCGGTTCTCGCGGAACGGAACCAGCATGTTCAGCGCATCGGCGGCGCCGCGCTGGAAGATGGCGACGAGAATCTTGTTGCGCGAGGTGGCAGCCCCGGCGGCGCGAGTCAGCCACAGCGGCGCCGCGCCGATGCCGGCCACGGCGAGAGCTGACTCACGAAGAAAGATGCGCCGTGTTCTCATGTCACTTCCTTTGAAACTCGGGCGAACCAAGATAGAGGCCCGCGGCCAGTTGTTTCTCGACGCCGGGCTGATCCAAACGCAGCGCCGCCAGATCCGGCTGCACGCCCGGAAGCTGGCCGCTGGCGAGCACGGTGGCGAAGTTCATGCGCGCCAGCAGTCCGGCCGTGTTCATCCACTCCTCGCTGAGGTTGGGATAGCCCGTAGGCTCCTCCTTGCGGTAGAGCGGCTGTCCGAGTTGTTCGATGCGGGAAGCCAGCACCAGCGCCGCCTCCACCTTCGCGTCAACGGCACGCACGGCGCTGGTGACCAGCTCAAGAGGCGACTTCATCTTGGAACGATAGGCGCCTTCGGAGAAGAATTCGCGCGAGGTCAGCATCGCGCGCATGACGGCACGCAAGTGGCCTCCGGTTTTTGTGAAGGTTGCCGCCATGCGATCGATGAGAGTGGCGGGCGGCTGATCGGCGACAAAGCGCTGCGCCAGGCGCGTAGAGATGTAACGCGCCGTGGAGGGATGTGTGGAGAGGATCTCGATCACCTTCAACCCGTCCTGTTCACCGCCGCCGGCGGGGATCTTGTGGCCGAGGACAGTTTTCTCCCCACGATCGTGCAGCCGCGCGGCGAACTGGAATCCTCCGCCCTGACGCGGATTCTGGATGGTCCAGCCGGTGAAGCAGCGCGCCACCTCGACGACGTCCTGCTGTGTGTAGCCACCATCGACGCCGAGCGTGTGCAACTCCAGAAGCTCACGCCCGAAGTTTTCATTCAGCCCACGCGCCTGGCGCGGCAGCGGCGGCAGCGGACCCATGCCTGGTCCGCGGCGGCGGCGCATCCGTTGCAGATTCTCGATGGCCCTGGGGTCCATCGACTGCCAGTTGTCCAGGTAGAACAGCATCGCCGGATGGCGCGCCGTGGCCAGCAGCATGTCAGAGAACTTGCCCAAAACATGGGGCCGGATGGCGTCGCGTTCGTAGCTGGTGACCAGATACCGGTCCGCGCCCTTGTTCATGTAGACATTGAAGTGGTTGAACCAGAAGTCGACCAGCACCTCTTCGAGTTGCCGCTCGCTGAGCAACGCCCGGTAGAGCTTCGCCTCCATCAAGTCACTGGCGATGACCGCCACCGGCTGGCGGGCCTTCATCATCTGGCGGCGGGTCTCCACTGGGGCCGTTAACATCACCATCTGACGCAGTTGGCCGGGGAGGGCGGCGAGCAGCTTTTCGCGCTTCTCGTCCTCGATGCTTTGGATGAGCGCCAGGCGCTCTGCCGGGCTGCCTTGCCGCAGAGTCCGCACCTGCATCGGGGTGAGCAGGGACCGCAAATCCGGCGATTGGGTTTGTTTTGCATTTTCGGGGTTGGGTGGCCGGAGCGGGTAATCCTGGACCAGCTTCTGGCTGCTTAAAGCGAGTGTTTCCAGAGGCTTGAGTTTTTCCTGAAGGAGCGGGTTCTCGGCAATCCGTTGCGGGTGCAGCTGGCGTTCGACCCACTTTTCCAGACCCATCTTCTTTACCGCTTCGACGTCCCCGGGCCGGGCTCCGAAGCTGAGGCGGTCCAGAGCATGCTGGATTTTCTTGTCTTTCGAGAGTTTACGATGGAAAGGATTGGCCGCCGCAGGCAGGAGAAGCGAAAAAGAGGAGATAACTCCTATGGCTACAATGTATTGGACGCGTTTCATCAGCCACCCTCTGTACTACACTACTAAATCTGCGTTTCTTTGCCTAGCGCGACGATTTTTTCATGCGGCCATGGCAAGCTGGTTGAGTTGACTGACGCTGGTCCGCGCGGTTGTCAGCACGGCGATGAGGATGGCTCGACCGGAGTCGGTGACGTGGTAGCGGTGGGTCCGAGCTACCTTGTGGATGAGGCCGTGGGCGCGAAGCATCCTCAGTTTCCGGCTGATGGCTGCCGACCGGCGCCGGCGTTCCGCCAGCGAGTTGGCTTCCGTCGGATGGAGCAAACCTTGCAGGTCACGATTACGGAAGCCATTGATGAGGAACTCGCCGTGATTGATCGCCGTAAGCAGATCCTTGTCCTCCGACCAAGGGTGAAGTCCCCGCACCGAACGTCCGGAGTAGGTCGTGGACCGCTGAATGTCGCGCGTCAACTCTTCCACGCTCCGGCTGTCATCTACGCGCGCCAGCGCGTTCAATAACCAGTCGTTGGCTTTCTGCGACACCGCGGCCCTCCGATGCAGATCGGCAATTCCCTTTCTCATCGGCCTCCATGCCAATTCGTCCTCCGGCCCGCCTTCCTTCGGCCGATAGGTTCGAAAATCGCTCACGTCATTGAGTGTGGTCTCGGCTCCGCGCAGCACACTGCCGATCTCGCTGTAGGCCTTGTCGTAGAACTTGGCGGAGTTCCCGTTCATCCGGTACTTTACTCGTTCCCCTTCGTGCCGGCCGCGGCGGGGAACTCAGGGTGGATATTGCGGTAGGGGTTAGCGATCAATTCGTCAAAGACGCGCGCGATTTGTAACTGTTTGTTCCAGCGTTCCGGATCCGGCGGCTCGATTTTCTTCGATCTCCGGTCGCGCTCGGACATGGCAACGTTGTCCACCCACCAGGTGACGGCCACGGGACGACCGTCCATATCGCGTGGAATCGAAACGGCGACCATGTTGAGATCGAGCGCCTTGTCCAGCTCATAGGCGGCCGGATTGAACGCGTAGTGGCGCTGATGGCGCGCGGTACCCACTTCCGTTTCCATGCTGGCGTCGTGCCGGCGCTCGCCGTCATCCAGGCTGATCCGCCATTGGAAATTGTTGTGTTGACGTTTGCCGATAATGGCGGCCTTTGAGAGGAACCGTTCCATTTCGGCGCGGGCGGGCTGGGGTGAACCAAGGGCGGGCTGCGCTTGGATTGTAAAGGGCAGTAGCAGGGTAAGGAGAGCGAGGAAGCGTAGGATCACCGGAAGTTCTCCACAAGCATGAGGTCGTCTGCGGAGGCGTCCATGCGGGTAAAGAAAATCGTTCTGCCATCGGGAGCCGCGGCGAGCCCCGCCGTGACTTCGCCGAGGTTACGAGCAACGGTCGTGGTTCTGCCGGTGGCAAAGTTAAGGTATTGAAGCCGAGTCTCGTTGTCGAGCCGGTCGATGTAGTAGATGCCGGTGTCGATCACTGAGTAATTGAACCAGACCATCCCGCCGAGCACCTTGACCGGTGCGCCGCCCGCGGGGGGCAGCCGCCACACGGTCCCGTCCGCGACGGACACGGAATTATAGTAGAGGCTGCCATCGGTGGTTTCGATGGGGCCGCTGCCTCCTTGATTCGGCGCGACCTGTACCGCATCTCCTCCGGAGGCCGGCATTTTCCAAATCCGATAATCGCCGGAACGCATCGAGGCGAAGTAGATCGACTTGCCGTCGCGCGAAAAGGAAGGACAGAGATCAATGAGCGGGTGCGAAGTGAGACGCAGCGGCTTGCCGCCGGCAACAGGCACCACGTAAATATCGAACTCGCCTTCCGGGTTGGAGGAGAAGGCAATGGACTGGCCGTCCGGCGACCAAAACGGACACATGGTCTCCTGAGCGCCCATTGAGGTGAGCTTGACGGCGTTTGTTCCATCCACATCGGCAAGCCAAATCTCCGGATCTCCCGAGCGGGCAGAGCTGAAGGCAACCCGGCGGCCATCACGAGAAAACCGGATATGGTATTCCGGCTTGGTGGATGAAAACGCAGCCGGGACCGGCGCCGAGGTGGATGGCGCTCCCGGCGCCGGCACCTGGATCCGCCAGAAGTTGAAGTCAACGAAACTGCGCACGTAGACCAACCGGGCAGGCCTGCCGGGTTGAGCACGCGAGATGGCGGGCATCATTCCGTCCTCGCCGACATTGACAAGCCGCGTTGGCGTGTTCTCTCCGGGGACGGACTGTCTCCACAGGCTGCCCTTGGCGGAGAATAGAATCTCGGTACCGCTGGGCATCCAGGCGGGGTGGTCGGCGCGAAGCGAGGCGGGGGTGAGACGCGTGGGCTCACCTGCCGGGGCCAGTCCGCTGTCGAGGGGAAGCAGGTGAAGCTCACCCGCCCCCCACGAAGTTCGACGGAGGAAGACGAGGGAGCGGCCATCTGGGGAGACGGCTGGGGCGATGTCGGCAAGCACCGGGGGTTGAGGCTTGGTGAGCGGACTTTTCTCGCCCGTTTCGACGGAAAGCAGGAACAAAGCGTCCGGCTTGCCCCCGCCGGTGGAATCGGTCACTACCAGGAACTTGCTGTCCGCCGACCAAGCCAGATACGTCGCGAACATGAAGTCTTGCGACCGGACATCGGCCAGTTTCCGATCGGGACCGCCCAGGGGAGGGATGATGCGCAACTCGCGGCTGCGCTGACCTGTAGGGGCAGGAGCAGGACCACGGAAGTAAGCAATGTGCCTGCCATCGGGAGACCAGACCGGGTTGTAGTCGCTGGCCGGATCGGTGGTGAGCCGCAAGGGAGAGCCCGAGCCGATCTGCTGTACGTAGATATCCTGGTTGTCCCCGCCAGCGCCGGTCCAGGCGAACACGACGTGATTGCCATCCGGGGAAAGGGACGGATAATACTCCATGCCCGGGAACGTAGTGAGCGCAACGGCGCTCAGCGGTTCGGCGGGATGAAAGTACGGTAGCGTTTTCCAAGCGAGGACTGCTGCCGCTACCAGCACGGGAATCAACGCAGCCCATGCCCAGCGGCGCCGCCGGAGCGGCGGCGCGGCGCGCGCGCCGTCGCGCAGCGCCCGCAGGTCTACCAGCAGGTCGTCGATGTGCTGATAGCGCTGCTCGGGTTTCTTGGCCAGCGCCTTACTGACGATGCGGTCCAACTCCAACGGCACGGCGGCGCGCTGCGCGGTGATCGGCTCGTGCGGTTGGTGAATGATGGAATGGACTACGGCTGCTTCCCGTTCGCCTTCAAACGGCAAACGGCCCGTGACCATTTCGTAGAGGACCACGCCGAGGGACCAGATATCGGTGCGGCGGTCGGTTTCGAGGCGCTGGGCCTGTTCCGGAGACATGTAGGCGGGGGTGCCGAGGACGGTTTCGGTTTTGGTAAGCCGAGTGCCGCTTGCGAGCTGTGCGAGGCCGAAGTCCATGATCTTGACCTGGCCGGAAGAGGTGAGCATGAGGTTGGAGCTCTTGATGTCGCGATGGACGATGCCTTTCTGGTGCGCGGCGCGGAGGCCTTCGGCGGCTTGAATGGCGATGTCGAGAGCCTCGTCGAACTTGAGTGGGCGTTCACGGATTTTGGCGCGGACTTCCGGACCGTCGATGTAGCCCATGGTGAGGAAGACACGGCCGTCCACTTCGCCGACCTCGTGGACGATGCAGATGTTGGGGTGATCGAGGGAGGCGGCGGCTTTGGCCTCGCGCAGGAAGCGCTGTTTATGCTCGTCGCTTTCGAGGAGGTGAGGGGCGAGGAACTTGAGGGCGACGGTGCGGCCGAGGTTGATGTCTTCGGCTTTGTAGACGACGCCCATGCCTCCGGCGCCGAGTTGCTCGAGGATGCGGTAATGAGAGACGGTTTGACCGATCATGAGGCGCCTGTTCTATTCCAAGCGAATGCGGTAAATATTGCGTTGAATCGAAAACCTTGTGAAGGCGTAGACCGAAGGATTGGGTCCCGGGAACGCTCCGTTGGCCACCAGGCGCGCGCCAGCCACACCGGTCAACTCCTGCTTTGTTCGATACCCCTCGGCGGGAATGTCCGGCAGCGACTGGCCCTGCCGGAGAGGAATTGAGTAAATGTCCCCTTGAAAGTTCAAGTAAAAGAATTTCATGTCCGGCGACCAACTCACAAAAGGCGGGGGTGGGCCGCGCTCAAACGAAACCTGCGGGGTCCGGTCGCAAACCAGGACGGGAGGGCCCCCGCTGGTTGGGTAAACCACTAGCGCACCTTCCATTCCAGCCGGCCCACCAGCCACCACCCATTTCCCGTCCGGAGAAACGTTCAGCCCAGTATTCTTTAGGTCCACCACTCCACCTTTGTATTGCGGCCGGTGTATTGCCTTCGGTAATTGGCTAACGTCGTCACGGATGCTATAGAGCACGTTGACGCCGTTCTCCTCGCCCAGGAAGAGAACTTCCAGGCCGGCGCCGAAAAACGCGCCTCTGGCATGGCGATCGGTGAGCTGCCGCGGCGGGGAACGGCGATTTAGCGCGGCCACCCACACCGGAGATCGGCTCTGGTCTCCTGCGACGACAAACACCACGCGCTCACCATCGGCAGAAATGCTGTAATGCCGCATCAGGAAATCGGGCATCAGACGCTCGCGTTGCCCGGTTTCCAGCTCCGCGGCCCAGAGTTCTCCAGACACAATGCTCTCTGCTCCACCGGCACGGCGCAAGTAGTACAGTTTCTTGCCGTCGGGTGAAATGGACGGGAACAGGGCGAAGCCTTCCGAGGTGATTTGCCGCTCACCACGAGTATCGTGAATCCAAAGGGTGCTCTGGCTGGAGCCCACGGAGGTGACAAAGGACCGGCCATCAGGATCGAACTCGATGCCCTCTTCCTCCGATGCGCCGAAGGTGACCTGCTCGGGCGCGCCATCAGGGAATCTCTGGCGCCAGATGTGATAGCCATTCCCAGTATTGGCCGAGAAGTACATCCACTTGCCGTCGGGAGACCAAGCAGCGTCTGTGCATTGGGATGGCGATGGGCCAACCTCGGTTTCCGTTCCGCCTCCCTCGAACAGTGTCACGGCGCAAGGCATCCAGCGGCTGAGCTTCATCAGAATCAGCAGCACATGCTTGCCATCCGGTGACAGATAGGAACGGTGGGCCATGCCGCTTTCCTCCACCGGCATGAAGACGGTGCGCTGTTGGGCGCGGCTTTCCGTCGAGGTGACGATGCCCATTTGCTGGCCGCGCCCGGTCATTTCGGAAAATAGCAAGCGTGGTTCACCGGCTCTGGTCTTGATCCACGTGAGTCCCTCCGCGTTGGACAGAAGCAACCTGGGTTTCCCTCCAAGAACGGGCACCTCCCAGGTGTTCCAACCTCGATCCATCACGGTGTACATAATACGCGTTCCGTCCAGGGAAAACTTCGGGCTCATCTTGCTGAGGCCATCGTTTGTCAGTTGCAAAGGCTCTCCATTTGGCAAAAGCTTTACATAGATCTGTCCGGGGCCAATGAAAGTGCTTTCCCCACGAATGAAAGCGAGCATGCGGCCGTCGGGAGAGAGCGCCGGGGAAGTGGCGGAATCGGCGAAGTTGGTGAGCTGCGTGTACTCGAGGCGCGGTGGTGTGCGTGGACCGGCGAACCACGTTCGCGTCCAGAGTAGCGCGCCCGCCGCCAATAATGCCGCGACGCCAGCGGCAATCCAAACGGCTTTCGTCCTGGGCGGCGCGGGAGGCCACTTTCCGCTCGTTTTGGTGGAACTGAAACTGCCACGAAGGGCACGCAGGTCCACCAGCAGGTCGTCCATGTGTTGGTAGCGCTGCTCCGGTTTTTTGGCCAGCGCCTTTCCAATGACGCGGTCCAATTCGATCGGTACTCCCGCACGGAGGGCCGTGATGGGTTCGTGCGGCTGTTCGAGGATCGCATGGACCACGGCGGCTTCCCGCTCGCCTTCAAAAGGCAACCGGCCCGTGACCATCTCGTAGAGGGCCACGCCGAGGGACCAGATGTCGGTGCGGCGGTCGGTTTCGAGGCGCTGGGCCTGTTCCGGAGACATGTAGGCGGGGGTGCCCAGGACGGTGTCGGTTTTCGTGAGACGAGTGCCGCTTGCGAGCTGTGCGAGGCCGAAGTCCATGATCTTGACCTGGCCGGAGGAGGTGAGCATGAGGTTGGAGCTCTTGATGTCGCGATGGACGATGCCTTTCTGGTGCGCGGCGCGGAGGCCTTCGGCGGTTTGGATGGCGATGTCGAGAGCCTCGTCGAGCTTGAGTGGGCGTTCGCGGATTTTGGCGCGGACTTCGGGACCGTCGATGTAGCCCATAGTGAGGAAGACACGGCCGTCCACTTCGCCGACCTCGTGGACGATGCAGATGTTGGGGTGATCGAGGGAGGCGGCGGCTTTGGCCTCGCGCAGGAAGCGCTGTTTATGCTCGTCGCTTTC
>Ga0194131_10000165_pt1 | contig 103963 bp, 111 predicted proteins | sample TA2KigO120mmetaG_FD_148631 | JGI IMG/M metagenome (GOLD analysis project Ga0194131, IMG submission 148631) | Freshwater microbial communities from Lake Tanganyika, Tanzania - TA2015053 Kigoma Offshore 120m | ecosystem: Environmental > Aquatic > Freshwater > Lake | place: Tanzania: Lake... | reverse complement strand
ACTCGCGGTGCTGCTGACCGATGAAGTCCAGCACCGTCAGGTGAGACTTCCCGGACGCGAGGCGCAAGCCGCGCCCGAGCTGTTGCAGGAACACTGTGGCGCTCTCCGTGGGCCGGAGCATCAAGATCGTGTCAACCGACGGCACATCGACACCTTCGTTCAAGACATCCACGGAGAAGACGATCTGTACATCTCCGGCCTCGAGTGCAGTGAGCGCAGCATCTCGATCATGCTCTGGGGTCTTTCCCGTCACCGCGACTGCATTGAACCCGGCCTCAGTGAATCGAAGCGCCATGTATTCGGCATGCCACACGCTGACGCAAAACCCGAGCGCTCGCATCCGTCCGGGCTCGGCGACGTGTTCGTGGAGTCGATCGAGGACAAGTTGCACTCGGCGGTCATTCCCCGTGTACAGGGCGTCGAGCTGTGCGAGTTCGTACCCGCCCCGCTTCCATTCGACCTGCTGTAGGTCCGTGCCGTCATGGAGCCCGAAGTAGTGGAACGGACTTAGGAGCTGCTGAGCGAGTGCATCCCAGAGGCGCAGCTCCGTCGCGAACCGCTTGCCAAACCACACCGACACGTCGCGACCGTCCATGCGCTCCGGCGTGGCGGTGAGCCCAAGAAGCACCTTCGGCGTGAAGTGGTTGAGCAGTCGCTCGTACGTCGGAGCCGCGGCTCGATGGAACTCGTCGACGATCACCATGCCAAATCGATCTGGGGGGATCGATGCGAGATCGACGTTCGCAAGGGATTGCACCGAGGCGAAGACGTGCTTTCCCTCACTCGGACGTATGCCGCCAACGAACAGTTCCCCGAAGTTCGGATCGCGTAGCACGCCTCGGAACTGTTCAAGACTCTGCTCCAGGATCTCCTTCCGGTGTGCGACGAACAGCAGCGACAAGTCGCCGAATTGTTCACGAAGGCGCCGGTAGTCGAACGCCGCCACCACGGTCTTTCCCGTGCCCGTCGCAGCAACCACCAAGTTGTGCCATCGCCCGTGACGCTCTCGCTCCACGTCAAGTTGCTCGAGAATCTGCTCCTGGAAGGGATACGGGCGGATGTCGAAGAGCACTCTTGGTCCGACGCTCTTGTCGTCACGATTCGCGCCGAGTTCAGCGTCGAGGCGAGCCGCGTCTCGAGCGGGGTCGTATGACTCAAAGTGTGGATCGAGCCAATAGCTCTCGAACGTCGAGCGGAACGTATCGAAGACTGCCGGCGACTCAACCGTGGACAGCCGAACATTCCATTCCAGACCGTCGAGCAACGCGGAACGCGAAAGGTTCGAAGAGCCGACATATGCGGTCGCGAATCCAGTGTCTCTCCTGAACAGCCACGCCTTGGCATGCAACCGTGTCCGTTGATGGTCGTAGGCGATCTTGACCTCAGCGCCCAGCTCGACGAGTAAGTCAACGGCTTTGCGCTGAGTCGCACCGATGTACGTCGTCGTGAGAACGCGTAGTGGCGCGCCTCGCACCGTGAGACGGCGCAGTGGCTCCTTAAGGAGTACGACGCCAGGGAACCGGACGAATGCGCATATGAGGTCGACGCCGTCGGCCGACTCCAGCTCCCGCGCGATCTCCTGCTGGAGACTTGGCTCCTCAGATCCATTCACCATCAATCGATTCGTGCTCAAGGGCGTCAGTGGGCGGACATACCGAGGCTGTTCGGCGAGCTCGTCCTCTGGTGGGAGCACGGCTAGGAGTTGCTCGAGCGGCACAGCGAAACGATCAGATGGTCCACCGATACGCCGACTCAGGAACTCCAAGATTTCGTTGCAGATCGCGACGCGCTCTTCGACTTGGGGGACGGTCCGAAGTGCGGCAGCCAGTTGGCTCGACGCCGCACGGACGAGTGTCGAGACTGCTTCTTCCTCGACAGGATTCTCTCGTTGCACCGTGCGGTCGCCGGCGAGGCTCAGGAGCTGCGCTTCGAGCTGTTCCGTGATGAGGGTCTCGTAGAGTCCTTCAGGAATCGGCTCAGACATCGCTACGGCTCCGGGTGCCCGACATGGATCTCAGTCAGCTCCAGCGCAAGATGCATGAAACCTACGGCACGAGGGACCGAGAGCGCGGGTTAGACGCAACGGTCGCATGGCTTGCCGAGGAGCTCGGCGAGCTCGCTCGGGCCGTGCGTAAGGAGTCGAAGGAAGCTCAACTACACGAGCTTGGTGACGTCCTCGCCTGGGTCGCGTCGCTGGCAAACCAGCTCGAGCTCTCGCTCGATGACGCCGTCGCACGGTACGCCGAGGGTTGTCCCCGCTGTGGATCTTCTCCGTGTTCTTGCGGGTGAGGACGCCATGACGCTTCCGCCGAAATGCACGAGTAGTGCCTGGCCATGACGCATGCATCGGAACCGAACTCCGAGCTCCTCACCCCGGAACGTCTCTGGACGCGAGACGAGGTCCTGGCTCGCCCGAGCCCGGTACCGAACACTGCTGGTGTGTACGCGTGGTGGTTCAAGCAAGTTCCTCCGGGAATTGCCGTCGAACCCTGCCGATCACACGAAGGGCGCACACTCCTCTACATAGGCATCTCACCACGCGCGCCCTATCAGGACGGGCGAGTCAGCTCTCAACACTTGAGGAAACGGCTTCAGTACCACTACCGAGGCAATGCTGCCGGATCAACCCTTCGTCTCACCTTGGGTTGCCTCCTAGCTGATGAACTGGGCATTGAACTTCGTCGGACTGGCAGCGGCCAACGGATGACGTTTGGTACTGGCGAGGAGCGGCTCTCGCAATGGATGGGCGCATCAACTGCCGTGAGCTGGTTCGCAACGTCCGAGCCGTGGATTGTCGAGCACGAACTCATCGCAACGACATATCTGCCACTCAATCTCGATCAGAATGCCGCGCATCCGTTTCACCGAACGTTGAGTGACCTTCGCGCCCGAGCTCGCGCAACAGCTCGACAGCTACCCGTCATCTAGCGCCGGATCCTCGTTGGTCGCGGTATCTGATTTCGACCAGGTGACGATGTCCAAGGCGCGAAGCGGAGTTACCAGCCCCTCAGAGAGCTCGGACCATTGCTCGGCTGAGCGGCGCAGGTCCTGTTGCATGGAAGATACCAATAGACGCATGAACTGAACCCATGATCGATTGCGATCGCGTTCGATAGGTGCGCCCGGCATATCGCGATACACGTGGCGCACCTTTGAGTCGTACAAGGGAATTAGCCCGGGTCGCTTCCGATGCATGACCTTCGAGAGCACCGAACCTCGCACGCCCGAGGTCTCGACCTCAGGGTCATCCAAGACGGCGAATAGCCCTGCCACCTGATCGAGTTCCTCTGCAGATGCATCGGCCAGCTGACGATCAGCTGGCGTCTCCCGCAACATGGCTTCGAGTTGGCCCCGGACCTCTACAAGCGAACGGAAGGCACCGAGTGTTACCGGAGCGTTGAGCAACACAGGCGCGAGGAAATCGCCGTCGGAAAGCATGTTGCTATCGGAGGTTGTCTCAAGTCGGTCGTAATACGGGAAGGCGTACGTCGAGCCGTCTGGAGAGTGCAGGTACTTGCGCACCGTCTCCTTCGCGTCCTCGAAGGCCAACGACAATCCCCCGACGTGAAGCTCACTCATGGAGTCTCCCGTGATCGTGCGATTCGGCGCCAAACATCACCGAATCGACGCGCTACAAATCGCCAGCGATCTGCGCATTGTCGCAGATCGTGGCTCACAGGTATGCCCCAGGCGCGGGGCACTCGGCTTGAACGCCAAGCTCCGTGTCACCATCGCGCAACTGAAAAAGTTCGGCCAACGTCGCCCCGTGCGCCGGCGCCGTCCCTGCGTCGCCGAGCCAATCCTGGGCTTCCTTGCGCTCGAAGCGAGCGAACTCGACGATTGCAAGACAGCGACCCGGGCGCACGACTGCGGGGTGCAGGCGACCGAGCTCGTCGTTCGTCGTGAGGAGGATGATCGTCCGGTTGCCCCGCCCGATGATCCCGTCGCTGACGTTCAGCAGTCGTCCCAGCGCCGGCCCTGAGCGTGCACGGGCGTCGGACCGCAGGTAGTCGTCGGCGTCTTCGGCGATCACGAGGTTCCAATGGTCCTGTTCGCGTAACCGGGGCTCGATGAAGCTGCTCGGGGTCGCCGTGAGGACGTCGTGGAGGTAGTTCGCCTCCAGGAACATCCGCTCCGGATCGGCGATCACGTGCCCGGAGCACCACTCCCGCCATGCTTCGAGCAGCGCGAGCACAGCGGTCGTCTTGCCCGTCCCCGGTGGGCCATGCCAGAGGACGAGGCGGGCGGTGCCCGCCGGCGCCTCACTCTTGACAAGCCGTTCCAGCCGGTGACGAACGGCGCTCGGGTAGTTGCACGCGATCTCCGACCAGCTCGGCGCGATCAGCCGGCGGCTGATCGACCGGGATCCGCCCGACCCGTAGCTCCAGATCGAGACGTCGAGCTCCTCGTCGCGAACCTCGCCGACCAGGGACTTGACCGTCTCGCGAACTTGGGTAACCACACTGTCGAGACACTCCAGGCTGTCGGCGCTGACACGCACGCCGGTGGTCCCGAGGAAGCGGTGGATGTGCAGCGTCGCGCCGTCCCTCCTCGCGAGCAGCTCAGAGCCCGACCCCCGCACTACTGCCGTGACCACGAACTCGGGCGGCACAAGGTCGGGCGGTTCGACCGCAGCCGGGATCGTGAGCTGCTCCACGAACGGCTGCTCGCCCCCGAGCACGGTCTCGGCAAATGCGTACCGAGGAGCGTCCATCCCTGTCGCGCGCTCGCCGATGGTGACGATCGGTTCGGTCGATCGGGCGCGAGCTGCCAAAGGTTGCTTCGTCACGTGGTCGTTCCTCCGCTGCTGGTTGAAGCCGGAAAGCTACGGGTGGGGTGGGACACACGCTCGAGCTCGCGACGGCGCATCGCCCTCCGCTGATAGATCCACCACGCCTCGCTGTAGGGCTCGCACAGGTCCTCGTCCCACTCGAGGTGAGACAGCGCGTGACGACTGCTGACCGTCGTAGCCGGGAACGCGGCGCGCAGGGCCGGCAGGCGGTCTTCCTGCGGAAGGTGCTCGGTGTACGCGTGGGCCCAGCGGTAGAGCTGGCTCAGCTTGTCGGCCTCGCGGCGTTCGACCACGATGTCGCGAATGCGGTGTTGCGGCCACATCGTGAGGTCGGCACGCTCGTCCAGCGCCGCGTCGAGGACGTCGGCCGCGGGCCCGCGGTACATGCCGAGCCGGGTGCGGATCGCGCGACGGGCCACCCGGTGCACGAAGCGCAGGTCGTCACGCGCGCCCTTGCGGCGCGTGGACGGCAGGATCGAGCGCTGGATCTCGAGGTGCTTACGGGTGCCGTAGACCTTGCGGTTCGCGGCCCCGCGACGGGTGGTGGGCATGACGACGACCTCCGATGGCGTCGCCAGGACGATCCTGGCGACCTATGAGGTCCGGTGCGGACCAACATCGGTCGTCGAGCATGGGAACCACGTCTTCGTTCGGCCCTGTTCCTGTCGCAAGGCAGTCGATCAGTGTGCACCCGCTGTCAAGCCCCCGCGATGGCCGGCGGCGCCTGCGCATTCGTGCTCACTCCGCTGGCATGAAGCCGATGCCCCGAAAGACGTCCAGAACGGTGAGCATCTGCAAGAGCTCATTGCTCGCGGCTGCATCTGCGAACCCCAACTCGAAGAGCACCTCGTCGAGGAGCCCGTATGAGCGCATCCACTCCTCCCTGATCTCGTCGCGAGGGCGTGGGTCGGGATCGTCGATCAGCTCGCGAAAGAGGGACAGCGCGAACAGCAACGCTCGCATCTGTGCGAAGAAGCCCTCGACCACTTCGGCGCCCTTGTCGATCGACTCGAGCATGCGAGGCAGGTCCAGCTCGCGACCTTCCGCCGCTTCCTGCTCGTAGACCATGTAGAGACCCCATGCGAGGTCGATGGCTCGATCGGGGCCGTAGTCGTCGTCGTCGTGGATCGGGTCGATCATGGGATTCCTCGCGCGGAGAGAGCCCGAGCCTTCGGCTCGGGCAGTCGAATGGGGTCCGGGCGCGGTCAGGCGCCGAAGATGAAGGGGCCGAACAGGATGAAGATCGGGATGATGAAGACCAGCGCCACGATGACGAACGCCAAGGCCAGCAACACCAGCAACATGAGCACGAACGCGCTCCAGATCAGCTGGATCACGACCACATCACGCAGCCAGCGCCAGGGTGCCACCGCCTGACGAAGCGCTGCCGTCGAACGCGGCGACCGGCAAACCCGCGCGGCGATAGCCGCGGCTGCACCCGTCGGCACGCGCCACGATCAGCACGCCCACACCGAGGTCGCGCACCGCCATCGCGCGCCGCAGGAAGATGTGGTCGCCGCTCCCGATCACCAAGCGGTCGTAGCGGCGCGCGACGAGCTCGGCGGGCGCCCCACCCAGCAGGACGGTGTCGGCCGCGTCCTCGCCCCGCACCGCGTGCAGGCTGCAGGTGACGGGCTTGTCGAACCCGATCTGACGGATGATCTCGTGGTCCGCGGCCACCACCACCTGGTCGCCGGGTGACCAACGGGCGAGCTCGAGGTAGTGCACGAGCCCACCTCGGGCCACGTCGTGCTTGCGCTGCTCGCCGAGCAGGTTCTCGAGATCCACCAGGTGCAGCGTGCGGCATCGGTTGGTGTGGTTCTGCATGGCTCCCCCTCTGTCCATGCCGGCCACGCTTGCAGGGGGGTGGGACACGGGCGCCGGGCCTAGCGCCCGTGCCACACTTCCGCCTCGCGGGCACGGGTCGTCAGACCAAGACGGCGGGCGGCGATGACCACACCCACAGAGCGCATCCTCAACTTGGCGGCCTACCTCGACCGAGCCGGGCACCGGGGCGTCACCCTCGACGACATCACCCGAGACGTCGCGGGCTACGACCACACCGCCGGCCGGGACGAGACCGGCACGCTCATCGCCGAGGGCAACGAGTGGGAGACGCTGCGCAAGCAGGTACAGCGAGATGTGAAAGACCTGCGTGACGCGTGGGGCATCGACGCGCAGTTCGACGAGGCCGACGCCGTCTATCGACTCCGTCCGCCGTTCTTCACGTCTGAGGAGCGCCGGGCGCTGATCGCCGCGGCGGCCACCGTCGACGTGGAGGGAGTGGAGGACACGCCCGGACACCTCGCCGCCACCGTGGACGACTCGATGGCGCAAGTGGTGCTGCGCGTGCACGAGCTGGTGGCCGACCTGCGCGACGCCATCGGCACTCGCACCGCCGTGCGCTTCGGACACGAAGGGCGACAACGCATCCTCGAGCCGTACGCGCTCGGCATGTGGAGGACGCGGTGGTACGTGGCGGGGTGGGATCCGGAGATGGAGGCGATGCGCCGATATCGCCTCGATCGCATCGAGCACGACGGCCCGCTCGAGCGCGTCGGGGAACCCGGTGCGTTCGAGGTCGCGGACTGGTTCGACCCGAGGCTCGCGTTCGACTTCGACCCGAACATGTGGGGGCGGGACCCACGGGTCCGTGCCCGCGTGCGCGTCGAGCGCGACTGGCTGCCCGAAGTCCTGGCGGAGTTCGGTGCCGAGCTCGACGGGACTGACGATGGTGAGCCCGTCGTCGCGTTCGACGTGCGCCACCACGAATCGACACGGAACCGGCTCCTCTTCTTCCGTGACCACGTCCGGTTGCTCGGCCCGCCCGAGCTCGTGACCGAGATCCGCGCGCATCTGACCGCACTGGCAGGCGGTGAGTGATGGCCGCGCTTGCGAAGGTTCGCCAGTTCGAGACGCTGCGTGCCGTGCTCGGCCTCGTGGAAGAACGCGGCTCTGCGACGCTCGACGAGTGCGCCGAGCTCACCGAGGTTCCCGTCGACGTGCTGCGCGAGGTGCTCGCCGCCGCGTTGTTCGTCGACTACTACACCGCCGACGGCACGCTGGTGAGCGAATCGAGCTGCTTCCTCCTCACCGAGGACGACGTGGTGATGCTGACGCAGCGACACTGGCTGCGGGATCTCGACGCCGCGCCACCCTCGCCGAGCACAGCACTGAGGTTGCTGCTCGCGGGCGTGGCCGTGCAGGCGCTCGTCGACCGGTCGACGCCCCACCTCGACTCCGCAGTCACGAAGCTGCGCGGCGTGGTGGCGTGCGAGCTGCGCGTCCCAGTGGAACCGCCGGCCGCGCTCGCGGCAGTGCGTCAAGCGATCGACGAAGGCCGATCGCTCCTCGTGCGATATCGGTCCGAAGCGGACGACGAGGCTCGCGACCGGGAGCTGCTTCCCTACCGCGTCTGGTCGCGATGGGGGCACTGGTATCTCACCGCCCGCGACGCGACGGAAGAGACCAGCAAGCAGTTCCGCCTCGACCGGATGCTGAGCGCCGAGGTGGGGACGACATCCTTCGAACCACCCACCGACGGTCGAGGTGCCGACCTGTTCGACCTGAGCGAGAACGACCGCACCGTGCGCATCCGCATCGGAGAGAACGACCTCGAGAGCTTGCCGGCGCCCCACGAGCTCGGCGAGCCGTCGCCGGTCGGTGATGGGCAGATCGAGCTCGACGTGACGGTTGCGGGCGATCGACGGCTCGATCACCTGCTCGTGTCACTGCCAACCGGCGCCGAGGTTGTCTCACCCGAGGAGTACAAGGTGCGGCGGCGCAACCATGCGCGCGAGCTGCTCGCACGCTACTGACCGTTACTCACACTCAAGGACTGAGAGCGCGATGCACACGTTTCTTTGCACCTGGAACCCAGACCTGTGGGAATGGCCAGACAACGAGCTCCGAGCCGAGATTGCCCAAACTGAGCGTGGCGCTCTAGTGGCTCGCCGATGGTCCGTCGGCAACCGGACCCACGGCATTGAGGCTGGCGATCGGGTGTTCTTGCTCCGTCAACACCGTGATCGCGGAATCGTCGCGGCGGGCGAATTCACGACTGAAGTCTTTCAAGATCCCCATTGGGACGAGACGGGTCGTGAGGCGAATTACGCCCGCGTTGCCTGGGACACCGTCCTTGCCTACGACGATCGGCTGCCAGTTGAGGTGCTCAAGGCTCAGGTGAAGGGCGTGCCATGGGACCGCCTCCAAGCTTCCGGCGTCGAAGTACCCAAGTCCGCGATCCCTGCATTGGAAGACCTTTGGGAGACGCATCTCCTGCAATGCGGACGCTTGCTTCCTTTCTCACCCAATGAAGTCCATCGTTCAGAGACGGTCGTTGAGGGGGCAGTGTCTCGAGTGCTCGTAAATCGATATGAAAGAGATCCGCGCGCGCGTGAGCAGTGCTTGGCGCACTGGGGACGAACCTGCGTCGTCTGCGGGTTCGATTTCGGCGAGGTCTACGGGGCGCTGGGCATCGACTTCATTCACGTTCATCACACTCGAGAGATCTCCACTCTTGGCGGTCGGTACAAGGTTGATCCTGTCAAGGATCTGCGCCCTGTGTGTCCGAATTGCCACGCGATGCTCCACGCGCAGCGGCCGGCACTCGACGTCAAGGAATTGAAGAAGTTGTTGAAGACCGGGACCGCGCGTACGCGCTGATCATGAGGATTCGTATACATCGCGGCGCCCACGAGATCGGCGGGAACTGCATCGAGGTTGCCGCGGATGATGGACGACGGCTCGTCCTGGACGTCGGTCGACCGCTTTCCGCGGGCTGGGACGAGGTTGTCGGCCTCCCCGAGGTGAGCGGCTTCGCCACGCCCGACCCTTCACTGCTCGGGGTGGTCATCTCACATCCGCACCTGGATCACTACGGCTTGGTCAGCCAGGTTGCCGAGAAGGTCCCGATCTACATCGGCAAGGAGGCGGCCGCTCTGCTCAACGCCGCTCGCTTCTTCAGCCCGGTCAGTGGCGGCTTCGATCCGGTCGGTCATCTGCAGCACGCTCAGGAGCTCACCGTCGGCCCGTTCACGATCACGCCGCACCTCAACGACCACTCTGCCTATGACGCGTACTCGCTGCTTATCGAAGCCGACGGGCGGCGGCTCTTCTACACGGGTGACATCCGCGCGCACGGCCGCAAGCACAAGATGTTCAAGGCCCTCGTGAAGCGACCGCCAGCGGACGTAAACGTGCTGATGATGGAAGGCACCCACGTGCGCGTCGGGGGCGCCCACGACGAAGCAACCTTCGAGACCGAGTCGAAGCTCGAAAAGCGATTCGTGAAGCTGGCGAAGGAGACCGAGGGCGCGATCGTCACCTTCGGTTCGATGCAGAACATCGATCGCCTCGTGACGGTGTATCGAGCCGCGAAGCGGTCTGGTCGCGTCCTCATCATGGACCTGTACGGAGCAACAGTCGCCGCAGCGACCCGATCATCGATCCCACAGCCTGGGTTCAAGGGTCTGCGGGTGTACGTGCCACTTCTGCAACGCATCAAGGTGAAGGAAGCGGCGGAGTTCTGGCGGGTGCAGGACATCGCGTCGTGCCGCGTGTTTCCAGAGGAGCTCGCCGCGGATCCTGGCCGGTTCGTCTTCCACGTCCCGTCATCCACGGCTCGTGAGCTCCTCAAGAGCGAGGTCTTGGACGCCTCCGGCGTCGCGGTGTGGTCGCTGTGGGAGGGCTACCGATCTACGCCGTCGGGAAAGGCGCTCGAGAAGCTGCTCGCCGACAAGGGCGTCGAACTCGTCTCGCTCCACACCTCGGGGCACGCTTCGGTGCCCGACCTCAAGAAGCTCGTCGAGGCGGTCGACCCGGACCGCGTGGTGCCGATCCATTCCGAGGCCACCGACCGGTTCGCCGAGCTCTTCCCCCGAGTCGAGCCGCACACAGACCGCGCCTGGTGGGCGGTCTGAGGAGGCCGTGTCCCACCCCCTTGTCATCCTGGGGTGAACCGACACGAGGAGACTTCACATGGCGCCTTCACCCGAGATCACCGATCACCCCGCCCACATCTGGTTCCTGCTCGATCGCTCGGGGTCGATGAGCTCGCTCTACCAGGACGTGGTGCTGGGCCTCCAGGAGTTCGTGCGCGAGCAGCGCATCGCTGATCCCCGAGCCCGCATGACGCTGGTGCAGTTCGACAGCGAGGACACCCACGACGTGATCCTCGACGGCATGACCCTGTCCGAGGTGGACGAGGCCCGAGCGACCAAGCGGTTCGAGCCGCGGGCGGCGACACCGCTCTACGACGCGATCGCGGCGCTGATCGGTCGGGCCGACAAGCACATCGCCAACGGCGGTGACGATGCTGATCAGCTCGTGGTGATCTTCACCGATGGCATGGAGAACGCCAGCACCGACTGCAACCGAGCCAAGGCGTTCGAGCTCATCAAGGAGCGTCGTGGGCGAGGCTGGGCGTTCGCGTTCCTCGGCGCGAACCAGGACGCCTTCGAAGCGGGTGAGGCCATCGGCATCGCGCCGGCCAACCGGATGGGGTGGGAAGCGACGGGTCCCGGAGCGCGGGCGACGCTCGGCTTCGCCAGCCGGAAGTCCGCCGAGCAGCTTCGCCGAACCCGTTCCGAGCGCCGGGAGAAGCGAGACGACTTCTTGGAGGACGACTGAGCCGCCATGATCGAGCGAGCAGGATCACGGAGGTGACCTCGCCGCCACGAGATCTGTCGACGCCGGTGTTGGACCGCGCCGCGGGAGCACTGCTCGGACTGGCCACCGGGGACGCGCTCGGCGCCGGGTACGAGTTTCGCGCACCCCTGACCGGCGACGCCGAGATGATCGGTGGTGGGCTCGGCAACTGGGCCCCAGGCGAGTGGACCGACGACACCCAGATGGCGCTGTGCATCGCCGAGGTGGCCGCGACCGGTGAGCTCGATCCGTTGTCCGTGGCGGAGCGGTTCCTCGGCTGGTTCGGCGACGCGCCGAAAGATGTCGGCATCCAGACGAGTGAGGTGCTGCGCAGCTCCTCGTCAGCCCTCGACGTGCCGCTCCGGGCCGCGGCCCGATTCGCGGCTCGACCCGATGCCTCGGCCGGGAACGGCAGCCTCATGAGGACCTCACCCGTAGCACTCGCCCACCTCGGGGATGACGATGCGATCGTGCGCGCGGCGCACGAGATCTCGGCGCTCACGCACGCCGATCCGCTCGCGGGTGAGGCATGCGCGATCTGGTGCATCGCGATCGCCCGCGCCGTGCGCGGCTCGAACTTCGACGGTGTCTGGGAGGGTGTCGACATGCTCCCTGCATCGGCGCAGCGGCGGTGGGCGCAGTGGCTGCACGAGGCAGAGACGAAGCCGCCGGCATCGTTCACGCCCAACGGGTTCGTGGTGAGCGCGCTGCAAGCGGCATGGTCCGCGATTCGTCAGACCCCGGTGCCGACGGACGTGCCGTGCCTTCACCTCCAGCACGCACTGCACGCTGCGGTCCGGATCGGCCACGACACCGACACGGTTGCGGCCATCGCCGGGGCGCTGCTCGGCGCGCGGTGGGGTTCGACCGCGATACCGCTGCGCTGGCGGGCGCTGTTGCACGGCTGGCCCGGGTACCGGGCCAAGGACCTCGTTCGGCTCGCCGTGCTGACCGCCCGTGGCGGCGCGACTGACGAGCTCGGCTGGCCGGCCGCCGAGGACGTCACCAACTGGTACACCAGCAACTACCCGATCGAGCCCTTCGTGGTGCAGCTGGTCGACGACCCCGGCGTGGTCCTCGGCAACGCTGCGTCCGCAGTGACGGCAGAAGCCGACGTCGTCCTCAGCCTGTGCCGGATGGGCACGAGACCGTCACCAGGGGCCAGCGAGGCGCACGAGCTGATGGTCGTCGACTCTCCCGATGTCCGCCACAACGCCAACCTCGACTTCGTGCTGGGCGACACGGCCGACGCGATCGTGCGCTGGCGCGACGAGGGCAAGACGGTGTTCCTCCACTGCGCGGCGGGTGTCAGTCGCACCTCGGCGTTCGCGGCGGCCTATCTCTCAAAGCGCCTCGGCATCAGTGGACTGAGTGCTCTTGAGCGGGTCACAGCGTGCCATCCAATCGCGGACCCCAACCCCGGGTTCCTTGCCGCGCTTGCGAGGATCCCGCGTCAGGAGGATCGGCGGCCTGCATGGTCAGATCGCGAGCACCCGCCGTAAGCCGTCCCAACGGTCTTCCTGTGGTGGTCGTCCGCGCGGATCCGCGATGCACAGCTCCTCGCAGGTCCAGCCCATCTTTCCGAAGTTGCAGGCGTAGCAACAGCAAACGAGGTTCTCGAGGTCTTCGGCGCCGCCGAGGAACTGGGGTTCGACGTGGTCGGCCACTGCACGGGTGATCAACAGCGCCGCGTGTCGTTCCTTGTCGGTTCTTGCCCAGAGCGTTGTGTTCGGCAAGAGACCGACGAGCTTCTTCAATGCGTCAGGATCGACGGCGCGAATGCCGCAGTACCTGCAATGCCAGCCGTCACGCTCGAAGACAGCTCGGCTCAATCGTCTAGGAACCGCCCTCCTATTGCCGCCAGCCGGACGGGCGCCGAGCTCGCGCCGAAGCTCGTGACCTCGCTCATCCTTCAATCGCCAGAAGTCGCGGAGCACGGCGTCGCCTTCGATCGCACGGATCTGCTGCTCCGCGGCAGGCACGTCGCCTTGGACCAAGAGCGTCGCGGCGACGTCAAAGCGGTCGAGCGCCGCGTCGATCTCAGGAATGAGCGGCTGAAGGCACTCTTGATGCTCAAACGGCGGTCGGTTCACGCGGCCACGATCGAGACCGGCAGGCTTCGCGGTCCGTTGGCCCAGAAGACTGGGACCGGTTCGCGCTGGTACCCGTCGGCGAGCTGTGCGGCAGTCACGCGCTTGAGGAACACCTCGAGCGCGACCCGTCCCTCGAGTCGGGCGAGCGAGGCACCCGGGCAGACATGCGGCCCGCCGCCGAAGGCGAGATGGTCCCGCGGGTTCGGGCGGTCGAGGCGGAACGCGTCCGCATCCTCATATATGTGCGCGTCACGGTTCGCCGATGCGAGGCCGAAGCCGACTTTCGCTCCCGCCGGTATCGAAACACCGCTCATCGTTGCGCCGTGCGGGCAGTCGCGCATCAGGACGTGGATCGGTGGGTCGTGGCGCAGCGATTCCTCCACCACAAGTGCGATCGCGTCATCGCTCGCGCGCAGATGCATCAGCAGGGCGGGGTCGGCGCAGACCGTCTCGAGCATGTTGGCGATCAGGTGCCGGGTCGTCTCGTTGCCCGAGATGAGCAAGAACGCGAGCTGGGTGCGCATCTCGAGGTCGCTGAGGCGCTGGCCGTCGATCTCGGTGTGCAGCAGCCGGGTGACGAAGTCGTCGGGCGGGTCGGCCGCGGCCCGACGCTCGGCGATCATCTGGTCGATGTAGGCGATGAACTCCGGCGCCACGCCGGCCAGGCCCTCGCCGTCGACGCCATCCTCTCTTCTGTTCTTGGTGGCGTAGGTGCTCTGCACCACGAGGTCGGACCACTCGGCGAAGCGGTGGTGATCGGCGGGGTCGGCGCCGAGGAGGTGCGCGATCACCGACGCCGGGATCGGCGTGACGTACTCGGCCACCAGGTCGCCGCCGCCCCGCTCGAGCAGGCCGTCGAGCAGACGGTGGCACAGCTCGCGGGCAAACGGCTCGACCCGGCCGATGCGGTGCTGGGCGATCGCCGAGTTGATGATGCGACGGACCTGTCCGTGCCGCGGCTCGGGGATCTCGCTGATCAGCTGCTCCTCGGGCGGCACCACCACCCCGGGCTCGCGGAAGCTGGCCTGGAAGGCGTGGACGTCCTTGGTCGCCGCGAGCACGTCGGCATGACGGGCCAGGAACCACGCACCCGAACTCGTCTGAGAGACAGGACACTCGACGCGCAGCCGAGCCAGCGTCTCGTACGGGACGCCAGCGGAGCTGTCGAGCGGATCCGTGGCGGTCATGCAGGCTGCATGGTGGCACGTAGCCAGCTCCATGAGCTGGCCTGCGCCTCGTGGAAGAGGACGGCACGCAGGCGGAGGCGCAGACACGACTCCTAGTCCAGGCGACCTTCGTCAGGTGATCTTGGTCGCGCGATCATCGCGCGCGCTCGGCAGGATCTCAGAAATATCTCATGTATCCGACGCGCGGCGGTACACGTGTACCGCGCAGTTTGGAATCTCTGGGTCATGAACGATCCGAATCGCGCCGGGGACGTCTTGATTCTGGAAAGCTCGAGATGCGAGCCGTCATCCCAACCAGGCGCGGGCGGCGTCACAGCCCCGGTGTACAACTGGGGAGTGGGACCCGACCGTTCGACCGAGCCGCCGAGGTGCCCCGGGTGCGGCGCCCCGGGCATCCCGATCCTCTACGGGATGCCCGATCCCGAGCTCATCGAGGCATCCGAACGCGGTGACGCCGCGATCGGCGGATGCGTCATCGATGCCAGGAATCCGACGCACCAGTGCTCCCGGTGCGAGACCAGCTGGATCGAGGAGTCCGCCGACAACGCTGGCGGATGATGACGCACCTCACCGGCCAGCATGGCGGTGATCGGAACGTCACGCGCCCGCGTTGGTCGTGATCCGCTCGGGCGTCACCAGGACCGCGGCGCGTCGTTCGGTGGCCATCACCCGGTCGTACTCGTCCCAATCGTCGTGGGTGCCGCCCGCGGCGCTGAACACGTCGCGCAGCAGCTGCGGCAGTCGATCCGGTGCGAAGCCGTCGGCCGGGTCGTCGGGGCCGACGATGGTCGTGGCACCTTCGACCGCGACCCACTCCCACCCCGCGCGGAAGACGACCGTGGCGTGGGGGAAGCGACGCAGGTTGGCAAGCTTCGCGGTACCGGCCGCGGCGACCGCGGCGACGACGTCACCGTCGCCGAGCGGGTTGGCCAGCACGCCCGCGTTCACCACGGACGCCTGCACGGTGCGATCGGCACGGGTCGTCGCGAGCACGACCAGGCCGTGATCGGCCGCGCCGAGACTGCGTACCAGTTCGAGATCAGCCATGTACCGATCTTGACACGCGACCTCGCGCTCAGAGGCTGCGCTCCACGAGCCGCTCGCCGTCGGCCGCGACGAGCACCGTCGGAACGGACGCGAACCCCAACGACGCGAGCACGAAGTCGGTCGTCAGGCGATGCCACTGCCGCGCCCGGCGCAGCATCGCGTGGCCCGACCCGCGCAGCGCGACGTACCAGATCCGTTCCGCGACGGTCGACGCCTCGCGCGCGAACTCGAGCGATCGTTGCGGGCTCGTGCGGCGGTCGGTCGAGCCGTGCACGACGAGCACCCGGCACCCGCCGAGCTGGCTGACCGGCTCGCCCGCCGGGACCCACGGGGCGAGCCCGACGAGCGTCCGGGCCGAGCCGCCCGCTGATCGCATCGCGGCCCGGCCCCCCATCGAGTGCCCGACGAGCACCACCGGGACGTCGCCGTGGCGGGCGTGGATCTCGTCGAGCGCGTGGCGCACATCGGCGAGCGGCGACATCTCGTCGCCGTTCCAGCCGCGTACCCGGTAGCGCAACCGCCACACGGCGAGTCCGTGCCTGCGGCCGCGTCGGCGCAGGCTCCACGCGAACGGCAGCATCCGCACCGCGGGGGTGGCGCTGGCTCGGGTTGGCCGAGGCTCACCTCGGTACCCCCCGTGCAGCACGAGCGCGGCGGCGCGCGCGGCGCGGGCCGAACGTCGCGGTCGATGCAGGGTCGGGCCGGTGCGGATGGCCACGGCCGACGGTAGCCCGACCCCGGTACGGTGCCGCGATGTCCCTGGCGGTACTCGACTGGCGGCGGCGGGCTGTTCCTGCCCATGAAGGACCGCAACCCGCAGACCTACGGCGGCGGTCGCTACGTGCTCGACACCGTGAAGGGCGCCGACCTCGGTGGCGACGACGGCCGGCTCGTCGTCGACCTCAACTTCGCGTACAACCCGTCGTGCGCGTACGACCCGGCGTGGGCCTGCCCGCTCGCGCCGCCGGGCAACACGCTGGCCGCCGAGGTGCCGGTCGGCGAGCTGGTCAGCTCAGCGCACTGAGCGTCTCGGGGGACACGCGTCGGTCACACGACGCGCAGGATGACCGACATCAGGGTGATCGTCGCGAGGAAGTCACGCAGACTCACACGCCGCGCCGTCGCCGTTGCCGTCGAGGTTGTGCGGGTCGTCGCCGACGATCGTGATCGGCCGGCCGATGTCGTCGCAGTCGAGGTCGGGTGGGACGGGTGGGACACACGCGCCCTCGTAGTCGTCGAGGCAGCCGCCCACCGCGCTGCGCGGCTGCCCGCCCGACGTCGGGCACCGGGACCACAACCCCAGCTCGGCCTTCCGCGCTTCGCGCGCGAGGCGCACGAACTCTTCGGCATGCTCGACGTTCGGTGGGACGGTCTCGACGTACGCGTAGCCCTCGCCGATGATCTCGGCGTTGACGAACAGGCCGTCGCGTTCGCGAAAGACGTACGCGAGCAGACGGTCGTACTGGTCGCGGCGATCGACGTCGAACTCGAGCTGGAGCTCTTCTCCCGGCGACAGCAACGACTCCACGAACCGGGTCGCCCGGTGCCCGAAGCACTCGTCGCCGAAGTCGGGGTGCTGGGTCTCGGGCGTGTTGATCCCGATCAGCCGAACCCGCTCGCCGTCGTCGAGGGCCAGGGTGTCGCCGTCGACCACGTAGTCCAAGGTGACCCGCTCGACCCGCGCGGACGCGTGGTCACGATCGTTCGGCGTCGCATCACCACAGCCGGCGAGCGCGAGCAGCCCCGCGAGCGCGAGCAGCGCCGCGAGCGTCGGACCGGCACGCATGTCTCAGGATTCTCGGCACGCTGAGGGAGACATAGACACCCTCAACGTGCCGAAAAACCTTGGGGTTGAGGTGCCCTCGGCCTAGTAGCCGTCGGAGACGTGGACCTCGACGAGGCGGAGGCGCCGGTTCTTCGGGTTGGTGCGCAGGCGCATGCCGCTCGAGCGCCACTGCTCTGCGTGCTTCGTGCACAGCATCTGGCGCTGTTGGGTGTCCAGGTCGTAGGAGCCCTTGTTCGAGCAACGCTCGATGTCGCAGGTCTTTGCCATCAGTCGCACCATCTCATAGAAGGAGAGTAATTCCCAATCGGCGGTGTGGAGATGCCGTGCAGAGGGCCGGAGGTCACCGCACTCGGGGCGGCGGGCTGCTCCCGACCGGCACCGTGGCAGGGACGACCCGGCCGTTGCGGATGTCGGCCCAGGAGACGAGCCGGTCGCCGCCTTCATCCCACAGCTTCAGGCGCACCGCCCGCAGGCCGCGCCACAGCGACACCTTCGGCACGCGGGCGAACACCGGGGTGTCGTCGTGGGCCCGGGGAAGGTTGTAGTTGGGGATCTTCGGGTTCAGGTGGTGCACGTGGTGGAACCCGATGTTCCCGGTGAAGAACTGGAGCACCTTCGGCAGCTTCAGGTACGAGCTGCCGCGCAGCGCGGCGTCGGCGTAGTTCCAGTCTTCGGAGCGCTCCCAGTAGGTCTCGTCGAACTGGTGCTGCACGAGGAAGAGCCAGATCCCGGCGCCCCCGGCGAGCGGGACGAGCGGCGCCTCGACGAGGAGGAACTCCTTCCAGCCGAGCAGCCAGCACAGCAGACCGAGGCTCACGATGATGGCGAGGTTCGTTCGCCACACGCTGCGCTTGATCGCGGGACGGGCGGTCTTGTCGGCGAAGCGGGGCATGGCGAGCATCGCCCACACCGGTCCGATCCCGAACATCACGAACGGGTTGCGGAAGAACCGATACCAGAAGCGGGCGCCGAGGGGCTGCGCTTGGTACTCGGCCACGGTGAGGGTGGGCACGTCGCCGACACCACGGCGGTCGAGGTTTCCAGCCGTGGCGTGGTGATGCAGGTGCTCGTGCCGCCAGCGGTTGAACGGCGTGAAGCTGATCAGCGCGAGCGCGGAGCCGAGCCACGCGTTGGCGCGCGGCCACGGCAGCAACGACCCGTGCGCGCAGTCATGAAAGAGGATGTAGGTGCGCAGCAGGAAGCCAGCGGTCGGAAGCGCAAGCGCCAGCGTGAGCAAGTAGGACACGTCGAGCGCGAAGTACATGAGTGCCCAGCACCCGATGAACGGCACGACCGAGGTGAGCAGCGAGAACGCGGTGCGCCAGAGCGACGGCCGCGCGTAGCGGCTCACCGTGTGGTGCCAGGCGTCCTCGTCGAGCAAGAGATCCTCGGCGCCAGACGCGGCACGCGGGCGTTCAGTCAGAAGGGCAGTCAATGGCCATCCTCAAGAGGGCTGAATCAGGAGAGCCGTTGACTCCGTGTGGATCCCCGCACGGAAGCGTCGCGCTCTGCTGGTGCGAACGTCCCCACCGTACACCGGCGGTCTCGAAAAGTGACGAACGCTACGAAGGAAATCGACCCTTTTCCACAGGTTCTGTAGGCCGTTTCTCGAAGACCAGCCGGAAGTGGTCGAGCAGCTCCCGCTCGAAGCAGACGCTGTTGGGGCTGACGCCAGAGGTGAAGGCGAGGCGGAAGTCGGCGCTGGTGAGCCAGCGGGGCACCAACCTGAGCTTGAAGAGCAGCTTTCGCAAGGACGGCTCGCCGAAGCGCTGGCGCCACTGCTTGATCGTCTCGATGTAGTCGAGCCGGCCACTGGTGGTGGCGACGAGCTCGAAGTCGTGATCGGCGGCCTTGATGACCTGCTCAGACCCGAACGGGAGGCACGAGCCCGGGAACTGCCGGCCGAGCAGCGCCAGGTACCAGGCGTCGGACTCCCGCGGGGCGTCGATGTCGACCTGGTCGAGCGGGATCATGTTGGCACCGAAGACCATCGTCTGGAGGTAGAAGCGGCCGCCGTCGGGCAGCATGCTGGCGACGTTGGTGAAGAGGTCACGGTAGATGTCGTCCTGCTGCCCGTCGGCCTGCTCCTCGGGCGAGCAGAAGTGCTCGAACGCTCCGAGGCTCACGACCGCGTCGAAGGGGCCGAAGGTGTCGCGGTCGACGGTGCGGGCGTCCATCAGGTGGACGTCGAGTCCGTGACGACGACACGCGTCACGCTGCGCAGTAGAGAGGGTGACGCCGACGCCGGTGCCGCCCTTGCGGCGCACGAAGTCGAGCATCGGGCCCCACCCGCAGCCGAGGTCGAGCACCCGACGGTCCGGGCCGATGCCGACCGACTCGGCGACGTAGTCGTGCTTGCGGGCTTGGGCCTCCTCGAGCGTCATCGAGAAGTCGCCGTCGTACTTGGCGCCGCTGAAGTCGGCCATCTCGCCCAGGCTCAGGCGGAACAGCCGGTCGATCAGCGAGTACGTGAACTCGAGGTCCTTCTGGTCGGCCACGCGCTCAACTTACCCAGATGGCCGCCACCTAGCGCGGTGAGCGGCCGCGGCAGCACCAGTAGAAGAGGTCTTAGGACGCGCCGTCGACGGTGATCTCGATGGCGGTGCCCCGGCCGTTCTTCGCCCGCTTGCCAAGGTTGAGGACGCGATGGGCGTCAGCCGCGGCTCGCAGCTCCCAGGCGCGCTCGTCGCGACCGGGCAGGTTGCGGTCAGGTGTCGACGGGACGGATGCCTCCACGTGGAGGGTCGCGCCAGGGCGGACCACGAAGTCGACGCTGCGCTCGGCGGTGGGACCGCTCAGCAAGCTGCCGTTCTCATCACGCACAGACAGACGATGACGGTTCATGTGCGGTGGTGCATCGATCGCGAAGCGTACCTTCACATCTTCGAGCATCGAACCAGCGTAGACGACTGCGCGCGTCGTTGTTGCAGCGAAGCACGTCGGCGTGAACGTTGCGTGCCGAGTCGGTGACAACGGTGTGGTATCGTGGATCCGTTCTCGATGTTGCTCGTGTGGATGCGCGCGCATCGAGCCCGCAACGGGCTGTGTCGTTTCTCGCAACTCGACTCCCGCAATCTCGGTTGCTCGAGTCAGCGTCTCGGGGATCGCTGCTTCGCCCCTGTGAGACCTGACATCCGTCGCCACTGAGCGACCACAACCGAATCGAGTCAACACCAAGTGTCTGTGACCTTTGCCGACCTCGGCACTCCACCTGATCTCGTCGCGGCGTTGTCCGCGCGCGGGATCCATCAACCCTTCTCCATCCAGTCCCTCGCCATCGCGGACGGCATCGCCGGACGCGACGTGTCGGCGAAAGCGCCGACGGGCTCGGGCAAGACGATCGCGTTCGGCGTTCCGCTCGTGACGCGTGTGCGGCGCGCGGAGCCGCGCAGGCCGCGTGCCCTCGTGCTCGTGCCCACCCGCGAGCTGGCTGCGCAGGTGCGCGACGAGCTCGAGTGGCTCGGCCGCCCTCGCAAGCTGCGGGTTGCCGCCGTCTACGGCGGGATGGGCTTCGACACCCAGCGCAAGGCGCTGCGGCGCGGCGTCGACATCCTCGTCGCCTGCCCCGGCCGCCTGGCCGACCTGATCGAGCGGCGTGACGTGAGCCTCGGCCGCGTCGAGATCGTCGTGCTCGACGAAGCCGATCGCATGGGCGACATGGGGTTTCTCCCCGCCGTGAAGGCGCTCCTCGACCAGACGCCGAAGACCCGCCAGACGTTGCTGTTCTCGGCCACGCTCGACGGCGACATCGCCACGTTGCTGAAGCGCTACCAGCGCGATCCGGTGCGGCACGAGGTCGACCCGCCGGCCCGCAAGAAGGCCCGCGTCAACCATCTCTTCTGGGCGACGGAGCGAAGCGAGCGCGTGCGAATCTGCGCCGACGTGGTGCAGCTCGCCGGGCCAACGATCGTGTTCTGCCGCACCAAGCACGGCACCGACGCGCTGGCCAAGAAGCTGGCCCGCACTGGGGTGCGTGCCGCGGCCATCCACGGCAACCGATCGCAGAACCAGCGCGAGCGCGCGCTGGCCGCGTTCTCCGGCGGTGACGTGGATGCCCTCGTGGCCACCGATGTCGCCGCCCGCGGGCTGCACATCGACGACGTCGCGTGCGTCGTGCACTTCGATCCCGCTCCGGACATCACCGACTACACCCACCGCTCCGGCCGCACCGCACGCGCCGGCGCCGCGGGGACGGTCGTCTCATTCGTCTCGTCAGACCAGAAGCGAGACGTGGCCCGGCTCCAGCAACGCCTGGGGCTCCCGCCACGCCTGACGAGGCCAGACCGCGGTGCGCTCACTAGCGTGAGTGTCACCGGGGACACACCCCCGCCGAAGCCTTCGGGCACGAACGGGAAACACACAACACCAACAAGGAGCACCATGGCTACAGGAACCGTCAAGTGGTTCAACAGCGAGAAGGGCTTCGGCTTCATCTCGCGCGAAGGCGCCGACGATGTGTTCGTCCACTTCTCGGCGATCCAGGGCGACGGCTACAAGTCGCTCGACGAAGGTCAGAAGGTCGAGTTCGACGTCGGCCCCGGCCGTAAGGGCGAAGAGGCCACGAACGTCCGCGTCATCGGTTAGTCACTCCGGTCGATCGGAGGACGCGCCGAGTCAGGCGCGTCCTCCGTCACCGGTCCCTCCGCCAGCGGCGACCGCGGTGCCGCGGTGCGTCGTGGTCACGGCGTGGGCTGACCCGCCGATTCGAGCTCCCGGTGGCGGTCGTAGGCCCAGCCCGGTCCGTGCACGACGTATGAGAGTCGCTCGCGCCAGGTGGTCGACCTGGCGACGTCGCGCAGGATGTCACGGTACTCGTGGGTCGCGACGCGCAGCGGCGCGTAGGTGTCGATGTTCTTCGTGAGGCCGTAGACGACCTCTTCGTCCTCGGGCTCGAACGTGCCGAAGAGCCGGTCCCAGATGATGAGGATGCTCCCGTGGTTCCGGTCGAGGTACTGCTGGTTGCTGCCGTGGTGCACCCGGTGGTGTGACGGCGTGTTCAGCACCTGCTCGGCCTTTGGCGGCAGCGCGCGGATCGTCTCGGTGTGGATCCAGTACTGATAGAGGAGGTTCACGCCGCGCGCCGTCTCCACGACTTCGGGGCGGAAGCCGAGCAGGCACAACGAGCTGTACGGGATGAACGTGCCAAAGGCGTCGGCGACCGGCTGACGCAGTGCAGTGGAGAGGTTGTAGCGCTCGCTTGAATGGTGCACCACGTGGATCGCCCACATGTACCGGCTCTCGTGCTGCATCCGGTGTGACCAGTAGTAGATGAAGTCCCACCCGATGATCGCCGCGAGCACGGCGAAGGGACCGGTGCCCTTGTCGCGCTTCTGACCCTTCTCCCAGAGCCGGCCCGGGCTCGTGACCGACGCCCACCACGTGGTGACGGCCAGCCCGCCGGTCACGACCGCGGCGACCCCGCTGACCTCGGCGACCTTGCGGGCCGTGCGCGCCCGCTCGCGCTCTTGCTGGCGTTCGGCGCGACGGGCGACGGCGTCGGCGATCGTCGTGACCGCAGTTGCGCCGACCGCTGCACCGACCAGCGCCTTGCCGAACTTGCCCTTGCCCGGCGTACACGGCTTCAGCAGCCGTGGCAGCACCAACGGTGCGATGAGGCTGCCGACACCCATGAGCAAGCTGGTCTTGGTGTCGAGGCGCTCATAGTCGCCGCGTGACGGGCCCTGCGTTGCCGCGCGCTTCTTGAGCGCGAGGTACTCGGCGCGCATGGAAGCGAAGTAGCCAGGGATCGCGACGACGGTGAGGTCCACAGCGTCGGACATTCTCGCACCTACGCTTCAAGGAGCCACGTGGGCGCGGAACCCGGCGGGGAGGCACCCGGATGCGGCGAGTGCGAGTCGTCCTGCTGAGCCTGATGCTCGCCGTCGGCATGGTGGCGGTCATTCCCGGCGACGCGGTGGCCAAGAAGACCAAGAAGTCGTATTGCAAGTACGTGCGCAAGCACCAGACGCAGTTCGTGCGCATCTTCGGACCGCAGGACAACCTCAACGAGGCCACCACGATCTCCCTGAAGGAGATCAAGGGCTACCTGCGTGTCGCGCCGGCCGACATCGCAGTGGACTGGCGCACCTTCCGGACCCTCGTGGAGGCCATCGCCGCCGGCGACAGCGACACCATCTCGTCGACCGCGGCGGCCGCCGGCGCGGCGGCGCAACGGATCATCGACTACACGCAGAACACCTGTGGAAGCAGCCTCCCGCCGGTCACCGGCACGGTCGTGACGACTACGACGATCATCGAGCTCTGACGCGTCACCGCCCGCGCCCCCACCGTCCGGTGAGGAGTCCTGACCCTAGGGAACGACTACGTCGACTTCACGAACTCCGCAACGACACGGGCGAGCTCTTCGCCCTTGTCCTCTTGGAGGAAGTGCGCGGCACCTTCGATGGTGGTGTGCGGCTGGCCCTTGCAGCCGGGGATGTCCGCGAGCAGCACCTTGTCGGCGCCGGCCGTGATCGGGTCTTGGTCGGCGAACGCGCACAGGAACGGCTTCGTGAACTTCTTCAGTGACTCCCACGCGGCGCGGTTCGGTCCGCTGGCCGGATCATCGGGACTGGTCGGCACGAGCAATGGGAACTGGCGCGCACCTTCCTTGTAGGACTCGTCGGGGAACGGGGCGTCGTAGGCGGCGATGACGTCGTCGGACAGCTCGGTCTTGCAGCCGCCCTTGACGATGTTGCCGACCTTGAACACCGGCGTCTCCTGCGAGAACTTCTGCCAGGCGAGGAACGCGTCGCCGGGGTGGCGATCACCGGTGGGCAGGAACGTGTTCGCGGCAACCGCTCGCGCGAAGCGGTCGGTGTGCTCGGCGACCAAGCGCAGTCCGATGAGACCACCCCAGTCCTGACCCACGAGCGTCGCGTCCTCGAGGTCGACTGCCTCGAGCCACGCGGTCATCCAGTCGACGTGGCGTTGGTACGTGTAGTCGGTGCGGGCGGTCGGCTTGTCGGAGCGACCGAAGCCGACCAGGTCGGGTGCGACCGCGCGCAGGCCGGCATCCACGAGCACCGGGATCATCTTGCGGTACAGGAAGCACCACGACGGCTCGCCGTGCATGAGCAACACCGGCGGCGCGTCGCGTGGCCCTTCGTCGAGGTAGTGGATCCGCAGGTCTTGTCCCTCGCCGCTCGGGACGTCGGCGTAGTTCGGCGCGAACGGGAAGTCGGGCAGGCCGTCGAAGCGGTCGTCAGGGGTGCGAAGGACGTCCATGCGAGTCAGTGGCTCGGGTGCGGCACGATGACCGTGACCCGCGTCGGCTCGTCGGGATCGAACACAAACCGGGCGTCGCGGTTGGTGGGTCGATCAGGCATCGTGCGCACGATGGCGACTTCCTCTCGCTCGGGGCGACCTTCGAGCGCGTCGCGCAGTCCGAGCATCCCCGCCGCGACGACCGCACCGACGGCGGTGTTGCGGAAGCGGTCGACAGGGCGCGGCGCGGCATGCGGTGCGCTGTCGCTCTCGATCAGATAGGTGGTGCCGCGCGCAGCACAGGAGTCGTACTCGGCGAGCAGGTCATCGTCCGGCCAGCGGTCGGTCATGGCACAACCGTACGCCGCCGAACGTACTGTGTGCCCATGAACCCTCTCGTCTACAAGGTCGGCACCAAGCTCCTCGGCGTGCACCAGTGGGTGTACGACGTGACCGACGGGCGCATCGGGCGCAGCATCGGCGGACGACCGATGCTGCTGCTGCGCCACGTCGGCGCCAAGACCGGCAAGCACCGCACCTCGGCGCTGCTCTACGTGCCGTACGAGAAGTCGTACGCGGTGATCGCGTCGAAGGGCGGCGACCCCAAGCACCCCGGCTGGTACCACAACCTCGTCGCGAATCCCGACGTCGAGGTTCAGGTGGGCCGGGACAAAGTGGCGGTGCGCGCCCGTGTTGCTGAGGGTGACGAGCGCGAGAAGCTCTGGACCCAGGCCGACACGATCAACGAAGGGCAATACGCGCAGTACCAGTCGCTCACCGACCGCAAGATCCCCGTGGTCGTGCTCGACCCGCGCTGACCACCAAGAGCAGGTTTTTCGGCACGCTCAACAACAAAGAGTTGGGTTGAGCGTGCCGAAAAGCCGTGGGGTCAGACGCCTTCGACGACGACCATGCGCCACTCGCCTGCGCCCTCGCGCACGGCGCGGGCGGCGCGGTAGTCGTCGGAGTCGTACCAGGCGCGCGCCACGTCGGCATCGGGGAACTCGATCACGACGATCCGCTCGGGTATCCAGCCGCCCTCGAGCACGCTGAAGTCGCCACCACGCACGAGAAAGCGACCGCCGTGCTTCTCGACGCTCGGACCCGACAGCTCGCGGTAGCGCGCGGCCTTGTCGACGTCGGTCGCAAGGACGTCGATGACGACGTAGGCGGGCACGGCTACGCGTGCGAGATGCCAGCAGACACACCGAGCGCGACGAAGATCGCGCCCATCAAGCGCCCGGTCTGGTTTCGGAACCCGCGTTCCATCGTGGCAATCAGCTTGTGCTCGAGCGCGGCCAAGCGCACTTCGAGCATCTGGTTCGTGACCAGGTCGTTCCATCCACCCGGTGGTCGATCCATCAGGATCGATGCCTCCTCGGCGCCGAACGCCGCTTCCAACTTTGTCCGCAAGCGTACGCGGACGTCTTCTGTCGTCATTGTCGCCTCCACGGGTCGAAGGCTCAAGACACCAACCTCGGCTCTGTGTGAGACGTGACCGGGCTGTCGTATCGTTCTGGTCTCATGACCGACTCGACGGATGCCCGACCGCTGCGCTTCGCCGTCATCGGCGCGGGCATGGCCGGGATCCTGGCGGCGATCAAGCTCACCGAGGCCGGATACGACGACTTCACCATCTACGAGAAGGCCGACCGTCTCGGCGGCACCTGGCGCGAGAACACCTATCCGGGCATCGCATGCGACGTGCCCTCGCACCTCTACTCCTACTCGTTCGCGCTCAACCCGAACTGGAGCTACAAGTTCTCGCCCGGTGCCGAGATCCTGGCCTACTTCGAGCGCATCGCCCGTGAGCACGACGTGGAGCGATTCGTCCGGTTCGGTACCGAGATCACGAGCTGCGAGTGGGTCGACGGCAAGTGGCATCTGATCGGCGCCGACGATGAGATCGACGCCGTCGACGTCGTCATCGCGGCGACCGGCGTCTTCGACCACCCCCGCATGCCCGACATCCCCGGACTCGAAGACTTCGCCGGCCCGATGTTCCACACCGCGCAGTGGGACCACTCGGTGTCGCTCGACGACAAAAGGGTCGGGGTGATCGGCACGGGATCGTCGGGCATCCAGGTGACCGGCGCGCTCGCGGGCAAGGTGCCGCACTTCACGCTCTTCCAGCGCACCGCGCAGTGGATCGCGCCGCAGGACCAGATCAAGTTCACCGCCGAGGAGCAGGCCGCCTTCGCCGAGGATCCCGACAAGCTCCTCGCCACGCACAAGCAAGAGGACGAAGGCTTCAGCATCTTCGCCAACGCGGTGGTCAACGCCGCGTCGCCGGAGATGACGCTCATCGAGCAGATGTGCAAGGAGCACCTCGAGACCGCGGTGCGCGATCCCGAGCTCCGCGAACGGTTGCGCCCCGACTACCGCGCCGCGTGCAAGCGGCTCGTGGTGTCGCCCGAGTTCTACGAGGCGATCCAGCACCCGGACGCCGAGCTCGTGACCGAGCCGATCGAGCGGATCGAAACCGGCGGCGTGCGCACCGCCGATGGCGTGCTGCACGAGCTCGACGTACTCGTGATCGCGACGGGCTTCAACACCCACGACTTCATGCGCCCGATGGAGATCACCGGGCGCGACGGCATGACGCTCACGAAGATGTGGGCCGACCGTGCGAAGGCGTACCTGTCGATCTCGATCCCCGACTTCCCGAACCTGTTCATGCTGAACGGCCCGAACGGTCCGGTCGGCAACTTCTCGCTCATCCAGGTCGCGGAGATGCAGTTCGACTACATCCTCCAGCTCGTCGAGCGGCTGCAGACGGGTGCGTCGGCCGAGATCAGCGCGTCACACGAGGCGCTCGACGCGTTCGAGGACGAGCGCTACGAAGCAGCCCAGCACACGATTTGGGCCAGCGGCTGCCGCTCGTGGTACCTCGACGACCGCGGCATCCCCGCGGTGTGGCCATTCCCGTTCGACCGCTTCCGCGCCGAGATGAAGGCGCCCAACCTCGATCACTACGACTGCCGGTGACCGACGAGATCCTGCCGAGCAACCACCCTTCGGTCTTCGGTCGTGAGCGCGAACTGCGCGCGCTCACCGACGAAGTGCGGCGACTCATCGCACTCACGGTCACGAACACCGCGGATGGACCAGAGACGGTGCGCCTGACTGAAGAGCTCGCAAGGCTCAACGATCAGCTCGCCGCGCAGGTGCCCGAACCTGTGCCGCCACGTCTCGGCAAGGACCGGCCCGATCACGGCGCATACGACGGGATGCCGTACGACGTCGTCACCGGCCGTTACAACCCGCTCGCCATCCCGGTCGTGATCACCCGTGAGCCGCCGAAGGCGATCGGCACCGTCACCTTCGACACGCCCTACGAAGGGCCGCCGGGTTGCGTGCACGGTGCGATCCTCGCCGGGGTGTTCGACATGGTGCTCACGGAGGCGAACCTGCTCGACGACGCCGCGGGCCCAACGAAGGAGCTGAAGATCCAGTTCCGGAAGCCGACGCGCTTGCACATCGAGACGCGCTTCGAGGCGTGGATCGTCGGGCGACAAGGACGCCTCACCACCGCGGCAGGTCGTGCGCTCCAGGGCGACTTGGTGACGCTCGAAGCGACCGGGGTGTTCGTGAAGCTCGAGCGCGAGCAAGTGGCCAAGCTCATGGAGCGCGGCTTCGGCGGGAGCGCATCGTGACGTCGTCGAGCCCCAACATCTTGCTGGTCATGGCTGACCAGCACCGCGCCGACGTGATGGGATGTGCCGGCGACGAGAGCGCGCACACGCCGAACCTCGACCGGCTCGCGAACGAAGGCGTGCGGTTCTCGCGGGTGAACTGCCAGGGTCCGTTGTGCATGCCGGCCCGGGCGTCGTTCCTCACCGAGCGCTACGTGCGCGACCACGGCGTGTACACGAACTGGGCCGAGGTGGCGCCCGGCTCCCCTACGTACCTCAAGGCGCTGCGCGAAGCGGGCTATCACACGGCCATGCTCGGCAAGGCCCATCTCACCCGTGAAGACGGCGTGAGCGTGGCGCACGTCGACGAGCTCGCGTCGCATCTCGAGGAGCGCGGGTTCACCGAGGTGCACGAGACCGGCGACAAGTTCTCCAGCGAGCCGACCAACCGGTACCTGGACTTCCTCGCCCAGCGCGGGCTGCGCGACACCTACGCCAAGCACATCGAGGACCGCGCGTACCAGGGCAAGAACGAGAGCGGGCAGGACGCGACGAAGTGCGTGCCGATGTGGGACGCGACACCCATGCCGTTGCCGCTCGACGCGTACATCGACGCGTGGCACGGCGACCTCGCGGTGCAGTGGCTCGAGGAGTACGACCGCGACCAACCTTTCTTCGCGTTCGTCGGGTTCCCGGGGCCGCACGACCCATGGGATGCGCCAGCCGAGGCCATCGAGCAGTACGGGCCAGCCGAGCCGTTGATGCCCCGCTCGACGCAGCGACCCGATCTCGAAGGAACCGGCCGCTACGCCGACCTGCTCCGGTCCTTCCTGTGGCTCTCGGACACCGAGACGATGACCGACGACGCCATTCGCGGGATGCGCCGCGCATACAGCGCGAACGTGGCCGTGATCGACGACGCGGTGGGTCGGATGCTCGCGACACTCGAGGCGCGAGGGTTGCTCGACAACACGTGGGTGATCTACACGGCTGACCACGGTGAGATGGGTGGCAACCACGGGATGATGTCGAAGTGCGTGCTCTACCAGCAGGCCGTGCGCGTGCCGCTCATCATCCGGCCGCCCGGCGGTGGTGACGGGCGGGTCGTCGACCACCTGATCGAGCACGTCGACGTGCCCGCGACCGCTCGTGAGATCGCGTCGGCGCCCGACGTGCCCGACACCGCGGGGCGGTCATTGCTGGGATACCTGCGGGGCGACGACCCGTCGCCGCGAGACCTGTCGGTCAGCGAGAACTGGGGCTTCGCGTCGTTCGAGACCGACCGCCACAAGCTCGTGGTCGACGAAGACGCCGGCACGCCGTGTCAGCTGTTCGACCTGGTCGACGACCCGAACGAGGACACGAACCGGCTCGTCGACCCTGCGTGCGAAGCCATCGTCGACGAGCTCATGGAGACCCGCGTGCGCCCGTTCCTCGCCACACCGCCGGCACGCCCGCACGAGAGCATCTTCACTCCATAGCGAACCCCATGATTCGTTCAGTGGTCGGGCCTGAAGGCCCAACAACACGACCAAGTGAATCGTGGCCTAGACGGGGGCGCTGAGCTCCTCGTTCTTGCGGCCGTAGGGGATGGACGTCACCGCGGTGTTGTGACGGAAGAGGAGCTTGCCCTTCAGCACGAGCACGCTCTGGTTGTGAAGGAGCTGCTGCCACCAGTGCTGCGTGTAGAGCTCGGGGATGATGACGGTGACCATCGAACCGGGCCAGCGCTGCTGTAGCTCGTCGACGTACTGCAACGTCGCGTCGGTGAACTCCCCTGCCGACGACTGCACGACCTCCAGCGGCACCGGCAGGTCGTACTCCGCCCACTGCTTCTCGGCTCGTTCGGCTTCAATGCCATCAGCTACCACGGTCACTGCCACGAGGTGATCGGACGACGTTGACCGCGCGAACGACACCGCGTTGAACACACCAGGGTTGACGTCGTGCGCCAAGATCACGAACACGTTCTTGCGGTCCGGCGGCTTCCAGTCGGGCGGCACGCGCAAGGTGTTGGCGACGCGGGTGTAGTGGCGTCGGATGCCCTTGAACAGCAGCACGATGAGCGGGATCACCACGATCGGCACCCACGCGCCACTCGAGAACTTCGTGACGCCGACGATCAGCAGAACGACGAGGGTGGCGGTGCCACCGATGCCATTGATCCATTGGCTCCGCTGCCAGCCCGGTTCGCGGCGCCTTCGGTGGAAGCGGACCATCCCGAACTGCGACAGCGTGAAGCCGGTGAACACGCCCACGGCGTAGAGCGGGATCAACGACGTGGTGATGCCACCGAACGCAACCAGAAGGAACATCGCCGCGCCGGCGAGCATGATGATCGAGTTCGAGAACACGAGGCGATCGCCGCGGTGCGCGAGCTGGCGCGGCAGGTACCCATCTCTCGCGATGATCGACGACAGCCCCGGGAAGCCGGCGTAGGCGGTGTTCGCCGCGAGGATGAGGATGCCAGCGGTCGCGAACTGAAGCAGTACGAACGCCCAACCGTTTCCGAACACCGCCAGCCCGAGCTGCGCCGGCACCGTGATCTCATGGCTCGGGTACGGCCGCAGCTCTGACGCGAGCAACGACATCCCGAAGAACAGCGAACCGAGGATCACGCCCATCCACACCAGCGTGATGGCTGCGTTCCTCGGCGACGGCCGTCGGAACGAGGGCACGCCGTTCGAGATCGCCTCGACGCCGGTGAGGGCGACCGCACCAGACGAGAACCCCTTCAAGATGAGGAAGATGCCGAGCTCGCCGCCGGTTGCGACCCCCTCGAACCGCTCCGGGTCGAACGGCACTGGATCGATGTCACCGAAGTACACGCGCACCAGGCCGTAGACGATCAGCACGGCGACGGTGACCATGTAGATGTACGTGGGGATCGCGAACACGCGGCCCGACTCTTTGATGCCGCGCATGTTCATCAAGGTGATGCCGACGATGAGCGCGATCCCGACGATGACGCGTGAGTCGTGCAGGTCGTGGAACTCGGGGATGGAGATGATGGCGCCGACGCCTGCCGAGATCGAGACGGCAACGGTGAGGATGTAGTCGACGAGCAGTGACGCGGCGGCCACGAGCGACGCGTTCTCGCCGATGTTCTCACGGCTGACCACGTAGGCACCACCGCCGCTCGGGTAGGCGAAGATCACCTGGCGGTACGACGTGATGACGATTGCGAGCAGGATCGCCACCACGACCGCGATCGGAACCAGCGTGTCGAGCCCGAGCGCGAGGCTCGACGCAGCCACCGCGGTGACGAACAGGATCTCCTCAGTCGCGTAGGCCGTCGACGAGATCGCGTCAGACGAGAAGATCGCGAGCGCGATCGTCTTGGGAAGCTTCTGCTCCCCCAGCTGCGTGTTCGCGAGTGGCCGGCCGAACAGCAGGCGCTTGAAGAGGTTCATACGACGGTCACCATTCTCCGCCGCCTGAAGGTGGCTGCTGGGCGATGGTGGCGAGGTCGGCGTCAGCGGTCATGGCGATGGCACTCCCGAGCCGATCGGCGAGCGCGACTGCGACGACGCGATCCTCGATCGTGACCGTCACCTGCGGATCCCCGAGCAGCACCAAGCGAGCAGCCTCGCACCCGCGAGCGGCACAGGCAGTTCGAGGCCGTCGCGTGGGAGCGCGAACCCCCCGTCCACGTAGCGATGCTCGGACTGGTGGATCGTTCCGCCCCGCTCGAGCCGGGGCAGGACCCAGGTGAACGGCGGGAGCTCGACCCCGCAGTCGAATCGCCGCGGTCGTCACAACGAGCATGTTTCCGGTGGACGAATCGGAGCCACGTGCGACCGGCACGGCGCGCAAGCTACTCATGGGCGCGGTGGGCCCAGACCGCGAAGAGTGGGTCGCCGACGTGTGTCGGCGGTGTGCGCCGCTGCGCGATCGGCTCGTCCCAGCCGGTAGAGCGACGGAAGTACTCGCTCACGATCTGGAGGTGCTCCTCGTCGCTCGTCATGAGCCAGCCGCGGATCGCCTTCGTCGGGAACAAGCGATTCGAGAAGGTGCACACGAACGGCCCGCCCGGTCGCAGGATCCGCGCGACCTCGTCGAACACTTCGAGTGGACGCACGAGGTAGTCGACCGACACGCAGCACACGGCGGCCTCGAACGACGCGTCGGTGAACGGGAGCGCGGGATCAGCGTTCACGTCGTGAACCACCCAATCCGCGGCCTGCGGGTTCTGTGCCAGCTCGACGTGGTTCATCCCCAAGGCGACGAGCCGCGCCGGCGTCGCCGCGAAGTGCGACACCCATGACGAACAGAGGTCGAGCACCTCGCCGGTGATGCCGAGCTCGGCGTAGAGGTCGCCGACGGCCGCGATCGCGCCGTCGTCGATGTGCGTGACAAGTCGCGGCGGTGCGTAGAAGAAGCTGTCGGGCGACTCGTCCTGACGGGCGAAGAAGTGCGCAGGAAACGCGTCGCACCGCGCGTCGTGTCCCACGATGGTCTAGGCCTCGCCGCGCAACGTTGCCGCCGCGGCGTCGGGATCGGCGGCCCGCAGGTCGGCCGCCACCTGCACGCCCTCGGCCACGAACGCGGGATCCATCGCATTCGCCGGTGGGCGGGTGATGCACACCACGGCCACACCGCCGTCGTCGGTCACCGTGATGTTCGGCATCGAGCTCCCCTCTCTTGCCACGCTACGAGCCTTTGCTGCCACCGGAAGAGTCCGGACGTGCGCCACGGGTGAACCCGACTGTGCTGAACTTGCGCTACTCCGGCGGGTTGCCGCCGGCGGGGGGGGGTGGGATGGCCGATCACGAAGTGCCCCAACAGTGGGCCGCGGACCCGAGCGGGCGGCATCGCTTCCGCTTCTGGGACGGCACGCGCTGGACCGGGCACGTCTACGACGGGCCGACGCCACCGAGTGGTCCGCCCCGGGAGCCGGGCGAGCGGATGGTCGTGGACGCGCCCGGCCACTACGAGCCGGCCGCCGAAGCGGAGCCGATCGAAGACGGTGACGAGGACGCGCCCCGGAGTCGCCGGAGCCGGGGTGGTGGCAGGGCCGGAGCCGATCCGATGCGAGCGCAGTTCTGGAAGGGCGCAGCCGCGGGCGGTGCCGTGATGGCGGTGATCGCGATCATCGCCAACGTCGCGCTCGGCGGCGGCGACGCCGGCGTGTCGACCACGTCGACCACCAAGGACAAGACGACCACGACGACCGCTGCAGTCACGACCACGATTGCGCCTCCAACCACGCTCGCACCCGGGCGGCCGGCGTCGGAGGTGCGCGTGATCGTGTTGAACGGTTCGGGCAAGGGTGGCGCGGCGAGCACGCTGCAGGCTGAGCTCAAGACGAAGGGCTACCAGGTACCGTCGATCGGCAATGCCGACGTCGTGCAGGGTACGACGGTCGGGTGCCGCGCCGGCTTCGAGGCTGAGGCTGCGCAGCTCGCGGTGGTAGTCGGCACCGGCGCAGTGGTTGGCGCGTTCCCGAACCCCGAACCAGCCGGCGCATCCGAAGCCGACTGCGTCGTCACGATCGGAACGACTTAGCCGAACCAGCGGCGCAATCTGCTGACGCCGAACTCCTTCTTCTCGGCCGCACCGTGTTCGCTTGGTGGTGAGTACGTGCCGTGCGGTGGGCCGTCGCCGAGGAACTCGACGTTCGCGCCACCCACGAGTCCGCCGCCGAAGTCGATGTAGCACGTCGCTTGGCCGGTGTACGGCGGCGCGTCCCCACCGTCGCGCAGGCGCGTCATCAGCACGTCACCCACGGTCTTGGCTTCGCCTTCGGCGAACACGCCCGCGCGCGGGACGGGCACGCTGGTGACGTCACCCACCGCGTACACGTCGGGGAACTTGGTCGCGAAGGTTGCCAGATCGACACCGATCCAGCCGTCTTCCTCGGTCAGCCCGCTGCTCACGACGACGGGCGGCGCGACGTGCACTGGGATCGCAAGGAAGAGGTCGTACGCGAGGGTGCGGCCGTCCTCGATCGTCGCGACGTGTGCGGCGGGGTCGAGCGCGGTGACCTTGGACGTAGGCCAGAACTCGATGTCGCGCGCCGCGAGCTCGCTGAGGATCCCCTGCGACACCTCGGCCGAGATCGGCACCGGTGCCGGCAACGGTGTGAGCACGTAGATCTTCGACGCGGCGCGGATGCCGCGCTCCTCGAGCCGCTCGTGGAGCAGGAACGCGGTCTCGAAGGGCGCCGGCGGGCACTTGAAGAACGGGCCGAGCACACCGATCACGACCGTCCCGCCTTCGAACGCTTCGAGCGGGCGGCGCGCGGCCGCGGCGCCCGACACGGAATAGAACTCGTTGCCGTCCTCGACCACGCCGGGTGTCGCGTCGGGATCGAGGTCGGCACCGAGCGCGATCACCAAGATGTCGGCGTCATGCGTGCCCGCGTCGGTGACGACGCGCTTGGCGACCGGGTCGATCGAGGTGACCGTCTCCTGACGGAACGTGACGCCCGGCTTCACGATGTCGCGGTAGTACGACCGAACCTCGTCGGGCTGCCGAACGCCGAACATCACGTCGAGCTTGGCGAAGCCCAACACGAACGAGTCGCTCTGGTCGATCAGCGTCACCTGGACGCCGTCACCGAGCTCCTCGGAGAGACGGCTCGACAGCTCGAGTCCACCGAAGCCGGCGCCGAGGATGACGACCCGTTTCATGGCCGGCAGTCTGGCAGGCTGGGGCGGACACGGCGATCGGGGGGAACCGTGGCCGACGATGGGATGACCCGCCGTGAGCTCCTGAGTTCGGGCCTCGCGCTCGGTGCCGGGATCGCACTCGAACCGATGTTGCGGCGAGTCGCGCACATGCCGGGCATCACCACCGCCGCCGCGACGCCCGGCAGCCTCACCGACATCGAGCACGTCATCTTCATGATGCAAGAGAACCGGTCGTTCGATCACTACTTCGGCGCGCTCCGCGGTGTGCGCGGCTTCGGTGACAAGGACAACCAGGAAGCGTTCGAGCAGGTCGACCGGATGGGCAAGACCGTCTACCCGTTCCGCATCGACGTGGAGAGGAGCGGCGGCGGTTGCACGATCGACCCCGACCACTCGTGGTACGGCCAGCACAAGGGCGTGGGTGAGGACGGTTTGATGCGGGGTTGGCTCTCGACGCAGCGCGCCACGCAGGATCACGCGACGATGGGCTACGTCACCGAGGCCGACATCCCGTACACGTACGCCCTCGCGACCGAGTTCACCGTGTGCGACCGTTACTTCTGCTCGGCGCAGGGACCGACCGACCCGAACCGCAGCTACTTCATGAGCGGCACCCTCGATCCCGACGGGGTCGCGGGCGGACCGATCCTCAGCTCGGGGCAACCTGGCGAGCGACCGCCGCAGTACACCTGGACGACGATGCCGGAGCGGCTCGAGGCCATGGGCATCTCGTGGCAGATCTACTCGGCGCCCGACTCGACGTTCGAGGACGGCGACAACACCGTCATCTACTTCGAACAGTTCCACTCGAACCCGACGCTGAACGCGAAGGCGTTGGTGTCGACCTACGACGACTTCCTCGTCGACGCGGCGGCGGGGAACCTGCCACAGGTGTCGTGGCTGATCTCGCCCGTCGCGATCCTCGAGCACCCGCTCCAGAGCACACCGCAGCACGGACAGCTGTCGTTCGAGAAGGTGTTCAAGGCGATCACTGCGAACAAGGACGCGTGGGCGAAGACGGCGCTCGTCATCACCTACGACGAGAACGGCGGCTACATGGACCATGTGCCGCCGCCCCTCCCGGAGCCGGGCACGCCGGGTGAGTTCATCACGGTCAGTCCGCTGCCCTTCGAGACGACCGAGATCGCCGGCCCGATCGGGCTCGGCCCGCGCGTGCCGACGACAATCATCTCTCCGTACAGCCGCGGTGGGTTCGTGTGCTCCGACGTGTTCGACCACACATCCACGTTGCGCTTCCTCGAGACGCGCTTCGGCGTTGAGGTGCCGAACCTGTCCGCGTGGCGTCGCGAGACGTGCGGCGACCTCACGAGCGCCTTCAACTTCGCGGAGCCTGACTTCTCGATCCCGAAGATGCCGAAGCCGCGCACCGGGCTGCCGGAGCCGGGCCGGGTGTGCACGCCGGTGATCCGGTTCATCGACTACCCGAAGCCCAAAGACATCCCGAAGCAACCGAAGGGCAAGGCCAAGCGCCCGAGTGGCCCCGTCAGCTAGCCAACTTCGGTTGGGACGAACTCGCCGTCTTCGACCTGGTAGAGGGTGAAGACGATGTTCGTGGTGTCGCCGAACTCGTCGAACTGGATCTTGCCGCTGGACGCCTAGCGGCTCTACTGCGGAAGATTCACTTCGGGGTCGAAGCTGAGCTCGAGCTTGCCGGTCATGAGCGCGCCGAGCGTGCCGCCGTCGGTCACGAAGTTCTCACCCGACACGTACGACGCGGCGCGTGAGTTCAGGAAGATCAGCGGGTACGCCTGCTCCTCCGGCTTCGACCGCCGACCAGCACCGGCCGTGAACTGGTCGATGAGGTCCTTGCCGGCGAAGTCTTCGAACGCCGGCATCATCGGCGTGTCGGTCGGGCCGGGGCTGATGCAGTTCACGCGGATGTTGCGAGCCATGAGATCCATCGCTGCGTAGTGCGTCCAGACGCAGATCGCTTCCTTCGACGGCGTGTAGCCGGTGGCGATCTCCTCGGGATGCTCCTCGCACCACTTCTTCGCCTCCGCGAAGCCGTTCGTGGTGACGAGCGGCATCCACTTGGCGATGTTGGCGAGGTACCCGCTACCGGCCGTCGACGAGATGCTCGCGATCGCGCCGCCGCCGTCGGTCATGAGGTCGATGCACAGCTCAGCGAGGTGTCGCATCGCGACGAAGTTGACGATCATCGTGTCGAGGTCGGAGAAGGGCGGGCCGGGAAGGCCGGCGCAGTTGAAGAGCGCGTGCACCGGACCGCCGATCTTGTCGATCGCGGCGGCCGTGGCGTCGGGGTCTTTGAGGTCGGCCGACTGGTAGCTCTTCACGTCGACCGGCGGCTCCTTGAGATCGAGCACGTGGATCTCGGCCCCGAGGCGTGCGAGCTCCGTGGTCGTGGCCGCACCCATGCCGGCGCCGCCACCGCCGCTGACGACGACCCGCATGCCTTCGTAGTCCCACAGCCCCATTGCCCGTCCTCTTTCTCTCCGCTCTCAGCGCCCTTGCCGTACGGGCGCGGACTCTACCGACAGCCACGGCAGTTGAGCCCCGAACGTCAGCCCCGATAGCCTCATCTGCCTTGTTTCACCACTTTCGCAACATCTGTCTCGTCGCGCTCGGGGTCGGGTCGTTGACGGCCTCGGTGGTCGCTCCGGCCGCCGCCCAGACCATCGACGACAAGCGGGCGCAAGCGCTCAGGCTCACCGCGCAGATCCAGTCGACCAACCAGGAGCTCAGTGCCAAGGGTGAGGAGCTCAACGCCGCACAGCTCCAGCTCGACGCCGCCGACGCGCAGCTCGCTGCCGCCGAGGCGCAGGTGGTGGCGACGAAAGCGGCGATCGCGGCGCTGAAGGAAGAGCTCCAGGTGCGGGCGGCCGCGGTCTACCGGCGCGCGGGCACGCAGACCGGCCTCGAAGACCTCGATGCACGAAGCGCACAGGAGCTCGCCAGCCGCGAGCAGTACGCGGAGGCACAGTCCGACGCCGACAACGCGCTGGTCGACCAGCTCGCGGCCGCGAAGGACGATCTGTCCGAGCAACGGGACCTCGCGCGCTCCGCCCGCGACGACGCGGCGGTGGTGCGCGACCAAGTGGCGACAACCAAGGCGCAGCTCGACGCCTTGTCGGCGCAACAGCAGGCCCTGCTCGCGCAGGTGAAGGGCGAGATCGCACAGCTCATCGAAGACGAGATGCACCGCCTCGAAGCGCAAGCGCTCGCACTGGCGCGCGCCACCTACGGCGTGAGCGCGGGCAACTATCAGAACTTGCCTCCGCCGGGTCCGTCGACCGTGAAGGCGATCGAGTTCGCATACGCGCAGCTCGGCAAGACCTACGTGTACGCCGCTTCCGGACCCGACCACTACGACTGCTCGGGTCTGGTGATGGCTGCGTTCAAGTCGGCCGGCGTGAACCTCCCGCACTACTCGGGCGCGCAGTACGCGATGTTCCCAAAGGTGCCGCTCGACGGGATGATGCGCGGCGACCTCATCGTGTGGGGTTCGCGTGGTAGCAGCCACGTCGCGATCTACCTCGGCGACGGGAAGATCATCGAGTCGGGTGGCACGGGGCACGACGTGCATGTCGGGCCAATCTGGGGCAAGCCCTTCGGCGCGGTGCGGGTCACCAAGTAGTCACGCGTACTGGGGGCGTACGATCCGATCCGTGGTGCGACACACCGTCACGGCCATCGTGCTCGCGAGCGTGACGCTGCTCGGTCTCGGCGGCGCCGCGGTGTCGGCACCACTGGCGAAGGAGATCGTCGTGAAGCGGATCGAGCTCACGCTGGTCGACGAGTCGCGACCGACGCCTGCCAACGGCACGTTCGCGGGCACACCCGATCGCACACTGGAGACCGTCGTTTCGATGCCCAAGGGCGCGAGCAAGAAGAAGCCGCTGCCGCTCATCGTGTTCGCGACGGGCATCGGCGGCACCGCCACGAACTACGCCGACATGTACGACCACTGGGTGCGGGCCGGGTACATCGTGGCGGCGCCGACGTTCCCGCTCTCGAGCGAGGACGCGCCGGGTGGCACGAGTGCCGTCGACCTCACCGAGCAGCCCGCCGATCTCAGCTTCGTGCTCGACGAGGTGCTGCGGCTGAACGACGAGAAGGGTTCGGGGCTCACTGGCCTCATCGATGCGGATCGGATCGGGTTGGCCGGCAAGTCGCTCGGCGCGGTCACGGTGATCGATCTGTTCTTCAAGGCCGAGAGCCACGACGACCGGTTCAAGGCGCTGCTCGTGCTCACCGGGATCGGTCGCGGCGACTTCGCGGCGTACCCCATCCCGATCTTGCTCGTGCACGGCGATGCCGACGAGATCGTCCCGGTCTCGGGCAGCGTCGACATCTACACCGCGGCCCAGCCGCCCAAGCACTTCGTGACGGTGTATGGCGCGTCGCACTCGAGTGCGTTCCATGGCGAGGACGACCCCGCGTCCAGCGTGGTGGTGCAGACGGCGATCGACTTCTTCGACCTCTACCTCAAGGGCAAGAAGGCTGCGCTCGCGCGCCTCGAACGCGACGGCAACGTTGCCGACGTCGCCGCCATCGACTCCACCACGCCGTAGAGTCGCTTCGTGGTCGTGATCAGCTTCGACATCGACGGGACGATGGAGTTCGGCGAGCCGCCGGGACCGGTCACCGTCGAGTTCGTGCGCTCACTCGCTGAGGCGGGTCACGTCATCGGCTCGGCTTCGGATCGCACCCGCAGCGACCAGTCGTCGGTGTGGGAGAGGCACGGCATCGACGTCGTTTTCGTCGGCGGCAAGCACCATCTCCACGAGGTCGTCGAGCGGTTCGGTGCCGAGCGCTACGTGCACATCGGCGACACGCACGTCGACAAGCACTACGCGCTGTTGGCCGGCTTCGAGTTCTGCGAGCTCGACGCTTGGGAGACGCTCGCCCAGGCGTGAGGCTCTGTGCTTCCACCCGGTCGAGCCGGGCAGCAGCAGCCGCCGCGTAGAGGTCGTCGATCGCCACGGGCTCACCCCGACCCAGTGGCACTACCGTCATCAGCGTGGGGACGGTGGCACTCGACCGCTCGGCGGCGCTCGATGAGGTGACCGCTCGGCTCGATGCCGACGGGTACGCCATCGTCGAAGGCCTGATCCCGCACGACGAGGCGATCGCGATCGGCGTCGAGCTGCGGCGATTGCTCGACGGCGTGCCCGAAGGTCGCAACTTCTTCGAGGGCTTCCACACCCGCCGGCTGTACGCGATCTACGGCAAGACCCGGATCCTCGACCCGCTCACGCTGCACCCACTCGTGCTCGGCGCGGTGGAGCACGTGCTCGGTCCGCACTTCCAGCTGAGTGGGCCCACAGGGATCGAGATCGGGCCGGGGGAGGTCGAGCAGATCCTTCACCGCGACGAAGACATCTATCCCGTGCCGCGACCACACCCGCAGCTGGTGATCAACGTGATGTGGGCGTTCGACGACTTCACGAAGGCGAACGGGGCGACCCGGCTCGTGCCGGGAAGCCAGCACACCGTCGAGTCGCCGCCGCCTGACTCCGAGATGGTGTTCGCCGAGATGCCCGCGGGCTCGGTGATGCTCTACGTCGGTTCGCTCTGGCACGGCGGTGGTGCGAACACCACCGATCACGCTCGGTTGGGCGCGGCCATCGAGTACGCGGCGGGCTGGCTGCGCCAGCAGGAGAACCACATGCTCGTCGTGCCGCCCGATGTGCTGCGCACGTTACCGAAGCGGTTGCGTGAGCTGTTGGGTTGCAACATCTACCCACCGTTCGTCGGCTACGTCGACGGCCGCCACCCCGACCGCGCGCTCGGCATCTGCGACGACTGACTGGGCGACGTGAAAGCACTTCTGTTCCGCCACAGCATCCCGCGCGAGGCGTTCGGCTTCACCGTTGGTCGCCTGACGCGACGCGCGTACACTTCACCACTCGCGCCCACGATGGTGCGCGACGTGCCAGATCCGACGTTGCCGTCCGGCGACTGGGTGACGTGCGAGAGCGTACAGAGCGGACTCTGTGGATCCGACACCAAGCAGATCTTCATGCATGGCGCGCTCGACAACCCGCTGACGGCACTGCTCTCGTTCCCACACGTGCTCGGACACGAAGTCGTCGCGCATCGCGGCGACACCCGTGAGCGCGTGGTGCTGAACCCGTGGTTGTCATGCGGGCCCCGCGGCATCGACCCTGTACAACTGATGATGGCCGGTTACGCCGGGATCTTGGATCGTTGTCGTAGTCGTTCGTAAGGGGTCTGTCCATCGAGGCCGCCGTGGGGTCGGTGGAAGTTGTAGAAGTTCTCCCGTTCTTCGAGCTTGGTGTTGAAGAGCTCGGTGTCGTCGATGACGACGCCGTCGAGCATTCGGTAGAACTCCTCGGTGTCGATTCGGTGGGAACGCTCGACTTTGCCGTTGAGTCGGGGGGTGGCCGGCTTGATGTAGACGTGACCGATTCCGCGGTCCAGTACGTGCCAGTGGAAGCCGCCTTGGAACTTGGCACCGTTGTCGGTCTGGATGCACTCGACTCGAAACGGAAGCTTCTCGAGCACGTAATCGATGAACTGAATCGCGGTCTTCTGGTCGTTGCGGCTGTAGATGCGCAGCACCCGAATCCGGGTGCAGTCGTCGATCGCGGTGAACTGGTAGTGCTTCTTGCGCATGCCGGTGATCGGCTGAATGAACTTCACATCGACCTGCACCCGATGGCCGGGCAGCGGCTTCTCGTAGCGCTTCCAGCGGGTCTGGTGGCGCTTGTAGCGCTGTGAGGCGGGGAGTCGGTTCATCTCGAGCCGTTTGAGGATCCGCCACACCCCCGACGGACTGATCGTGACGTCGTGGTAGCGCCGCAGGTACATGGCGATCTTCTGCGACCCGAAGTGGTAATGACGGCGCAAGTGGATGACCTTGCCGACGATCTCAGGCCGAGTCTCGTTCGGGATGTGATGCGGCCTCGATGACCCGTCGCGTAACCCGATCTCCCCGAGCTCCTCGTAGCGGCGTAACCACTTGTAGAAGCACTGCCGGGAGATGCCGTAATAACGGCAGGTCGCCGAGACGTTGCCCGTCACCTCCTCAGCGTGACGGAGCACCGCCAGGCGGTGCCGGATCCTTCGCTACTGTTCTCGATCGTCCATCAGGCATCACTCTCATATGGGACCCCAGATGTAAACGACCTCCGTCAGTCTTAGATCTCGCTCAGCGGAACTCATGGTGCAACGAAAGCACCGTCGTGTGACAGTCAGGCTGTGAGCCATCCAGGGTCTGCAGTGATCGGGCCGGCGGCTGCTGCGACGACGACCAGGATCCGCCCGAGATACCCCCGTCCCACGACAGGGACCGTAGTGTCAGCCACCCGGATTTCTCAGGAGGACCACACATGGCCGTCGGCGTCGGCGACACAGCACCCGACTTCACGTTGAAGGACCAGGAAGGCAACGACGTCACGCTTTCCAGCTTCAAGGGCAACAAGAACGTCGTGCTGGTCTTCTATCCGTTCACGTTCACCGGCGTCTGCCACGGCGAGATGTGCGACATCCGTGACAACCCGAAGAGCTACATGAACGACGACACCCAGGTGCTCGCACTCTCGTGCGACACCCGCCACGCCCAGCGCGTGTGGGCCGAACAGGAAGGCTGGACCTTCCCTGTTCTCAGCGACTTCTGGCCGCACGGCGCCGTCGCCAAGGCGTATGGGATCTTCAACGAAGACCTCGGGTGCGCGATGCGCGGCACGTTCGTGATCGACAAGGACGGCAAGGTCGTCGACGCGTTCGAGTCCGGTGGCTTGGGTGAGGCGCGCGAAGCGTCGTCGTACGAGGCTGCGCTCGGGAAGCTCTAGCGCCCTCTTTCAGCGGAGGATCGCGACCGCGGCGAGGCGGTCGTCGGCACCTTTGTCGATCACTCCGACGCGGATGAAGTCACCGAGACGCTGCGCGGTCGCGCGCATCGGACCTTCGCGGATCGTCCGGAGGTAGCGCACCTCGAGCTCGGTCGGCACTGCGACGTTCGGGAGTGACAACGCGGCTTCCTCCGCGAGGAGGCTGACTGCACCGCCTTGCACGGTTTCGACCCAGTTGAGGATGCGCGGATGCCGTTCGGCGACGACGACGCCGGGCTCGACGACGGCGGCGCCGAGGATCTCGGTGATCGGGACTGTCGGCCCCGGGTTCTTGCGACGACGGATCGAACCCTCGGTCACCTGCGTCACGAACGAGTCGGCGACGTCTTGTGGACGCGGCGATGCGACGAACGTGCCGAGCACGATCGCGGCGACCTCGGCGGAACCCTTCACGGTGAACTCGGTCTCGGTGAACGTGAGCACCCGGCCCGTCTTGAGGACGCGTCCGACCGCATGCACCGTCGCACCCGCCTGGATCTGCTGGCCGATGCGGGCGTCGAGATCGACGGACATGCACACACGCGGCAGCGTGCGCTCGGTCGCGAGCGATCCCGCGAGCGTGTCAGCCCACGCCGTGAGCACCGACGGTCGCACCACACCTGCTTCGGGGATGCACAGCTCCGGCACGGCACGCGCGTCGCCGACGAGCGTGTCGCCCTCGACCTCGACGGAGAGGCCGAGCTCGGACGTGAACCCGATCTCGCGTTCGCGCGGTGGCTGCCCACTCATGCGTCGAAGACGACAGGGATTGACGGCGGGCTGCGGAACGCGAAACCCTCGATCTCGGGTGGCGGCGCGTCGGGATCGAGTCGCAGATTGGGCAAACGCTCGAGCACAGCGTCGAGCCCGATGCGGAGCTCGAGGCGCGCAAGGTGCATGCCCAGGCACTGATGGCGGCCGGTCCCGAAGTAGAGGTGGTTCTCCGGCGGCCGGTCGAGATCCCACTCGTCGGCGCGCTCGTAATGCGACTCGTCGCGGTTCGCCGACGACGTCATCACCAAGAGCGCGGCGTTGTTCGGGATCGGACACCCCGAGATCTCGGTCTCGGTCGTGGTGTTGCGAGAGATGATCGTGACGGACGTCTCCCACCGGAGCGTCTCTTCGATCACGGCCGGGATGAGGCTGCGATCCGCCACGACGCGCGCCATCTGATCTGGATGCGTGAGCAACGCGACCAAGCAGTTGCCCATCGCCCGGAACGTCGTCTCCGCGCCGGCGGGGATCAGCAGCCGGAAGAAGGAGAGGATGCGGTCGTCGGTGAGGCGCTTCCCGTCGATCTCGGCGGTGACCAGATCGCTCACCAGGTCGTCGCCGGGGTTGGCGCGCCGATCCTCGATGATCGGGAGCATGTAGGCGATGAGCGCGTCCGACGCGCCAGCAGCACGCTCCGGATCGACGGCGATGCCCGTGATGCCGTCGGCCCAGTCTTGGAACTGCTCGTAGTCGTGCACCGGCACACCAAGGATGCCGGCGATCACCTGCACCGGAAACTGGTGCGTGATGTCGTGAACGAGATCCGCGCGCCCGAGCGGCGCGATGTCATCGAGCAGCGAATGGATTGACGGCGCAATGAGCTCCGTGCCCCAACGCTCGAGCGCGGAGGCGCGGAAGGCGCGCGCCACGAGGTCGCGGTGGTCGCGGTGCTCTTGGCCGTCCATTCCGATCATGGCTTCACCCATGACCGGTCCCATCATCTCGTGATGGATGCTGCTGGAAAACGTGTCGGGGTCACGCAGCACGCGCTCGACGTCGTCGTGGCGCAGCACCATGAACGTCTCGCGCTCCGTCTGGGGCGCGACGCCAACCGATTGCACCGGGGTCTGCGCGCGCAGCTGCTTCCACATCTCGTGCGGCTGGAGCATCAGGTGGTCGATGCCACCCGTGTCGGAGTGGGTGTCGGTGTCGCTCACCTCAGTCTCCCGTCAGCCCGTCGATCTGCTCGCGCATGATGTCGAGATGGCCAGCGTGACGGGCGGTCTCTTCGATCATGTGGACCAGGATCCAGCGCAGCGCCACATGACCACGGATCTCGCTCGGTGTCTTCGACAGCGAGTCGAGCCCTGGTGCCGCGGCCGCGATCCGGCGTGAGTGCCCGCACGACTCCGCGTAGGACGCGAGCACGGAATCAACCGTATCGCCCGGCACGATCCGCATCGACTCCTCGACGGTGTCGACGAGATCGACGGGCTCGTCGGCGAACCGCTCACGGAACCACGCGTCTTCGGCCCATGCCAGGTGCTTCACGATGCCGAGAGGACTCATGCCTGTGGCAGTCATGCCACGCGTCGCGTCGTCACGAGAAAGGCCGGTGACCTTGTTCACGCACACTTGCCGGTACCAGTCGAGGGTGCCGTCGAGCGTGGCGCGCTCGTTCAGTCTCACGCCGTAGGGATCGGGGCCTCGGCGCGTTCGACGGCGCTTGAGCTCGGCGACGATCGCCCGGATCTCGGACGGGATCGTCATGCCGGAAGCGTCGGACGGATGTCCTGCTCGAGGAAGTCGACGACCGCGTTCGAGAACACGTCGTTCTGATCACCAGCCACCATATGCGCCGCGTCACCGACGTCGACGAGCTTGGCGCCAGGGATCGCGTCGAGGAACGCCTGTACGCCTTCCGCGGTGACGACGTCGCTCAGCAACCCGCGCACCAACAACGTCGGCACGTCCACGTTGCGGAGCGCGGCTTCGAACAGGCCCTGGAAGTCCTGGCCGGGCACCTCGCGACGACCGCGGTCGATGAACTTCGGGTCCCAGTGCCAGTACCAACGCCCGTCGTTGCGCTGGCGCAGCACCTTCATCAGGCCAGCCGGGTTGACGCGCCTCTCACGGTTCGGCGTGTACGACGCGATCGCGTCGGCGGCCTCCTCGAGCGTTGCGAAGCCGCCGAGGCCGGATTGCATGAAGTCGTGGATGCGGGCGAGGCCTTCGGGATTGCTCTTGTGCGTGATGTCGACGATCACGAGCCCGCTCGATACCACGCGGTCGCTCCCGCCCTCGGCGATGATCGCCGACACTCCGCCGAGCGATGCACCGACGATCACGGGTGGCTTGCCCAGCGCGTCGGCCACGGCGATCGTGTCGGCCGCGTAGGCGGTGAACGAATAATCGCCGTTGAGTGCCCATTCGCTGTCGCCGTGGCCGCGCAGGTCCATCGACACGGCGCGCCACCCCTGCGAGGCGAGCACCGACGCTGTCTTGCCCCAAGCGTGGCGGGTCTGGCCGCCGCCGTGCATGAGGACGACCGGCCACGCGTCGGGATCGCCGTAGATGTCGGCCACGAGGTGAAGGCCGTTGAAGCCTTCGAAGCGGACGAGCTCTGACTCCATCCGGGCAGTCTGCTCCATCAGCTCGACGACCGACCGAGACGACGCAACAGGCTGCCCGCACCGGTGACCGATGCGCCCAAGGTTCGCACCCGTTCGGTCAGGGCGCGGTCCGACGTCACGACGTCGAGCTGCGTCGGGTCAGGCGCGGCTTCAACGATCTCGACGATGCGGTCGTCGGCTGCATCGCGGCCACCTCGGCGCGCGTACGCCACGTCGACGCCGTCGTGCGCTCCTTCGGGGACATCGGGCATCGGGCGACCGTCGAACACGACCGTGACCACCTCGTCGTTCTCTCGGGGCATCGCCTGGAGATCGGCAAGCAGACGGCGGGCCGCGCCCGCTCGGTCCTTCCACCAGCCGTCTGGTCGCGACCCGATCACGTTCATCGCATCGACGACGAGGTGGGGCATGCCCATTCAGCCTGGCATGTCGACAACTAGGTTCGAGACGCGATGGTCATCCCCGTCAAGGACTTCAACCCGACCCGCCGCCGGGCGTACGTCACGTTGCTCATCATCGCCATCAACGTCGGCGTGTACTTCTTGGTGCAGCCGCACGACGACGTCATCGAAGAGAACCTCTTCGCGTACGAGCACGCCGCGATCCCGTGCGAAGTCATCGAGGGCGAGCCCGCGGATGTCATCGAGCTCAGGAGCGACTGCGACGTCGAGAGCGAGGCGCCCCCGGCGTTCCCAGACAAGAACGTGTGGCTGTCGATCCTCTACGCGATGTTCTTGCACGGTTCGCTGCTGCACCTCGGCGGGAACATGTTGTTCCTCTGGATCTTCGGGAACAACGTCGAGGACTACCTCGGCAAGATCGGCTACGCGATCTTCTACTTGTTCGCGGGCGCGGTCGCGACGGGTGCGCACGTGCTGTACGAGCCGTCCTCCGTGGTGCCGGTCGTCGGTGCGTCGGGCGCGATCGCCGGGGTCATGGGGATGTACCTCGTGCTGTGGCCCCGCGCCAAGATCCTGTCGCTCGTGCCGTTCCTCTTCTTCGTGCCGCTCCCGATACCGGCAGGTCTCTTGCTCCTGGTGTGGTTCGGGATGCAGTTCCTCACCGGTGACGACTCCGGCATCGCCTGGGTCGCGCACGTCGGCGGGTTCGTCGCGGGTGTCGGCGTCGGTTGGATGCTGAAGAAGGTCAAGCCACCACCGACGCGCGAGGAGATCGGGCAGCTCACCTGACGGTCGGCGCTACTCGTCGGTGTACACGGGGGTGCGGCCTTCCTTCCAGGCCGCGATCTTCTCCTCGAAGTTGTGCGTGGTGAGGCGCACGTAGAGCTGGGCGTGGCCTTCGTGGTTCATCTGCGCGTGCAGGCTGCCGGCGTCGAAGCTCGCCCACAGCAGCTGCTTGGTGAGCTCGACGCCGACGTGGCTGAACCCGATGAGGCCGTCGGCCACGTCGTAGCAACGATCGAGGAGCTCGGCGTCGGGCACGACCCTCGAGACGAAGCCGATCCGTTCGGCCTCGGCCGCATCGACGTCGCGCCCGGTGAGGAGGATGTCGAACGCCCGGGCGAAGCCGATCTGACGTGGCAGCAGATAGCTGATGCCGAGTTCCGTCGATGTGAGGCCGTTGTTGATGCCCGCCGCCCGGAAGTAGGCGCTCTCGGCCGCAAGCCGCAGGTCGCACGCGGATGCGAGGCAGAAGCCACCACCGATCGCCGCGCCGTTGACCGCGGCGATCACGGGTTGGTGCATGTCGCGGATGGCGAGGATCACGTCGTCGAGCACCTTGAGCGCGCGGCGAGCGATGCTCGTGCGCTTCAGCCCGTCGATGTTCGGGACCATGCCCGTGCCTTCGAGGTCGGCACCGGAGCAGAACCCGTGGCCAGCACCGGTGATCACGACGACCCGGCATGTGTTGTCGACGCTGATGTCACGAAGCGCGTCACGCAGCGGCACCATCACGTCGAACGCCATCGCGTTCATGCGTTCCGGCCGGTTGAGCGTCACGAGTGTGACGCCGGGCCTCGGTGTGTCGACTTGGATGAACGACATCGGGCCAGAGACTAGGTCGCGACGCTTGGGTAGCCGCCGGCCTCATGGAGCGCGCTAGGCGTTCTTGAAGTCGGGTGGGCGCTTCTCGAGGAACGCGCGCATTGCTTCGGTGGCGTCGGCGGTGAGTCCGGCGAGCACCTGGGTGCGGTTCTCGAGGTCGGCCGCGGCCTGACGACCCGGGATCTCGAGCGCCGACCACATCACTTCCTTGGTCTGGAAGACGGCCCACGGCGAGTTGGCGCGAATCTCGTCAGCTTTCGCGAGCGCGGCATCGAGCAGCGTGTCGTCGGGGACCACCTCGGTCACAAGCCCGATGCGCTCGGCTTCGGCCGCGTCGAAGATCCGACCCGTCAGCATCAGCTCGTGCGCGCGTCCGGCACCGACGATGCGCGGCAGCAGCCAGCTCGTGCCGATGTCGCACGCCGACAAGCCGATGCGGATGAACGCCACGTTGAAACGAGCCGACCGTGCCGCGATGCGCACGTCACACGCGAGCACCAACGCGAACCCGCCACCAGCCGCAGGACCGTTCACGGCCGCGATCACCGGGATCTTCAGTCGTTGGATCCGTGGCACGACGCCGGTGATCTTCTGCTGGATGCCCATGTACTTCTGCACGTCGCCCGCGTCCTCAGTGCCGGGCACGTCACCGCCGAACCCGGTGAGGTCCGAGCCCGCGCAGAAGCCGCGACCCGCGCCCGTCAGGATTGCAACCCGCAGCTGCGGGCGCGCGTCGATCTCGTCGCACGCGCGGTAGATGCCGTCGATGAGGGCCTGGTTCATCGGGTTGAGCTTGGCTGGGCGATTGAGGGTGATCAGCGCGACGTCGTCCTGTGGGTAGGTCACGACGACCGCTTCGTCCGTCGACTCCTTGTGATCACTTCCGATGGGCCAGCTCATCGTCACCTCACGTGTGAGAGCACGTCGTTGGCAAGCAGCTCGAGCGTTGCGGGCGCGCCGCGGTCGTGCAGGAAGAACACGAACTCGGTGATGCCCTTCGCCGCTTGCTCGCCGATGCGGTCGACGATCGCGTTCGGCGTGCCGATGAAGCCGCCCTCGTGCAGCCCCCATCCCGGGCCGGCGTGGCGCCGTTCGGCCTTGGTGCGCGCGTGTTCGAGCGAGGCGTCATCGGGTGCGATCACCATCACTGCTTCGAGTGATCGGCGGATCTCCGCCGGGTCGCGATCGATCCGCGCGCACTCGGCTTCGAGCACGGCCGTCTTGTGCTCGATCTCGCCGAGTCCGTAGGTGGGGATGTTCCACACGTCGGCGAAGCGGGCGACGAGCGGCAGCGTGCGCTTCTCGCCTACGCCACCGACGTAGATCGGCGGTCGCGGTTGCTGCACCGGCGCCGGCAGGTTCGGGAACTCGCGCAGCTGGAAGTGCTCGCCCTCGAAGGTGGTGAGCTCGCCAGCGAACATGCGAGTGAGGATCTCGAGCGTCTCGCCGAGGATGTCTGATCGTTGGCCGAACGAGCCCCACGGGATGCCCGCGGTGTGGTGCTCGCTCTCCACCGAGCCGCTGCCGATGCCGACGTTGAGACGCCCGCCGGAGATCACGTCGAGCGTCGTCGCCATCTTCCCGAGCAACGCGGGATGGCGAAACGTCGCGCAGAGCACCATGTGACCGATCCGGATGCGCTCGGTGTGCGCGAGCAGTGCGGTGACCAGCGTCCATCCTTCGAGCGCAGGCGTGCCCGGCAATTCCGGTCCGTAGAGGTGGTCGAAGCACCAGAACGAGTCGAAGCCGAGCTCGTCGCACCGTCGCGCGCGCTCGAGCATGTCGCCGTACTCGAAGGCGAGCTGCGGGATGTAGATGCCGAAGCGCAGCGGTTCGCCCACGGCCGCACCCTACCTATGGCTCTACGATGCCGCCCGTGACCGTTCCCTACTTCCTTGCGCGTCCGTCGTCGCCTCCACCGTGGCCCGGGGTTGTGGTGTGCATGGAGGGCTACGGCATGGACCAGTGGCTCCTGCGCGTCTGCGAACGCTTGGCGGCCGAGGGTTTCGCCGCGATCGCGCCCGACATGTATGCCCGGTTCGGCGGCAGCAATCGTGACGAAGGTCGCAAGCACCTCGCCGAGCTGAAGAGCCCCCACGCGCTTGCTGACATCACCGAGTGTGTTGATGAGCTGAAGCGCATCGGTGCCACCAGGATCGGTCTCACCGGCTTCTGCATGGGTGGACGGATCACCTACACGGCCGCGACCAGAGGCGTTCCGATCGACGCGGCCGTCGGCTTCTACGGCGCCCACCTCAACGAGATGCTCGGGGAACCGACGTGCCCCTTGCATCTCGTCTTCGGTGGCATCGACGAGTACATCCCTCTGGATGAGGTCGCCGCGGTCGAAGCGCACCATCCAGGGATGGTGACCACGTACCCCGACGCCGGCCACGCGTTCATGCACGCGGGCAACGACGCTGATGCTGCTGCCGCCAAGGACGCGTGGCCGAAGCTCATCGCATTCTTCAACGAGCACCTGCGTTAGCGCGCCTGCCAGTTCGGGGCACGCTTCTCGGTGAACGCGAGGGGGCCTTCCTTCGCATCTTCCGAAGCGAGCACCCGCTTGCCGATGTCCGACTCGATCTCGTAGGCGTCGGCGAGGCTTCCTGCACCGAAGCACCTGAGCGCGCTCTCCTTCGTGCACCGGATGGCAAACGGTGAGTTCACCGTGATGCGACTGGCCCATTCGCGGGCAGCGCGCCAGCGGGCACGTCGACCTACGACTTGGTGTTCAACGACGTCGCCGATCGCGACGCCGGCTACTACAAGTACGTCGTCGGGCGACCCAACGTGTGGTGGGATCGCACCAACGCGACCCTGCCCAACTTCACCCGCTTCGAGCAGTACCTCGACGCCGTCACGACCACGACTTCACGCTCGGTCATGGTCTGGCAGATCCCGCTGGGCAACCAATGGTTCCAGACGATGAACAACACCGACGGCCACTACCAGGACAACCGGGCGGAGTACTTCTTCGCTCATCTTCAGGACCTCGCCGATGTTGGCGTCATCGGACTGCTCTTCGGCCGGGGGAACCCGGGAAGCAGCACGAGCACGAACGCCAAGGGCGACGGGGTCACCAACCCGCCGTCGTTCTGCACGACGGACGGCATGTCGACCGGCCAGGTCTGCAACAACCATCCATCGACGGTCAGCGACGACGACGGCGGCTACCTGCGCATGAAGGCGACCGAGTACTACGCCGCTCCCCTTTCGCTTCCTTAGCCAGAAGCACAACCGCCGACCCGAGCGCGTGTTGCGCTGCGCCCTCGCGGAAGCGATCTCCCTGCTGCGGCTGCAGCTGCACCGAGCCTGACGAGACCGCTGAGGGCGCTACGGGACCAGCGGCGGGTAGTAGTTCTCAGCGCCGATCTTCTTGACGTCGTCGAACCATGAGCCGTCGTACGCCTCTGAGCGTCCCTGTCGCATCGGGTCTTCGAGCTCCCACGCTTGGCGCTTGTACGTCCAGTTCGACGGGAACCGCGCATGAGACTCGCGCCAGTGCGGGATCGCCGCTGCGTGATCGCCAGCCTGGTGGAGATGCTCGCCGAGCTCGAAGTGCGCAGCCGCGAGCGCTTCGTCGTCTTCGCGAGGCATCGCGCGGCGGATCACCTCGTCGGGCGAGAGCGCGTGGCGACTGTCAGCGCCTTGCTCCACCCAGTCGAGGACCATCGCGAAGTACGCGTCGGGGTCGGTCTTGATCTTCTTCACCTCGGCGAGGATCTCGGCCACCTCGGGGGGAACCGTCGACGGGTCGACGTTGCGCAGCTGATCCATGACTGGGTTCTTGCCGGGGAACGCCGGCTCGGCCGGGCGCACGATCATCCCGTCCTCGTCGATCCACACGCCGTTGGGCACGTTGACGATGCCGAACATCTCATCGACGACGTGCGCAGTGTCGATCAGCGACGGGTGCTCAGGCTTCGCGGCCTCCACCAACGGCCGCGCCGCCTCGATGTCGACATCGAGCGCGACCGTGACGATCTCGAGACCCTTCGGATGGAGCTGCGTGCGCACTGCCTGCCACACGGGCAGGTCGAAGCGGCAGCCTCACCAAGAAGCCCACGCGACCAACAAGACCTTCTGGCCGCGCAGGCTCGAGAGCTTGAAAGGGTTGCCGTCGAAGTCGGGGAGCTCGAGCTCGGGTGCCACTGCGGTGGTGAGCGCCTTGCCGGTGACCGTGGTGTCGGGTCCGAGCGCCCAGATGCCCGCGCCTTCGTCGTGCACGAGCGGCATGCCCAGTCGCGGTGCCACCACTTCGACGGCGACCTTCCCGTCAGCGGTGCGCGCCTCAGGCGGCAACGGCACGCAGTGCTCGGCCTTGCACGCGCCTTCGGGCATGACGGCCCATCCGGTGCGGGCCTCGAACGCCGCGGCGTCAACTTCGAGCTCGGTGAGGATCACAGCACTACCTCTACTACGTCGCGGTCATGGTGTCGGGGCCGGTGGCACCGTGGGCGGCTCGACGACGACCGGGGGAACCGTCGCGACGGGCGCGGTGGTCTCCGGTGAGGTTGGCGGCGGCGCCACCCCGCGACCCTTCTCGCTCACGTACTTCCCGTCGCGGTCGCACGCGGGGCCGGGATCAGGGAACTCGATGATGGGCTCGATGAAGAGCGCCCGTTCCATGAAGCTGCGGAAGATGCGCGCCGGGATCTGGCCACCGAAACCGGCGCCGGGCACCTGAGCCAGCGCATTCCCGTGCCAGACGAACGCCGCGAGCTGCGGCGTGAAGCCGAGGAAGTTCGCGTCAGCCCTGAGGTCGGTGGTGCCCGTCTTGCCAGCGACCGGGCGGTTGCCGGGGAGCCGCGCCGCGGTGCCTGTGCCACCGGTGATGACGCCCCGGAGCATGTCGATCTCGCACGCGGCGGCTTCCGCCGAGATCGCGCGCGTTGGCTCGAGGTCACGCTCGGCGTCGAACACCACGGTGCCGTCGGCCGCGACGATCTTGCTGACGAACACCGGGTCGTGGTGCACGCCGTTGTTCGCGATCGTCGATGCGACCGTCGCCATCTCCAATGGAGTGGTCTCGATGGTGCCGAGCGTGAGCGAGAGGATCGGCTTGAGCGTGGGCTGGGTGATGCCGAGCTTCTGAGCGATGTCGATCACCTTGTCGAACCCGACCGCGAGCTCGAGGCGAGCGAACGCGCAGTTCACCGAGTTCGCCGTCGCCGACCGTAGCGATTGTTGACCGGCACCTCGCTCCGCGTTCTGCGTGCGGCCGAGGAGCCCGAACGAGCAGGGCGACGAACCGCTGATGGTGTCGCGAGGTGAGAAGCCGTTCTCCAAGGCCGCGGCGAGCGTGATCACCTTCCACGTGGATCCAGATTGGCGACCTGGATACGTCGTGGCGATGTTGTATTGACTGCCGGCGAAGTCGCGTGGGCCGGCAATCATCGCTTTCACGAACCCGTTGCGCGGATCCATCGCGATCATCGCGCCGGTGAACCCGGGCTTCTCAGGCAGGATCTCCTCCATCGCTGCCTGTGCCGCGCGTTGCAGGCTGAGATCGATGGTGGCGTGGATCTTCAGTCCACCCGTGAGCACTCGCGCGCGCCGGGCCGCGGTGGTCGTGCCGAGCACTTCGTACATCGGGTCGTGAATGAGACGGTCCTGCACCTCCTCTGCCCACGCGTCGCGGGGGCGGAGCTCGGCCTCGGGCACAATCGTCGGGAGCGGCTCTTGCGCTGCGGCCAACGCCTCGCTCTCGGTGATGTAGCCCTGATCCACCATGCGGTTCAACGCGAACGCGCGCCGCTCCGCTGCTCGTTCAGGGTTCGTGAACGGATTGTCGCCTTCGGGGTTGGCGATGAGCCCTGCAAGCAACGCGGCCTGCGCGATCGACACGTCTGCGAGCGCGGTCGACGGAACGTTGCCGAACTCAGTCGACACTTGGAAGAACCGCTCGACCGCGGCCTTCACACCGTACGAGCCCTGACCGAAGTAGACGGTGTTGAGGTACTGCTCGAGGATCTCGCGCTTGCCGATCTCTTCGGTGAGATGGATGGCGAGCACGATCTCGCGGATCTTGCGCTTGATGTCGCGCTTCGGTGACAGGATGCGTTTCTTCACCAGCTGCTGGGTGATGGTCGAGCCACCCTGCTCGATCTCGCCGGAGGTGATGTTCTTCACGAACGCTCGAGCGACGGCGTTGATGTCAACGCCTTGGTTGCTCCAGAACGTCTGGTCCTCGACCGCGATGACGGCCTTTCGCAGGATCCTCGGAACCTCGTTGAGCTCGACTTCCTCGCGGTTCAAGGACCCCAGCACCGCGACCACACCACCCGTCGAGCTGTAGACGGTCGAACGCTGCTTGAGGTCTCGCAGCTCGATGCCCGTCTCGAACTCTTGAGCATCCACGAGGATTCCCGTGCTCAACACGAGCGCGACGAGGAAGAGCCCCACAACCAGGCCGCCCGCCATGATGGTGGTGAGCAACGCGCGCACCGGTGGTTGATCGTCCAGCACGGCGAAGCGCCGCGTCGTCACGGTTCGGATGTTACGAGACCGCATGCCCGGTCCTGACCAGCCCCTGGTCCAAACCCCGATCCAGTGATCGCGATCCAGTGCAAGGCTTCCCGCCGTGCCTCTCCCGGACGGCCCCGACGAGCTCGAGCAGGCCGCGACCTCACGGCTCGATCCGGTCGCTCGCGAGTACTTCTCGCGCGGGTCGGGTGACGGCATCACCTTGGCGGAGAACGCCGCAGCGTGGCGGGGGCTGCACCTCGATCGACGCCCGCACGATCTGCGCGTCGGCTCGCACGTCGTGGCCGAGCACCGTCGCCTTCCCCGCGTCAGGAGCGAGCAGGGTCGTGAGCACGCGGACCGCGGTCGTCTTCCCCGGCCCGTTCGGACCGAGCAAGCCGAGCACGCTGCCTTCGGGCACGGCGAACGACACGCCCTTGAGTGCCTCGACATCGCCGAAGTGCTTCGCGATCCCGTCGGCGACGATCGCCTCCGTGGTCATGTGAGCGACGCTATGACCGCGTGATGTCACCATCGCAAACGCTTTCGCTTGCTGGTCGTGTTGCGATCGTGACCGGCGCCGGGCGAGGGCTCGGGCGTGCGCACGCACTTGCGCTGGCGTCGGCGGGTGCTCGGGTGGTGGTCAACAACCGGTCACCACAACCCGCGGCCGACGTCGTCGACGAGATCCGCGCCGTGGGCGGAGAAGCCGTCGCACACGTCGGTGACGTGTCGGAGTGGTCAGTCGCGGAAGCGTTGATCGCCCAAGCCGTCGCCGAGCTCGGCGATCTGCACATCTTGGTCAACAACGCGGGCATTACCCGCGATCGCATGAGCTTCAACATGACCGAAGACGAGTGGGACGACGTGGTGCGGGTGAACTTGAAGGGCCACTTCGCGCCGAGTCGGTTCGCCGGCGCGCATTGGCGTGCGCAGGGCGAGGCACTCGGTCGCCGAATCGTGAACACCACGAGCGAAGGCGGGCTGTTCCCGGCGCGCGGCCACGCGAACTACTCGGCGACGAAAGCGGGCATCGTCGGCATCACGGTCGAGCTGGCATCGGAGCTGAGCAAGTACGGGGTGACGGTCAACGCGGTCGCGATGAGGGCGCGGACGCGCATGACCGAGAACACGCCGTTGTTCGCGACGGAGGAGCCGGGTCCTGACCGGTACGACCCCGCGCACGCCGCGAAGGCCGTGACCTGGCTGTGCAGCGACGATGCGGCGGATGTGACCGGTCAGGTGCTGTTGGTGATCGGGAGCCGAGTCAGCGTGGTCGGGCCGCTCGCGGTCTCGGCGCGCACGGAGCTCACCGACGACTGGAAGGCTGAAGACCTCGTCTCGGCCAAGAGCACGCTCTTTCCCAACGGGGCCGCCAACGTGATCCAGGCACCGCCACCATGAGCCGGGCCTCAGGCGGATCCACCGGCGCTGAATGGCCCCTCGGTACGTCGGACTCCGTGGCCGAAGAGATCCATCTTTCCAAGCGGTTCTTCCGGGCGACCGAATGGGCGGCCGAGTGCCACGTGGCCCGCGCCGCCGACGTTGGCCACGCCACTCCGTCACTCGGCCAGGTGCTCGGGATCGCGTCACTGCTCCTCGAAGACGGCGGCAGCGAACGTGAGGCGATCGCCGCGATGCTCCTCGACGCGATCGGCGACGGCGATGTGCCGCTTGGCGAGATCCGCGAGGAGTTCGGCAAGAAGGTCACGAACTCGTCGCAGCCGCGGCCGACGCGCGCACTGACGCGGGGCGCGGTGCTCGCCGGCTCGATGCCGAGCGGTGGCGCGCCCGTCGCGACCACTCGCTGAAGTCGCTGCGCGAAGAAGACGACCCGAAGGTGCTCAGGGTGCGCGCGGCAGACGCGTTCCGCGATCTGCGCGTCTTCCTCACCGAGCTGCGCCGCCACGGCAACATCGCCTTTGCTCGCTTCCCGGTGCCGCCGGCGGAGCAGGTCGATCACTACCGCACGATGGTCAGCGCCTACACCGAGCTCATCCCGCGCACCCGACTCGACCACGCGCCTGCGGTGCGTTGGTGGAGATGGACCGCCTCTTCGAGCTCGACACCGCCACCGCCGCTTGGCGCATTGCCCACGCCGCTTAGGGCGGGGGACGCAGGCCTCCCCCGCCAGCCCCCTCCGGCGCGACCCGCACCGCGCCGCCGCGGTTGATCGGCGGCGAAGCCACCGATCGGGCGAGCCAATCGATCCCGCCGTACGATTGAAGAGATGGAAGAGCTTCCGTACGCGGCGTTCGATGCGGACAACCACTACTACGAGGCGCTTGACGCGTTCACGCGCCACTTGGATCCTCGACACGGGTGGCGGTGTGTGCAGTGGGCCGAGATCGACGGGCGCCGCTACCACGTCGTCGGCGGGCAGGTCAGTCGGGCGGTCGTGAACCCGACGTTCGACCCGATCGCCAAGGCTGGGGCGATGCACGACTACTTCCGCGGCAACCCCGACCAGAAGAGCCCGCTCGAGTTCCTGCGCGACCGTGAGCCGATCCGGCCCGAGTACCGCGACCGCGACGTCCGCCTCGGCGTGATGGACGAGCAGGGCATCGAGAAGATCTGGCTGTTCCCCACGCTCGCCATCCTCTACGAAGAGCTCCTCAAGCACGACCCCAAGGCCGTGACCCTCACGTTCACCGCGTTCAATCGCTGGCTCGAGGAAGACTGGGGCTGCAACTACCGCGGTCGCATCTTCACCGCGCCGTACCTCTCTCTGTGTGACGTCGATTGGGCCGTGCGCGAGCTCGAGTGGGCGCTCGACCACGACGCGCGCGTCGTCGTGATGCGTCCGGCCGCACCGACGACGCGCAGCGGTCAGCTCTCGCCCGGTGACCCCGCGTTCGATCCGTTCTGGGCGCGCGCCGCCGAAGCCGGCATCACCGTGGTCGTGCACGCGGGCGACAGTGGCTACTCGAGCCAGGGCTACGCCAAGGACGGGTTCGCTGCCACGTTCGAAGGCGCAGGCCGCCCGTCGATCAAGGTGCTCGCGATCGAGCGCGCCGCGTACGACTTCCTGCTGTCGCTGTCGTTCGACAAGCTCTACGAGCGCTTCCCCAACCTGCGCGTCGCGTCGGTCGAGAACGGCTCGGAGTTCCTCCCCGATCTCTTCCGCAAGCTGAAGTCGCAGGTACGCAGGATGCCGGGCTACTTCGGCGACGATCCGGCCGAGTCGTTCCGCGAGCACGTGTGGATCAACCCGTTCTGGGAGGACGACGTCTACGAGGTCGTCGATCTCATGGGCGCCGACCGGGTGATCTTCGGCTCCGACTGGCCGCACATCGAGGGCATGCCGGAGCCGCTCGACTACGCGGCCGAGGTGAAGGAGCTCGACGACGACGCGCGGCGCCTCGTGCTGCGCGACAACGCGCTCGCACTCAACGAGCGCCGCGCTGGGTAGCCCGTCGCCATGACAGTGGTCGTCGACTGGGCGCGATCGCTGGGTGACGTCGTGCGCGGCTTGCCGCGCTCACTGCCGCCGGGCGTGCTCCCCTACCTGGCTCGCTCGGCCAACTCGTTGCGCAAGGTCCGCACGCCTCGACAGGCCGTCGAGGTGTTCGAGACCGAGACCGAGCGCGTCCTCACCGTCGTGATGCCGCTGCTGATCGAGCACCCGCTGCCGGTTCGGAGCCAAGCCGCGGCGAAGGCCCTCGTGGGTGGTACCGGCGGCGTGGCCGCGGCCGGGCAGGAAGCCGAGGCGCTGGCCGCGATCATGTCGAACGGCGCCGCGCTGTTACCGCTGTTGCCGGTCATGCTGGCGACGAACCTCCTGGCGTTGACCGTCGAGGTGGCCGTGGCCGCGTCGCTGCGGGTGCACCAGCTGCGCGATGCCGGCATCGAGCCTGATCCCAACCAAGTCGCCCGCGACGTGATCGTTGCGATGACCGGCGCACCATCCGACGACCACGGGATGGGGCAGTACGTGACGAAGAAGGTGGTGAAGACGATCGTCGCCCGGGTGCTCTCCCGGTGGACGAAGTCGCTCGTCCCGCTCGCGGGCATCGCGTACTCGAGCTGGGATGCGCAGCGGACCGTGGACGCCATCACTGCGTTGGCGCTGCCCGAGGCGGAAGCAGACCTCTAGGCTCCGGCGCCATGGACGAACGCCATCGCGAGTACGTCGAGTACTACCGCGTGCGCACCGCGAAGTACGACGGCAGCACGATCTACCAGGAGTCGGCTCGTACGGAACACGCGCTGCTCGACGCGTTCGAGCAGTCGGCCACCCTGGAGGAAGCCGCCGAGAAGGTCACGGCCGGCAACCTCGCCACTGCGAACGCGATCGCGCTGCTCAACGACCAGTGGCGGGCCCGGCTCGAGGTGTACGAGGAGCTCGAGGAGACGGTGAAGGCCGAGGCGCCGCGCCAGGTGATGGCCGCGGTCGAGGGCGTCACCGACGTGGTCGATGCCACGAGTCGCGTGAACCGCGTGCTCGCGGCCGGCGCGATCGCCGAGACCGCCGACGAGCTGCACCGGGTCGAGTTCGTCGGCGATCTCGCGGTGATGGAGCAGCTCGAGGTGTACCGGCGCGCCGAGATCCCCGATCGCTGGCGCTCCCTCTACGACGCCGAGATCGCCAGGACCGAACAGGACGGTCGCGAGGTCGCGGCCGAAGTCGCGGCCAAGCGCGCGCTGGTGCCCGATTGGAAGCTCGACCACGACGAGCTCTGGGAGACGCGCCACCGGCGGCGCATCCCGATCTCCGACGACGCGCTGCGTGCCCGGATCGAGCAGCACCGCGCGCTGGAGTGGGGCTGATGCCGGTACCACCCGATCAGATCGCGACCATGCTCGGGCCGATGCGTGACCAGCTCGCGCAGGCGGAGGCGGACGGCGCAGCCGACGCGGCACCCACCGACTTCGCCGACGCGCGAGCCGCGCTCGACCAGATGGAGGCGCTCGCCGCCGAGTCCGCCGACATGGGCGAGTGGAGCCAGGTCCTCGCCCGGGACGGCTGGTGGCAACGGTTCACCGACCCGTACACGCGTGCGCTCGTGGCCGTCGGTGAGAAGAAGTACGGCGGCGCGGGTGGTGCAGGTGCGCCGCCTGACGATGCCACGATGCTCGCGAACATGGTCGGGGTGTTCGAGCAGTCGATCACCCAACTCGCCGGGAACCCCGACGAGGCCCATCTCGTGCCGGTGCTGCGCGAGGTGGTGGACCTCGGGAAGTCGGGCCTGTCGTTCCCCAGGTTCCTGCGCGAGCTCGAGCTGCGCGGCATCAACCAGCAGATGCTCGGGCTGAGCGTGCAGCGCCACCATCTGGAGGCACAGGCCCAGCAGGCCCGCGACCTGCTCGACCCCGCGCGCGAGCAGATGGCCACCGCCCTCGTCGCCGCGTACGACGGCCTCGCCGGTCGCAACGAGCTCGGCGTGGTCGACCCGCTCGAGTTCGAGCTCGCCCGGCTCCGGGTCGAGCACGAATGGGCACCGGTGATCGCCCGCCAGGACTACGTCGCCGAGCGCACCCCGCTCGTCGTGTTCCTCCTGATCGACTGGATCGACGCGCACACGTCGTGGGCGCCGAAGGACGAGCGCTTCCTCGGCGACAACGCGGCCCAGACGAAGGAGAACATCGAGCGCACCCAGCAGTGCAACCCGGGCTTCGTTCGAGTGCGTCTCGATCTGCTGTCCGAGGCGATCGGGCTCGACTTCCCCGCACTCTTCGACGAGCCGATCTTCCCTCAGGTGCGAAAGAACGGTGGTCCGTACTTCAGCGACGAGCGGGTCGACATCGCGCGCGCGCTCGAGCCGGCGTGCACGCCCGGCGCGTCACCCCCCGACGACCTCCTGGCGAGAGCCGCGGCCATCGGTCCGAACTCCTGAGCGCGCTCGCTCGGCCTACCTTCGGTCGCTTCGGCGGCGCGCGGTCGCAAGCGTGGGTGACTCGCCGAGGGACCACCGCACTGCGTTGACGACGCCACGCGTCGTGGGACGCACGCCGAGCGGCCCGAGCAGCGGAGGGATGACCAGACCCAGCTCGAGCTGCGCGGCGAGCGGCAGCAGCTCGATCGCCGCGGCGGCCACGACCGCGTAGAACGGCCGCACGCGCAGCGGCATCGGCGGGATCATCAGGAAGCGTGCCGCGGCACGCGCGTCCGCGGTCGCGTCGAGCTCGTACGACGCGAGCACTGCCGTGAGCTCCGCGGTCGTGCACGGCACCGGGTCGGCACCGAAGGCGTGCGCCACCACCGCCATCTCGGCCACGTAGCGGTCGGCCTCGGCGTCGGACAGCGGGGTCGGGCCATACCGGCGGTACGCGGCGAGGAAGCTGTCGATCTCGGTGGCGTGCACCCAGGCCAGCAGCACCGCATCGTCCGCGGAGTAGGGGCGACCGTCGGGCGCGATCCCGCGCACCTTGCGGTGCACCTGCTTCACGCGCTCGACCGCGGCGTGGGCTTCGTCGCTCGTGCCGTAGGTGGTCGCCACGATGAACGCGCTCGTGCGATGCAGACGACCCCAGGGATCGTGCCGGTAGTCGGAGTGCTGCGCCACGCCCGCCATCGCGAGCGGGTGGAGGGTCTGGTACAGGAGCGCGCGCAGCCCACCGATCAGTGTCGACAGGTCGGCGTGCACGCGCCACGCCACTGAGTCGGCGCCGAACCATCCGGCATCACCGTGGGCCGCGACCTGGGGTCCGAGCGCATCCCCCGTCGCGCGGCCACGGACCGCCTGCGCGACGACGCCGCGCAACCGTGCACCGATGCCATCGACCACCCCGAACGGATCGACGGGCAGCTCCACCTTCACGGCTCCACTCTTGCACCGTCGTAACCTCCCCCCATGCCGGGATGGAACTTCGCCGCGGTGTGGCACGGGATCGCGGAGATCGTGCCCGACCGCGAGGCGGTCGTGTGCGGCGAACGGCGAGTCTCGTGGGGCGAACTCGACGACCGCGCCGCGCGGCTGGCGTCGCACCTCTGGAGCGAGGGGCTGCGACCCGGCGACAAGGTCGCGATCGACTGCACGAACCGGCCCGAGTACCTCGAGACGTACTTCGGTGCGTTGAAGCTGGGATGCGTCCCGGTCAACGTCAACTACCGCTACGTCACCGACGAGGTGCGCTACGTCCTCGACAACTCCGATGCGAAGGCGATCGTGCACGACCCCGCGTTCGCGACGACGGTGCAGGAGGCCATCGCCGGGCTGCCGGCGGACCGGCGTCCGAGCTCGCTTCAGACCGGCAACGAGTACGAGCAGGCGCTCGACGCCGCCTCGGCCGACGGCCCGTGGACCGCGCGCACGCCCGACGGTGACGACCTCTCCTTCCTCTACACAGGGGGCACCACGGGCATGCCGAAGGGGGTGATGTGGCGCAACGACGACCTGTACGTGTCGTTGTGGCAGCTGTCCCGGCCGGGCACCGAGCCACCCGATCCGGTCGCCGCAGCCAAGGCCGGGAAGCGCACCGGCATCTCGCTCCCGGCGTGCCCACTCATGCACGGGACGGGGTTGCACACCGCGCTGTCGACGCTCGCGGGGGCATCGACGGTCGTGCTCGTCGACCGGGTCGGCCTGGATGCCGAGCTGTTGTGGAGCGAGATCGAGCGCAACGACGTCGCCGTGCTCACGATCGTGGGCGACCCGTTCGCGCGCCCGTTGCTCGCCGCGCTCGACGCGGAGCCCAAGCGCTGGGACCTCTCGGCGTTGCGCGCGATCACGTCGTCGGGTGCGACATGGAGCCCGGAGACGAAGGCCGCGCTCCTCGAGCGACTTCCCCAGGTGCGACTGTTCGACTCGCTCGGCTCCTCGGAGGGACTGATGAGTCGAACCGTGTCGAGCGTCACCACGGAGATCGCGCCGGCACGGTTCGCCGTGAACGCCAACGTGAAGGTGTTCGACGAGCAGACGAGCGCGGAGGTGGCCCCCGGGAGCGGTGACGTCGGCTTCGTTGGTGTGACCGGTCCGATTCCCCTCGGCTACTACAAGGACGAGGAGAAGACGAACGCGACGTTTCGGGTCATCGACGGTGTGCGCTACTCGATACCTGGCGACTACGCCACGGTGGATGCCGACGGGTCGATCCAGCTGCTCGGGCGCGGCTCGGCGTGCATCAACACCGGTGGCGAGAAGGTGTACCCAGAAGAGGTGGAGCTCGTGCTGCGCGAGCACCCCTTGGTGTTCGACTGCGTGATCATCGGCGTTCCCGACCCGCGCTTCGGTGAGAAGGTCGTCGCGCTCGTACAGCCCACGCCCGGACACACCGTCGACATCACCGAGCTCCAGGCGTGGACCACCGATCGCCTCGCGGGGTACAAGCGGCCAAAGCAGGTGTTCCTCGTCGACTCACTCGAGCGCAGCGCGGCCGGGAAGGCGAACTACCCGCGCCTGCGCGAGCTCGCGGTCAGGCTCGCGACCACCACCACGACCTGACCCCATCTTGGGTGGGTCAGGTCGCGGGCGTGAGCTCGGGCTCCCAGTCGTGGGTCTGGAGGATCGCGGCCACCCGGGCCGTGAAGGCGGCGGCGTGGGCGCCGTCGATGCCCCGATGGTCGAACGACAGCCCCAAGGTGCCGACGGCATGGATGGTGATGCCCTCGCCGCCGTCGCCCGTCGGCAGCATGACCGGGCGACGGCGCACGGTGTCGGTGGCGAGGATGCCGACCTGGGGCTGGTTGATGATCGGCACCGAGAGGATCGTGCCGTGCGGTCCCGGGTTGGTGACGGTGAACGTGCCTCCGGTGACGTCGTCGGGGCCGAGTCGTTGCTCACGTGCGCGCGTCGCGAGGTCGGCGATGCGCTGCGCGAGGTCGGCGACACCGAGGCGGTCGGCGTCGTGCACGACCGGCACGATCAGTCCTTCGTGCTCGAGGTCGACGGCGATGCCGAGGTGCACGCGGTGCCGTACGAGGAGCCCGTCGTCGACGACCGACGCGTTGAGGTTCGGGAACTCGCCGAGGGCCGCGCAGACCGCGCGGGCGACGAAGGGGAGGTACGTGAGCGAGAAGCCCTCGCGCTCCTTCCAGGCGTCGGCGTGAACCCGGCGCAGGCGGTCGATCCGCTCGAAGTCGGCTTCGACCGCGCAGAAGGCATGGGCGGCGCTCGAGACGGACTCGCGGAGGTTCGTGGCGATGCGCCGGCGGATCTTCGAGAACGGAACCAGCGTCTCCTCATCCACCGGGTCCGCGGGCCCGACGGCCGCGGGGACTGGCGGTGCGGCCGGCGCGTCCTCGGGTGCGGGCACGGCTTCGTCGGCGTCGGATGCGGCGTCGCGCGATGACACGCGAATCGGTGCCGGCGGCGGCGGCTCGGCGCCGTCGGCCGGGGTGGTCTCGCTCGGGGGGGTCTCGCTCGGGGTGGGCTCGGCGCCGGCGGCGGCCGGCTCGGGCCGCGGCGCACCGGACTCGGGAGCGTCGGTCGACCCGACAGCCCGGGCCTCGATCACGGCCTCGACGTCGCCACGGGTGATGCGACCGCCGTTGCCGGTGCCTTGCACGTCTTGGGCCGCGATGCCGTGCTCGGCCAGCAGCCGACGGACGACGGGTGACAGGAAGCCGCCCTGGGACCTGCGCATCGCGCTCACCGTATCCACACCGGGCGTCGGGCGCGCTCTGGTGCTCCCCGTACTCACACCGGCGTAGTGTCCCGTGCGGTGAAGCTCCGCGAATGGCTCACCGGGCACCACCGGGGCATTGCGATCGGCGAAGCCGTCGAAGACTTCCGCCTCGCATGCATCTCGCGCGCGCTCGATGACCGGGAGATCGCGCTGCGTCAGCAGAGCCGGGTGTTCTTCCAGATCTCAGGCGCGGGTCACGAGGCGCTGCTCCTCGCGTTCGCGCGGTTGTTGCGACCGGGGTACGACTGGTTCTTCCCCTACTACCGCGACCGGGCGTTGGTGCTGGGGCTCGGCGTGACCCCGCTCGACATCTTGTTGCAGGCCGTCGGCTCGGCGGATGACCCCGCATCGGGCGGGCGACAGATGCCATGCCACTGGGGTGACGTCGGCCGCAACATCGTCACCCAGTCGAGCGCGACCGGTGCGCAGTGCATCCCGGCGGTCGGGTGCGCGGAGGCGGCGCGCTTCATCGTGCGGCGCGACCTCCCCGGGTGCACCGCGTACGGCGACGAGATCACGTACGTGTCGATCGGCGAGGGCGCGACCGCGCAGGGCGAGTTCTGGGAGAGCCTCAACACTGCGTGTCGCCTCGCACTCCCCGTGCTCTACGTCGTGGCGGACAACGGATACGCGATCTCGACGCGCGCGAGCGACGGCGCGCCGGCACCGATCTCCGAGCTGGTGGCCGGCTTCCGCGGGCTGCACGTCACCAAGATCGACGGTCGCGACTACTTCGAGACCCGCCACGCGGGGGCGCACGTGGTCGACCGGCTCCGAGCGGGCGCCGGGCCGGCGTTGGTGCACGCGATCGTGACCCGTCCGTACTCCCACTCGTTGTCGGACGACCAGAAGAAGTACCGCACCCCCGCCGACCTCGAAGAAGAGGCCGAGCACGATCCGATCACGGTGCTCGAGGACGAGCTCGTGAAGTGCGGCGCGCTCACGCGAGAGAAGGCCAAGGCGATCCACGACGAGGCGATCGCGCTGGTGGCGGACGCGGCCAAGCAGGCGCTGGAGGCCCGTCGTCCCGACCCCGCATCGGTGCGGGAGCATGTGAGTGCGCCGATGTCCGTCTCCGAGATGCCCCCGGAGCCCGACACGGTCGGCGAGCAAGGTGAGGTGATCACCTTCGGTGAGGCGATCCGCCTCACGTTGCACGAGCAGATGGCGCGCGACGAGCGCATCCGCGTGTTCGGCGAGGACGTGGCCGACGGCGATCCCGAACATCTCGAGGAGATCAAGGGCAAGGGTGGCGTGTTCGGCATCACGTTCGGTCTCCAACGGGAGTTCGGGCACGCGCGCTGCTTCAACACGCCGCTGGCCGAGGCGAACATCGTCGGGCGCGCCGTCGGGCAGGCGATCCGCGGGTTGCGGCCCTGCCCGGAGGTGCAGTTCTTCGACTACATCTGGACTGCGATGCAGCAGATCAAGACCCAGGCTGCGACCGTGCGCTGGCGGAGCAACGGCACGTTCTCGGTGCCGCTGGTGCTGCGGGTACCGATCGGCGGGTACCTGACCGGCGGTGCCATCTGGCACTCGCAGTGCGGCGAGTCGATCTTCGCTCACATCCCCGGTCTGCACGTCGTGTTCCCGTCACGCGCCCGTGATGCGGCCGGGCTGCTCCGAACCGCGTTCCGCAGCGAAGACCCGGTGATGTTCCTCGAGCACAAGCACCTGTACCGACAGGGCTACAACCGCGACCCGTTCCCACCCGAGGGTTGGATGCTCCCGTTCGGGCGCGGGACGGTGGTGACGCCCGGTCGCGCCGTCACCGTCGTGACGTGGGGTGCGACGGTGCACCGCGCCGTGCAGGCCGCACACGAGCTCGACCCCGACGGTGAGCAGGTCGAGGTGATCGACCTGCGGACCATCGTCCCGTGGGACAAGGAGATCGTCGCCGAGTCGGTGGCCAAGACCGGGCGTGTGCTCGTGCTGCACGAGGACACCCTCACGGCCGGGTTCGGCGGTGAGATCGCCTCGTGGATCGCCGACGAGTGCTTCGAGGACCTCGACGCGCCGGTGTCGCGGCTCGCGGCCACCGACACGCTCGTGGGCTACGAGCCTTCGCTGGAGGACGCGATCCTCCCGCAGGTCGCCGACATCCAGCGCGACCTCGCCGCGCTCCTCTCGTACTGACGCTTCGCCCGGCTCACCGCCCCGGGGAGCGGGCGCCGCGCCTACTCGCCGGTAACCTCGACGGGTGATGGCCCCGCCTCCGTTCCGCCGCGCCGAGATGCTGGGCCGGCTGGCCGACGAGCCGTTCGACGTGCTGGTCGTGGGCGGAGGGATCACGGGCGCCGGGTGTGCGCTCGACGCGGCCAGCCGAGGGTTGCGCACCGCGCTCGTCGAGCGTGACGACTTCGCGTCGGGGACATCGTCGAAGTCCTCGAAGCTGGTGCACGGCGGGATCCGCTACCTGCAACAGCGCGAGTTCCGGCTCGTGTACGAGGGTCTTCGGGAGCGGCACCTGGCTCTGGAGAATGCGTCGCACCTCGTGCGGTTGCTGCCGTTCCTCATCCCGATCTTCGCCAAGGACGGGCTGATCAACCGGCGCATCGCCCGTGCGATGGGCTTTGCGATGTGGATGTACGACCTCACCGGCGGAATCCGCATCCGCAAGAAGCACCAACGGATCGACCGCGACGAGACGATGGCGCACATGCCGACATTGCGTCGTGACAACGTCGCGTCGGCGTACCTCTATTACGACGCGCGCGCCGACGACGCTCGCCTCACGCTGTGCCTCGCACGCACCGCGGCCGCGCACGGTGCGGCGATCGCCAACTACGCCGCGGTCAACGGGTTGCTCAAGGACGACGCGGGCAAGGTACGCGGCGCTCGCGTCACCGCCGACGGCCGCGAGATCGAGGTGTCGGCGCGCGTCGTGATCAACGCGGCGGGTGTGTGGGCCGACGACGTACGCGCCTACGACGAAGGTCGAGACCCTGAATCGATCCGTCCGGCGAAGGGCATCCACGTCGCGGTGCCGTGGGGCAAGGTGCGCAACGACATCGCGGCGATCGTGCCGGTGCCGAAGGATCGCCGTTCGATCTTCGTGGTGCCGTGGGGTGACATCACCTACATCGGCACCACCGACACCGACTACGACGGCCCGCTCGACGATCCGCAGTGCACGCCCGAAGACGTCGACTACCTCCTCGGTGCGGTGAACCGGGCAATCGTCGAGCCGATCGCGCACGACGACGTGCTCGGCACGTGGGCGGGCTTGCGCCCGTTGTTGCGCGAGGCCGGGAGCGCGCGCACCGCAGACCTCTCTCGCCGCCACAGGGTGCGCGTGTCGGACTCGGGCGTCATCACGATCACCGGCGGGAAGCTCACGACGTACCGCGACATGGCCGCCGACACCGTCGACCAGGTGGCGCGCGTGGTGGGCACTCGAGCGAAGTGCCGCACGAAGAAGCTGAAGCTGCTCGGCGCCGAAGGGTTCGAGCCGCCGCCCGACACGCCGGAGCCGAGCCTGCACGACCATCTCGCCGGCCGGTTCGGCACCGAGGCCGCGGCGATCCACGACCTCGTGCAGGGCGACGCCGAGCTCGGCGAAGCCTTGGTTCCCGGCCTGCCCTACCTACGGGCCGAGGCGATCCATGCCGTGCGCCACGAGATGGCGCACACGCTCGACGATGTGTTGTCGCGCCGGACCCGGGCACGCCTGCTCGCCCGCGACGGATCCGCAGCGGTCGCTGAGGCCGTGGCCGAGCTCATCGCACCCGAGCTCGGGTGGGACGGCGACGAGATCGCCCGCCAGGTCGACGCGTACCGGGCGAGCGTCAAGCACGAGCGCGACTCGGCTGGTCTCCCCGAGACCGCCCTCGACGCCAGCCTCGGCGCCTGACGCCTAGCGTCGGCAGCGTGCGAGCGCTGCAGGGACAACCCACCCCTCCGATCGCGTTCGGCACCGACGCGGCCAAGGTGACCGGACGGCTCGACGACGGGTTCGTCGACGTCGATGACGCGCTGCTGGATCGCCTTGGCGGCGCGTGCGCGGAGGTGACGACCGAGGCCGCGGCGGTCTCCGAGGCGAGTCGCGACTGGTGGCCCCTCGCGATGATCTGGGCGCTCGACGGGCAGGTTGCCGCGCGGGCGGCGGCAGTCGCGCGACCGTCGTCGGCTGACGAGGTCGCGGCGGTGTTGGCGATCGCGAACGAGGCGCGCGTACCGGTCACCGCCGCCGCCGGCCGGTCGGGCGTGTGCGGCGCGAGCGTGCCGCTCCATGGCGGGATCGTCCTCGACCTGTGTGGGATCACTGGCATCGTCGACGTCGACAGCGACTCGATGATCCTCGACGTGCTCGCCGGCACGTTCGGTACACCGCTCGAGGACGAGCTGCGCGCCGCGCACGGCGTCACGGTCGGCCATTGGCCGCAGTCGATCGACCTGTCGACGGTGGGCGGCTGGCTCGCATGTCGCGGCGCAGGCCAGCACTCCACTCGCTACGGGAAGATCGAGGACATCGTCATCGGCCTCGAGGTGGTGCTCGCCGACGGCAGGCTGATCACGACCGGTGGCGCGCCGCGCGCCGCGGTCGGCCCCGACCTCACCCAGCTGTTCGTCGGCAGTGAGGGGACGCTCGGGATCATCACGGGTGCGCGGTTGCGGCTGCATCCCGCGCCGCCCGCGACGGTGCGCGCCGCGTTCGGGTTCTCGTCGTTCGCCGACGGTCTCGACGCGTGCCGCCGCAGCCTTCATCGCGGCGCGACGCCCGCCGTCATCCGGTTGTACGACGCGATCGAGGGTGAGCGGAGCTTCCAGACTGGTGAACGCCATCCGTTGCTGGTGCTCGATGAGGGTGACGCCACGATCGTCGATGCCACGCTGGCGGTCGTGCGCGAGGAGTGCGCCGATGCCGAGGTGCTGGACGACGCGCTCGTCGACCGGTGGCTCGAGCACCGCAACGACGTCAGCGCTTTGGAAGCGTTGATCTCGCGTGGGTACGTCGTCGACACGATGGAGATCGCGGCGCGCTGGCATGACCTTCCCGCGATCTACGAAGCGGCGACTGCAGCGATCACCGGCGTCGAGCACACGCTCGTCGCGTCGGCGCACCAGTCGCACTCGTACAGCGACGGCGCGTGCTTGTACTTCACGTTCGCGGGTCAACCGCCGGCCGACGATCGTGAGGCGTACTACCGGACCGCGTGGGACGCGGGTACCCGCGCCGTGCTCGAGCACGGCGGCGCCCTCAGCCACCACCACGGAGTCGGGCTCAACCGCGCGCGCTTCGTGCGCGACGCGCTCGGTGACGCATTCGAGGTACTCGTCGCGGCGAAGCAGGCGCTCGACCCGAACGGCATCCTCAACCCCGGCAAGCTCGGGCTCCCCAGCCCCTTCGGCCCGTCACCCGTCTGGCCATGAACGATCATCGCGATGACACTGCGGCGACGTAGCGTCAGCGGAGGCGCTCGCCAGCGAAACGAGCGCCTGCGAGGCAGGTACCCTGCCTCGCGGCGAGTGAGCGAGTACTGATGATCCTCGTCGTCGACGTGGGGACGTCGTCGGTGCGGGCGGCGGTGGTCGATGCGGACGCTCGGATCGTCACCGAGCACCGGGAGCCATCGCTCCCGTCATCGCCGATGCCGGGCCTCGTCGAGTTCGACGCCACCGCGATTGCAGAGGCGGTGCTTCGCGTCGCCCACGCCGCGCTGGATGCCGCCGGTGACGTCGCCGCCGTCGGCATCGCGAACCAGCGCGGGTCGGCGATCGTGTGGGACCGTGCCACCGGCACACCCGTCGCGCCCGGACTGGGATGGCAGGACCTGCGCACGGTCGGACGCTGCCTGGAGCTCCAGGGATCGGACATCTGGCTCGGTCCGAACCACTCCGCGACCAAGCTCGAGACGCTGCTCGACGGCGCCGATCCCGAGCGGGCGGGAGACCTGTGCGTCGGCACCGTCGACTCATGGGTGATCTGGACGCTGTCGAACGGTGCGTTGCACTTCTCGGACTCCACGAACGCGCAGATCACCGGACTGCGGGCGACCGAGAACGGGTCGTGGGACGAGCGAGTGCTCGATACCCTGCGCATCTCGGAGCGTTCGTTGCCTGCGGTGATCGACTCGTCCGGCACCGTCGGTCCGGCGACCGCGCTGCCCGGCGCGCCACCGATCACCGGCGTGCTCGGCGACCAGCAGGCGTCGTTGCTCGGGCAGGGTTGCGTCCGCGCCGGCGACGCCAAGATCACCTTCGGCACCGGCGGGATGCTCGACGTCGTGCTCGGCGCGGACCGTCCGGCGCTCGGCCTGCGCGGCGATGCCGGCACCTTCCCGCTCGTGACACGACGCGTCGAAGGCACCGACATGTGGGGGCTCGAAGCCGTGATGCTGTCGGCCGGCACCAACGTGGAGTGGCTGCGCGACGACCTCGGGTTGGTGGCATCGGCCGAAGACACCGACGCGGTCGCGGCCTCCTGCGCCGACTCCGGTGACGTGTGGTTCGTGCCCGCGCTGCTCGGGCTCGGTACGCCGCACTGGGACTTCGGTGCACGCGGCACCCTCGTCGGGCTCACCCGCGGCACCGACCGCGCCCATGTGGTGCGGGCGGTGCTCGAAGGTGTCGCGCATCGAGGCGCCGATCTCGTGGAGGCGGCCGAGGCCGACAGCAGCCACACGATCGCGACCGTGCGCGTCGACGGCGGCATGACCGCCAACACAGTGTTCGTGCAGGCCCTCGCGGACGCCACCCAACGCCCGATCGAGGTGTCTCCCGTGCGCGAAGCGACCGCACTCGGTGCGGCGTTCGCCGCCGGTGCTGAGATCGGCTGGTGGGCGACCGACGACGACATCGCCGCGACGTGGTCCCCCGGTGCACGCGTCGAGCCCGGCCGCCCGCTCGACCGCGACCGCTGGCGCGACGCGGTGGCGCGCGCGGAGAAGTGGATCCCCGACCTCTCGGCGGTCTCCTTCACCTGATTGGTCACGTCGTCCCGTCACGGACGGCGTGCCGTCGTGTCCGAGCACCAACGTCCGAAACGGTTGCGCGGCGACTCGATCCCCTTACGCTCCTCGTCGCGCGCCGGAACGGACCGGGCTGCGGCGGCGTCTCCCGTGCCGCGCCGCCGCGGCCCTCTTTCTCTCGTCGGTACGCTCCGACCGTGAGCGCGCGCCCGGCGTCGATCCACATCGACGATCTCGCCGATCCTCAGTTCGCGCCGCGCATCGCCGCGATGATGCAGTCGGTCGCACCCATCGCGGCCGAGCTTTCCTTCACCACCGACGCACTGGTGGCACAGGCGACCGCCGAGACCGGCCTCGACGACTTTGGCGACGAGTCGTTCCGCGAACCGCTCGGAGTGCTGCTCGGCGCGCTCGATTCGCACCAAGAACGCTCGGCGATGGGGCGAGTGAGTGCGCACTCGCAGATCCTGCAGCTCCTGAGGAACCGGCTTCTCGTCGAAGATCTCGTGCGCGAGCACCCCGAGATCCTCGACGTGCCGGTCGACCGACCCATCTTCATCGTCGGCCAGCCGCGCACTGGCACCACCCATCTGCACAACCTCATCTCGTCCGATCCGGCGATGCGATCGCTCCCGTACTGGGAGAGCCTCGAGCCGGTGCTGCCCGCCGACGAGCGCGCGGTCGTCGCCGCGGGTGGCGATGACCCGCGCCGCGAGCGCACCGGTGCCGGGCTGGCGATCCTCGACGAGGCCATGCCGCACTTCAAGCGCATGCACGAGATGACGGTCGACCACGTCCACGAAGAGATCCAGCTGCTGGCCATCGACTTCTCCACGATGCTCTTCGAGACCATGGGCGTGCTGCCCGCATGGAAGGACTGGTACGTCGCGCACGACCAGACTCGGCACTACGAGTTCCTGCGCAAGGTGCTCCAGGTGCTCCAGCAGCAGCGACCGGCAGGCGCAAGGTGGGTGCTCAAGTCACCGCAGCACCTCGAGCAGTTCCAGCCACTGCTCCGCGTGTTCCCCGACGCCACGTTCGTGGTGACGCACCGCGATCCCGTCGCCGTGATCGCGTCGAACGCCACGATGCTCGCGTACACCGCGCGGCTCAGCCATGCCGTCGTGGATCCGAAGTACATCGGCCGCTACTGGTCGGACCGCATCGAGGAGATGCTGCGCGCCGGCATGCGCGACCACGAGCTGCTGCCCGCGGCGCAGACGATCGATGTGGCCTTCGACGAGTTCATGGCCGACGACGTCGCCATGGTCGAGCGGATCTATGAGGTCGCGGAGCAACCTTTCACCGATGAGGTACGCGGCGCGATGGACGACTTCATGGCCGACCACCCTCGCGGCCGCCACGGTGGTCTGAAGTACGACCTCCAAGGCGACTTCGGCATCGACCCGAAGGAGCGCCGAGCCGCGCTCAAGGACTACACCGACCGCTTCCAGGTGACCCTCGAGGATTAGAACCCGCGGATTGCTGGGATCTCGTCGAGCTTGACGACTTTGGTCTCGGGTCGCGCTGGTGTGTCAGACGGGTAGAACCACCGGAACCAGATGCGGCCGCGTGGGTGGCCGGCGGTCGAGAGCCAGTTCGGGTGACCCGGGTCTTCGTGCGCGACGACGAGCGTCCACGAGCCGTCGTCCTCGTAGTGCGTCTGCGCGCCGTTGATCGTCACGCGCTCGTAGTCCGAGTTGTACGTGTGCATGAACTGGTTCCAGAGACAGCAGTTCCAGAAGGCGCACTCGGGTGACCGGCCGGTGATGACCAGCGCTTCGTCCTCTGCGAGATCGAAGCTGCCCATGGCGTAGGCGGCGTCACCCGCGGCCCATCCGAACGTGACCTTCTGCACCGGATACGGCTCATCGATCTGGTTCGGCTCGCCGAAGCCGAGCGGGACCAATTGGGCCTGGTCGCGCACCCAGGTGAGCGCGGCGCGGAAGCGCCGAGCGAGGTCCGCATCGTGCTCGCGGTAGGTCGTGGGTGGATCGAGCGCTTCGATGTGCCACTGACAGCGTTGCCCGCGCACCGGGTCTTCGAGGTAGTCACGGGTGATCGCGGCGACGGCGTCGTCCTCGAGCTGGAGGAACGGGCCGTCCCAACCCTTCGGCTTCTCCTTGCCCATCATCAGCTCGAATGTGCCGTCGGCGCCGATGTTCAGGTGGTCACGGTTGTTGACCGTGCCGACGATGCGCTCGGAGTAGTGCCCGTCACGCGGCCCGCCGTACACGGTGAGCGACAGGTACACCGCGTCACCCTTCGTCCCCGTCACGCGGTACGTGACGTTCGGGTCCATCGGAGCGAACTCGTAGAAGGCGTCAGCGTTGTCGCCGCCCCACTTCTTGTACGGACCGACGATGTCGACGAAGCGCGGGTTGGCCGGATCACCCCACACCTGCGTGTCGAGCGCGACCTGGAGGATCGAGAAGATCCACTTGTAGCCCTCGAGCACCTGCTGGTCGTCGCCGAGTGCGTTCGGTCCTTCGAAGAACCGAGCGTCGAGCTCCTTGAGCGCGTCGATCAGCTCGTGGACGACGCCGGTGGTCTCGTACTTGGTCTCCGCCATCACTCCCGCTCTCGGCGCTCCGCGCCGGGCCGCTCGGGCCCCGCTCGCTGCGCCGCAGGATACCTGCGACGCGGGCGCTCGCTCAGAGCCGCGGAGGCTACCTACGCAGGGGTGACGGCGTCTCCGAGCTTGATGTCGCCGTCGTCAAGGATCTCGGCGCGCAGGCCACCGCCGTCGATGAGCGCCTTTCGCACGCCGGCGCGAGTCAGGCCCTCGAGGTAGCCACACGGGTGCGAGAGGTCGAACCCGCGCATGCGAACACCGCCAACGGTGAACTCTTGGCCCACGAGCGGGTTGAGCCGAATGCCCTCGGTCACGATGTTGCGCCGTGTCTCGCTCTCGTCGAGCGCGACGTCACCGTTGGCTCCTTCGATGGCCTCACGCTCGATCAGCGTGACCGCTCGCTGTGCATCCACGATGCGCGTCCCGGAGTACTTGCCGGCCTCGATCGCGTAGCGGTCACCTTCGAGGCCTTTGCCCGCGAGCGCGCGCACCAGGTCCCGCGACTCCATCGGCTTGCCCTGACCCGGAGCGACGTAGATCCCGACGACTCGGCCCTCGGACATGGAGCCAGTCTTACAAACTCGGCGGCCAGGCCTCGGGAGGTATTCGCCCCCAAGCGTGGTCGCGGCGCGCGGCGGCATTCACCGCGATTCGCTCATCAGCGACGAGCAGATCGCCGTGGACCCTGCCTGGGTGCGTGATGCGAGCACCGCCGTCGAGCTCGACACGTGACGGCGATCCCGTGAGCTCCCACTCAAGGTCCAGTCCGACGGGCAGGCGTTCGCCCACTTCGTCGTTGGGGTCGTCGACCCTGAGCCCGAACGCTTCGAGCGCGATGCCCCAGTGCTCGAACGGCGTCTCGCACACAAGCTCGCCCCAGAGGCCGTCGGCGCGGATCTCCAATGACTCGGGTCGTCGCGGCAGCGCCACCGCGTCATCACGCACGACGATCAACCCGACGTCGGGACCTTCGACGAGCGTCCACCACGAGCACACTCGCTGTGCCGGGATCAGCGTGAGCCGAAGCGCGCCAACGAGATCAACATCCGCGAGGTCGAACCCCCACGTCTCGCGCCAATCGCCGTCATCCGTCGGCGCATGTGGCCGTTCGTCGTTGGGATCGAGATCCACGCAACTACATTGGCACTGTGGGTGATCAGGGGCAGGTGTGTCCTCTCGACGTGGACGGCGTTCGGGTGCACGCCGTCGAATGGACGCCGAGCGGCGCAACGAACGGACGTCGCGTGCTGCTCGTGCACGGCCTGGGCGCGAACACGCTCTCGTGGGAACCGATCGGTCAGCCGCTCGCCGACGTGCTGAGCGCGCCCGTCACCGCGATCGACCTCGTCGGCTTCGGGCGCACGCGCTCACCTGGACGACCCGCGTCGATCAGCAGCAACCGCCGACTCGTCACCGCGGTGCTAGAGCAGCTCGGGCCGTCGATCGTCGTCGGCAACTCGATGGGCGGATCGATCGGCATCGGCGTCGCGGCGCGCCGCCCCGACCTCGTGACGAGCCTCGTGCTCGTGAACCCGGCACTGCCGCACCCGAACCCCGGCGTGCTCGACGTGCTGCGCTTCGCCCGCTTCGCACCCGTCATGTTCTCGTCACTCGGCGGACCGATCGTGCGCACTCGCGCCCGGATGCTCGGCCCCGAACGCCTCGTCGACCTGAGCCTGTCGTGGAGCCTCCACGACCAGACCCGCCTCGATCCCGACCTGCGGCGCCGGCTCATCGAGCTCGCCGCTGAGCGCTACGACTACCCCGAGGCGCCCGGCGCCTATGCCGAAGCGGCGCGCACGCTCCTCCTGTACCTCGCTCGCGGCCTCAACACCGACCTTGCGAAGGCCGACCGTGCGCCCGTGCTCATCGTGCACGGCGAGCACGACCGCCTCGTGAGCCTGCTCGCGGCGCGCGCCGCGGCCGAGCGCAACGCCCACGTCGAGCTCGAGGTGCTCGACGGCATCGGACACGCCCCACAGCTCGAGGCGCCGGATCGCCTCGTGGGGGTCATGGCGGCCTGGCTGGATGCGAGGATGTCGGCGTGGCAGAGCCCAGTCCCGGGGTCGGTCTCCTCGACGCGCCGGTCCGCGCCTTCGTCGCCCAGCTGACCGACGTGCTCGCCACCCTCCGGGGTGGCGGGACGGTGGACCGCGGCGCGCTCGAGCGCGACGCCGCATTGGAAGCGCAAGCGGTGGCGGCCGGGATCATCGCCTCCGACGGGCATCCGAGCGACGCCGAGCTGCGCTCGTTCGCCGTCGCGCTGTCGCCATGGTTCGAGTCGCTGCGCAGTGCCGCCCCGTCGTCGCTGCGCGACAGCCCGGCCATCAAGCAGCACCGCGGCTTCCCGATCACGCCGTCGCCGTTGTTCGAGACGATCGTGACGGCCGACGCCAAGTCCAAGACCGCTCACGCCTGGCGCTACTACGACGCAGCGATGCGCGTCGCGCACGCAGTGTGTGCCGTCGACGCCACGCCGACGCGCGAGGAGCTGCTGGCGGTCGACACGCTGCGGTCGATGATGTTGCGGCGCATCGGGGCGGCCGACATCGAACGTCCGGCCGACTCGGGTCGCGATCCTGGTGAGAAGGGTGAACCCGAGAAGACAGAGACCCTCGAGGATCTGCTGGCTGAGCTCGACGAGCTCGTCGGGCTGAAGGCCGTCAAGACCGAGGTGCGGCTGCTCATCAACCTCGTGCGGGTGGAGAACATGAGGCGGGACCGCAAGCTCGCCGTCGCCGACCGCAGCCTCCACTTGGTGTTCCTCGGCAACCCCGGCACCGGCAAGACGACGGTGGCGCGCTTGATGTCGCGCTTCTACAAGGTGCTGAAGGTCGTGTCGAAGGGTCACCTGTTCGAGACCGACCGCTCCGGGATGGTCGCCGGTTATGTCGGGCAGACCGCGCCCAAGGTGAACAAGGCGTGCGACGACGCCAAGGGCGGCGTGCTGTTCATCGACGAGGCGTACGCACTCGTGACCGAGAGCGAGCAGGACTTCGGCGCCGAGGCCGTGGCCACGCTCCTCAAGCGGATGGAAGACGACCGCGACGATCTGATCGTGATCGTGGCTGGCTACACCGAGCCGATGCAGAAGTTCATCGAGTCGAACCCGGGCATCAAGTCGCGCTTCAACAAGCAGATCGAGTTCCCCGATTACAGCGACGACGAACTCATCGCCATCTTCGAGTCGATCGGCGAAGACGCGCACTACACGCTCGACGCGGGCGCGAAGAAGGCCGTCAAGGCGTGGTTCGCCGCGCAGCCGCGTGACGCCACCTTCGGCAACGGTCGTACGGCGCGGAACCTGTTCGAGGACTGCGTGACGCGCCAGGCGAGCCGCGTCGTCGACTTGAAGAACCCGACCGACAAGCAGCTGACCACGCTCACGAAGGCCGACGTGCCCGACCCGGCCAGCAAGGAATAGGGCGCTCGTGCGGCAACTGCTTGCGGTGGTCGCCGCGCTGTTGATGGTCGGTGCTGCACTGATCGCTCGCAGCGCGATCGACGATGACAACGGCAACAACGGGAATGGGGGCGACGGCAGCACGCCCACGCTGTTGTGCGCGGCCGAGCTCGGGGACGTGTGCGACGAGCTTGCCCGCAGTGAAGACATCGACGTGTTCAAGGCGCCGATGGACGCGGTCGCGAGCGACTCCGACATGCTGCGCGAGTACGACGGCTGGCTGACGTTCGAACGCAACGCCGAGCGGGTGAGCGAGGCGCGCGTGCGCTCGTCGCTCGACCGAATCACCGAGGAGCCCTCAGACCCGATCGCGCGATCACCTGTCGTGATCGCGATCGCCGAGGAGCGGGCCGACGTGCTCGCTACCCAATGCGGTGGCGATGTGACGTGGCAATGCATCGGCGACGTCGCCGGAGAGCCGTGGCAGTCGATCGGCGGTTCGATCACATGGGGTGAGGTGAAGCCGGCGCACGCCGACCCGGAATCGACTGGTGAAGGTCTCGTGATCATCGGTGAGCAAGCGGCGCACTTCTTCGGTACGACCGACCTCTCGCGCGACAACTTCGACGAGGACGAGTTCCTCGAGTGGTTCACGCGGCTCGAGCGGTCGACCAAGACCGACTCGAACGCGTTCCAGGCGCTCCTGACGTCCCGGTCGGCGACGTACGACGTCGTCGCCACGTTGGAGGCAAGGGCCGACGAGTCCCTCGCGCAACGGGAGGACGTGCGGCTCATCTACCCTGCGCCTGTGGCCACCGCCGACGTCGTCTTCATCCAGGTCGTGGACGGTGACGACGATCTCGCCGACATCGTGACCGGCGACGCGGGACAGGATGCGCTGCGCGACGCCGGGTTCCGAGTCGACGACGACGAACGCAACCCGCCGCTGTCCGACGGCAGCCGACTCCCGTCGGCTGGCGTGCTCGAGGCGCTCCTCCAGACCTGGCGCGAGGTCACGGGGTGATGCGCCGACGCACACTGTCGAGCGCGCTCGTCGCGGCGACGGTCATCGGCTCGCTCGCGATCGCGGGTACGCCTGCTGGCGCGGGCGGCGGGTGCGTCACCGTCGACATCGCGTCGTCGCCCGAGAAGCTCACGCTGCTCACCGAGCTCGGCCAGCGCTTCGAGCGCTCCGACGCCGAGGTGAACGGTCGCTGCATCACGATCAGCGTCGCTCGGGTGTCGTCCGGCGCCGGCGAGCAGCTCCTGGCGAACGACTGGCCGAAGCCGGCGGTGAACGGTCCGCGCCCGGTGATCTGGTCGCCGGCGGCGAGCACGTGGGGCGGCGTCCTCGATCAGCACCGCGCCGACGCCGGCAAGGACCCCTACGTCACGACGCCGGGCGACCAGTTCATGCTCACGCCGCTCGTGATCGCGATGCCCCAGCCGATGGCCGAGGCGCTCGGCTGGCCCGACACTCCCCTCGGCTTCAGCGACATCCTGGCGTTGGCCACCGATCCCGGCGGCTGGGCGACCAAGGGCCATCCGGAGTGGGGTCCGTTCCGGTTCGGCAAGACCAACCCGCACTTCTCGACGAGCGGGCTCGCCGAGACCGTCGCCCAGTACTACGCCGCGACGGGCAAGACGAGCGGGCTCACGCTCGAAGACCTCGTGCGCCCCGATGTCGAGACGTTCCAGCAGGGCGTCGAGTCAGCCGTCGTGCACTACGGCGACACGACGCTCACCTTCCTCAACAACCTCTATCGCTCCGACCGGCGGGGTGACCCGTTCGGCTACGCGTCGGCGGTCGCAGTCGAGGAGAAGTCGGTGGTCGACTACAACTCCGGCAACCCCGACGGCATCCTCGACCCGGGTGAGGAGCCGCGCGCACCGCGTGTCCCACTCGTGGCGATCTACCCGAAGGAAGGGACGCTCTTCTCCGACAACCCGCTGATCGTGCTCGACGCGCCGTGGGTGTCGGACGCCGAGGCGGACGCGGCCAGCCAGTTCTCCGACTTCGTGACACGCGCGAGCAACCAGAAGCGGGTGCTGAAGTTCGGGTTCCGACCGGGCAACCCCGACGTCGCGATCGGCAAGCCGATCACCGCCGCGAACGGACTCGACCCGAACCAGCCGCAGACGACGCTCGAAGTACCGGAAGCCGAGGTGCTGGCGCGGGTCATCGATCAGTGGGACACCGTGCGCAAGAAGGCGCGGGTGCTGCTGGTGATCGACGTGTCGGGTTCGATGGGTGACGAAGCCGACCCGAACACCGGCGACACGAAGCTCGACCTCGCCAAGCGGGCCGCCATCGCCGCGCTCGAGGAGTTCCAACCCGATGACCAGGTGGGCTTGCGGGTCTTCTCCACCGAGATCGCCGACGACGAGCCGACCGACTACCTCGACCTCGTGCCGGTCGGTCCGGTCTCGGAGAACCGCGACGAGCTCGTCGATCGGATCCGGGGGCTCGTGCCGACCCAAGGCACTCCCCTGTACACGGTGACCCAGGACTCGTACGAGTTGATGGTCGTCGAGTTCGACGAGACGCGCATCAACGCGGTCGTGCTGCTGAGCGACGGCCGCAACGAGGACGACCGCAACACCGACCTTCAGGGCTTGTTGAAGTTCCTCCGAGGCGAGAACGAAGGCGAGAGCAACACGCCGGTGCGCATCTTCCCGATCGCATACGGCGGTGACGCCGACATCGGCACGCTCGGACGCGTCGCGGAAGCCACGAACGCAGCCGCCTACTCGGCCGTCGACCCCGCAACCATCATCAACGTCTTCAACGCCGTCGTCTCCAACTTCTGACGTGCACAAGTCGGGGCTTTTCGGCACGATGGTTGTTGCTATGCAACAAGCAGCGTGCCGAATTCCCGCTGAGGGGACGTAGATGGGGGTCCTGGACGCGCTGCCGGAGCACCTGAAGTCGAGCCGGACGGCGAACGCAGTCACTGCGCCGTCGGCGATCTTGCTTGCGGGTGCCGGAGCCGCGGCGGGGATCCTCGGTGGGCTCGCGGCGCTGCCCGTCATCGGGATCGCGGCGGCAGCGTGGCTGGTGCGCGTGGCGACGTTGCTGCCTCGCCGTGCGGGCAGCACGCAGATCGACCCGATGAGCATCTCGGACCCGTGGCGCCGGTTCGTGCGTGACGCGCTCGACGCGCAGCGCCGCTACCGCCGCGCCGTGTCGAAGGCCAACGAAGGACCGATGCGCGATCGGCTCACCGAGATCGGCGAGCGCATCGACGCCGGTGTCGAGGAGTGTTGGCGCGTCGCCTGCCGGGGTGACGAGCTCGTCGACGCGATCGGCAACCTCGACGTGGCCGGTGCTCGCAAGGACCTCGCCGAGGCGAAGTCCCGTGACTCACGCAGCGAGACGCAACACAGCACGGTCGAGTCGCTCCAGGCCCAGGTCGATGCGGCCGACCGCATGATCTCGGTGGCCGAGGACGCGCAGGACCGCATCCGTCTGCTCAACGCTCGGCTCGACGAGGCCGTGGCGCGGGCCGTCGAGCTGTCGATCAAGGCCGAGGACGTCGGCGAGGTAGGCCAGCTCGGCGGCCAGGTCGAAGAGGTCGTGAGCCAGATGGAGTCGCTGCGCGTCTCCCTCGACGAGGTGAGCGGCACCGCCCAAGCCGCTGGGGCTGGCGGATAGCGGCGGAACCACCGCGGTAGAACCACCCCGGGGTGCCCACTAGGGTTCGGCCTCATGTGGAAGACGATCAAGAAGTGGTGGCGGTACCTCGCGGCGAAGCTCGGGCTTGCGCTGGACGAGAAGGCAGACCCGAAGGTCCAGCTCGAGCAGGCCATCAAGGAGGCGCGTGACCAGCACCGCAAGCTCACCGAGCAAGCAGCCAACGTCATCGCCAACCAGAAGCAGCTCCAGCTGAAGCTCGATCGAGCGATCGAGGAGTACGAGAAGGCCAACAAGTCAGCCCGTCAGGCGCTGCTGATCTCCGACCAGGAGACGCGCGCCGGCAACGCCGACAAGGCGTCGAGCATGACGCAGGCCGCGGAGGCGTTCGCCAACAAGCTCATCAACCTCGAGGCCGAGATCGAGAGCTTGAAGAAGGGTCTGCTCGAGGCGACGCAGGCGTCGGAGAAGGCGAAGGCTGCGGTCACGCAGAACTCGGCAGCGCTCCAGAAGAAGCTCGCCGAGAAGGAGAAGCTCCTCAGCCAGCTCGACCAGGCGAAGATGCAGGAGCAGATGAACAAGGCGATGGCCACGCTCAACGAGGCCGTCGGCGAAGAAGTGCCCACGTTCGACGAGGTGCGCAACAAGATCGAGAAGCGCCTCGCGAAGGCTCAGGCCACCTCCGACCTCACCGGTGCATCGGTCGACACGAAGATGCTCGAGGTCGAGCAGGCGCAGATGAGCGCCGAAGCGCAAGCCCGTCTCTCAGAGCTGCGCTCCGAGCTCGGGCTCGAGAAGCCAGCGGAGAAGGCCGACGCCAAGGCCGCCGAAGCCAAGAGCGAGGGCGAGGCCAAGGAAGCCAAGAGCTAGCGAGCGGATTCTTGGCACGCTGAGGGTGCCATAGGCACTCTCAGCGTGCCGAAAAACCCTGGGTGAGGATCTAGCTCGGGCCGAGGAGCTCCTTCACCTCTTCGCGTTCGCCGACCAGCTCTTCGGTGGTTGTTGCGATCTTTGACTTGGCGAAGTCGTCGTGCTCGAGGCCTTCGACGATCTCCCAGGTCTTGCCGTCGCTGCGGACGGGGAAGCCGAACTGAAGCCCTTCGGGCGCGCCGTACTCACCGCGACTGATGACGGCCAGCGAGTGCCAGTCGCCCTTGGCCGTCTTCTGCCAGATGCTCTGCACCGACTCGATCGCCGCGTGCGCAGCCGACGCGGCTGACGACGCGCCGCGCGCTTCGATCACTGCGGCTCCACGCTTCTGGATCGTCTCGATGAACTCGCCCTCGAGCCAGGCGCGGTCCGAGATCGCGTCAATCGCGGGCGCGCCAGCGATCTTGGCGTGGGTGAAGTCGGGGAACTGCGTGTTGGAGTGGTTGCCCCAGATCGCGAGGTTGCTGACGTCACGTACGGGCACGCCGGCCTTGCGGGCGAGCTGCGACTTGGCCCGGTTCTCGTCGAGGCGGGTCATCGCGAACCACCGGTCGTCGGGCACGTCAGGTGCGTTCGTGCGGGCGATGAGGCAGTTCGTGTTGCACGGGTTGCCGACCACGAGCACGCGCACGTCGTCGGCGGCATGTGCGTTGATCGCCTCACCTTGCGGCTTGAAGATGCCGCCATTGATCGAGAGGAGGTCGCGACGTTCCATGCCGGCCTTGCGCGGCACCGAGCCCACGAGCAGCGCCCAGGACGTGCCCTCGAACGCCTGCTTGGCATCGGACGTCGCGACGATCCCCTCGAGCAGCGGGTGCGCGCCGTCCTCGAGCTCCATCACCACACCTTCGAGCGACTTCATGACCGCCTCGATCTCGAGGAGGCGGAGCACGACGGGCTGATCGGCACCCAGCATCATGCCGTTGGCGACCTGATGCACGAGCGCGTACCCGATCTGGCCGGCCGCGCCGGTGACGGTGACGTGAACTGGTGACTTGGACATGGGGCGTGACGCTAGTTGCGCGTGGCGCTGGCGACCGGTTCGAGACCGAGGAGCAGTGCCCGCGCCTCCGACAGCTCGGCGAGGCGCTCGGCGGCACCGTCGGGCGATGCGCCGTGATCGGGGTGCGCGAGGCGCGCCAGTCGCCGGAATCGGGCCTGCACGTCGGATTCGACGATCACCATCTCGGCCTTCAGCCCCAGCACCTCCATCGCCCACCGCCGTTCGGACGGCACGCCGCGCCACGGGTCGTCGCCCTTTGTGGCGACGGGACGGGCACCGGGTGCGAACGGTGCGAGCCCGGGCACTCCTTCGAGGAGTCGACGAACCACGAAGCCCTCGGGCAAGCCGCCCGATCGCAGCGCGCCATCGATCGCCCGCAACGCGACCTGCCGTGCGGTCGGCCGAAGCGTGGCGACGGCCATCACCGCGCCGATCACCTGCGGAGCTGAGCGACCATGGCAGTCGAGCTCGAGGACGACCTGACGTCCACCGCCGGGAAGCTCCTCCCCCATGATGCGGTGACGCGACCGGTCGAGCCCGTGCGTGTCGGTTTGGAGGCGGTAGCGCATCGCGATGCGCGGCACGTCCAAGCCGTCACGCGCCTCGCGCAGCAGCTTGGTGAACATCTCTTCTTGCTCTTCGTCGAGCCACCCCATGTGCTCGACGATCACCGCGCCGAGAAGCACACCGCCGTACGCCGGTCCACTGGTAGGTAGGTACGCGCCGTCGAGCGCCACCCGCCGGGTCGGCATGTACCGCCGCGTGTGCCGAACGTTCAGCTCCGCGAGCAGCATGGTCACACTCCTATTTGGTCAATCCGAACCCTCACCGTTGCAAATCGACCAAATGGACGGGGTTACAGCCTCTCTACGATGGCGGCGGCGAACTCGGATGTCTTCACTTCCTTCGCGCCGTCCATGAGACGGGCGAAGTCGTAGGTGACGATCTTGTCGGCGATCGTCGCCTCGAGCGCACGGATGATGTCGTCGGCCGCTTCCTGCCAGCCGAGGTGCTCGAACATCATCACGCCAGACAGGATCACCGAGCCGGGGTTCACCTTGTCCTGGCCCGCGTACTTGGGTGCGGTGCCGTGCGTCGCTTCGAACACGCCGTGGCCGGTGACGTAGTTGATGTTGCCGCCGGGCGCGATGCCGATGCCCCCCACCTGTGCGGCGAGCGCGTCGGACAGGTAGTCGCCGTTGAGGTTCGTCGTGGCGATCACGTCGAACTCGTCGGGGCGAGTGAGCACCTGCTGAAGCGTGATGTCGGCGATCGAGTCCTTGACGAGGATCTTGTCGCCGGGCTCACCGTTGCAGTCGTCCCACCCGACCGCGACATCCGAGAACTCCTCGCGCGTGAGCTCGTAGCCCCACTCACGGAACGCGCCCTCGGTGAACTTCATGATGTTGCCCTTGTGCACGAGGTTCACGCTCTTGCGCTTGCGCTTCACTGCGTACTCGAGCGCGGCGCGGATGAGTCGCTTCGAACCGCTCTCGGACACGGGCTTGATGCCAACGCCAGAGTCGGCCTTGATCTCCCAGCCCATCTCGTCCTTCAGCAGCTTGATGAGCTTCTTCGCCTCGGCCGTGCTCTCCTCAACCTCGAGACCGGCGTAGATGTCTTCGGTGTTCTCGCGGAAGATCACCATGTCGACCTTCTCGGGCGTCTTCACCGGCGACGGCACACCCTTGAACCAGCGCACCGGGCGCAGGCACACGTACAGGTCCATGATCTGGCGCAGCGCAACGTTGAGGCTGCGGATGCCACCGCCGACGGGCGTGGTCAGCGGTCCCTTGATGCCGATGAGGTGATCGCGGAACGACTGCACGGTCTCCTCGGGCAGCCAGTCGCCGGTCTGCTTGAAGGCCTTCTCGCCGGCAAGCACCTCGGTCCACTCGATCGTCTTGCCGTGCTTCTTCGCGGCGGCGTCGAGCACGAGCTGCGACGCGGGCCAGATGTCGACACCGGTGCCGTCACCTTCGATGAAGGGGATGATCGGCTCGTCGGGCACGTTGAGCACCCCGTCTTTCAGGGTGATCTTCTCGGACATTGGCTCGACTCCTTAGCGAGTGGCGGCGACGACCGCGAGGGTAACGAGGTACACGAGCACGAAGCCCATCGCGGTCCACCAGAACAACGGCTGGCTGAACGCGGGACCCGAAGCCAGGCCGACCAGGTCGGCTCCGCACGCTGGGCAACGCTCGTCGGCGCTCGTGACTGCGGTCTCGCAGAGCGGACAGGCGTCGGTGGCCGGCGGCGCCGCGGAGGCGCTCACAGCGAACGGTCGACGCGCCGCTCGGCGGCGTCCACGGTGTTGGAGAGGAGCATGGCGCGGGTCGTCGGGCCGACGCCGCCCAGCCGTGGCGTGATCCATCCGGCGACCTCGCCGACGGACTCGTCGACGTCAGGCACGACCTTGCGTCCGTCCATCGTGATGCCCGCGCTCACTACGGCGGCACCGGGCTTCACCATGTCGGGAGTGACGATCGAGGCTGTGCCCGCGGCGGCGATCAGGATGTCGGCCTCTCTCGTGTACGCCGCGAGATCGGCGACCCCGGTGTGCACGACCGTGACCGCCGCGTTCGCGTTCGGCTCCTTGAGCGCGAGCAGGAGCGCCAGCGGTCGACCGATCGTGAGACCACGTCCGACGATCACCACGCGCTGTCCCGTGATGGGCACGTTGTGGTCGGCGAGCAGCCCCTGGATGCCGAGCGGTGTGCACGGCCGCGGCCCCTGCACCCCCATGACGAGACGACCAAGGTTGACGGGATGCAGGCCGTCAGCATCCTTCTCGGGATCGACGGCGAGCAGCGCGGCCTCTTCGTCCAAGTGCTTCGGGAGCGGGAGCTGCACGATGTAGGCGTCGACCGCGGGGTCGTTGTTCATGGCGTCGATCTCGGCGTGGAGCTGCGTCCACGACACGTTCGCGGGCAGCTCCTTCTGCACCGACGCCATGCCGATGTCAGCGCTGTCGTTGTGCTTGCCGCGCACGTACGCCGCGCTGTTCGGGTCCTCGCCGACGAGGATCGTGCCGAGCCCGGGGGTGATGCCGCGCTCGATGAGCAGCTGCACGCGACTGCGCAGCCGTTCCTTCGTGCGTTCGAGGAACGCGTTCCCGTCGAGCAGCTCGGCCGGCATCAGTGGAGGAAGTGGCGTTCGCCGGTGAAGACCATCGCGAGGCCGAGCTCGTCGGCCTTCTCGATCGTCGCTTCGTCACGCATGGCGCCGCCGGGCTGGATGACCACGGCGACGCCGGCGGCCGCGGCGGCCTCGATCCCGTCGGGGAACGGGTAGAACGCGTCGCTCGCGCACGCTCCCCCCTTGGCGCGGCCGTCGGCCTTCTTCGCCGCAATCTCGCCGGACTCGACCCGGTTCTGTTGGCCGGCACCGATTCCGACCGCCTGACCGTCCTTCACGAGCACGATCGCATTCGACTTCACGTGCCCGCATACCCGCCACGCGAACTCCACGTCACGCCATTGCTCGTCGGTCGGCGCGACCTTGGTGACGACGCGCCAGTCGTCGCGGCTGGCCACGAAGCCATGCGGCTCCTGAAGCAGGAAGCCGCCGGAGATCTGGCGCACATCGAGCGTCACCGCCTCGGGCGCGGGCGCTTCGAGGATGCGAGTGTTCTTGCGCTTGGCGATGAGCGCGTCGATCGTGCCGGGCTCGGCACCGGGGAAGATCACGACGTCGGCTTGAGGCCCTGCCACCATGAACTCGGTCGTCCCGCCGTCGAGCGGACGGTTCAGCGCGACGATGCCCCCGAACGCCGACCGCTCGTCGCACTCCAACGCGCGCTGGTACGCGGTCGCGAGGTCGTCGGCCACCGCCACGCCGCACGGGTTGGCGTGCTTGATGATGGCGCAGGCCGGTTGGTCACCAAGATCGTGGACCAGACGCCAGGCAGCATCGGTGTCGTAGAAGTTGAGGTACGACAGCGCGAGGCCGGCGTGCTGATGCACGTCGTCCCACCAGCTGGTCGTGCCCGACAACCGGTAGCGGGCGGCCTGCTGGTGCGGGTTCTCGCCGTAGCGCAGCTCGTCCTCGGTGCGATCGAGCGGTAGCACGAGGTGCTCGGGCAGCAGCTCGTCGCCCTGGAGCCAGCGGACGATCGCCGCGTCGTACGACGCGGTACGAGCGAACGCCTCGAGCGCGAGCGCGCGTCGGGTCTCGTCCGACAGCGTGCCGGCGTTGGACCGAAGCTCTTCGAGCACGCCGTCGTACTGGGCCGGCGCAGTGACAATGCCCACCCACGCGTGGTTCTTCGCCGCGGCGCGGGTCATCGCCGGGCCACCGATGTCGATGGTCTCGATCTCTGGGCGCTCCTCGAAGGGATAGAGGTTGACGACGACGAGGCTGAACGGCTCGATGCCGTGCGTCTCGAGGTCGGCGCGGTGCGACTCCTTGCCGAGGTCGGCGAGGATGCCGCCGTGGATCTTCGGGTGGAGCGTGACCACCCGGTGCTCGAGCATCTCGGGTGATCCTGTGACGTCGGCAACCGCGGTCACCGGCACGCCCGCGTCCGCAATCGCGGTTGCCGTGCCGCCCGACGACACCAGCTCGAAGCCCAGCTCGTGCAGACCCTTCGCGAAGTCGCCCAACCCCGTCTTGTCGAACACCGACAGCAACGCCCGCTTGCTCATCACTGCGTCCCTCGCGGGGAATTCGGCACGTTGCTTGTTGCTCTGCAACAACGCACGTGTCGAAAACCCCCGGGCCGAGTGGTCATGACGTGACCTGCTCGAGCTGTTGGCGGATCACTTGGGGATAGAGGTCGCGCTCCACCTCTTTGATGCGCTCGTGCAACGACTCCTCGGTGTCGTCGGGAAGCACCGGCACCTCTTGCTGGGCGAGGATCGGCCCTTCGTCGACCTCGAGCGTTGCCAGGTGCACCGTGCACCCGGTCACGTCGACCCCCGCCGCGAGCGCGTCGCGCACGGCGTGCCAACCCTTGAACGCCGGCAGCAATGAGGGATGCGTGTTGAGGATGCGCGACGGGTACGCGTCATGCACCTCCTGCGAGAGGATCGTGCCGAACCCGGCCATCGCGACGAGGTCGACCTCGTGGCGCTTCAGCGCGTCGACCACGCGATGCGTGTACCCGTCGCGGTCGAAGTCGTCACCGAAGGACTCGCGCTCGACGAGCTCCACGGCCACACCGGCTCGCTCCGCCCGATCGACCGCCGGGCAAGCGCGGTCGACAACCGCAACCGCGATCCGGAGCCCGGCGTCGAGGATGGCCTGGAGGATCGTGCCGCTCCCTGACGCGAGCACTCCGAGCCTCCGCACGGATCGGACCATATCTGACGGACTCGGTGTCACCACACGGCGATGTAACCACCGGCGTCGTCTGCGAGCCGGCAGACGCCCGCCTCAGGGTACTTGCGTCGGGGACCGATCCGTGGTGGGCTGCCCTCGGGCGCCCGGACGGCGGTCGCGCCCTCACAGACTGTCGTTCGGAGGCAATTGAATGGCTGTAGACATCAACAAGCTCTCGAGAGGTGAGCAGGTCATCAGCGTCAGCGCGATCGTCCTGATCATCTTCTCGTTCATCAAGTGGTACGGCGTCGACGTCGGTGGTGGCGAAGTCGGTGGCGTCGAGATCCCCGGCGCGTCCTTCAGCGCGAACGGGTGGGACCGGACGCTCGGGATGTTCGCCGCGATCTTCGCGATCGTGATGCTGGCGCAGATCCTCGCGTCGAAGTTCGGCAACATGGACATGCCCAACCTGGGTGGCGTCACCTGGGGCCAGGTGCACCTCGGCCTCGGCGTCGCCGCTGCTGTCTTCGTCATCATCTGCTTCTTCGATGACGGTGGTGCCGACAAGAAGTTCGGCCTCTTCGTGAGCGTCGTTGCGGCGCTGGGTCTCGCCGCCGGTGGCTATCTGAAGTTCCAGGAAGACAAGGGCGCACCCTAGGCAATGGGTGGCGGACCTACCGTCTGAAGCACCGCTCTTCGATCACGGCCCCCGCTTCGGCGGGGGCCGTGTCGCGTCACCGTCCAGTTGACGAACGTGTCGACGACGGACCAATCTCCGGCCACTTCAACTAGGGGGGTTTCGTGGCCGGCATCGTTTCTGCAGATGCACTGAAGGCTCGATTCGGTTGGCGAGCTGAGCGACGACCCGAGCCTGGCTTCGGCCACGTGCTCGCGGCCGCAGCTGGCTCGTTCTTGGTGTTCTCCGCGTTCGCCCTCGTCAACGAGCTCGCCGATCCCGGCGATCGTCAGCTGCCCGGCATCATCTTCAGCCTGGCGCTGCTGGCCGTCGGCGTCATCGGCGGCATGCAGTTCACCGGACCGCTGCGCAGCGCCTTTGCCACGGTCATCGTCCTCGCCACGCCGCTCCTCTGGATCTACGTGTTCCTGGTTGAGGGTGACGGCGGGCGGGGCGACCTTCGTGCCGTCTACCTCTTGACCATCGCGAGCTATGCGGTGTTCGCGTCGGTCGTGTGGACGCGCGGCCGCGGGATCATGATCGGGCTCTTCCTCGTGGTCTTCACCGCGTGGGTGCTCTTCGAGGTCGGCGGCGACACCGGTGGTTCCGTGCCGTTCTCGGACCAGATCAACACTTTGCAAGCACCGGGCCCGGTCGATCTCAGCGCATTTGGTAGTGGCGACACCACCACCGACGTGTCGATCGCGAGCCTGATCCTCGGGCTGGTCTACCTGGCTGCGGCGTTTCGCTTCGACCGGCAGAAGCTCACGGGTCTCGCTACCCCGTTCATCGCAGTCGGCGCGTTCTTCGGGATCATCGGCGCCATCACCCTCGGGACCGAAGGCGAGAGCCAGATGGCCGCGGGGTGGTCTGCGGCGGGCATCGGCCTGGTCGTGGGTGTGATCGGCGGACTCGGCCTCCATCGACGCGGCACGACCTGGATCGGTGTGCTGTTCATCAAGGGTGGGCTGGTCGTCGTCGCCGAGGACATCAGCAACGATCCACTCGCGCTCGCCGGCATATTCCTCGTGTTTGCGATTGGCCTCGCCGTGATCGCGTTGGTCTCTGCACAGAAGTTCGGGGAGTACGTCGACGGTGACGAACAGGGCGGCACGGTAGCGAGCCCTCGACCGATCTCTATATAGCGACTTCGCGACGTGCACGGCCCCTGCTTCGGCGGGGGCCGTGTCGCGTCATGATCCGCCGCAGCCTTCGACCGACAAAGGGGATGTCATGAGCACCACGTACGGGCCCGCGATGCCGTCGTCGCGGTTGGCCGGGCTGTTCGGCTGGCGGGCCGAGCGCCGGCCCGAACCGGGCTTCGCGCATGTGTTGGGTGCTGGCGCCGCGTTCTTCCTCTGGCTCGCCACGAACGCGCTGGTTGGTGAGGTCGCGAGCGACGACGTCCAGCTCCCCGGCATCCTGTTCAACGCCGCGCTGTTGGTGATCGCGCTCCTCGTGGGCGCGCTCATGGCAGGACCCGTCCGCACGGGCGCAGTCGCGCTCTGCGTCTTCACCGTGCCGGTCATCTGGGGCTTGACGCTCGGCGAGGGCGGCCCAGTCGGCGACGGCGACACGCGCCTCTTCTACATCCTCACGATCGTGAGCTACAGCGGGTTGGCCACGCTCTTGTGGACGCGCGGCCGCGGGATCCTCGTCGGCCTCGTGCTCCTCCTGGTGTTCTCGTGGGTCGTGTGGGAGGTCGACAACGGCAAGAACTCGATCCCGTTCCAGGGTCAGATCGAGGCCACGAGCCAGTCCGGGGACGGAGTCCGCCTCGACGATCCGTCGTCGAGCAGCGACGCCGGTGACAACACCACAGAGACATCCGTCGCAGCGCTCGGGATCGGACTCGTGTACCTCGGCGCTGCTGCCGCGCTCGACCGCAAGAAGCTTGCCGGACTCGCGACACCGTTCATCGTCGCGGGGTTCATCGCCACGGTGGCTGGTGCCAGCGTGCTGGGATTCCGCGAGAGCGTGGTCGCGGGCGGCTTGGCGCTCGCGCTCGCTGGCCTCGTCATCGGGCTCGTAGGTGGGCTCGGGATGGATCGCCGCTTCTCCACCTGGACGGGCGTGATCCTCGTGGTGATCGGCGTGGGCGTGGCCGCCACCGAGGTTCCCGACAGCAACCTGGGCTTCGCCGGCCTGTTCGCCTTGATCGGCGTCGGGCTCGCCGGGGCGGCGTGGCTCTTCGCGCCGATCCTGGGCGAGTTCACCGATGGCGACGTGAACGCCGGCAAGGTGACCTAGACGCGGGGACCGACTTCGTCGCGCACCTCAGAGCGAGGCGACGACTCCGACCATGAGCTCGCCGGCTTCGGTCGGGTTCAGCGCGACCTGAGCACCTGCGTCCTTCAGCGCTTCCATCTTGGCGGCAGCGGTGCCCTTGCCGCCGGAGACGATCGCGCCGGCGTGGCCCATCTTCTTCCCGGGAGGTGCGGTCACGCCGGCGATGTAGCTCACGACCGGCTTGCTCATCCCCGCCTTGATGAACGCAGCTGCCTCTTCCTCGGCTGAGCCGCCAATCTCACCGATCATCATCACGGCCTTGGTCTCAGGATCGGCCTCGAACGCGCGCAGACAGTCGATGAAGCTCGTGCCCGGCACAGGGTCGCCGCCGATGCCCACACACGTCGTCACGCCGACGTCGTTCAGCTTGAGCTCGTAGAGCGCCTGGTACGTGAGCGTGCCCGAACGACTGACGATCCCGACGGGTCCGCCGTCCTTTGCGATGTGCCCGGCGGTGATGCCGATGTTGCACTTGCCCGGGCTGATGATGCCGGGACAGTTCGGACCGAGCAGCTGCACGCTGGGGTAGTCGCGCTCGAGCTTGTTGTAGAACCACGCCTCGTCGTGCGCGGGCACACCCTCGGTGATGACGACCACGAACTCGACGCCACCTTCCGCCGCGTCCATGACGGCGTCTTTCACGCCCGGCGCGGGGATGAACACGCACGACGCGGTCGCGCCGGTGGCGGCCACCGCCTCACCGACCGACGCGAAGATCGGTATCCCGTCGACGTCGGTGCCCGCCTTCTTCGGGTTCGTGCCCGCGACGACCTGCGTGCCGTACTCGCGGTTGAGCAGCCCGTAGAACTTGCCCTGCGATCCGGTGAGCCCCTGGTAGACGACCTTGGTGGTCTCGTCGACAAAGATCGCCATCAGATCTCCCGCTCTCGGCGCTGCGCGCCGGGCCGCTCGGGCCCCACTCGCTGCGCCGCAGGGTACCTGCGCCGCGAACGCTCGCTCATTCCCCGCCCCGGGCTTGCGCGAGCTCGACGACCTGACGCGCCGCTTCGAGCATCGTCGGCTGCATCTGCAACGAGTCGGAGAGGTGAGGCTCGAGGATCGCCCGCCCTTCCTCGGCGTTCGTGCCGTCGAGACGGATGACGATCGGCGCCTCGATCTCGATGCGCGCGAGGGCCTCAACGATCCCGTTCGCGACCTCTTCACCCTTGGTGATCCCGCCGAAGATATTGATGAAGATGGAACGCACCGCGGGATCGTTGTCGATCACTTCGAGCGCACCTGTCATCACCTCGGCGCTCGCACCACCGCCGATGTCGAGGAAGTTGGCGGGCTTGCCACCCACCTGACTGACGATGTCGACCGTGCCCATCGCGAGGCCGGCGCCGTTGGCGATGATGCCGACGTAGCCGTCGAGACCGACGTACTGGAGACCCTTCTCGTGCGCGGCCTCTTCACGCTCGTCGCGGACCTGCGTGGCCTGGTACTCCGAGTACTCGGGGTGACGGAACACCGAGTTGTCGTCGAGCGTGACCTTGGCGTCGAGCGCGTGCACCCCGCCGTCCGGCTTCAAGATCAGCGGATTCACCTCGGCGAGATCAGCGTCGGCGTCGACGTAGCAGCGCCAGAGCTTCAGGAGCAGGTCGACCGCGCCATCGACCGCTTCCGCGTCGAGGTTGGCGGCAACCACCCATTCGCGACACTTCGCCTCGTCGAGCCCGTCGACGGGATCGACGTGGATGCGGGAGATGGCGTCTGGCGTCTCGGCCGCGACCTGCTCGATGTCGACGCCGCCTTCGGCCGACAGCATGCCAAGGTGCAGCTTTGCGGCGCGGTCCAACGTGAACGACGCGTAGTACTCACTCTTGATGTCGCTGGCGCGCTCGATCCAGACGATCTCGACCGTGTGGCCCTTGATGTCCATGCCCAGGATGTTCGAGGCATGGGTGCGGCACTCGTCGGGGTTCGCCGCGAGTTTGATGCCACCCGCCTTGCCGCGCCCACCGACCTGCACCTGCGCCTTCACGACGACGGGGTAGCCCACGCGGTCAGCCGCGGCGACCGCCTCGTCCGCGGTGCGCGCGACCTCGCCCGTCGACACGGGGATGTCGTACTTCGCGAACAGCTGCTTGCCCTGGTACTCGAAGAGGTCCAACGACTTCCCTCGTTCGTTTCGGCGTCGAAAGCACACCGTATGGGTACGTAAGCGACGCCAAAAGGTAGTGGGTGGCGTGCGGGACGGACCTATCCCGAGACTCGCGCCTCGCGCTCGTCCAGCGTCTGCTCGAGCCAGGTGGTGATCTCGGCGAGCGGGGTGCCGGGGGTGAACATCTTGGCGACGCCGGCAGCTTGGAGCGTGACGAGGTCGTCGTCGGGGATGATCCCGCCGCCGAACACCAGCACGTCGGTGCGCTCTCGGGCCGCGAGCTCCTCGACCACCTTCGGCACCAAGGTGAGATGGGCGCCGGACAGCACCGACAGGCCGACCGCGTCGGCGTCTTCCTGCAACGCCGCCTCGGCCACCTGCCCGGGCGTCTGGAAGAGACCGGTGTAGATCACCTCGAACCCGGCATCACGCAGCGCCCGGGCGATGACCTTCGCGCCCCGGTCGTGCCCATCGAGGCCTGGCTTGGCGATGACGACGCGGTAGCGCCGCTCCATCTGTGTCCTCCGATCCCGACTCCAGGAGGTCGCAGGCTACCGACAAGAATGCGATTCGTGCCTCCGTCTCGCGACGATCGTCGCCTGCTGCTCGTGACAGGCAGCTTCCTGTTGGTGGCGGCGGTGTTCGCCCTGGGGGTGCTCTGGGTCGCGACGGCGCGCGACTCGGATCTGAAGGGGCCGATCTACCTCGGCATGCGGGGACACCTCATCGAGAACATCGTCGATGAGAGCCCGCGGTACTACGCCCATCCCGACGGCGGCGACGGGTTCTGGCTCGACGTCGAGGATGGCCAGCTCGTGGCGCTGGTGATCGACGTTCCCGGCACCAAGAGCTGCGTCGTGAAGTGGAGGGAGCAGCGCGACGCCTACGTCGACTGCAACGACCAGGAGCACCAGTCCGCCGATCTCGCTCGCTACCGGCTGACCGTCGGCTCGCGCGGTGACTCGCCGAAGAACTCGGTGTACGTGAACCTCACCCCGAAGAAGGTCTCCCCCGCGCCCGGTTAGGGCTTCCTAGACCTTCTTCAGCGGAGCCCACGCGAGGAGCAGACGCTTCTCGCCGACGTCACGGAAGTTGATCATCGCTTCGGCGCGGTCGCCGCTTCCCTCGATGTCGATGATCACGCCTTCGCCGAAGGTGTCGTGCAACACGTCGTCGCCGATCTTCAGCCCGATCGACTCGGCGCCTCGCGCTCCGCTGCGCATCTCGCCGGCGCGCATCGCCGCCGCGACGACAAAATCGCGGTGACGGCCGAGGCCACCGCCGTGCGACCGATCCTCCCCGATCGCGTGGACGAGCTCCTCGGGGATCTCGGCGAGGAAGCGGCTCGGTGGGTAGAAGTCGGTGTTGCCGAACAACGTTCGACACCACGCGTGGCACAGGTAGAGCCGTTCGCGGGCACGGGTGATGCCCACGTAGCAGAGGCGCCGCTCCTCTTCGAGCTGCTCGGGGTCGCCGAGGCTGCGGATGTGCGGGAACACGCCGTCTTCAAGACCGGTGACGAACACGACGGGGAACTCGAGTCCCTTCGCCGAGTGCAGCGTCATCAAGGTGACCGCACTGGTGTCGCCCTCGTCAACGTGCGGGTCGTTGTCGGACGCGTCGAGGTCGGTCACGAGCGAGATCGCTTCGAGGAACGCCTGGAGCCGCGCCAGCCCGCGAGGCGCTTCGAGCGCGGGTGCTGCCGTGCCGTCGGCGTCGACCGTCGTGCCCACGCCCGCGATGCCAGGCAGGCCCGTGAGCTCGCCGGCGTCGAGCGCCTCGTCGAACTCTCTGCAAACGCCGACGAGCTCCTGCAGGTTCTCGATGCGCCCTTGTGCCTCGATCGTGCGCTCGGCCTCGAGCTCGGCGAGGTAGCCGGTGTGCTCGAGCATCGCCTCCACCGTGCGGGCGACACCCGTCTCGGCGATCTGCTCGAAGTCGGCCATGAGCTCGAGCAGCTCGCGCACACCGCCGAGCGACTTGCCGGTCACACCCGCGGCTGGCGCGTCGCGAAGTGCGTCCTTGAACGTGAGCCCGCCGTTCTTGGCGTAGGCGTCGACCTTGGCGATGGATGTGTCACCCACGCCGCGCTTGGGCGTGTTGACGATCCGCTTCCACGACACTTCGTCGTCGGGGTTCACCATCGCCCGGAGGTACGCGAGCGCGTCCTTGATCTCGCGCCGGTCGTAGAACTTCACGCCACCGACGACGCGGTACGGGATGCCGGCACGCACCAACCCTTCTTCGATCACACGGCTCTGCGCGTTGGTGCGGTAGAAGACGGCGCAGTCGCGGAACCGTTGCCCTTCGGTGTCGGTGAGGCGCGTCAGCTCGTTGACGACGAACGCCGCCTCGTCGTGCTCGTCCTCAGCCTGGTAGCGCGTGAGCAGCTCCCCTTCGATCTGCTCGGTCCACAGGTGCTTGGACTTTCGGTCGACGTTGTTGGCGATCACCGCGTTCGCGGCATTCAGGATGGCCTTCGTCGATCGGTAGTTCTGCTCCAACAAGAGGATGGTCGCCTCGGGAAACGTCTCCTCGAAGCGCATCAAGTTGCGAATGTCTGCGCCTCTCCATCCGTAGACGGCCTGGTCGGCGTCGCCCACGATCATGATGTTGCGTTGTTCCTCAGTGAGCATGCGCACGATCTCCCACTGCGCGATGTTCGTGTCCTGGAACTCGTCGACGAGCACGTGCTGGAAGCGCGAGCGCCAACGCGCGAGCACGTCGGGGTGCTCGCGGAACAGCTTCACGACGAGCGTCAACAGATCGTCGAAGTCCACGGCGGACGCGTCGAGCAACCGGCGCTGGTACTCGCCGTACACGTCGGCGAGACGCTTCTCCGGTGGAGTGAATGCTGCCTCGGCGGCTTCGGCCGGACCGATGAGCTCGTTCTTCAACGCGGAGATGCGCGCGTGCAGCTGCCGAGGCAAGAAGCGCTTTGGATCGAGGTTGAGGTCGCGGCGCACGTAGTCGACCAGCCGCACGGCGTCGCCCTGGTCGTAGATGGTGAACGACGACCGCAGGCCGACGTGCTCCGCCTCCCGGCGCAGGATCCGGCTGCAGGCGGAGTGGAACGTGCTCACCCACATGCGGTGCGCGACCGGGCCGACGAGCGTGGCGACCCGCTCCTTCATCTCCCCCGCGGCCTTGTTGGTGAAGGTGATCGCAAGGATCTGGAACGGCGACACCTTGCGCTCCGCGATCAGGTAGGCGATGCGGTGCGTGAGGACTCGGGTCTTGCCCGATCCTGCTCCAGCGATGACGAGCAGCGGACCGTCAGGCGCGGTGACGGCGTCGCGCTGGACCGGGTTCAGCCCCTCGAGGAGCTCGTCGATGCTCGGGCGTTGACGCCCTTCGGGGGCAGACTCCGGCTCGGTCGCGGTCGGAGCAGGCGATTCCGGCATGGCTCGGCCATCGTACAGACGTTCGATGACAACGCTGTTGCGCGGACGCGGAGGTGTCAGAGCTTGTCGGCGGCCGCCTGCGCGAGCGCGATGACTTCGTCTCGATGCGGATCGAGCTCTTCGCCGAAGATCAGCAATCCGAGCGACACGACCGTCGTGCCCTTCCGGAAGACCACCATGTCACCGAGGTCAAAGGAGTAGAAGGCGGCGTTGCCGACGTCATCGACTCGCTCGGTCCGCGTGACGAGGAACCGCTGGTCCTTGTAGGTCCTCGTGGCGTCCTTCTTTGACTCGTTCTCGGACAGCTGGATCCTGACCGATGCGGCCTCACCGGCCTCGCCCGACTCGCTCACGTACGAGCACTCGGCGAGGCCTTCGAACTCCTGCTCCACCTCGATCCCGATCGCGTCCTCGATGTCAGCGGGAGTGAGCAAGCACGGCTCGATCCGGGCGATCGCAGCGGCGTTCCACGCACCGAGCACCGTCGTGGTGACGATCAGGCCAGCGATGAGCACCTCCATCGCTCGGCGCATCACACCTCCAGCATCAAGGTCACGGGGCCGTCGTTGACGAGCTCGACTTCCATGTGCGCACCGAAGATGCCACATGCGACGGTGGCGCCGAGGTCACGGAGCGCGCCGACGAACGCGTCGCACAGGGGCGCGGCTTGCTCGGGTCGCGCCGCGTCTGTCCATGACGGGCGGCGACCCTTGCGCGTGTCGCCGTAGAGCGTGAACTGGCTGACCACGAGCACCTGCCCGCCGGTGTCGGCAAGCGCCACGTTCATCACGCCGTCGGCATCGTCGAACACGCGCAGGTGCCACAGCTTGTCGGCAAGCTTTGCTGCCGCCGTCTCGTCGTCGGTGTGCGTCACCCCGAGCAACACGCACAGCCCGGGCCGGATCTCGCCCACGATGCCGTCGTCGACCCTGACTCGGGCTTCGGTGACCCGCTGAACAAGCGCTCGCACCGTCGCAGCGTATGGCGGCGCCGAACGCGGAGCGGAGGTGCTCACAGCCGCTGGCGAGCGCCCCGAAGGGCGACGGCAGGTAACCTGCCGGTGAGTGAGCGCGGCAGAAGAGACGGGGGGACCCCCATGGCCGATGACCTCGAACACGCACGGAAGCGCCTCGAGGATGAATACGGGCAGACTCGGCGCCGGTTCGACGAGATCCACGACGCCTTCGACAGCGTCGCGCACGCCCGCGAGGACGAGGACCTCTACGAGCGGCTGCTGAAGCTCGAGAAGAAGGTGAAGAAGGTCCGCACCGGCGGCTGGTTCCGTCCGGGCGCCCGTGGTCACCGTCGCGCGCTGAAGAAGTACCTCGCGGCCAAGGCCGCCGCGGAGGGCCCGCAGGTCACCAAGTACTGATCGGACCCGCTACGACCCAACCAGCCCGAGCATGTGACGTTTGACCCCCGCTGAGGGAGCAGAAGGGTCACATGCTCGAACGGCGCGACCGGGGCGGAGCTACGCGGCTTCGTTCTCCATCGACTCGGTGTAGCTGCCCGAGCGCGCTGCGCCATTGAGACGGGCGCGGTGCCCGAACGCCTTCTGCGCCGCGCCGACGTTCGCGGTCTCGCCGAGCCACGCCTTCAGCGCGGGGGCCTGGAGCGCGCGGCCGTACGAGAACGACAGCTGCCACGGGTGCGGACCCATCTTGTTCATCTCGTTGAGCCGGCTCGTCGCCTGCTCGTCGGTCTGACCACCCGAGAGGAACACGATGCCCGGCACCGCGCCCGGCACGGTGCGGTTGAAGCACGCGACGGTCATCTTCGCGATGTGCTGGTCGTCGGCCTGGTCCGCCGCGTCGTAGCCAGGCAGCACCATGTTCGGCTTGAGCAACGTGCCCTCGAAGTGCACGTTCTGGTGGAAGAGCTCGTCGTACACCGCCTGGAGCGCGGCTGAGGTCACCACGAAAGCGCGCTCGATCGAGTGCGTGCCCTCCATGTAGACCTCGGGCTCCACGATCGGCACGATGCCGGCCTCCTGGCAGAGCGCGGCGTAGCGCGCGAGCGCGTGTGCGTTCGAGTGCATGGCCTGCTGTGATGGCAGCACGTCGGTGATCGTGTACGTCGCGCGCCACTTCGCGAACCGGGCACCGAGGCCCTTGTACTCCTCGAGCCGCTCGCGCAGGCCGTCGAGCCCCTCAGTGACCTCTTCGCCGTCGCCACCGAGCGCCAGCATCTTGGCGCCGGTGTCGACCTTGATACCGGGGATGATCCCCCGGTCAGCGAGCAACTTCGGGAACGGCGTGCCGTCGGAGGCCGACTGGCGGATCGTCTCGTCGTAGAGGATCACGCCGCTGATGTGCTCCTCGGCACCGTCGGTCGTGAAGAGCAGCTCGCGGTAGGCGCGCCGGTTGTCCTCGGTCGACTCGACCTTGATCGAGTCGAAGCGCTTCTTGATGGTGCCGCTCGACTCGTCGGCGGCGAGGATCCCCTTCCCCGGGGCAACAAGCGCGTTGGCAGTGGTCTTCAGTGCGTCAAGGTCCATGCCGCCAGCCTAGGACGACCCCCCGCGCCCCGCCGAAACCCGCGTTGAGTACTTGGCCTACTCCCACTCGATCGTGCCGGGGGGCTTGCTGGTGATGTCGTAGGCGACGCGGTTGACGCCGGCGACCTCGTTGATGATCCGTGAAGCGATGCGCTCGAGCAGATCGTGCGACAGGCGCGCCCAGTCGGCCGTCATCGCATCCTCTGAGGTGACCGCCCGCACGATGATCGGGTTCTCATAGGTGCGACCGTCACCCATCACGCCGACCGTGTGCACATCGCCGGGCAGCACGGCGAAGCTCTGCCAGATCTCGCGGTACAGGCCGGCGCGCCGGATCTCCTCGACCACGATGTGATCGGCCTGGCGGAGCATCTCGATCCGATCCGGCGTGATCGTGCCGATGATGCGGACGGCAAGCCCCGGACCAGGAAACGGCTGGCGCCACACGATCTCCTCGGGAAGACCGAGCTCTTCGCCGATCGCGCGCACCTCGTCCTTGAACAGGTTGCGGAGCGGCTCGACGAGCTCGAACTTCATGTCGTCGGGCAGACCACCCACGTTGTGGTGCGACTTGATGGTGGCGTTGTCGGCGCCGCCCGACTCGACGATGTCGGGATAGAGCGTGCCCTGCACGAGGTAGCCGGCGTCGGAGTAGTCGCTCGCCACTTCCTCGAACACTCGGATGAACGTCTCGCCGATGATCTTGCGCTTGCTCTCCGGCTCACGGATGTCGGACAGTGCCTCGAGGAAGCGGTCGGCCGCCTTCACGTGCACGAGATCCATGTGGAACTGCCGACGGAAGGTCTCCTCCACCTGCTCGGCTTCGCCCAGCCGCAGCAGCCCGTGGTCGACGAACACGCACGTGAGCTGGTCGCCGATCGCGCGGTGCACCAACGCCGCAGCCACGGACGAGTCGACACCGCCGGACAGGCCGCAGATCACCTTCTCGCCGCCGACCTGCGCGCGGATCTCGGCGACGGCCTCTTCGATGATGTTCGTGTTCGTCCACGTCGGCCGGCAGTCGCACACGTCGAACAAGAACGCCCGCAGCACCTCTTGCCCGCGCTCGGTGTGCACGACCTCGGGATGGAACTGCACGCCATAGACGGCGCGGTCACGGTCCTCGAGCGCGGCCACCGGTGCGCCCGGCGACGACGCCGTCACCACGAAGCCGTCGGGCGCGGTGCTGATCGCGTCACCGTGGCTCATCCACACCTGCTGCTCCTCGGGGAGCGCTGAGAGCACGACCGACGAGCCCAATCGAGTCAGCTGTGTGCGGCCGTACTCACCACCACCCGTGCGCTCGACGACGCCGCCGAGCTGCTGCGCGATCAGCTGTGCGCCGTAACAGATGCCGAGGATCGGGACTTCGGCGTCGTACACCGCGGCATCGATCGACGGCGCGCCGTCGACGTGCACCGACGCGGGACCGCCCGAGAAGATGATCCCCTTCGGCCGCTTCGCCAGCATCTCCGCGAGCGGCATCGTGCGGGGCACGATCTCGGAGTAGACGCGCGCCTCGCGGACGCGCCGTGCGATCAGCTGTGCGTACTGCGCGCCGAAGTCGACAACGAGGACGCGATCGTGCGTGGGGGCGGCGTGCTGCGCGCTCACCAAGCCTCGGGGCTAACGCCCCATCCCGATGTGCTGCTCACGCTGGAGCACCTTGCCTTCGGTCTTGAGCGCAGGGGCGACCATGACCTCGGCCTTCTGGAACTCCTTGAGCGTCTCGTAGCCGGTGGTGGCCATCGACGTGCGCAGCGCACCGAACAGGTTGAGCGTGCCGTCGTTCTCGTGTGCCGGACCCACCAGGATCTCGGCCAGCGAGCCCTTCAGCCCCTGGTGCACGCGCGCGCCACGCGGGAGCGTGGGATGGAACGTCGCCATCCCCCAGTGGTAGCCCTTGCCGGGCGCCTCGTACGCGCTGGCGAGTGGTGACGCGACCATCACGGCATCGGCACCACAGGCGATCGCCTTGGCGATGTCGCCACCCGTGCGCATCCCGCCGTCGGCGATGACCTGCACGTAGACACCGGTCTCGTCGAGATGGCGGATGCGAGCACCCGCAGCGTCGGCGATCGCGGTGGCCTGCGGCACGCCGATGCCGAGCACGCCACGGGTCGTGCAGGCGTGGCCTGGGCCGACGCCCACGAGGATGCCGACCGCACCCGTGCGCATGAGGTGCAGCGCCGTCGAGTACGAGGCGCACCCGCCGACGATCACCGGGATGTCGAACTCGCGGATGAACTTCTTGAGGTTGAGCGGCTGACGTGACTCGTCCTTCGACACGTGCTCGGCGGACACGACCGTGCCCTGGATGACGAGGATGTCGAGCTCGGCTTCGAGTACGGCCGCGGCGTGCGTCGCGACCCGCTGTGGTGTGAGCGACGCGCACGCAGTGACTCCACCGTCCTTGATCTCACGGATGCGCTTGCCGATGAGCTCTTCCTTCATCGGCTCGGCATAGATCTCCTGCATCCGTCGCGTGGCCTTCTCCGCAGGCAGGTCGGAGATCTCATCGAACAACGCGTCGGGATCTTCGTAGCGCGTCCACAAGCCTTCGAGGTTCAAGCAGGCAAGACCCCCGAGGTTGCCGATCTCGACCGCGGTCTTCGGCGACACGACGTCGTCCATCGCGGCTGCCATGAGCGGAAGGTCGAACTTGAACGCGTCGATCTCCCACGTGATGTCGACGTCTTCGGGATCGCGTGTGCGGCGACTCGGCACGATGGCGATGTCGTCGAACCCGTAGGCGCGCCGCCCCGACTTGCCGATCCCGATCTCGACTTCCACGCCGCGGCGCTCCCTCTTCTCGTCCTGCGAGTGAGTCGTCGAGAATACCGCCGTTCCAAGGCGTTTCTGGGACCCGCACGAGCCCCGCACCACGGCCGATAGGGTCGGTGCGGGCTAGGAGGTCTGGATTGCGGAGGGGTGTGCGGAGAGTCCGCGCTCGGGTGGGTGGCCTCGCGACGCGAACACGCGTCCTCGGGATCGTCGCGCTCGCGCTCGCCACTACCGCGTGCCTCCCGCCGCCACCCCCCACCCCACCGCCGCCCACGCCGCCGACCGCGGGCGCGGTCACGATCATGGGGCCGAGCGAGCTCACGGCCCAGCAGATCGCCGACTACGTCTGCGAGGTCGACCGCTGCACCCCCAAGAGCACCGGTGGCACCTGGAAGCCGGAGATCACCCCCATTGAGATGGCGCAGCTCTTCATCGACGAGGGCAATGCGGTCGGGGTGCGGGGCGACATCGCGTTCTGCCAGTCGGTGCTCGAGACCGGCTGGTTCTCGTGGCCGTCGTCGCCGTGGTCCGAGACCCCAGCGGCCGACAACGGCTCGTGGCCCGGATATGTGCAGGCGCTCGACCACAACTACGCCGGGATCGGCGCCTTCGGGGGCAGCACCCGCTACATGCGCAAGCCGACGCCGTGGCAGGGCGTGAGGGCCCACCTCCAGCACCTCCGGAACTACGCCGACAACACCTCGCTCCACAGCAACCTGGGCAACCCCTTCGAGTCACGTCTCATGTACGGCCCCGCCGAGTTCGACACCTTCGTCTACAAGGGCCAAGCCCCCACCTGGATCCAGCTCAACGGTAAGTGGGCCGTGCCCGGCACCACGTACGGGCAGAACATCCTTCGGATCTGCAGCGAGATGCGTGCCTTCAATGGCTTGCCGAGACTCCCTGACGCGCTCGACTCGAGCGGCGTGTCGTCGCTGGATGCCACCACCGTCGAGGACCAACACCACGAGCTGCTCGCGGAGACGACCGACCGGAATTAGGCCGCGAGGGCTCGATCGGCGAGCCGCTCGGCGTCGATCACCGTGTTGCAGGTGACCGCAGCGACGCGACCAGTCCGCTGCACGATGACGAGGGCAGACGTACGACTATGTGAACCGGTCCGGCTCGTTCCTGTACGAGCCCGCCGGTTCGATCCACACGCTCCAGTGCATCGAGGACAACACCCAGGTGTGGTTCCACATGTACGGGGCCAACCTCAACCTCGACGCGAACGGAAACATCGAGAGCGTCATCGACGGTGCGGGTTCACTGGCTGCGCATTGCATGCTCATCGAGGCGCAGGGTCTTCCGCGACCCAACGTGCTCGTCGACTGAACCCTCGCTACGAGCGGTAGGCGTTCTGCAGCGCCGCAATCACTGCGTCGCTCCACTCTCGTGATGACGGCACGAGTGCGGTCATCGTCAGCGAGCCATGGACGTGGCCGTCCCAGCACTTGGCCGTGACTGGCACGCCCGCGTCGGCGAGGCGCCGTGCGTACTGCTCGCCTTCGTCGCGGAGCGGATCGAACTCGGCGGTCATCACGACGGCCGAGCAGAACCGGGCCCGGTCCCTGGAACAGGTGGGGCGCACCGGCGAGGCGATCGCCACCCTGATCGGTGTCATCGTCGAGTCCTGCGCGGACTCCAGAGCCTGGTGGAGACGCAGGAGTTGGCCGAAAGCGGCGGATAGCCGGCGCGGGTGACGGTGTTCAAGCAGAACGTCACACTCTGGCCGGCGGCCCGCCTGAGGGCGAGCCCCGGGGTGGCCCACCCGCTGGTGTTGGTCGTGGCCGTCTGGGACCTCGGCCTGGACCTGGCGACGATCCAACGCCCGGTCACCGTGGCGCCGTCGACCGGGGCACCCACGCCGTCGACGACCCGGATACGCGCGGTTGGGAACCACCAGCTGCCCCACTGGGCGGCGGTGATCGTCAGTTGGGCGACTGCGAGTTGCGGGGCGAGCACGGTGATGCCGAGGGCTTTGGTGGTGGTGGCGTCGGCGGCGTCGGTGACGCGGACGGTGAGGTTGGCGGTGCCCGTCGTGGTGGGGGTGCCGGTGATGGTGCCGGCGGAGTTGAGGGTGAGTCCGGCGGGGAGGGTGCCGGCGGCGAGCGACCAGGTGTAGGGGGTCGCGCCGCCGGTCGCGGCGAGGGTGGCCGAGTAGGCGACGCCGGTGGTGCCCGCGGGCAGTGACGTGGTCGAGATCGTGAGCGGGTCGGTGCCCGGCAGGGCGCAC